>Ga0065721_10005282_pt1 | contig 17260 bp, 12 predicted proteins | sample Mesricmetagenome_FD_59108 | JGI IMG/M metagenome (GOLD analysis project Ga0065721, IMG submission 59108) | Mesophilic microbial community from rice straw/compost enrichment Sample: eDNA_1 v2 (version 2) | ecosystem: Engineered > Solid waste > Grass > Composting > Bioreactor | place: USA: Davis... | reverse complement strand
AACCTCCGGTAGGAGGAGGGCGGGGCCATACCAACCACGGATAGGAAGAAGCCGCCGGGCGCGCCGCGCCTCAAAGTGCGCGACGGCGCGGGCGTGGAGTTGAACGCCGAGTTCTCTGTCGAGCGCACCGCGTCGGGATTTGACGTGGTCCTCGAGTCGCGCGGCGGCGTGGTGGATGCATCAGGCAAGAGGCGGAACACCGACTACAACGCCGCCCTGATCCTGCTGCTGGCCCGGATGGCGGAACTCGGCCTGTCGATTCAGCAGGCGTATATCGCCAGTTCCACGACCGAGAACCTGACGCCGGATCAGAGGCGGCTTGATCTTCGCGACCACCGCTACCCCGTGAACCTCGCCAGCCTGACCGATTTCGAACCTCTACGGCTCGACCTCGGCTTTGCACTGGGCGCGTTCAAGGCAGGGCCGGACAGCAAGGGCAAGGGTACGTCCGCCAAGCGCCTTCGGCTGTCGATTGTGGGGCCTGAGCTGGATCGACGGTCGAACGAGGCGTTCGGAAGCGTTCTGGCTGGAGAGACTAGCATCGCGCCGCAAGGCGTAACCGGGAAACGGCTCAAATACGCGCCCATCGGCGATTTTCTTCGCCGCGAGTCCACAGAGGAAGTCCGCCTGTCTTTGGACGAAATCGCCCAGCTTGTCGGGCCGCTCGGTTCAACAGCGGCTTCGCCGCAGTTTTGGGCAAATGCCCAGAACCATCACCTGTCGCGGCGCAAGCACGGGTTCGATGCGGGGTTCGAAGCCTTCTATGAGCCAGCCACCCAGAGCGTCCGGTTCGTGCGTTCAGACGGCCGCCGGTTTGAAGGCGCGCCAGCTCCTATCTGGACCGAGCCGCCGACGACCGATCCCGATGAACTGGCCGCGCGCGTCCGTGCACTCCGCCAGAAGCTGAAGGGCCGCAGCGGCCCCCTGCCCCCTCCGCCGGGATCAACAGATGTCCAGAAGGCCTTAGGCCAGACGACCCGGTACAACCGCGACCCCAACGTCGTCGCCTGGGTGATCGAGCAGGCCGGCGGCGTCTGCGAAGTCTGCGATAAGCCGGCGCCGTTCGTCCGGGCAGATGGCAGCGCTTATCTGGAAGTCCACCATGTGCTTCCACTAGCGAACGGCGGGCCGGACACTGTGGACAATGCAGTGGCTGCGTGCCCCAACTGCCACCGCCAATTACATCTAGGCAGTGACCGGATTCAGCGCCGTCTCGAACTTATTGGAAAGATTGAGCGCCTTGAAACCTATGAGGCACAATATTCGAGCCGCGCCGGCGAAGTTTAGACCGCCTTCTTCAACGGCGTTTGGGAGATGGCGGGAGACCGCAAGTTCGCCCGAACCTCCTCGACTCGAGACTGATTCTCAGAGACGTATCGCTTGGCCTGCTCGACCGATAAGTGCAGCCACCCTTGAGGTGCTTGGTGTTTCGCATTTGCCATGACGGTCCTCCTACCGATTCGCAACGCTATGCGAATCGGGAAATCGTGTGAACCTGTCGGCGATCAAATATCTGTGGGGCGTACATGTCTCTACGACCAGAAAAAGCCGAACTCGTAGTGGGCGTCGTCGCCCGAATGGGCGTTGACACAAAAACGCTGGTTTCGACGATCGCAAGAATACTCAAAGAGTATGACTATGATCCAATTGAGATCAAAGCTACCGACGCGGTCACATCTCTATCAGAATATAAGGATGCAAGATCGCTGCCAGCGCATGAGAAATATGCAGTCCTTATAGACGCATGCGATTCACTTCGGGAAAAAACGGGCGCTGCCGACATAATGGCCCAGCTATCCATAGCTGGAATCATAAGAGAGAGAACAAACTCTCCCGGCAAGGGCAGCCTTGTTAGAAGGACGGCTTACATTGTTAATCAACTCAAGAGGAAGGAAGAGACGCAACTTCTTCGCTCTCTATACGGCGAGCACTACGTTCAGATTGCCGGGCACGCTAAGGCCCCAATCCGACAACGTCGCCTCGCTGAGGTGATTGCATCCGACCATCCACGAAAGCCGAAGGCATCAGACTGGGATGTCGAGGCCGCGTCACTCATCAAGCGAGACGAGGCTGAGGATGACAGAAAGTGGGGGCAGAGGGTTCGTGACGCGTTCCCCCAGTCCGACGTGATCGTCGATGCGTCCGACGCGAAGCTTATGCTCTCGTCACTTGATAGATTCTTCCGTGCGCTTTTCGGCGACCCGCGCATAACGCCGACCCCTGCTGAGTACGGAATGCAACTGGCCCGAACAGCCTCTCTCCGCTCTTCAGACCTTTCCCGTCAGGTCGGCGCCTGCATCATGAATGCTCACCAAGAGGTGCAAGCGCTGGGGTGCAACGAAGTGCCGAAAGCAATGGGCGGCACCTACTGGGAAGGCGATCCAGGAGACAGCAGGGAATTTCAGCTCGGCAAAGACAGCAACGACGACCGAAAGTTTGAAGTACTTGACGATCTGCTCGGCAGACTATTTGAAGCCGGCGCCATCAAAGAACAATTCGAAGATGAGGCAAGTCTGAAATCGTTTCTCACATCGAATGGGAACTCAATATCAGACTCCCAGCTGATGGACTCTTTGGAGTACGGGAGAACAGTGCATGCTGAGATGAACGCAATAACGGATGCGGCAAGAGGCGGTCATTCAGTACGAGGAGGCACCTTGTACTGCAATACTTTTCCTTGCCACAATTGCGCGAAACACATCGTCGCCGCTGGGCTGGCGCGGGTAGTCTACCTTTTGCCCTACCCCAAGAGCTACGCCGAGGATCTTTTCAGCGATTCCATATCTGTGGACCCCGAAAGATGCCCTGACCGCCGAGTGCAGTTTGAACAGTTCGTGGGTGTTCTCGGGCCTATGTATGGGCGGATATTCGAGAAAACGCGGTGGAAAAGCCCCGACGGAAGCGTTCCGAAGTTTGAGAAATCGAGCGCTACATTCATCAAGCGATCGCCAGCCCCCGCGTATGCTGACGCTGAAGCTCTCATCGTGAGCGACCTTGCTTCTAAACTCGAAGAGGCGGGGTTCAGTCTCGAGGTTTAGTGCCGCCCCGCTGCGCCCTCAATCCTCATCCATCTTCAGCGCCGCGATGAAGGCCTCCTGCGGGATCTCCACCTTGCCGAACTGGCGCATCCGCTTCTTGCCTTCCTTCTGCTTCTCCAGCAGCTTCTTCTTCCGGGTGGCGTCGCCGCCGTAGCATTTCGACGTCACGTCCTTGCGCAGGGCGCGGACCGTCTCGCGGGCGATGATCTTGCCGCCGATGGCGGCCTGGATGGGGATCTGGAAGAGGTGGGGCGGGATCAGCTCCTTCATCTTCTCGACCATGCCGCGGCCGCGGGTCTCGGCGCGGGAGCGGTGGACCAGCATCGACAGGGCGTCGACCGGCTCGGCGTTGACCAGGATGTTCATCTTGACCAGGTCGCCGGGGCGGTAGTCGGCCAGCTCGTAGTCGAAGGAGGCGTAGCCCTTCGAGATCGACTTCAGCCGGTCGTAGAAGTCGAAGACGACCTCGTTCAGCGGCAGGTCGTAGACGACCATGGCGCGCGTGCCGACCCAGGTCAGCTCCTTCTGCTCGCCGCGGCGGTCCTGGCACAGCTTGATGACGCCGCCGAGGTATTCCTCGGGCGTCAGGATGGTGGCCTTGATCCACGGCTCCTCGATCTCGAGGATCTGCATCACGTCGGGCAGGTCGGCCGGGTTGTGCAGGTCGATGACCGAGCCGTCGCGCTGGTGGATCTTGTAGACCACCGAGGGGGCGGTGGCGATCAGGTCGAGGTTGAACTCGCGGCTGAGGCGCTCCTGGATGATCTCGAGGTGCAGCAGGCCGAGGAAGCCGCAGCGGAAGCCGAAGCCGAGGGCGGCCGAGGATTCCATCTCGTAGGTGAATGAGGCGTCGTTCAGGCGCAGGCGGGCGATGGCGGCGCGCAGGTCCTCGAAGTCGGCGGCGTCGACCGGGAAGAGGCCGCAGAAGACCACCGACTGGACCTCCTTGAAGCCCTTCAGCGGTTCGGCGGTGGGGCGCTTCTCGTCGGTGATGGTGTCGCCGACGGCGGCGTGGGCGACCTCCTTGATCTGGGCGGTGATGAAGCCGACCTCGCCCGGGCCCAGCTGGTCGACCGGGGTGTTCTTGGGCAGGAAGACGCCGACCCGGTCGACCAGGTGGGTCGAGCCGTTCTGCATGAATTTGACCCTCTGGCCGGCCTTGAGCACGCCGTCGAAGACGCGGACCAGCAGCACCACCCCGAGGTACGGGTCGTACCAGGCGTCGACCAGCATGGCTTTCAGCGGGGCGTTCACGTCGCCCCTGGGGGCCGGCAGGCGGGTGACGATGGCCTCCAGCACGTCCTCGATGCCGAGGCCGGACTTGGCCGAGCAGACCACGGCGTCGGAGGCGTCGAGGCCGATGACCTCCTCGATCTGGGCCTTGACCCGCTCGGGCTCGGCGGCGGGCAGGTCGATCTTGTTGAGGACCGGGACGATCTCGTGGTTGTTGTCGATGGCCTGGTAGACGTTGGCCAGGGTCTGGGCCTCGACCCCCTGGGAGGCGTCGACCACCAGCAGCGAGCCCTCGCAGGCGGCCAGCGAGCGCGACACCTCGTAGGCGAAGTCCACGTGGCCGGGGGTGTCCATCAGGTTGAGGATGTACTCCTCCCCGTCCTTCGCCTTGTAGGTCAGGCGCACCGTCTGCGCCTTGATGGTGATCCCCCGCTCCTGCTCGATCTCCATGTTGTCGAGCACCTGCTCGCGCATCTCGCGCGCGGTCAGGCCGCCGGTGAACTGGATCAGCCGGTCGGACAGGGTCGACTTGCCGTGGTCGATGTGGGCCACGACGGAGAAGTTGCGGATGCGTTCGATGGGCGGGGTCGGCATGGCCGGGCCGGTAGCACGGCCCGGACGGAACGCCAACGCGAACGGCGCCCCGGAGGCCTCCGCCACCGCCAAAGTAGCGGATTACAATGGCGTAAGACCTCGGATTCGCGTTTGAGCGCAGGCCCGGGAAAGGCTATTCAACAGCGGATGACAAGGCGGCCGCACCGGCGGCGCCTGGCGGCGCGGCTCCCCCTCCGCGCCCTCATGGGGATCTAACGTGTCGAACAGACTGCAGAACACCTGGGCCGGCGCGGCCGTCCTGGCCCTGACCCTGACCCTCGCGGCCTGCGGCGGCGAGGAGAAGGCGAAGGAGGCCGAGACCAAGGCCAAGGCCGGCACGGGCAGCAGCCAGACCGTCACGGTGCAGACGGCGACACTGCGCAACCTGCCGCGCACCATCACCGCCTCGGGCACGATCTCGGCCTGGGAGGAGGTGCCGGTCGGCGCCGAGACCGGCGGGCTGACCGCCACGGCGGTCTATGTCGACGAGGGCCGCTACGTGCGGCAGGGCGCGCCGCTGGTGCAGCTGAACGACGCCCTGCTGAAGGCCCAGCTGCGCCAGCAGCAGGCCGCGGTGCAGACCGCCGAGGCCAATGCGGCGCGTGACGACGCGGCGCTGGCGCGGGCCCAGGAACTGAAGGAGCGCGGCTTCCTGAGTCAGGCCTCGCTGGATACGGCCCTGGCCAACCAGCGGGCGTCGCAGGCCAATCTGTCCGCGGCGCGGGCGGCGCTGGCCGAGACGCAGACGCGGCTGTCGCAGGCCACCATCCGGGCGCCCGTCTCGGGACTGGTGATCAGCCGCAGCGTGACGCGGGGCCAGATCGTCTCGCCGGGAACGGAACTGTTCCGCATCGTGCGCGACGGCCGGCTGGAGCTGGACGCCCAGGTGCCGGAGACCGATCTGGGCTTCGTACGTTCGGGCCAGAGCGCTGTCGTCGCCTCCGACCAGGTCGGCGAGACCACCGGCACGGTGCGCATCGTGACGCCCGAGGTGGACCCGCAGACCCGGCTGGGCGTGGCGCGCATCTCGCTGGCCGGGGGCAGCGGCTTCCGCCCGGGCATGTTCGCCCGCGCCCGCATCGACGCGGGGGCCAACCCCTCGGTCACCGTCCCGACGGCGGCGGTGCTCTATCGCGAGAACAAGCCGGGCGTTTACATCCTCGACAGCCAGAGCCGGGCCCGCTTCCGCCCGGTGACGATCCAGTCGCGTTCGACCGAGTGGACCGCCGTTGACGGCCTGCAGGCCGGCGCGCGGGTGATCGTCCAGGGAGCCGGCTTCCTTGGCGAAGGCGACCGCGTGCGGGTGGCCGCCGCGGCTCCGGCACGCGCCGCCGCCCCCGCCGCCAAATCGAACCAGGCCGCCCGATGAACCAGATTTCCGCCTGGTCCATCCGGAACCCGATTCCGGTCATCCTGCTGTTCCTGGTGCTGACGATCGCCGGGATCGTCGGGTTCAACTCGATGCGGATCAACAACAATCCGGACGTCGAGTTTCCGCTGATCTACGTCGGGGCCGGAAGGCCCGGCGCGGCGCCCAGCGAGCTCGAAACCCAGGTCACGCGCCTGATCGAGGACGCGGTCGCCGGCCTCGGCGGCGTGCGCCACATGGATTCCACCGTCAGCGACGGCTACTCGACGACCATCATCGAGTTCGAGCTGGGAACCGACGTCGAGCGCGCCACCAACGACGTGCGCAACGCCATGGCCGGGCTGCGCGGCGACCTGCCCCAGGACATGCAGGAGCCGACGGTCCAGCGGATCGACATCACCGGCGACAGCCTGATCACCTATGTGGTGCGCTCGCCGTCGATGAGCCCGGAGCAGCTGAGCTGGTTCGTCGACAATGACGTGTCACGCGCCCTGCTGGCCATCCCGGGCGTGGGCGAGGTCAACCGCCAGGGCGGCGTCGACCGCGAGATCCGCGTCGAGATCGATCCGGACCGACTGGCGGCGCTGGGCGTAACGGCGGCGCAGGTCAGCCAGGCTCTGGTGTCGGCCAACAGCGACCTGCCCGGCGGTCGGGTGACGGTGGCCGGCTCGGAGCGGGCCATCCGCATCCCCGGCGCGGCCGGCTCGCTTGAGGAGCTGCGCGAGACCCGCATCCCCCTGTCGGGCGGCGGCAGCGTGCGGCTGGGCGATCTTGGCCGGGTCGAGGACGCCTGGACCGAACCGCGGGCCATGGCGCGGCACAACGGCCAGCAGGTCGTGACCTTCAACATGCTGCGCTCGCGGGAGGCCAGCGAGGTCAAGGTCGCGGACCGCGTGCGAGAGGTCGTGGCCGAGATGGACGAGGCCCACCCGGAGCTGGAGATCGAACAGATCACGGCCAACGTCGAATACATCGAGGAGAGCTATCTCGCCTCGATCGAGGCGCTGCTGCTAGGGGCGGCGCTGGCGGTGCTGGTGGTGTTCGTCTTCCTGCGCGACATCCGGGCGACGATCATCGCCGCCGTCGCCCTGCCGCTGTCTCTGATCCCGACATTCGCGGTGCTGTCCGCGACGGGCCAGTCGCTGAACGGGGTGACGCTGCTGGCGCTGTCCCTGACCATCGGCATCCTCGTCGATGACGCCATCGTCGAGATCGAGAACATCGTGCGGCACATGCGGGGCGGGAAGTCGCCCTATGACGCCGCCATCGAGGCGGCCGACGAGATCGGCCTGGCGGTGGTGGCGACGACCTCGACCATCATCGCCGTGTTCGCGCCGGTCGGCTTCATGCCGGGCATCATCGGCCAGTTCTTCATCGCCTTCGCCCTTGCGGCGTGCGTGGCGGTGTTCTTCTCGCTGGTCGTGGCGCGGATGCTGACGCCGCTGATGGGCGCCTACCTGCTGAAGCATTCGGACAAGCACCACGACGCCGACCCGTTCTGGATGAACCCCTATCTGCGCGCCCTGAAGACGTCGCTGCGCCATCGCTGGTTCGTGCTGGGCGGCGGCGTCGCCATCTTCATCGGTTCGATCTTCCTCGGCATGCAGGTGCCGGCGGAGCCCTTCCCCGCCGGGGACCAGGGCCGCGCCTCGTTCAGCGTCGAACTGCCCCCGGGCGCCACGCTGCAGGAGACGGACGCCATCGTCGCGCAGATGACCGAGGTGCTGTCGCAGCGGCCCGAGGTGGAGTCGGTCTACGGCTCGATCAACGTGGCCGAGGCCACGGTGGTCGCCGATCTGGTCGACAAGGGCGACCGGCGGCTGAGCCAGCAGGCCTTCGTGCGGACCATGGTCGACCAGTTCCGGGACGTGCCGGGCGCCCGCATCGGGGCCGGCGGCGGCGGGGGCGGCGGACCGGGCGACGGCACCCGCTTCAGCCTGTCGCTGCTGAGCGACAACGGGCCCGCGCTGGAGACCGCCACGAGGGCGGTCGAGGCCGAGATGCGCAACGTCCCGGGCCTGGCCAATGTGGTCAACACCGCCTCGATCGCGCGGCCCGAGATCCTGATCACGCCCAAGCCCGACCAGGCCGCCCTGATGGGCGTCTCGACCGGCGCCATCTCGCAGACGGTGCGCGTGGCCACGCTGGGCGACGTCGACCAGAACCTGCCGAAATACAACCTCGGCGACCGCCAGATCCCGATCCGGCTGATGCTCAGCGAACAGGCCCGTCAGGACCTGTCGGTGGTCGAGAACCTGCGGGTGCCGACCGCGACCGGCGCCTCGGTGCCGTTGAGCGCCGTGGCCGACATCAGCTTCGGCGCCGGCCCGTCGGAGATCACCCGACGCGACCGCTCGCGCGTGGCCACCATCACCGCCGAGCTGGAGGGCATCACCGTCGGCGAGGCGGCCCAGCGGGTGCGGGCGCTGGAGCCGGTGAAGAACCTGCCGGCGGGCGTGCGCGAGGTGCCGTCGGGCGACACCGAGTTCCTGGCCGAGATGATCTCGGGCTTCGCCATCGCCTTCGGCTCGGGACTGCTGCTGATGTACGCCGTGCTGGTGCTGCTGTTCAAAAGCTTCGCCTATCCGATCACCATCATGGCGGCCCTGCCGCTGGCCATCGGCGGCGCCTTCGTTGGCCTGCTGCTGATGGGCTCGAGCTTCTCGATCTCGTCCCTGATCGGGGTGCTGATGCTGATGGGCATCGCGGCCAAGAACTCGATCCTGCTGGTCGACTATGTGATCATGGCCCGACGGGAGGGCATGACCCGCCACGAGGCGCTGATGGACGCCGCCCACAAGCGGGCGCGGCCGATCCTGATGACCACCGTGGCCATGGGCGCCGGCATGCTGCCTATCGCCCTCGGCCTGGGCGCGGACGTCGAGTTCCGCCAGCCGATGGCCATCGCGGTGATCGGCGGCCTGATCACCTCGACCTTCCTGTCGCTGCTGTTCATCCCGGCGGTCTTCACCATCGTCGACGACATCTCGGGCTTCTTCGCCCGTCGGCTACGCAAGATGTTCGAGGGGCAGCGCCACACGCCCGGCAGGCCGGCGCCGGCAGAGGCGGAGTAGAGCGGCCCGCGCCGACGCGGGGTTGCACGGCCCCCGCTCAGGGGGCGACGGCGATCAGGAGGAACCTGAACCTCCTCGAAACCCCGTCGGGCTGGCCGGTGGCGTCGATGACCCGATGGATGTCGATCTGGAACTGGCCCTCGCGCTCGGCCTCGCTGGTGACGTCATAGGCTTGGGTGAAGCCGACCCCGTCGCTCGGCGGATACCGGTAGTGGACGCTCGGGCCGATCTGTCGCACTCCGGCGACGGGGGCGAGGCGATAGGTCTCCCCCTCCCAGATACGGGCCGGGATACGAACCGTGAATCTCTGGCCACCCTTTACGCGAATACGCCTGCCATCCGCATCGTAGCCATCGACGACCGGGAGTTCGGCGGAACTGGCGGTCTGGACCGCCGCCGCGGGCGGGGCGGGCAAGGCCCCCGCCGCCAAACACGCCGCCAGAATGAGACAGTACCCCCGCGTCCGCATAGCGCACCTCCCTGCTCCGGGGCGCAGGAAACCGCGGAGAACAGGACTCGGCCAGAGGCCAAAAGAGAACGGCCGGGGATCGCTCCCCGGCCGTCTGGGTTTGGCGCCTGTGTCGGCGTCAGTACTTGATGCGCAGGGTCGCGCCGTAGGTGCGCGGGGCGCCCAGGAAGGCGTCGTAGGTCTGGGTGTCCAGCGCCTGGTTGTAGTAGGTGCCGTTCGGCTGGAGCGTCGTCTGGAAGGCCGAACCCTGCAGCGGCGCATTGTACGCGACCTGGATGTACTCCTCGTCGGTCAGGTTCTGGACCCAGAACTCCATGGTCCAGCGCTCGTCCGCGCTGCCCACCAGGAAGCGGCCGTTGAGGGTGGTGAACGCGTCCTGCTGCTTGAACGGGATCAGGTCCGAGCCGGTGTTGTAGTCGCTCATGTACTTGCCGGCGAGGCTGAAGCCCGTACGCAGGTTGTCGCCGATGTTGCGATCGAAGTTGATCGACAGGGTGCCCGACCACTCCGGAGCGAACGACGCCGTGGCGCCCGGCAGCAGCGAGAGCTGCGGGAAGTTGCCCGGGGTGGCCAGATCGGCGGCCGTGAAGTTCCCGTACTCCGCCTCGGTCCAGGTGACGCCGCCCTGGAAGCTCAGGCCTTCGATGGGCGAGAACCACAGGAAGTCGGCGTCGATGCCGCGCGAGGTCAGCTCGGGGATCGACTCCACCACGAAGGCGGTGCCGAGGAAGGTGTTGAGCTGGAAGTCGTGGAACGTCTGGTCGAAGTAGGTGGCGTTCAGCAGCAGGCTGCGATCCAGCAGCGTCATCTTCACGCCGGCCTCGTAGCTGTCCACGACCTCCGACGGGAAGAGGGTCGAGGCGGTCGGGGTGATGCCCGACTGCACGCGATCCAGGTTGTAGCCGAAGCTCTTGTAGCCGCGGGCGTACGACACATAGGTCAGGACCGACGGGTTGATCCGGTAGGCGGCCTTGATGGTGCCGCTGAGCTCGTTGTCGTCGAACTTCTCGTTCACCACCCGGTTGTTGAAGGCCACGTTGGCCCATGGCAGACAGAAGTTGCCAAGGATGGTGGCGGCATTGCCGGCGCCGAGCACCGCGCCGATCGAGCCGGCGTTGCCTAGGGCCGCGGCGCAGGTGCCGCCGTTGCCGTTGGTGTTCTGCTGGGTCCCACGGAGAGTTTTCTCGTCCATGGTGTAGCGCAGACCGACGGTCAGATCGAAAGCCTCGGTGAGGTGCCAGGTGTTGTTGGTGAACAGGGCGAACGAGGTCGACCCCTGATCATACTTGTCCTCGAAGCCCTGGCCGACGGTGAAGCCCGGGCCGCCGCCGCCGACGGCGCCGCCGGTGGCCAGGCAGGTCCCGAATCCGACCGGCGTCTGACCCGGCAGGGTGTAGCAGCCGATGGTGCTGGGGCTGATCGGCAGCGCCGGGTTGACCGCGTTCAGGCGGGCGCTGAGCAGGAGCGACAGGAACGGCGTGTAGTCATCGCCGAAATACCAGCTGTCGGTGCGGGTGATGTCTTCTTGGGTGATGAAGGCGCCGACCAGCCAGTCCAGGGTGTCGGTGGCCCCGGCGAGGCGGAATTCCTGGGTGGCGTTCTCGACGATGAAGCCGAAGTCGCCATCCTGTTCGCGATAGGCGATGTCGGCGCCCGTGTAGTCGATTTCGTGGCCAAGGCTGGACGACCACTTACGCCACGACGAGACAGAGGTCAGGGTCGAGCCGCCGAGGAAGCCCGGCATGTCGAAATTGGCCTCGACCGACCAGCCCTTGTCCTCGACCTCCTGGCCGCTGGAGCGGTTGGCGTAGCCGGTGCGTTCGAACGGCAGCATGCCAAAGCCGGCCACCGGCGGGCGCTGGCCGGGCCCGTCCGACAGCATGTCGATGAACGGGTAGGTCGGGCCGGTGCGGATCTGGGTGCCGATGCAGCAGTATTCGTCACGCGACGAATAGTCGGCGATGAACCGGACCGAGGTGTTGTCGTTCGGCAGCCACAGCAGCTGGCCGCGGATGGTGCCGAAATCCTGATTGTTGTCGTCGGTCTCTTCCCGAGGGCCGTCGCCGGTGTCGATCTCCATGAAGCCGTCACGCAGGCGGCGGCCGGCGTAGAGACGCATGGCCAGGGTGTCGGTGATCGGACCGGTCACGGAGCCGGACACGGCCATGGCGCCGTAGTTGCCGACGGTCAGCTCGGCGTTATAGCCCGGCGTAAACGACGGGGCCTCGGTGATGATGTTGATGACGCCGGCCGAGGTGTTCTTGCCGAACAGGGTGCCCTGCGGGCCCTTCAGCACTTCGATCCGCTGCAGCTCGCCCAGGTCGCCGAAGCCGACCGAGTTGCGCGAGCGGTAAACGCCATCGATGACCACGCCGACCGAGCTTTCCAGACCGGGGTTGTCGCCGACCGTGCCGACGCCGCGGATACGGGCCGTGGTCGAGGCCTCGGACGAGGTCGAGGTCACGGTCATGCCGGGGGTCAGGATCTGCAGGTCCTTGATGTCGCGGACGCCGGCGTCCTCGAGCGTCTCCTGCGACAGGCTGGTGACCACGATCGGCACGTCCTGCAGGTTCTGCTCACGCTTCTGCGCGGTGACGATGATGTCGTCGACGGTGGTGGCGCGGTCCTGGCCGTCCTGGGCCGAAGCTGCGCCCGCGAAGCCGAAGGCGACGGCGCCGACGACGGCCGCCGACGCGGTAGTGCGAAGAAGGTTGGTAAGGCGCATGGTCGCTCCCCGACATGGCCGGGGTGACCCGAACGATCCGGGGCGCCCGCGGCGTTTCCTGATCCCTGGCCGCGCTCTTCTTGCGGAGCGCGGAAACTCCACCTTCCGGGGTAAGCCAAGCCGGACTCGGGGACAAGCATCGTGGCCCCTGGGCGCCGCATTTCGGCCGCCCCTCAAGCCGGACTGTGACGCAAAAGCGACAGAAATCGATGACGTTAGGTCAATATTCGCCCACTATGGGCGAGTATCCGGCGTCGTTTCGGCCAATTCCTTGCGCCGGCGTCCAGCAAAGCCGAGGACTGCGGCGCCGAGGGCGGCCGAGATCAGCGAGCCGCCCAGGACCCCGAGCTTGACCTCGATCTGCTGCGGGGAATCCACCGCGCCCGGGAAGGCCAGAACGCCGATGAACAGACTCATGGTGAAGCCGACGCCGCACAGCAGACTGACGCCGTAGAGTTCCAGCCAGGTGGAGCCCCCGGGGCGGCGGCCGATCTTGAGCGCCGAAGCCAGCCAGGCGGCGCCGAAGACTCCGACCTGCTTGCCGATGAACAGGCCCAGGGCGATGCCGATGACCAGCGGCGCGAAGGCCTGCTCCAGCGACAGGCCGCCGAAGCTGACCCCCGCCTTGGCGAAGGCGAACAGGGGGAGGACCAGGTAGGCGACATAGGGGTGCAGGTCGTGCATCGCCTCCTTGAGCGGGCTCTGACCGTCGCCGCGGCGGTTGTCGACCGGCACGATGGCGGCGAAGGCTACGGCCGTCAGCGAGGTGGACAGGCCCGACAGCACGGTCAGGTACCAGACGAGGGCGAAGCCCAGCACCCAGAAGGGCGAGGGTATCTTTCCGAACCGGCTGGCGACCCCGCCGACGAGCAGCATGCCCGCGATCACCAGCAGCGGCGACCAGTCCACGCCGCCGGAGAACAGCACGGCGATCAGGGCGATGGCGCCGAGGTCGTCGACGATGGCCAGGGTCAGCAGGAAGACCCGCAGCGACGATGGCAGGCCGCGCGCGGCTACCGCGAAGACGGCGAGGGCGAAGGCGATGTCGGTCGCCAGCGGAATGGGCCAGCCCTGGGCGGGGCCGGCCAGCAGGCCGGAGACCGCGAGATAGACGAGGGCGGGCGCGACCATGCCGCCCAGCGCCGCCAGCACCGGCGTGGCCAGCTTCTTCGGATCGCTGAGCTCGCCGCGCAGGATCTCGTATTTGATCTCCAGGCCGACGACCAGGAAGAAGACGGCCATCAGGCCTTCCTTGATCCACTCGGAGACCGTCAGCTCGAGCAGCAAGGGGCCGACCTGGAGGACGTGCTCGCTCTTCAGCCAGGCATAGTAGCCCCCCGACAGCGGGGAGTTCGCCACGATCAGGGCGAGCAGGGCGGCGAGGCCCAGCACCACGCCGGAAGCGGCTTCGGTCTTGAGGAAGTCGAGAGTGATCTTGCGCGCCACGGCGGCCTCCGAGCGATCGGTTGGGACTGTCGTGGCGCCAGGTTATCGACGGGCGCCGGACCGGGTTCGCCCCGTCACGGGGCGCCGGCCTGGCCGCCGCGCGCCGTTTCAGCGGGCGGCCTGATCTCTGTGGCCATGATAAGCGGCAGGCGGAAGCGGGTTCAAGACGCAGAAAGCGAATGGCCGCGGTTGCCCCGGAAGGGCGGAGGCCGCATCTGGACCGGATGCCCCCTTCCCCCGCCTATCGGCCCGAGCCCCGCTTCTTCGACCTGGGAGAGGCGTATGGCGACGCCGTCCGGGCGGCGGACTTTCCAGAGACGCGTCTGCGTTTCCGCAACGACCGGGCGGCCGCGAGCGTCGGGCTGGAGACGCTGACCGACGAGGAGTGGATCACATATTTCGGGCGGTTCGAGCCCCTGCCGGGACAGCCGGGGCCGGTGGCGATGCGCTATCACGGGCACCAGTTCCGCAGCTACAACCCCGACCTCGGCGACGGCCGGGGCTTTCTGGCGGCGCAGCTGAGGGCGGAGGACGGGCGGCTGCTGGACCTCGGCACCAAGGGCTCCGGCCAGACGCCATGGTCCCGGGGAGGCGACGGGCGACTGACGCTGAAGGGCGGGGTGCGCGAGGTGCTGGCCGCCGAAATGCTGGAGGCGCTGGGCGTCCCCACCAGCCGCGCCTTCTCGCTGATCGAGACCGGCGAGGCGCTGGAGCGCGGCGACGAGACCTCCCCCACCCGCTCGGCGGTGCTGGTGCGGCTGTCGCACAGCCATATCCGCTTCGGAACCTTCCAGCGGGCGGCCTACATCCAGCGACCGGACATGATCGAGGCGCTGGTCGAGCACGCGCGGGCGCTCTACCACCCGACGGTGGGGACGGGCGACACGCCCGGCCTTCTCCGGGCGGTCGTCGAGGCCTCTGCCCGGCTGGCGGCGCGGTGGATTGCGGCCGGCTTCGTGCACGGGGTGCTGAACACGGACAATCTGAACGTCACCGGCGAGAGCTTCGACTACGGACCGTGGCGCTTCCTGCCCTACTATGAGCCGGGGTTCACGGCGGCCTATTTCGACCAGTTCGGCCTCTACGCCTTCGCGCGGCAGCCCGAGGCGGTGTTCTGGGCCCTGACGCAGCTGGGCGGGGCGCTGAAGCTGGTCGCCGACGCCGGTCCACTGACCGACGCCCTGAACGGATTCGGTCCCGTCTACATCCGCGAACTCAGGGCGGCCTTCCTCGCGAGGCTGGGCGTGCGCAGCCTCGGCGAGGCGGCCGACCAGCGGCTTCTGGACACGACCCTGGCCCTGCTGCGCGAGGGCGGCGAGGGGCTGCGCTGGGAGCCGCTGTTCTTCGACTGGTTCGGCGGCTTCGCCTCGTCGGCTCGGGCGCTGGCCGGGCCGAGAGCGAAACTGTACCAGGGCGAGGCCTTCGACGCCTTCCGCTTCGCCCTGTTCGAGCATGAGCCCGAACGGCCGGAGCGGCTGGAGCATCCGATGTTCGCGGCGGCCGAGCCGGAGGAGATGCTGATCGACGAGGTCGAGGCGATCTGGTCCTCCATCGACGCTGACGACGACTGGGGGGTCTTCGAGGCCAAGCTGGCTCGACTGGCGAGGGCCCGGGAGGCCTGGGGTCTGTACGCCTGCTGACATGAGGCTGGCAGCAGGGTGGCGGTAGAACGTAAGGGTCGGTGATCAGCCGGCGCCGTCCGGAGCCGTCCGGCGACCTCCCCGCCTCTCAAGCCGGCCGAAACGCGGGCCGCATTACAGGGATTTATGAATACGGTCACGCTTTGGCCGTGGGGCGCGCGCAGAAGACGGTCACGGATGGTTACGGCCACGGTTCCCCCCTTGCGGATCAAGGGGACCGATCCGACATCGCGACTGTTACCAATCAATAAGAGCGCCCCTCCCCGGGCGTCGAATACAATGACTTCTCAGGCCCTCACCCCCGCCCGCGCGCGGCTGAACGCGAGCTACCGCAACCTCACCCTGTGGACGCTGCAGGGCTGGCTGGCGATGTTCTTCATCGCCGCCGGCTACGCCAAACTGTCCGAGCCGATGACCAATCTCGTCGAGCTGATGCGCTGGCCGGCGTTCGCGCCGGAGAACATGGTCCGGGGTCTGGGCGCGGCGGAAATCGTCCTGGCCGCCCTGCTGCTGGCGCCGCTGGTGTCGTGGAAGGTCGGGCGTCCGCTGCTGGTGACCGCCGCGACCGGCCTGCTGGCGCTCGAGATGGTGATGCTCGGCGTGCACGCCTTCGGTCTGGAGATCGGGCTGGCGTTCACTAACCTTGTCCTGATCGCGATCACCGCGCCGGTGCTGTGGTTGCGTACGCGGGAAGTCCGCTGAACCGGACTGCGGGCAGCAGGCAGCGGGCAGCAGGTTTGATGGGCGGCGACAGCGGTCTCATCCTCCGGCTGCTGCCTGACGCCGGCCGCACCGCCCGAAAGCTTCCCTTTACGTCCGCGTAAAGTTCGGCTTATCTGGCGGCATGGCCGCCGCCGACGAACATCGCACCTATTCGATCCGCCAGCTGTGCCGCGAGTTCGGGGCCACGGCGCGGGCGCTGCGCTTCTACGAGGACAAAGGTCTGCTGACCCCGGCCCGCAAGGGCCAGACGCGGGTCTACGACGCGCGCGACCGGGCGCGGCTGAAGCTGATCCTGCGCGGCCGCCGCATCGGCTTCTCGCTGCAGGAGATCCAGGAGATGCTGGATCTGTACGACCGCAAGGATCACAACGCCCACCAGATGGCCGTGGCCCTGCGCCGCCACCGGGCCCAGATCGCGGCCCTGAAGCAGCAACTGGAAGACATCGAAGGCGCCATCCAGACGGCCGAGGAGGCCTGCCAGTGGATGGAGCAGAAGCTGGGCGAGCACCGCCCCGACCTGCTGCCCGGCGCCGAGGAATACGCCTCGCTGCTTCGCGAGCGCCTGAATCCCGACAACCACCACCAGCCCTTCAAAGCGAGAGCGTAGCCCATGGCCTACAAGGCGCCCGTCCGCGACCTGACCTTCGTGCTGAACGAAGTGCTGGACATCGACCGCTACAGCAACCAGCCCGGCTTCGCCGAGGTGTCTTCGGAACTGGTGGGCCAGATCCTCGAGGAGGGCGCGAAGTTCGCCGAGGAGGTCATCGCGCCGCTGAACAAGGTCGGCGATCAGGAGGGCTGCAAGTTCGACGACGGCAAGGTCACGGGACCGACCGGGTGGAAGGAGGCCTACCAGCAGATGGTCGCCGCCGGCTGGCCCGGTCTGAGCTCGGATCCAGAGTTCGGCGGCCAGGGCATGCCGGCCATCGTCGGCATGGCCTTCGGCCAG
>Ga0065721_10050886_pt1 | contig 17266 bp, 14 predicted proteins | sample Mesricmetagenome_FD_59108 | JGI IMG/M metagenome (GOLD analysis project Ga0065721, IMG submission 59108) | Mesophilic microbial community from rice straw/compost enrichment Sample: eDNA_1 v2 (version 2) | ecosystem: Engineered > Solid waste > Grass > Composting > Bioreactor | place: USA: Davis... | reverse complement strand
ATTCGTTCTTCCCATTTCTTCTGTACATCTTCTCTGGCCATAAAATATCCTCCCCCGAATTGATTCTGAGGAGGATTATCTCATGGTTGCTGCAAAGAACGAAGGTGGGTAGGGTTTGACGCTTACGTTGTATTCTACGCCCCGCACAGATTTGCAGGGCACATTTTCCTTTAATGATGTTATCATGGAATCAACTTACGTATTGCGCATCCTGTAGAATGGGGTCGATTTCATTATGAGGAGCATTCTCCGCTCCGGTTCTCGTACGGTCTTGCTTTATATCGCTGCTGCCGTTGCTGTCGGTTTGGTTGCAAGCTATATCGTCATGCCTGCACCGAATTCCCCTAAGATCGAAAGTAAAGAAGGCATTCTGGATTTAACGCAGGTTCATGTCCGTGAGCATCCGCTAAAGTTAAAAGGGGAGTGGGCGTTCTACTGGCAAGAACTGCTGTCGCCTGAGGACATACAGAATCGCTTGTCAAGGGACGGAAATCATGATCGCTGGATCAGCATCCCGAACTCCTGGCTAGGCGATCGGTTAGATGACCAGCGGCTGAGCGGTACAGGTTATGCCACCTTTCGGGTAGTCATAAAACTTAGCGAACAGGATCGGAATGAGCGGCTTGCGCTGCGGCTGCCTACCCTCTTTCATGCCTATAAATTATGGGTGAATGGCGAGCTGCTGGCGGAAGTCGGCGCGGTTGGTCGGGACAAGAGCAGCGTAACACCGCAATTGGCAACGAAGCTGGTGTTCTTTCAGCCCGAGAATGACAGGGTGGAGCTGGTTATGCAAATCGCCAATTTCCATCATCATCGAGGCGGCATCACTAAGCCAATCGAGTTGGGCGGCAGCGATGCGTTAACGGTAAGGACTCATCTGAACATCGCCGCTGAAATGTTCGTCACCGCAAGCCTGCTGATCATTGGCGTATATCACCTGCTGTTGTTCGCCTTGCGGCGCAAAGACAGGGCGCCCTTGTTCTTTGGCCTGTTCACCCTAATGTTCGGTATCCGCTCGTTGCTGGTCGGCGAGCTATTGCTCACACAATGGTGGCCAACTTTTCCGTGGGAATTGCAGTTCAAGATCGAGTACCTGATTCTGTGCAGCGGCGGGTATATCATCACGATGTACTCTGATTGCATCTTTCCGAATTACGTGTCGCGTTGGTTCCGTCTTGGCACGCGGATCGTAACCGGCGCATTATGTATCGTTGTTGTGGCGACCCCTGCCATTATCTATACCCAAATGCTTCCAATAATCGGTGTGATCGTTGTCCTGCATATGGTTTATCTGATGGTTGGACTGGCCCAAGCGGCTGTGCGGCGCAGGGAGGGAGCGCTGATCTTCCTGCTGGTGTCGGTGGTTGCTTTAGTGACGGTTATCAACGACTTTTTATATTACAACGAATGGTCGCGAATCGGAAATACCTCTCCGCTGGGTCTGTTGGTGTTTACAATCGCACAGATGATGCTGCTTTCTTCGAGATTTACGAGGGCGGCGGCGAACGAGGAGAAGATTGCGCGCGAGCTGCTGGTCGCTAACGACAAGCTTATCGAGATGAATACGAATCTGGAACGGACCGTGCAGGAACGCACACAGGCCTTGTCCGCAGCTCATGACGATCTCCGCTTATCGTATGACCAGCTGCTTCAATCCGAGGAAGGGCGGAAGAAGCTCCTTGCCTATATTACGCATGATCTGCGCATGCCGCTGTCCAGCATGCTGGGTTATGTAGAAGCTGTGCAGGACAGAGTCAAACCGGAACGCAATGATCAGTACCTGAAATATATTCGGGATAACACGATAAGGATTAACCGCATGATCGAGGAGCTGAGCTTCTTGTCGCATTTGGAGACGGGACAGGTCTCGTATCGCATGGAGCCGGTTCATGTGATTCACTTCTTGCGCCGGTTCTATGAACAATATGAGCTGGTTGTGCGTGACGTTGGTCTGGATTTCAGACTCGATTGCAGAGATGAGGCAGATCAAGGGTCTGATTCGCCTGTTGTCGTGATGGATGCGCAACGACTGGAGCAAGCGTTGTTTAATCTGGTGTCGAACGCCATGAAGTTTACCCCAAGGGGCGGTGCGGTGCGTCTTGGGCTGGTTGTGGATGAGGTGAATCGTACCCGCTATGCGATCATTAGCGTGCAAGACTCAGGCATGGGGATTCCGCCGGAGCAGCTTGAGCAAATCTTCGATCGCAATTACAGGTATGATCAACCGGGCGAGAAAGGCGTAGAGGGCAGCGGGCTCGGGCTGGCGATTTGCAGGGAAATCGTGCAAGCGCATGGAGGAACGGTTCGAGCGGAGAGCGACGGCAAGACGGGGTCGGTCTTCTATGTATCGTTTCCTTGCGTGGGGAAATGAGGAAGGTGACGTTGGGGTGGACACGCACAACATGATGATCGTTGCAGACGCGAACTTAAAGTTTTCTTTAAGCTACCTATATTGAGCAATCTGCAATGGTAAAATTAGAAGGATTAGTTGCGGGGCTTGCATGTGACGAGAGTTCTAACAAGGGGGGAATAGCGTGAATGTAAAATCCGTGCAGTCAGTCAATGATTATTTCAAAGCGATGCAGCAATACAAGGACGCGCGCGAGACGAAGGATCAATCGCGGTTGACGGCCATTCGCAATGTACTCATGCTGGGCAAGAAGCTGCGCTCCGACGAAATGCACTACTTACAGCGACATGATCCCAATATGCATGCTCAAGCAATGAACCTTTCATTGGAACGCCAAGCGTACGAGGATGCCTTGCAGCATAGTCGCAGCAAAGCGGATGCGAACTATTACAACACGTTCAAACTGATGCAGATTGCGGGGCAACTGAAGCATGGTGGTTCCGAGGAGCAACTGATGCGTACAAATGCGATTCAGGAATCCCACCGTGAGTTCATGCGGTCGAGCAAGTATGCCTCACTGAAGTAAGAGGAATACGATAGGTTTATACGAGTCATGAGGTGAGGTTGGGATGGACGCGCATAAAATTATGATCGTCGATGATGATCCCCATATCTGCGAGATTGTTCAGGCGTATTGCGAGCGGGAGGGTTTCATCTCCTCCTATAGTTATAGCGGTGCAGAAGCCATGAAGCTGCTTGCGTCGTTCGAGCCGGATCTGATTGTACTGGATGTCATGCTGGCGAATGAAAACGGAATCGATTGGTGCAGGAACGCACGCAGCTACACGAATGCGCCAATCGTGTTTCTGAGCAGCCGTGAGGAGGACGAGGTGAAAATTAGCGCATTATCCGACGGCGGCGACGATTATGTGACCAAGCCGTTCAGTCCCGGGGTGCTTATGGCCAAGATCAAGGCGCATCTTCGCAGAGTGTCGACGGGCAGAAGGGAACAACTGCTGGAGTTGCCGGGGTTGATGCTGGATTACTACGCACAGTCTGTCATTATGGGAAGTGAAACCGTCTTTTTATCGAAAAAAGAGTTCGGTCTGCTCTCCTATATGGCACAAAACGTGAATCGTGTCGTAAGTAGCGATGCGTTGTTTCAGCTCATCTGGGGAACGGAGAGTCTGGAGGATACGAGAACGGTCGCTGTGCACATCAGCAATTTACGCAAAAAAATCGAGGCTGACCCTGCCAATCCCGAGAGAATTGTTACGATTCGGGGGACCGGTTATATGTTGGTTGTTAGAAGTGCGTTGCAAGCGCAAAACTTATAGTTCTCTTTAAGTTCATAAATAGGCTAATTATTAGATATGCCTCTGTTAAGACGCTTATTCAATAGTGTAAAATAATGTTTTTTTTAATAAAAATGTTGAACAAAGCATTTCCGCCATTCCCCGCATTCTAATATTGGAGGAGTAAGGTAAATATGGTTATCCATTTCGCTTCTTCAGGGGCTCAGCTTGGAACATTCGAGCCTTTTGAAATTGGAGACGAAGAGGTCGTGCTTACGGGCCTATGGCTAGATCATCTAGATCTTTCCCATCGAATCATGTTTGAAATTGAAATCGGATGGGATAAACCGATTTACGCCGATCTAGGCGAATTGGAAATCATGATTCGAAGAGGAGACTCTACCGGAGAGATCGTCGAATGGACCCAAGAGTCTTGCTTCAATAGCGCTCTAACCAACATTGATGTGAGTATAATGGAAGAGTCGCCTTATCAGAGCTATTTTTTGACGGTCAAATCGCCGGGAACGAGGGCGCGAATCATAGGTCCGTACCTCTTCAAAGGAACTGTTCTATCTAAATAACGATAGGAGTGTTGGCTCATTGAGAATTGCCGACATCAAAGGAAAATATGACAACATCTTTAGTCTAGGGGAACTGTGCTTTATTTCTATTCAACTGGAGAAAAACGGAATAAGGCCCTATTCAGGTGTTTTGGATTGGGTGGGCTCGCCTAGCTTAAGCGGCGTTAGTAGATTGTTACGGAATCGGTTCGAGGGCTTTATGGATCGTCATCAGATAGAGTGTATTGGAACCGCGGGAGAAAAGTTATATCTTGTGCAAGACAAAACGTACGACATTTACTCCAATCACGATTTTTTTATCGCGCAGAACGATCCGAAGCTGTTGGAGGCCTATCCAAGCGTCAAGGCCAAATACGACCGACGGGTTGCCCGATTTTTAGAAAAAGTCGACACGTCCGAAAGGTTGCTCTTTGTTCGTAGTGGCGGGACATACGAAGAAGTCGAACAATTGCAGAAAGTACTTGATGATCTCGTGCAAAATGATTATGTTTTGTTGTTTATCAACCCTGGTCTCTCGGATGGGATCGAGGAAAATGACTGGCCTATGGAACGAGTTTGTTCGGTAAATGCTCCCCACATCGATAAGTTATGGGGAGATAGCGATCATCTTTGGAGAGAATTATTTGAAGGAATCGAGTTGCGAAAAGGAGTATGAATTCGTGTCGGCTGAAGCTAAAGTATCCATTGTCATTCCCGTGTACAACGGCGCGAATTATTTGCATGAAGCCATAAATAGCGCTTTGGCACAAACGTATTTAAACATTGAAGTCGTCGTTGTTAACGACGGCTCACTCGACGATGGCGAGACTGAACGAATCGCTCTCTCGTACGGCAACAGAATCCGTTATTTTGCCAAAGAGAACGGTGGAGTGGCTACGGCATTAAATCTGGGTCTCGAAAAGATGACCGGAGACTACTTCTCGTGGTTAAGCCATGATGACATGTACACGCCCGATAAAATCGAAAAGCAAATAGAAGCTTTACGCGAGTTCGGCGAAGAAGCGGTTATATTCAGTGATTATTGCCACATCTCACCAACGGGGAAATTGCTTCAAACTCTTAGAGTCTCACCCCAAGGAACATTTAATACTCGCGCTTTGTTAGCTATATCACAACAAGTCGGATTTCATGGCTGTGCTTTTTTAATTCCGCGCCACTACTTCGAGCGGTTCGGACTGTTCGATCCGGCGCTTCGATATACCCAAGATGTCGATATGTGGTTCCGCATGGCCGGAAACGTTCCTTTTATTCACGTTAAAGAGGTACTTGTACGTTCCCGTCAGCACGAAGAGCAAGATAGCCAAAAGCTTTATGACAAATTTGCGAGCGAAGCCGATCGCATCATGGCTCGAATGATCCGGGATTTAACGATGGAGGAAGTCGTTCTTTTTAGCGGGCATTCGTATACCTATCTCGAAGACGTATATCACGCTTTCATACAAATAGGATTCGAGGTTTCGGCGTATCGGCTGCTTAAACATTTGTGCAAGCCCACGATGGGGCCCAAAGAGATAGAGAGGGTCTCGACTCTAATTCAGGCGAATACCGGGATTAAGGAAATCAATCACTCTCCGTGCAATTGGGAGCGGAATTTAAATCCCCTACTGACCCGGAAGAAGAGCAAACCGCGGATTGTCGTCTACAGCGGGGTATGGATTCGAGGCGGTGCCGAAAGAGTATTCTCTGCGATCACCGAGACGCTAAAGGACAAGTACGATTGGTTTATCGTGTCCAATGATCTTCTGAATAAAGAAGGCTTCCCCCTGCCGAAAGAGATTACGCAATTGCGATTAAGAGTAGGCTCGATGGAGAATTTATCCGCGCAGCTGGCGGTTGTATGTTCGCTCTTCGACGCGGATTTGTTCATGGCCAGCCCGAACTTCGACATTCATCTTCTTCCCATTTACGAGAAATTAAGAGGGCTTGAGATTCGAAGCATCGCATGCAATTTCGGTCATTACTTTCTGCCCTATCTCATCGAAGATCTGTATCCTATCCTGGAATGCCGAACGGAAGCTTTCAAGCAAGCGAGCGCCGTCACGTGGCTTACGTCTTTTAGCGCGAATGTTTACGCCCAGCTTAATGGTAATGGCGCTTTGCTGCCGACTCCCAACACATTTCCGAAATCCCCATTAAAGGCGCCTAAGGACAAAAAAGTCGTGCTCGCCGTCGGCAGGTTCAATGATCCGATTAAGCGATTGGATCGGATTCTGAGCGTTTTCTCCAAAGTGCTGACAAGCCATCCCGATGCCGAATTGCTTCTGGTCGGACCTTACAAATTAAACGTGCGTACCGATAGTCGGTCCAAAGAAACGATCGGCGAATTGATTGCGAGCTTGCGGATCCCGAAGGATAAACTGTTATTCGTCGGAGAACAAGAGTACGTCGAACCCTATTATATGAAAGCTTCCGTACTCCTGCTAACCTCGGAGAGCGAAGGCATTCCGATGGTATTGAACGAAGCCGGTACTTTCGGATTGCCCTGTGTCATTAGCGATATTTCCGGATTGGAAGACATGATTGTGGACGGCGAGAGCGGGTATATCGTTCCTCAGGATGATTTGGATCTTATGGCTTGTAAAGTATCGGCATTATTGTCCGACTTCGATTTGCGCAATCGAATGGGTAACCGTGCGTACGAACTGGTCGACCGATTCGATAGGCAACGGATTTGCGAGAGATGGGATCGTCTCATAGATACCGTTCTGTCCGTCCAAGACCAGGACGAATTGGATTCATTATTGAGCGATAGATTCATGGAGCCTCTCGCGGATCACGAAGGCTTCTCCAGGGCAGTCATTCACGAGTACGAAAGAAACCTCAGCATATTGATACATAACAAAGGGACGTACAAAGAGATTCAACCCATGCCTGTAATGGAGCCGCCAAATCACCCTGCAATCGAAGCGGAGATCGAAGAAAATTACCGGGCAAGCGTTCATGCGGAGGCCTATCAACAAGCGGCGCAAGAGTTTTCCAATACCGTCTCATGGAAAGTGACGAGACCTCTGCGTTGGTGCAAGCGTTTCTATGTATCGGCCCGCGAAAGGTTAACGCGAAATGAATGACTTGATTGTCGCATGCCGACTCGCAAAGACAGCCGACGAGATTCATGAAGCGGCACGAATGTTGGATGAAACGATTTTTCGTACCTCGAAGCTTGACGATATATCGAAATTGTTGATCCATGTCATCCAACCTCTATTAAACGAAGTCAGGCATGAGCCGATCCTGCTGTTTCACGCATACGGGTGGCAATTCGGCGGAGCGGAGAGGCTTATTGCAGGGTTAACCAATTACTTGACGCGTAAAAATTATCGGATACTATTAACCGTTTTTGAGCCGATTCGAGATGTCGGTTTCAAATTGGATCCTACCATCGCATTCATTCCTATACGCGGCGTGGATCGAAGGATCGAGAGACTGATCCAGCTAGTCGGACTGCTGTCGCCCGATTTGTTTATCGGCCACAATAACAGCATCCCCGAGTTAGCCGCCGTATACCCCGTTTTAAGAAACTCGGGTATCCGAACGATTGCGTATACGTTGGAATATTATTTTTTTCCGCACAGAATGCCAGAGCTGGCTTCATCGGTTATTGCAAGAAACGAGGCGCTGGCTCGGGCGAACGCGTCGTGTTTTCTCACTCGATTCAGTGCCAACGCTTACGGAATGGCTTATCCCAACGCTGCTGTCATGCAAGGAATCAGCTCGTTTTCCGTTCCGGATTATTCTTCCGATAAACGATGCGGTAAAACGGTAATCGCCGTCGGAAGATTTTCAGATCCGATTAAGCGTCTGGATCGCGTGTTAGCCGCATTTCGCCATCTGCTTGAAAGTCATCCCGATGCGCGGCTTATGATCGTAGGGTCTTATGATTTGGAAGCCAGAATTCCCCGAAATGCCAAGGAAACGATAGGCGAGCTGCTTAGAAAGACGGGAGTAACCGACTCTCAAGTTCAATTCGTTGGGGAACAAGAGAAGACGCAAGAGTTCTATAGCCAAGGCGACGTATTCGTCTTAACTTCGGATAGCGAGGGCTTTCCATTAGTTTTGGGCGAGGCCGGGAGTTACGGTTTACCGGCCGTAATCGTAGATATTCCCGGCTTAGAGGATATCATCGCGCATGGAGAGAACGGCTTTATCGTTCCGCAAGACGATATGCGGGCAATGGCCGAAAAGATATCGACATTATTCGATGATGCGGAATTACTGAAGAGAATGTCAAGGAATGCGCGCGAAATGGTCGGAAGGTATTCCATTGATCAAGTCGGACCTCGCTGGGAAGAACTGATCCAAGTCGTGTTAACCCATTCGGATCAAGATGAAATCAATCGGATCTTAGCCGAACGTTTTATGGGGGAAGCTGCTAACAAGAAGGCATTCTGCAGAACAATCGTGAAGGAATACGAGCAGACGGCAGTCTTGATTGCTGCAGTGCCTAAAGTTCGCACGGCAAGAACGCAGATGGATGAAATCGAGACGATAGCCGTAAAACTCGTAAACCACGTGAGGGACTACGGGCTTCGCGCCACGATAAGCAAGGCAATATTTAAATTGAGGGGACGTTGGCAAAGACGCTTCAGGAGATAGGCCTGACAATGAAATGACCATCGAGGAGAGGTTTGGCCGTGCGAAAGCTCTACAGCAGGCTTCCTGTTGTTTGGAAATATAACAATTTGCTCAAGGAACTCGTGATTCGAGATATCAAAGTCAGATATCGGAAATCGGTGCTGGGACTGCTCTGGACGTTGCTTTATCCTTTGTTGACCATGATCATAACGACGATTGTATTCTCTTCGCTATTTCATACGTTGCCTCACTATTCGGTCTATTTTCTGTGCGGAAGCCTCTTATTCTCGTTTAATACCGAGGCTACGACTTCGGCGGCGATGTCTGTTGTGAACAACGCCGGGTTGTTGAAAAAAATATATATCCCTAAGTATTTGTTTCCTCTCTCCCGGGTGTTGTCATCGCTAGTCAATCTAGGATTCGCATTCGTAGCATTGTTGCTGGTGATGTTGGTAACGGGTGCTCCCTTCCAACCGACCTTGCTTTTGAGTTTCATCCCGATCGTCTATCTGATTATTTTTACGACGGGTCTATCCTTGCTCTTATCCGCGCTGACGGTTTATTTCCGCGACGTTAACAGTTTGTATGGCGTTCTTGCGCTTTTATGGACCTATATGACTCCCATATTTTATCCGATCTCCATCATTCAGGATAAGTATTCCTGGATCTACGAATGGAATCCCATGTACTACTACATAGATTACTTAAGATCTTTAATTCTCGAAGGCGTTATGCCCGGAATGGTTCCAAATCTCATCTGTTTGTTATGCGGAATCGTATCGCTTGGTATAGGCTGGTTTACTTTCAAACGGACGCAAAATCGGTTTGTTCTATACATGTAAGACATGGAACGGAGAGGTGTTCATGCAAGGTACGCTTGTAGAGGTCGAAGATGTTTCGATGCTATATAACATTAGTCGCGAGAAAACCGATAGCTTAAAGGAATATTTGATACGCGCCCTTAAAGGGGGGCTGAAGATCGATGAGTTTTGGGCTCTTCGAAATGTCTCTCTGCGGATGAGGAGAGGGGAATCGTTGGGCATTATCGGATTAAACGGCAGCGGCAAAAGCACATTGCTTAAGCTGATTGCGGGAGTGTTACAGCCTGCCAAAGGAAAGATACAAGTTAGGGGATCCATAGCTCCGTTAATCGAACTTGGCGCCGGCTTCGATTATGACCTCACCGCACGGGAAAATATTTACTTGAACGGCGCAATTCTCGGATATAGCAGAGCGAAGATGAACGAGAATTTCGACGAAATTATCTCGTTCTCCGAGTTGGAGGATTTCGTTGACATTCCGATAAAGAATTTTTCTTCCGGAATGGCGGCTCGGCTTGGCTTTGCGATCGCTACGATCAGCAGACCGGATATTCTAATCGCTGATGAAATCTTGAGCGTTGGCGATATGAAATTTCAGAAAAAGTGCGAATCCCGAATTTCGGAGATCGTGAACAATGGCGCCAGCGTGATTTACGTTTCACATTCCGTGGAATCCGTCAAAAAAATATGTACGAAAGCGGCATGGTTGCATAAAGGGGAGCTGGTTCGTTGCGGTGATGCGGATTCGGTGTGCGACGCTTATCTGGGAAGCTTGGATTAATTGTTCAATCGCATTCAGAAGGGAACATCTAAGATGAATTCTGGAATTTCCGATCAAGTCTTATGCGAGGTCGATCATATCCGCAGATCTTCAAAATTAAAAATCGCTTCCGTTGGATCGACCTCCCGTCTGCTTGCCGAGTTTTTGGTGCTGCCAAGGAGATCTTACGAGCATTTTGAGTGTATCAACTTTCTGGTTTCTAGGCCGGAAGATGCGAGTTTTTGTTTTGAACGTCTGGATGGCGTCGTGGATATCGTGCTTGTGGACGTAGAGGCGAAACAAAGCCTGGATCTGATGGATATCGCCGCCAAGCATGTCCAGCATTCTTCTATCGTAGCTTATAAGCCCAACGATGCCAGTGTAGAGGCTGCCGATTTGCTGGTCCGGCAACATTTCCAAGACCAATTAAGCGGGAAAACGATCTTGATATTGGGAGCGGGAAATATTTCGGCGAAGCTGGCTCTGCGATTATGCGAAAGGAATGCCAGTATTAAAATGCTTTCCAGAAATTATAGCAAAGTAAGGATGGTTGCCGATGGATTAAATGCCATTCTGCCCAAATACTCTCGATCTTCTATTGAGTGTATTGAAAGTTTGCCGCATGATCCTGTATTTGACGGGTTGGTTTCCTTCGTGGCCGCTGACGGTGTCGCTCAAGAGGAAATGGCTTATCTCGTGAAGAGAGGCGGGATCGCGATTGACGGGGGCATTCATAATTTTACTCCGGGATTTCTGAAGGCAAGCGGGGAGAACGGCGTCATTTGCAATCGATTGGATGTCAGACTGGGTTTTGTTTACTCATTGCTGTCGTCCAGTCCGGACGTATCGAATTTCTACATGAATGTAAGGGGCGAGCGATTTAACGATAACATTCGCCTGATAGCCGGTGGCATCATAGGCAACCGGGGGGATATTATCGTAGACTGCATTGGGCGACCCACTCAAATTGTCGGAATGGCCAACGGGGTAGGGGGAGTTCTTTCGAGCAGGGACTATTCGCCCAAGGACAAGATCAGACTGGAACGAGCCAGGGACATATTGATCACCGGCACCGAGGGAGGTGGGGGATGAAAGACGGCCTTAATCCGAAAACGACTCGCTGGATCTTCGCCGCAACGTCCGTTTTCGTCGTTCTATTTTTGTTCCTCGCGCCATTTCATAAGGGATTGTTCGTTGGATACGAATTCGCTTTCGAAAGACCCTTATTTATTGCTCTGATTTGTATCTTTATAACTTTGGTTTTCATTTGCGTCTATCTTTATCGAGATTGGCATGTGGCTTCTCACGGGGACATTCTTGTTGCTCTGATATGGATCATACCGATATCGTATTCCATTGCGACAATAGAGGCAATAACGAGCCATTGGGCTTTCCTCGAAGCTTTCGTCAGATTGGGCTGGGGCGTATTTTTTGTTCTGGGCTATTATATAACCCGTCATTCCGCTGGTTATAAGCTATTACTGTTCGCTTTAATCGGTTCAGGATATGTGGTTGTTATGTTCGGTTTGCTGAACTGGTTCGGCAACGCTCATTATAAGGATGCGATTTTAGCAGAGCGATTATCCAGCGTCTTTCAGTACCCGAACGCTTATGCGGCCTACTTAATCGCGATAGCGATATGCGCCTTGATCATGGTTCAATCCTCTCGAAAGAAAAAATATGTTGTTTTTCATGCTTGTATGCTGGTACCCGTGTTCTTGTCCTTGCTGCTTACCCTTTCCAGAGGGGCGCTGCTTGTTCTATTTATTGTCCTGATCTTCTATTTGGCCTTGCTCCCTTGGAAACGACAACTCCTAAGCGTGGTGGAACTAGGGATTGTCGGGATAGCTGCATTTGCCGTATATGGCTTTGCAGTCAAGACAAGGGCACAATTGCTGGAAAATGACTCGCCAGGGGTATCTTTAGTCGGATGGCTGCTCGTGCTGGGAATAGCCGCGATTGCAAGCTTGATTGTTCTTGGCGTAAATCTGCGGTTCGGCAGGTCAGATAATCATAAAGCAGACAAGCTATGGAGCCCTAGACGCTTGGCGTTACCGGTCGTTCTTGTCTCGTCAGGTCTGGCGTTGTATGTTCTGATCCTATCCAGCTTTCCATTCAGCAAGATCCTGCCTGCCGAGATTGCCGCCAGGCTGGAGGGGGTCAATCTTCAATCTACCAGCGTTTTCTTAAGAAATACATTGTACGAAGATGCAATAAGGGCAGGAGCGGATTATCCGGTATTCGGTGCCGGAGGCGGCGCCTGGTCGGTAATGTCCGAGTCATTCAAAAGTTATCCTTATTCCAGTTCCAAGGTTCACAATTTTTATATCGAAACTTATTTAGAATCCGGATGGTTCGGCGTGATCGTTCTTATGGCTATCCTATGTTACGTGTTCGTCTTATTGATCGCTCAAATAAAGAAGAAGATCAGAGAAACCAATGAGGATATTCGGTGGCTGATATTTCCCGTTTTTTCTATCGTTATTTTAGGTCACAGCCTCGTCGATTTTGATATGAGCTTCTTTTATCTGTCTTCCCTTGTTTTTTTAACTTTGGGAGCTACGGCGGCCATCTCGAATAGACCGATAGCAGTTGTCCGGGGCAAAGGAAGAGTAACGAAGGTGTTTGCCTCAGGCTTGTTCCTGGTTGCGATATTCATGATTTACAAGTGTATTGCAGCGTTAAGGGCGGATGAATATTATCGTTCCTCAATGAACGTGCTCGCCGAGGAGGGGAGATACGATGCTTATCAATCCGCAATAGAGCAAGCAGAGAGCTTGAGGCCCGGACATTCCCAATATCTTTTATCCATGGCCCAATTAAATCAACTTATGTATCGCGAAACGAAGAACGAAAGCTTTTCGAGGACGGCGGAGTACGCTTTGAACAAGTTGCAAGCCATTGATCCTTATAACATCGAAGCAGTAGAGATCAATTTCGATTTGAATATGGATAGAATGAACCTCGATCGTGCTCATGAGGTACTGGAGAGAGCCGTTGAACTCTTTCCTTGGACGATCGGATTTTACGAGAAAGCCATAGAGCTTAACCTCAGGCTCGGAACCGATTCTACTTTGTCGGACGATAGACGCAGCGATTATTTAAGAGAGGCCAGATGGCTAGCCAATGAGATTGTACGGAGAATCGAAGTTATAGATCGCTTGCCTGAGACCGAGCGCGTAATGAGCCGAGGAGTTTTCGGATTGAACGACAACCTTCAAACTCAGCTTCAACTGCTGGATGCGATAGAGGCGATATCAATAGCGGACAACGAGCGGCTGTCCATGGAGAATACAAGATGAAGAAATATGCGGTAATAAAAAGGGTTATCGACATCGTGATTTCAGTAATTGCTCTTGTCTGTTTCCTGCCTGCGTCACTGATCGTCGTTATTTTGATAAAAATGGAGTCCAAGGGACCTGTGCTATTTAAGCAACAACGCATAGGCAAGCACAAACAACCCTTTACGATTCTAAAATTCAGAACGATGAAATTAGACTCCCCTTGCGATATGCCTACTCACTTGCTGCTTCACGATATTCACAAGCATACAACCAGAATCGGGGCTTTTTTACGGAAGACTAGTCTGGATGAATGCCCGCAATTCATGAATATTCTAAAGGGAGAAATGAGCCTGGTAGGTCCTCGGCCGGCGCTGTGGAATCAATACGATTTGATTCTCGCAAGGGAGCGTTGCGGCGTGAATGTTATCGTTCCGGGCTTGACGGGATGGGCTCAAATTAATGGCAGGGACACTCTTTCGATCGATGCCAAAGTTGGTTTTGACGGCGAATACCTTGTAAATAGGAGCACCTTGCTCGATTTGAAGATTATTTTTTTAACGATAATGAAAGTGATATACAGAGAAGGAGTTGGAGAGGACGCAGGCGCGAATCGGGGAAAGGGGAAATTGTTGTGAAAGTATTGGTCGTTTGCCAGTATTTTTATCCGGAACAGTTCAGAGTGAACGAAATGTGCTTCGAGATGGCCCGTTCTGGAACGGAAGTAACCGTATTGACAGGCCTCCCCAATTATCCTGAGGGAATCATCCATTCAGAGTACAGGCGATTCAAAAGACGAAATGAGAAAATACACAGGGTTACCGTAAAACGCGTGCCGATCATAGAGCGGGGTCGTAATCGGATTACGTTATCGCTTAATTATTTGAGTTTTGCACTTATGGCTTCCATTCAATCCTTTTTTCTAAGAAAAAAATTCGATCTCATCCTCGTTTATCAGTTATCTCCGGTAACGATGGCATTACCCGGAATTCTTCTTAAGGGGCTTACAGGCAAGCCCCTCATCCTCTACTGCCATGATTTATGGCCGGCCAGCGCATCCGCGGGAGGAGTAGAGGAAGGGGGCATTCTCTACCGGTTACTGCTGGCCATGAGCAGATGGTTATACCGAAATGCGGATGAAATCCTCATCAGTTCTAAACAATTTGAGCATTATTTCAGCCATGTATTGGGAATAGAGCGGAAACTCGCCTATCTTCCGGTTTTTGCAGAATCGATCTTCGAAGAATTAAATGTGGGCAAGGGTGATTGTGAGGAAACCCATTTCGTCTTCGCGGGAAACATTGGTGAGATGCAGAGCGTCGAAACCATCCTGTATGCGGCTAAAGAGTTAATCGATGAGAATCGCATTCGCTTTCATATTGTCGGAAGCGGTACATCCCGAAAGAAATGCCAACAACTGGCCGAGGATTTGGGTGTAGTTAATGTGACTTTCTATGGACATCTTTCCTTGGATGAGCTCCCATTCTTCTATAAGATGGCGGATGCCATGATCGTCACGCTGAAAGCGAACAAATCGCTATCCTACACGCTTCCGAATAAAGTTCAATCTTACATGGCTGCAAGCAAGCCGATATTAGGCGCTATCGATGGCGAGACTAGAAGAGTTATTGAGGAATCGGGATGCGGATATTGTACGACGGCGGAAGACTACAAAGGACTAGCGTCGATTATCCGAAAGTTTGCATCTGAAAAAAATAGGTATGAGCAATTCGGAAAACGCGCCAAAAGCTATTATGATAGCCACTTTTCGAAAACGTTGTTTATCGAGAGGCTGAATAAAGTAATGCAAAAATATGGTTAAGGTGGAGACGGGAATGTTAGCGGACAGAACGATTGCCATTACCGGAGGAACGGGATCTTTCGGACATGCGGTAGCGACACGGTTACTTCAGTCGGACATCAAAGAGATACGGATTTTGTCCCGTGACGAAAAGAAGCAAGACGATATGAGGAAGCATTTCGGAGATCGAAGGCTAAAATTTTTCATTGGCGACGTCAGGGATTCTCACAGTCTGAAAGAAGCTTTCTACGATGCGGATTACGTTTTTCACGCGGCAGCTTTAAAGCAAGTTCCTTCCTGCGAAATTTTTCCGATGGAAGCCGTTAAAACCAACATTATCGGAACGGAAAATGTATTAAACGCCGCAATCGAGAACGGAGTCAAGAAAGTGATTTGTCTATCTACGGATAAAGCTGCGTATCCCATCAACGCGATGGGAATATCCAAAGCCATGATGGAGAAGCTGGCAGTTGCCAGATCGAGGCACGTTTCCTCGAAAAATATGGTTATCGGGTGTACCCGTTTCGGCAATGTAATGGCTTCGCGCGGCTCTGTTATCCCCTTGTTCATTGAGCAAATTAAAGCCGGACGCGCGATTACGGTGACCCATCCCGATATGACCAGGTTCATGATGAGTTTGGAGGATGCGGTCGACTTGGTTCTATTTGCATTTAAGCATGCTCAAACCGGGGATATCTTGATCAATAAATCTCCGGCATGCACGGTTGGAGACTTGGCGACGGCGATAAAAGATTTATTGGGAGCGAGCAATGACATTGTCATTACAGGAGTAAGGCACGGAGAAAAGTGGCATGAAAAGCTGCTTACGAATGAAGAAACCATGATCGCGGAAGAATTGGATCGTTTTTATCGAATTCCGGCTGACCATCGGGATCTGAATTACAGCAATGATTACCTGAGCGGAGACAGTCGTCCTTATCTGGATCATGAATATTCTTCAAGCAGCGCCAGACGGCTTCAAATAAGCGATATAAAAAGCAAATTACTGACATTGGATTGTATACAAGAAGCAATCGAGCAACGGGGGGAGGAAGTGTCATTAAATACTTAATTATCGGCGCTGGAGGTATGGCCGGCCACTTGGTTACCCTGTACTTAAGAGAACGAGGTCATTCCGTTACCGCGATTACCAGACGTCCACTGTCGTTTGCCCCCCATACGGTTTGCGATGTGAGAGAATTGAAAAGATTGAATGAGATGATTCTAGCTGAACAATACGATACAATTGTCAATTGCTCGGGCATTCTTAACCGCGAAGCCGAATCCCGGCCATCCGAAGCGGTGTTCGTTAATAGTTTTCTGCCCCATCACTTAAGTGATATGACGAGGGACACGAACACGCAAGTTATTCACGTTAGTACAGATTGCGTCTTTTCAGGCCTTCAGGGAGGATATTCGGAACATTCGTACCGGGACGGAAATTCTTTATACGATCGTTCCAAAGCCCTTGGTGAAATCGATAACCCTAAAGATCTTACCTTTCGCACTTCTTTGGTTGGACCGGACTTAAACCCCGACGGTATCGGATTATTGAACTGGTATATGAAACAAGAGAAGGAAATGGTCGGATTCGTCAAAGCGATTTGGACAGGCGTTTCGACTTTAACGCTAGCGAAAGCGATAGAAAAGGCGTCTATCGTTAAGTTAAGCGGGATCTATCATCTCGTTAATCAAACCTCAATAAATAAGTTCGGTTTGTTACAACTGTTTAATATACATTTCACCGATAACAAAAGGATCATTCATCCCAGCGAAAGTCTCGTGGTGGACAAATCCCTAATCAA
>Ga0065721_10050885_pt1 | contig 17268 bp, 15 predicted proteins | sample Mesricmetagenome_FD_59108 | JGI IMG/M metagenome (GOLD analysis project Ga0065721, IMG submission 59108) | Mesophilic microbial community from rice straw/compost enrichment Sample: eDNA_1 v2 (version 2) | ecosystem: Engineered > Solid waste > Grass > Composting > Bioreactor | place: USA: Davis... | reverse complement strand
CCTTCGGTCCGCCGAGAGCGGGGGAGGGTTAGGGAGGGGGCCCACGAAGTGGGAAGGGTGGGGGCCTCACAAGAAGAACAACCGGGGGAAACGACATGACCGAAGCCTATCTCTGCGACGCCGTGCGCACGCCCTTCGGGCGGTTCGGCGGGGCGCTGGCGCCGGTGCGGGCGGACGATCTGGCGGCGATGCCGCTGAAGGCGCTGATGGAGCGCAACCCGGGCGTGGACTGGGCGGCGCTGGACGACGTGATCCTGGGCTGCGCCAACCAGGCGGGGGAGGACAACCGCAACGTCGCGCGCATGGCGGCGCTGCTGGCGGGCCTGCCGGTGGAGGTGCCGGGCGCGACCGTCAACCGGCTCTGCGGCTCCGGGCTCGACGCGCTGGGCATGGCGGCGCGCGCCATCAAGGCGGGGGAGGCCGACCTGATCGTCGCCGGCGGGGTGGAGAGCATGACCCGCGCGCCCTTCGTCATGGGCAAGGCCGACAGCGCCTTTTCCCGCGACGCGCAGATTTTTGACACGACCATCGGCTGGCGCTTCGTGAACCCGACGATGAAGGCCGCCTATGGCATCGACTCCATGCCGGAAACGGCGGAGAACGTGGCCACGGACTACGCCGTCAACCGCGCCGACCAGGACGCCTTCGCGCTGCGCAGCCAGCAGCGCGCGGCCCGCGCGCAGGAATCCGGCCGGCTGGCGCTGGAGATCGTTCCGGTCGCCATCCCGCAGCGCAAGGGCGACCCGAAGATCGTCGACCGGGACGAACACCTGCGCCCCGACACGACGCTGGAGGCGCTGGCGAAGCTCGGCACGCCCTTCCGGAAGGAGGGCGGGACGGTCACCGCTGGCAACGCGTCGGGCGTCAACGACGGGGCCGGCGCCCTGCTGGTGGCGTCGGAGGCGGCGGTGAAGCGCTATGGCCTGACGCCGCGGGCGCGCATCGCCGGGCTTGCCACCGCGGGCGTGCCGCCGCGCGTCATGGGCATCGGCCCGGCCCCGGCGACGCGCAAGCTGCTGGGGCGGCTGGGCCTGACCATCGGCGACGTGGACGTGATCGAACTGAACGAGGCCTTCGCGGCGCAAGCGCTGGCCGTGCTGCGGCTGCTGGGCCTGCCGGACGACGCGGAGCACGTGAACCCGCAGGGCGGGGCCATCGCGCTGGGCCACCCGCTGGGCGCGTCGGGCGCGCGGCTGGCCGGGACCGCCCTGATCGAGCTGGAACAGCGGAACGCCCGCCGGGCGCTGTGCACCATGTGCATCGGCGTGGGCCAGGGAATCGCTTTGATGCTGGAGAGGGACTGATCCAGCGCCTACATTATTGCGATGGAAACTGTCTGCGGGGCCAACATAACAACAAAACGGCCCAGAACGCACACCGGGAGAAACGCCATGTTGATGCTGAACACGCCCCTGCAGCACGAACTCGACCATTACGAGACGGCCAGCCGGGACGAAATCACGGCGATGCAGATCTCGCGGCTGAAATGGTCGCTCCAGCACACCTACGCGAACGTCCCGCATTTCCGGGCGAAGTGCCAGAAGAAGGGCGTCACGCCCGCCGACTTCAAGGAACTGAAGGACCTCGCCCTGTTCCCCTTCACGGTGAAGGACGACCTGCGCCAGACCTACCCCTTCGGCCTGTTCGCCGTGCCGATGACGGAGTTGGTGCGCCTGCACGCCTCCAGCGGGACAACCGGCAAGCCGACGGTGGTGGGCTACACCGACGCGGACATCCACAACTGGGCCGACCTCGTTGCGCGCTCCATCCGGGCGGCCGGCGGGCGGCGCGGCGACCGGGTGCATGTCTCCTACGGCTACGGCCTGTTCACCGGTGGTCTCGGCGCGCATTACGGGGCGGAGCGGCTGGGCTGCACCGTCATCCCCATGGGCGGCGGCCAGACGGAGCGGCAGGTGCAGCTGATCCGCGACTTCGAGCCGAACATCATCATGGTCACCCCCTCCTACATGCTGAACATCGCGGAGGAGATGGAGCGGCAGGGGCTGAAGACGTGGCAGACCGCGCTGCGCGTCGGCATCTTCGGCGCCGAGCCCTGGACCAACGCCATGCGCGCGGAGATCGAGCAGAAGTTCGGCATCGACGCGGTGGACATCTACGGCCTGTCGGAAATCATGGGGCCGGGTGTCGCCAGCGAATGCGTGGAGACCAAGGACGGCCCGGTCATCTGGGAAGACCACTTCTATCCGGAGATCATCAACCCGGAGACGGGCGAGGTGCTGCCGGACGGCGAATACGGCGAACTGGTCTTCACCACGCTGACCAAGGAAGGCCTGCCGATGATCCGCTACCGCACGCGCGACCTGACGCGGCTGCTGCCGCCGACGTCGCGGGCCATGCGGCGCATCGACAAGATCACCGGCCGGTCCGACGACATGCTCATCATCCGCGGCGTGAACGTCTTCCCCACCCAGATCGAGGAGCTGATCTGCAAGGAGCCGATGTTCGCCCCGCATTACGAGCTGGTCGTCTCCCGCACCGGGCACATGGACGATCTGGCCGTGCGGGTGGAGGTGGAGCCGAGCCACGCCGGGGAGGACCGCAAGCCCTTCGCCCGGCACCTGCAGCATCGCATCAAGTCCCTGATCGGCATCACCACGGCGGTCGAGGTGGTGGACCCCTGCACGATCGAGCGGTCGCAGGGGAAGGCGAAGCGCGTGCGCGATCTGCGGCCGAAGGGGTGAGTTCGGAGGAGTGAGTTCAGCAACGGTTGCCCCCACCCTCCCCACTTCGTGGGTCCCCTCCCTCCCCCGCTGCGCAGGGGAGGGCCAAGATCCCCTCCCCCGCCCAGCGGGGGAGGGTTAGGGTGGGGGCAATACCCCTTCACTACTAGGGCCTTTCCGTTTGAAAAGTATCATTTGAAACTGTATCATCGGAAACAAATAAAGAAACACCGGGGGAAACGCACATGCACGCGACTTACGCCTACCCCAAATTCCCATACATCCCGTCCGAAGAACAGCGCACCGGCACCGTGAAACGCCATCCCGTCGTGGTGGTCGGCGCCGGGCCGGTGGGGCTGACGGCGGCCATCGATCTGGCGCAGAAGGGCGTGCCGGTGGTCGTTCTGGACGAGGACGACACGGTCAGCATCGGCAGCCGCGCCGTCTGCTACGCCAAGCGGGCGCTGGAGGTGTGGGACCGGCTGGGCACCGCGCAGCGGATGATCGACAAGGGCGTCGTCTGGAAGATCGGCAAGGTCTTCCACGGCGACCATCAGGTCTACCAGTTCGACCTGCTGCCGGAACCGGACCACAAGATCCCGGCCTTCATCAACCTTCAGCAATACTATCTGGAAGAATACCTGCTGGACGCGGCCCGGCAGGCGGAGCGGGTGGACCTGCGTTGGAAGTCGCGCGTGCTGTCGGTGAAGCCGCAGGACGACCATGTGGTGCTTCAGGTGGAGACACCCGACGGCGTCTACGCGCTGGAGGCCGACTGGGTGATCGCCTGCGACGGGGCCAAGTCCTCCATCCGCAAGATGCTGGGGCTGGACTTCGTGGGGCAGGTGTTCCAGGACCGCTTCCTGATCGCCGACGTCGTGATGAAGGCCGACTTCCCGGCGGAGCGCTGGTTCTGGTTCGACCCGCCTTTCCACCGCAAGCAGTCCACCCTGCTGCACATGCAGGCCGACAACGTCTGGCGCATCGACTTCCAACTGGGCTGGGACGCCGATCCGGAGGAGGAAAAGAAGCCGGAGCGCGTCATCCCCCGCCTGAAGGCCATGCTGGGCGAGGACACGGAGTTCGAACTGGAGTGGGTGTCGGTCTACACCTTCCAGTGCCGGCGGCTGGAGAATTTCCGGGCTGGCCGGGTCTTCTTCGCGGGGGACAGCGCGCATCAGGTCAGCCCCTTCGGCGCGCGCGGCGCCAATTCCGGCGTGCCGGACGCGGACAACCTCGTCTGGAAGCTGAAGCTGGTGATGGACGGCGTGGCGCCAGACAGCCTGCTGGACAGCTATTCGGATGAGCGCGTGGCGGCGGCGAAGGAGAACCTGCTGAACTCCACCCGCTCCACCGACTTCATCACGCCCAAGAGCGCGATCAGCCGCACCTTCCGCGACGCCGCGCTGGATCTGGCGAACGAGCATCCCTTCGCGCGGTCGCTGGTCAACTCCGGCCGCTTGTCCACGCCGACCACCTACACCGACAGCCCGCTGAACACGCGGGACACGGACGTTTTCGCCGGAAAGATGGTGCCGGGCGCCCCGGCGACCGACGCCCCGGTGGAGGCGGCGGGGCAGCCGGGCTGGCTGATGGACCGGCTGGGCGGTGGGTTCGTGGCGCTCTATTACGCCGGGTCCGACCCGGTGCCGGCGGAGGTGGCGGAACGGCTGGACGCGCTGGCGCGGGGGCCGATTCCCTTCGCGTGGCACGCGGTCACCGACCGGCGGCGGGAGGCGCTGGCGAACGAACTGCTCGACGTCAACGGGCGTTTCAGGGAACGCTACGACGCCACGCCCGGCAGCCTGCACCTGATCCGCCCGGACCAGCACGTCGCCGGCCGCTGGCGGAACTTCGACGCCGACAGGCTGGCCGCCGCGCTGAACCGCGCGGTTGGCCGGTAAAAAGAAGACTTGAGGGAAGGAAACGCCCATGGCCACGCTCGTGACCGAAAACCGCCTCGCCAGCCCCGACGACTTCTACGAGGCGCTGATCGACACCCACCGCGACCTGAACGCCGAGCAGAGCAGCATGGTCAACGCCAAGCTCGTCCTGCTGCTCGCCAACCACATCGGCGACATGGAGGTGCTGAAGGAAGCGCTGGCGCTCGCCCGCAAGGGGGTGTGACGGGGCGCCCCCGTGCTAAACCTATGCAAAGGGTTCAGCACGGGGACGCGTCATGACGGAGCGGGTGGTCCATCTGCGGGGTGGTGGGGTCAGCCTTGCGCTCGGGGTCGGGGATGTCGCGCGCCTGCTCTATTGGGGGCCGGCGCTGGCGGACGGCACCGACGAGGCGGGCTTGCGCGCCGCCATCCCGCCCTCGGCGCTCGACGCGCCGCTGTTTCCGCCGCTGCTGCCGACCTCCGGCTGGGGCTTCTGGGGACAGCCGGCGCTGTCCGGCCGGCATGACCACGGGGGTTGGGCGCCGCGGCTGCGCGTCACCGGGGTTGACGCAACCGCCACCCGCGCGCGGATCGACCACGGGGCGGAGGATGGCTCGCTGGCCGTCGCCGTGCTGCTGGACCTCGACGCCGACACCGGCGTGCTGCGCGCGGAGGCGGAGGTCACCAACCGCGCCGCCTCGCCCTACCGGCTGGACTGGTGCGCCTCCCTCTGCTTTGCCCTGCCGGCCCTGCTGGAGGAGGCACTGGTTTCCGAGGGGACCTACATCCGCGAATTCCAGGAACGGCGCGTGGACCTGGGCATGGGCGTGCTGCTGCGGGAGAATCGGCGCGGGCGCACCAGCCACGACGCCTTTCCCGGCGTGGTGCTGGGCGAGCGTGGATTCGGCGTGGATCACGGAACCGTCTGCGGCTTCCACCTGGGCTGGAGCGGCAACCACCGCCTGTCGGTGGAGGCTCGGCCGGACGGCACGCGCATCGTGCAACTCGGCGAACTGCTGCATCCGGGCGAGGCGGTGCTGGCGCCGGGCGGGTCGTACCGCACGCCGCCGGCCTACGCGGCGGTAGCCGAGGGCGGCTTGAACGGGCTGATCGCCCGCACCCACGACCATGTGCGCCGCCGCATCCTGCCGCGCCGGCCACCCAGCCAATCGTTGCGCACCCGGCCGGTGCACCTGAACATTTGGGAAGCCATCTACTTCGGCCACGAGCGCGGCGCGCTGCTCGACCTCATCGACCGGGCCGCGCGGGTGGGGGTGGAGCGCTTCGTCATCGACGACGGCTGGTTCCACGGCCGGGTGAACGAGCGCGCCGGGCTCGGCGACTGGTGGCCGGACGCGGGCAAGTATCCGGACGGCCTCGCCCCCATCGCCCAGGCGGTGCGGGACCGGGGGATGGAGTTCGGCCTGTGGGTGGAGCCGGAGAACGTCAACCCCGACAGCGACCTGTACCGCGCCCATCCCGACTGGGTGCTGGAACTCCCCCAGGCCACCGACCCGGCGCGCCCGCCGGCCCAATGGCGGCAGTTCGTGCTCGACCTCGGGCGGGCGGAGGTGGCGGACTACCTGTTCGACAAGATAGACGCGCTGCTGAGGCCGGGCTTCATCGCCTATCTCAAGTGGGACATGAACCGCGACATCGCCCCGGCGGCGGTGGGCGGGGAGCCAGCCTGGGGGCGGCACGTCCGGGCGCTCTACGCGCTGATCGACCGGCTGCGCGCGGCACACCCCGCCGTGGAGATCGAGACCTGCGCGTCCGGCGGCGGGCGCGCCGACTGGGGCATCCTGGAGCGGACGGAGCGCGTCTGGGTCAGCGACAGCAACGACGCGCACGACCGGCTGGCGATCCAGCGCGGCTTCGGCCTGTTCTTCCCGCCGGAGGTCATGGGCGCCCATGTCGGGCGGGAGCGCTGCACCGTCACCGGCCGCCGCAACGACCTGGGCTTCCGCGCCGCGGTCGCCCTGTTCGGCCACATGGGCGTGGAATGGGACATCCGCGCACTGGGCGAGGAGGAGTTGGCCGAACTCGCCGCCTGGATCGCGCTGCACAAGCGCCACCGCGCGCTGCTGCATGGCGGGGTGCAGGGCGGCCGGTCGGTGCGGCTGGCGCTGGACGGGGTGGAGGCGACCGGGCACGGCGTCGTGGCGCCGGATGGTGGCCGGGCGTTGTACCTCGTCGCCCGGCTGGTCACCCGCCCGGCGCCCATCGTGGTGCGCCTGCCGGGGCTCGACCCGGAGGGCACCTATGTGGTGCGCGTGCCGGAGCCCGTGGCAGACGGCGCGCTGCCCTGGGGGCGGGAGAGCCCGCCGCTCAGCGGGCGGATGCTGGGGTTCTACGGGGTGCGCGTGGCGCTCGGTCGGCCGGACACAGCGGTGGTGTTCGAGGTGGAGCGGGTGGGGTAGGGGGCTTGGCGGCGTGGTTGCGTTGGGCCCCCACCCTAACCCTCCCCCGCTGGGCGGGGGAGGGGACAAATTACGCCGCCTGCACGCTGTTGTCCTTCCGGCGCGACAGCTGCAACTGGCCGTCCAGGCACTTCACGTAGGTGGTCTTGCCGGCCTTCAGGTTGTCGCAGATCGTGACCAGCGCGCGGGGGATGGCCGCGAACTCCTTGGACCCGCGCGACTGCGTGTTGTAGGCGGCGAGGTGCTGGCGAAGCGCCTCCTTCGACACCGGTTTTCCGTCGTTCCCGATCATGATGGTCCCTGCGCGTGTGGTCGTGGGACGACGCTACGCGCTTGGGGGCGCACGCTCAACCTTTCCGGCTCCGCTTGTTCACGGGTGCTTCACCATTGTTCGCTCAATCATAGCGAGACAAATTTGGATGGGAGTGTGTGATGAGTGGTCAGAAATCGCGAGACAGTCGCGCATCGGCGATGGTGCTGCTGCTGGGGCTTTGCCTGCTGCTGATGGCGACAAATTCGGCACGGGCCGGTGAGGACGGTGTGCCGGAGTTGCAGAGCTTCCGCGACGTTCGGAAGCTGCTGTGCGAGAGCGGCGACAAGCAGGCTGTCCTCTGCACCGAGCGGCACATCCTTCTGCTCGACAGACGCACACCGGACATTCTGGCGGAGCGATTGAAGCGGGAGATGCGCGGCGATTGTTTCAAGGAAAAATCAGGCCCGAGCGGTATGGTGAATTTGCGAAACAAATTCCTGTTCATCGTTGAATATCACAAGTTTAAGGAAATTCAGCAAGGTAATGATAAAATTTTTGTTGCCGATCTTAGCTTTGGACCTATAAAGATCCCGAACTTCATACTGAATGGATTTAAGAGGGGCGGTTCGGCGATCTTTGAAGATATACCAGGTGGTGGTTCATTGTGGGATTGCCAACCACAATCGAACAAAATAACCGGTGAGAACATAATATTTGCCCATATGAGCGTCAATGACGTGTCAAGAAAGTTGTGTGATTCTATCGGTATTGTCTTCGACCACTGTGTGTATCAGCATTGATCTTCGAGAGCAGGAAAGGCGGTTTCTGCTAGGGTTCCTTATTCGCTTTTTCGGCGCCTTTTCCACCATCTCCGGTCCAATCGTCGGTGATGTACTGCTGCGCGTCGCTGATCTTCTCCACCTCTTCACGGCTCGGCGGTTTGGGTACGTTGGATCGGGGGGCGGGAGATCGGTCGTCCTTGCGGTCCTGGTCCATGGGGTTCCTCCGTTCGGTTGACAGTGATGTGGAGGGAAAGGGGCCTGCGGCAAGCTGGGCCGGCAAGCCCGTTATGACCGCCGCCCGCTTGACAGACCGTCCCGCCCCGCCGGATCATCCCCGCGGTACAACCAGGAATTCCAAAGAGAATTCGTCCCTCCTGGGATCTCGCAGGGAGTATGGAGACCATGACTTCGCTCGCTCGCCGCTTGGTCGGCGCGGCCATTATTTCCCTCGGCACCGCGGCCGGCATGGGGGCTACCCCGGTCCTGGCGGACACGCCGAAGGACACCTTCGTCATGGCGTGGCAGTTCGATGACATCGTGACGCTCGACCCCGGCGAGATCTTCGAGCTGTCGGGGGCCGAGTACGGATCGCAGGTCTACGACCGGCTGATCACCTTCGACGTCAACGACGTCAGCAAGATCAGCGGCCACGTCGCGGAAAGCTGGACCGTTTCCGAGGACGGCAAAACCTTCACCTTCAAGATCCGCGACGGCATCAAGTTCCATTCCGGCAACCCGCTGACGGCCGAGGACGTGGCCTGGTCGTTCCAGCGCGCCGTGAAGATGAACAAGGGTCCGGCCTTCATCCTGACCCAGTTCGGCCTGACGCCGGAGAACGTCGACCAGAAGGTCCGCGCCACCGACGCGCGCACCCTGGTGTTCGAGACCGACAAGACCTACGCCCCGACCTTCGTGCTGTACTGCATGACCGCCGACGTCACCTCCGTCGTCGATTCGAAGCTGGTCAAGACCAAGGAGGTCAACGGCGACTTCGGCAACGCCTTCCTGAAGACCAACTCCGCCGGGTCCGGCCCCTTCGTTCTGAAGCAGTGGAAGGCGAGCGAACTGCTGTCCTTCGACGCCAACCCGAACTACTGGGGCGGCGCGCCGGCCGTGAAGCGCGTGCTGATCCGCCACATCGCCGAGCCGGCGACCCAGCGCCTGCTGCTGGAAAAGGGCGACGTGGACGTGGCCCGCAACCTGAAGCCGGAGCAGTTCGAGCCGCTGCGCGGCAACGACAAGATCCGCATCGTCCAGGCGCCGAAGGGCACGCTGTTCTATTTCGGCCTGAACCAGAAGAACGAGGTTCTGGCGAAGCCCGAGGTCCGCAAGGCCATCAAGTACGCCGTCGACTACAACGGCATGGCCAAGACCATCATGAACGGCCTGGGCACCGTCCATCAGAGCTTCCTGCCCAAGGGCTTCCTCGGCGCGATCGACGACAATCCGTACACGTACGATCCGGCCAAGGCGAAGGACATGCTGAAACAGGCGGGTTATCCGGACGGCATCACCTTCACTATGGACGTCCGCAACACCTCGCCCAGCATGGACATGGCCCAGGCCATCCAGGGCAGCGCCGCGGCGGCCGGCATCAAGATCAACCTGCTGCCGGCGGACGGCAAGCAGGTCGTCACCAAGTACCGCGCCCGCAACCACGAAGCGCTGCTGTACCAGTGGGGTGCGGACTACCAGGATCCACACACCAACGCCGACACCTTCGCGGCCAACCCGGACAACGCGGACAACGCGAAGGCCAAACCGCTGTCCTGGCGCAACGCCTGGGACATCCCGGAGCTGACCAAGAAGACCGAAGCCGCCGTGCAGGAGCGCGACACCGCCAAGCGCGCCGCCATGTACCAGGAGCTTCAGCGCGAGGTGCTGGACACGTCGCCCTTCGTGATCATGTTCCAGCAGACCGAAGTGATCGCGGAGCGCAGCAACGTCAGCGGCCTCGTCTGGGGGCCGAGCTTCGACACGAACTACTATTGGAAGGTCAGCAAGAAGTAAGCGGGCGTTTTGCGCATCCCTCTCCCGGCGTTTGTTCCCTCTCCCCTCCGGGAAGAGGGTTGGGGTGAGGGGGATGCGCTGCTGCCGGACGTGCGGGAGTCGCAGGACCCCCTCACCCGGCCCTGCGGGCCGCCTTCTCCCCGGAGGGGAGAGGGGCTGCCCCCTCACCCGCCTCTCCCAAGGGGGAGAGGGGGATTTGCAAAAACGGTGAAACTTGGCTGCAATTTTGAAACGTCCGGGGTTTCCGGGGCGGCGCCATGTGGTGCGGGGGACGAGTCTGCTCGTCTCCGTGGCGCTGACGTTCCTGGGACTCCTGCTCGTCACCTTCCTGATCGGGCGGGTGGTGCCCATCGATCCGGTGATCGCCGTGGTCGGCGACCGCGTGTCCGCCGACACCTACGCCCGCGTCCGGCAGGAGCTGGGGCTGGACCTGCCGCTGTGGCAGCAGTTCCTGCGCTACGTCGGCGACGTGCTGCAAGGCGATTTCGGCACGTCGGTGCTGACCTCCCGCCCGGTGCTGGAGGACATCCTGCGCGTCTTCCCGGCGACGCTGGAACTGGCCACCGCCGCCGTCGTCATCGGCGTCGTGCTGGGCGTGCCGGCCGGCGTGCTGGCGGCGGTGAACCGCGGGCGCTGGCCGGACCATCTGATCCGCGTGGTCGGGCTGATCGGCCATTCGATCCCGATCTTCTGGCTGGGCCTGATGGCCTTGCTGATCTTCTACGCGCGGCTGGAGATCGCTCCGGGGCCGGGGCGGGTGGACGTCTTCTATGAGGGGCTCGTCGATCCGGTCACCGGCATCATCACCATCGACGCGCTGCTGGCCGGCGAGACGGAGGTGTTCTGGAACGCGCTGTACCACCTGATGCTGCCGGCCGGGATCCTCGGCCTGTTCAGCGTGGCCTACATCGCGCGCATGACGCGCAGCTTCATGCTGGACCAGCTTCGCCAGGAATACATCACCACGGCCCGCGTGAAGGGCCTGTCGGAAACGCGGGTGATCTGGCGCCACGCGCTGGGCAACATCGCGGTGCCGCTGACCACGGTGGTGGCGCTGTCCTACGCGTCGCTGCTGGAAGGGTCGGTGCTGACGGAGACGGTGTTCGCCTGGCCGGGGCTGGGCCTGTACATCACCAATTCGCTGCTGAGCGCCGACATGAACGCGGTGCTGGGCGGCACGCTGGTGGTGGGCGCCGTCTTCATCGGGCTGAACCTGCTGTCCGACCTGCTGTATCGTCTTCTGGACCCGAGAGCGCGATGACCGTTCAGACGCATTCCAACGCGGCGGGCGACGGCGGGCTGCGCGCCTGGCTGACCACCGAGACGCCGCTGTCCCGACGGCAGGCCCGTCTGGGCCGGGCCTATCTGGGCTGGCTGACCTTCACCCGCAACAAGCTGGCCATGATCGGGCTGGGCATCGTGCTGCTGCTGGTGGTGATGGCGGCGCTGGCCCCGTGGCTCGCCCCCTACGATCCCTACACGCAGGATCTCTCCAACCGGCTGATGCCACCGAGCGCCGCGAATTGGCTGGGCACCGACGCCTTCGGGCGGGACATCCTGTCGCGCATCCTCTACGGTTCCCGCCTGACGCTGATGATCGTGGCGCTGGTCGCGGTGACGGCCCCGGTGGCCGGGCTGCTGATCGGCACGGTTGCCGGTTATCTCGGCGGCTGGGTCGACACGGTGCTGATGCGCGTTACCGACATCTTCCTGGCCTTTCCGAAGCTGATCCTGGCGCTGGCCTTCGTCTCCGCTCTGGGGCCGGGGATCGAGAACGCGATCATCGCCATCGCCATCACCTCCTGGCCGCCCTACGCCCGCATCGCGCGGGCCGAGACGATCACGATCCGCAAGAGCGACTTCATCAACGCGGTGCGGTTGCAGGGCGCCTCCAAGGTCCGGATCATCCTGGGCCATGTGGTGCCGCTGTGCTCCTCCTCGCTGATCGTGCGGGTGACGCTGGACATGGCGGGCATCATCCTGACGGCGGCGGGTCTGGGCTTCCTCGGCCTCGGCGCGCAGCCGCCGGCGCCGGAATGGGGCGCCATGATCGCCACCGGCCGCCAGTATGTGCTGGAGCAGTGGTGGGTCGCCACCATGCCGGGCATCGCGATCTTCGTGGTCAGCCTGGGCTTCAACCTGCTGGGCGACGGCTTGCGCGACGTTCTGGATCCGAAAGGCTGATGGCCCGGACATGACCAACGAGAAACCGTTGCTGGAGGTCGAGAACCTCCGCATTTCCTTCCCGACCCGGACGGGCGTGACGCAGGCGGTGCGCGGCGTCTCCTTCTCCGTGGGGCGGGAAAAGCTGGGCATCGTCGGCGAGTCGGGCTCCGGCAAGTCGATGACCGGGCGGGCCATCCTGCGGCTGGTCCCGTCGCCGGGCGTCGTCACCGCCGACAAGGTGAGCTTCCAGGGCGAGGACCTGCTGACCGCGTCGGAGAAGCGGCTGCGCGACATTCGTGGGCGTCGCATTTCCATGGTGATGCAGGACCCGAAATTCTCCCTCAACCCGGTGATGACCATCGGCGCGCAGATCGCCGAGGCCTACCGCGTCCATTCCAGCGCCGGCAAGGCGGAGGCTAGGCGCCGCGCGCTGGAGATGCTGGAGGCCGTGCGCATCCGCAACCCGGAGCGCGTCTACGGCCTGTACCCGCACGAGGTGTCGGGCGGCATGGGCCAGCGCATCATGATCGCCATGATGCTGATCCCCAACCCCGACCTGCTGATCGCGGACGAGCCGACCTCGGCGCTCGACGTGACGGTGCAGATGCAGGTTCTGGCGATCATGGACGAGCTTTGCAGCAAGCGCGGCATGGGCATGATCTTCGTCAGCCACGACCTGAACCTCGTGGCGTCCTTCTGCGACCGCATCCTGATCATGTACGCGGGCCGCGTGGTGGAGACCTGCCGCGCGTCGGAACTGCACGAGGCAAAGCACCCCTACACCCGCGGACTGCTCGACAGCCTGCCGCGCCTGGACGACACGCGGCCGGAACTGCCGGTGCTGACCCGCGACCCCGCGTGGCTGGAAGGTTGACCATGATCACCGTAAAGGACCTTCGCGTCACCTTCGGCCATGGTGCCGATGCCGTGGCGGCTGTTCAGGGCGTGTCGTTCGAGGTGAAGCCGGGCGAGAGCTTCGGGCTGGTGGGCGAATCCGGGTCGGGCAAGTCCACGGTGCTGCGCGCCGTCGTCGGGCTGAACCACGACTGGACCGGGACCGTGCAGGTGGACGGCAAGCCGCAGGCGCGCCAGCGGGAAAAGGGCTTCTTCAAGTCCTGCCAGATGGTGTTCCAGGATCCCTACGGCTCGCTGCACCCGCGCCACACCATCGACCGCATCCTGGCGGAGCCCATCGCCATCCATCGCCTGGGCGACGCCGACGCGCGCATCGACCGGGTGCTGCGCGACGTCGGGCTGGGGCCGCAGTTCCGCTTCCGCTACCCGCACCAGCTCTCCGGCGGGCAGCGGCAGCGCGTCGCCATCGCCCGCGCGCTGGTGCTGGAGCCGCGCGTGCTGCTGCTGGACGAGCCGACCTCCGCGCTCGACGTGTCGGTGCAGGCGGAGATTCTCAACCTGCTGAAGCGCCTGCGGGCGGAGCACGCCTTGACCTACGTGCTGGTCAGTCACAATCTGGCGGTCGTCGCGACCATGTGCGACCGTCTGGCGGTGATGAACCGTGGCCGCATCGTCGAGGAACTGGACGTGGAGAGCCTTCGCCGCGGCGCGGCGCGGGAGGACTACACGAAGCAGCTCCTGCGGGCGAGCCAGGGCTACGACCGCGCGGCGGCGGACAGCTTCCGCGACTTCGCGTAGGGCTTCGCATACGGATAGGGGGGAGGGACGCGGCATGGCCCTGGACACCTGGCTGGTCTTTCTGCCCGCCTGCTTCGCGCTGAACATGGCGTTCGGCCCGAACAACCTCCTGTCCCTGACGAACGGGGCCCGCGACGGCGTGGCGCGGGCCACCATCGCCGCGACCGGGCGGCTGGGCGCCTTCGCCGCGATGATCCTGGTCACGGCGCTGGGGCTCGGCGCGCTGCTGGCGACCTCCGAGATGGTCTTCACGGTCGTGAAGTATCTGGGGGCGGCCTATCTGGTGTGGATCGGGGTGAAGCTGCTGCGCTCCGACGCGTCGCTGGTGCAGAAGGCGGCGGCCGACCGGCCGCTGTCGCTGAAAAGCCTGATGATGCAGGAATTCTGGGTGGCCGCCGGAAACCCGAAGGCCATCCTGATCTTCACCGCCTTTTTCCCGCAGTTCATAGACCCCGGCGCCTACCTGACCAGCTTCGCCGTGCTGGGCGTGTCGTTCCTGCTGCTGGAGGTGGTCGCCATGACCATCTACGCCGCCATCGGCGCGCGGCTGGGCACCGTGGTGAAGGGGGCGAAGGCCTTCACCTGGTTCAACCGGCTGAGCGGCAGCCTGATGATCGGTTTCGGCCTGATGCTGGCCTTCGTCCGCCGCCCGGCAACGTAAGGCGGCTTTATTCCTTACCGGCCAGCTTCTGCTCCGGTGCCGAGGCCAGCTGGTCGGCCTGGGCCTGGAGCTTGGTCATCAGACGATCAAGCTGTGCCGACTCCTCCTCCGTCAGGGCGCTGGTGAACTGCGCCTCGTAGGCGAGCGCCAGGGGCACGATCTCCGTGTAGATGTCCAGCGCCTTCGGCGTCAGGGTCAGCAGCGCCTTGCGGCGGTCGGTGTCGCCCGATTCTCGCAGGATCAGGGCCGAGTCGAGCATGCGGCTGATCGCCCGGCTGACCTGCACCTTGTCCATGGCCGTGCGTTGCGCGATCTCCCCCGCGCTCAGCGTTTCACCGCCGCCCAGCACGGCGATGATCCGCCATTCCGGGATCGTGATGCCGAACCGCTTCTCGTACAGCTTCGCCACCGTGTGGCTGACCACGTTGGTCAACACCGACAGGCGGTAGGGCAGGAAGCGGGTGAGATGCAGCGTCGGTGTTTCGGTCGCGGGTCCGGATCGCTTGCGGCGGGGGGAAGCCATGGGTGGTCGCGCCTTGGTCGGAAGATGGCCGGGGGAAGAGTGAACGGCACCATCCTGCGCCGTGTTTTTCTGCTTGCAACAGTTTCAAATGAAACTAACATGGAGGGCCAGCGACGGCACACAAAGATGCTTCCGGGAGGACGCCATGAAGAACTGGATCTCGTTCCCGCGGGTGGAGGGCACCGCCACCCGCCAAGCCCATGTCCGCCTGCCCGCCGGCACCTACGAACGCGAAATGGGGCGGGAGGGCTTCTTCGGGCCGGCAACCCAGATGCACCACGCCCACCCGCCGACCGGCTGGACCAGCTTCGATGGTGACCTGCGCCCGCGCGCCTTCGACCTGACCCGGTCGGAACAGTTCACTGACTGCCCGCTGGACGCCTTGCGGCTGATGGGAAACGGGGCGACGCAGATGCGGCTGTGGCGCTTCAGCGGCCGGATGGACCATCTGGTGCGCAACGCCGACGGCGACGACCTGCTGTTCTTCCACCAGGGTTGCGGGCACCTGTTCTGCGACTACGGACATCTGGAGGTGCGCGAGGGCGACTATGTCGTGCTGCCGCGCAACACGGCCTGGAGGCTGGAGACGGACGAGCCGGCCGCCGTCCTGATGATCGAGGCGACCAACGACGCCTACCAGCTTCCCTACAAGGGGCTGGTCGGCACGCACGCCATCTTCGACCCGGCGATGCTGGACGTGCCGGCGCTGGACGACGCCTTCCAGGACCAGAAGCATGAGCGGGAAACCGTCGTCCGCATCAAGAAGCGCGGGCGGGTCAGCAGCATGGTCTACCCTTACAACCCGCTGGACGCGGTGGGCTGGCACGGCGACCTGGCGCCCGTGCGCATCAACTGGCGCGACCTGCGCCCGCTGATGAGCCACCGCTACCACCTGCCGCCCAGCGCCCATTGCACCTGGGTGGCCTCGCGCTTCGTCATCTGCACCTTCGTGCCCCGGCCCATCGAGTCCGACCCGGAGGCGCTGAAACTGCCCTACTACCATTCCAACGAAGACTATGACGAGGTGCTGTTCTACCACCGCGGCCAGTTCTTCTCGCGCGACAACATCCATCCGGGCATGGTGACCTATCACCCCTCGGGCTTCCCGCACGGGCCGCACCCCAAGGCCTTCGAAATCGCCCAGAAGTTCGAGCGCAAGGAAACCGACGAGGTCGCCGTGATGCTCGACACCCGCGACCCGCTGGACGTCTACGAGGGCATGGCGGCGACGGAGTGGGCGGGCTACGTGGACAGCTGGAAGGCTAAGTGAGAAAAATTCACCACGAAGACACTAAGACACAAAGAAGTCTTTCTCGCACGGATTGCTTCCGGATTGAGGGACGAACTTAGTGAATATCTTTGTGTCTTAGTGCCTTTGTGGTGAAAAATTTTTAGGGAGGAGAGACCCGGCATGAAGCTGGCAACCCTGAAGGCGGGCGGTCGTGACGGCACGCTCGTGGTGGTGTCGACGGATCTCGCGCGGTGCCGGGCCGTTCCCGGTGTCGCCGCGACCTTGCAGGCGGCGCTCGACGATTGGGCGGCGCTGGCCCCGAAGCTGGAGCAGGCGTACCAGGACCTGAACGCCGATCCCGCGTCCGGCGAGCCCTTCGACCCGGCCAAGGCCGCCTCGCCTCTGCCGCGCGCCTACCAGTGGGCGGACGGTTCGGCCTACGTCAACCATGTGGAACTGGTGCGCAAGGCGCGCGGGGCGGAGATGCCGTCGAGCTTCTGGACCGACCCGCTGATGTACCAGGGCTGCTCCGACTCCTTCCTCGGCCCGCGGGACCCGATCCCGGTGGCGGACGAGGCCTACGGCATCGACTTCGAATCGGAAATCGCCGTCATCACCGGCGACGTGCCCATGGGCGTGTCGGCGGAGCAGGCGCGCGGGCACATCCGGCTGCTGATGCTGGTCAACGACGTGTCCTTGCGCAACCTGATCCCGGCGGAGCTGGCGAAGGGCTTCGGCTTCTTTCAGAGCAAGCCGGCCTCCAGCTTCTCCCCCGTCGCGGTGACGCCGGACGAGCTGGGCGAGGCCTGGGACGGCGGCAAGGTCCACCGGCCGCTGGTCACGCACCTGAACGGGAACCTGTTCGGCGAGCCGAACGCCGGGGTGGACATGACCTTCGACTTCCCGACGCTGGTGGCGCATGCGGCGAAGACGCGGCATCTCGCGGCGGGCTCCATCGTCGGGTCTGGCACCGTGTCCAACAAGCTGGACGGCGGGCCGGGCAAG
>Ga0065721_10005773_pt1 | contig 17269 bp, 16 predicted proteins | sample Mesricmetagenome_FD_59108 | JGI IMG/M metagenome (GOLD analysis project Ga0065721, IMG submission 59108) | Mesophilic microbial community from rice straw/compost enrichment Sample: eDNA_1 v2 (version 2) | ecosystem: Engineered > Solid waste > Grass > Composting > Bioreactor | place: USA: Davis... | reverse complement strand
CAATGGCCGCCGCTGCCGGCGCACCCGCAGCGCTTGCCGAGTACCCGGATCGTCCGATCCAGCTGGTGCTGTCATTCCCGCCCGCCGGCGCCACCGATGTGCTGGCGCGCGCGGTCGGCCAACGCCTGTCCCAGCAGTTGCAGCAGCCAGTGGTGGTCGAGAACCGGCCGGGCGCGGGCGGCGCGATCGGCCTGGCCTATGCCGCCAAGGCGGCGCCCGATGGCTACACGCTGTACCTTGCCGCCGTCAGCAATGCGGCGATCGCCGCCGCCACCTATTCGAGCCAGCCCGCCGACCTCGCCAGGGACTTCGTGCCGATCGCCGGCATCGGCAACGTGCCGCACATCCTGGTGGTGCCCGCGACGCTGCCGGTCAGGACCGTGCCGGACCTGGTCAAGTATCTGCAAGGCGCGCCCGGCAAGTACAACTTCGCCTCGCAGGGCAACGGCACGCTGTCGCATCTGGAGTCCGAACTGTTCCGGCTGCGCACGGGCGTCGACGTGGTGCACGTGCCGTACAAGGGAAGTGCATTCGCGCTGCCCGACCTGATGGCGGGCCGCTCGGCCATGATGTTCGACAGCATCCCTTCCGCGCTGCCGCACGTCAGATCCGGCAAGCTGAGGCTGCTGGCGGTGGCCTCCGAGCGCCGCGTCGGCTCGCTGCCGGACGCGCCGACCATGGCGGAGGCAGGCATCCGCGACTTCGGGGTCAACAACCTGTTCGGCCTCGTTGCGCCAAAGGGCACACCGCCCGCCGTGGTGCAGAAGCTGGCCGCCGCCACCAAGGCCGCGCTGACGATGCCCGACCTGGTGCAATCGCTCGAAACGCAGGGCGTGCAGGTGCAATTCACGCCGAGCGACGCCTTCGCTCGGATGATCGGCGAGGAAATGCGGACCTGGAGCAAGGTCGCCCAGGCGGCGAAGGTCAGGATCGACTGACGCCCGAACGCCGCACGCCGCCGCGGGCGCTCGGGCAAATGCCCAGCGCCCGTTCCCCGATCGCTTCCATTGCACATCCGATGACTTCCTTCCTGAACTTCCCCTACCGCTCGCAGCGCGCGCCCGTGCTGGCCGACAACGTGGTGGCCACCTCGCAGCCGCTGGCTGCGGCCGCCGGGCTGCGCATGCTCGCGCGCGGCGGCAACGCCGTCGATGCCGCGCTGGCCACCGCGATCGCGCTGACCGTGGTCGAGCCCTGCATGAACGGCATCGGCGGCGACGCCTTTGCGCTGATCTGGGACGGCAACAAGCTGCATGGCCTGAACGCGTCGGGCCGCGCACCGCGGGCGTGGACGCCCGAGTCCTTTTCCCGCTACGACGCGATGCCGTTCAAGGGCTGGGACAGCGTGACGGTGCCCGGCGTGGTGTCCGGCTGGCGCACCGCCTGGGACAAGTTCGGCTCGTTGCCGTTCGAGGATCTGTTCGAGCCGGCGCTCGAATACGCGCGCAACGGCTTCGTGGTCTCGCCTACGGTCCACCGCCAATGGCAGTCCCAGATCCCGGTGCTGGAAAGCCAGCCGGGCTTTGCCGAAGCGTTCGCGCCGCGCGGCCGCGCGCCGCTGCCGGGAGAACGCTTCGTCTGCCCCGGCCAGGCCGACACGCTCGAGCGCATCGCCCGCAGCGGCGGCGAAGACTTCTATCACGGCGAACTGGCCGCGCGCATCGCCGCGCATGCGCGCGCCACCGGCGGCCGCATCGATGAAGCCGATCTCGCCGCGCATCGAACCGACTGGGTCGAGCCGATCCAGATGCGCTACCGCGATCTGACGCTGCACGAGATCGGTCCGAACGGACAGGGCATCGGTGCCTTGATGGCGCTGGGCATGCTCGACCAATGGGACGTGGCGTCTGCCGGCGTCGATTCGGCCCGGACCATGCACCTGCAGATCGAAGCGATGAAACTGGCCTTCGCGGATCTGCACGCCTATGTGGCGGATGCCGACGCGATGCGCACGGTCACCGCGCGCGACCTGCTCGATCCCGGCTATCTGAGCGAGCGCGCCCGCGCCATCGATCCCGCCAGGGCGAGCTATCCGGGCCCCGGCAAGCCGCACAGCGGCGGCACCGTCTATCTGACCGCGGCCGATCAGAGCGGCATGATGGTGTCGTTCATCCAGTCCAACTTCAAGGGCTTCGGCTCCGGCGTGGTGGTACCAGGTACCGGCATCGCGCTGCACAACCGCGGCTGGGGCTTCACGCTGCAGCCCGGACATCCGAACCAGGTCGCACCCGGCAAGCGCCCCTTCCATACGATCATTCCGGGCTTCCTGATGCGCCAGGGCGCGCCGCTGGCTGCGTTCGGCGTAATGGGCGGCTCGATGCAGGCGCAGGGCCACGTGCAGATGACGAGCCGGCTGGCGGACTTCCACCAGAACCCGCAGGTCGCCTGCGACGCGCCGCGCTGGCGGGTGATGGACGACAACGCGGGCGTCGCGGTGGAGGCGCACTGCCCGGCGGAAACGGTGCAGGCCCTGCGTGCGATGGGCCATGCGGTTCAGGTGGCGCCGGCCGACAGCCTCGAATTTGGCGGCGCACAGATGGCGATGCGGCTGCCACAGGGGTATGCCGCGGCGTCGGATCATCGCAAGGACGGTTATCCGCTGGGGTTCTAGCGCGCAGCGCGACGGGCCCGCCCGCCTTGGGTAACGGGTCGGCGTTATGATGGCGGCATTCTCAACCATCGGTTGCCGATCATGGACAAGGCCCGCGTTCTTACCCTGTTTATCGGCGTGGTGCGCGCCGGCAGCTTCCGCCGTGCGGCGGTGGAGGCCGGCGTCACGCCGCAGGCCGTCAGCAAGGCCGTGCGCACGTTGGAGTCCGACCTCGGCGTCCGCCTGCTGCACCGGACCACGCGCAAGCTGAGCCTGACGACCGAAGGCGCGCGGCTGTTCGAGCTGGCGGCGCCGGGCATGCGCCAGCTCGACGAGGCACTCGAGCAGATCCGCAGCAGCAGGAGCGAGAACGACGGCACGATCCGGCTGACCGCGCCGCCATCGCTGGGTAGCCGCGTGCTGGTGCCGCTGATGCACGGCTTTCGGGAACGGTATCCGGGCATCGTGTTCGACGTGGTGCTGACCGACCTCTTCACCGACCTGGTCGAATCCCGCATCGATGTCGGCTTTCGCGTCGGCACCAGCCCGGGCCAGAACCTGGTGGCACGGCGGCTGTGCGATGTGCCGTTGATCATCTGCGCGTCGCCCGAATACCTGGCGCGCCACGGCGAGCCGGCCACGCCCGAGGCGCTGCTGCAACACCGGTGCACCGGCTTTCGTCGCGCCTCGACCGGTCGCATGGTGCCATGGGAGCTGCAGGTGGATGGCAATCTGGTCTACCAGGAAGTGCCGACGGTCGCCAGCTTCAACGACCTGGACACCGAGGTCGAAGCGGTGCGCGCCGGCATCGGCATCGGCCAGCTGCTCGCCTACATGGTCCACGACGATCTGGTCCGTGGCCGTCTCAAGCCGATCCTGACCGACTACACCAGCAGCAACGTCGGCCTGTACATGTATTTTCCCCATCGCACGCAAATGCCGGCGCGCGTCCGCCGATTCATCGATTTCGTGGTCGAGGCGAGCCGCGGCGCTGAGCAGTCGCTATCCAGGCTGGTCGGGCTGGCCTCCTGACGTTTCGCCCCCACTGCCGACTTCTGGTTGCTTCTGAGACGGCATTGGACGCCCTAGTGCCACTGTTGCCGCCCTCCTACATTGGTCTCAACGGCGGCTGCATCGCCCCCCACACCGGGGAACGCGCCGCAGCCACCGCCCAGTGCGAACCGATTCAGACCCGTCATCAGGAGCGACATCATGATTTCCCAGTTCACCCGCATCTTCGTCCCCGCCGCCGTCTCGCTGGTGGTCGGCCTTTCGCTGCAAGGCGCGCACGCCGCGCCGATCGACAGCGCCCCGGTCGGCACCGCGGCGCGCATGCACGACGTGTTCTCGCAAGGGCTGCGCCAGGGCTCGTTCAATCCGTTCACGGAGGGCGCCCGCGGCAACGTTTCCGCCGCCATCGTGAGCGCGCGCACCCATGACGTCTTCAGCGAGGGGCTTCGCAATGGCCGCTTCGACCCCGACTCCGAAGGGGCGCGTGGCGCGGCAGACGGCGCGCTGGTCGCAGGGCTGGACCGCAGCGGCGTCTCCGCCCCGCCCGCACGGCAGTTCGATCCGTACTCGGACGGCGCCCGCACCGTCGACGGCGATCCGCGCGCACGCGGCGCGGCGCTGACGGGCGTGCCGGCCCTGGTGTAACGGCGCCCGCCGGCCCCTCCGGCTCGCCGGCCTCAACGCTACGGCAATCCCTGCCCCTGCCCGGCGCTTTCGCTTGATATTTTCTCAAGCGAAAGCGCCGGAAATATCGTTTGTCGGGTCCGGCGCGGGCGACAACCATTACGCCAAGGCCAACCATCACAGGAGACAACCGTGTCGGACCCGCTCTGGACTACGGAACCCATCCCCCATCTGCTTGCCTCGCGCGAGCGCGCCACCGGCGAATGGATCTTTCCCGCGCTGCCGGACCGCTCGCCGCTCGCCGCCGCCCACGACCCGGTCACCATCGCCGGCACCGGCGTGGTCTACAGCTTCACGATCATCCATCCGGCGCCGAAGACCGGGCTGGCGCCCTATGCGGTCGGCTATGTCGACTTCACCGGTCCGGTGCGGCTGTTCGGAAGGCTGGCCGGCAACGACCGTCCGGCCATCGGCGACCGCTATGTGCCGCGCCGCGATGACGAACTCGGCTACGTCTTCGAGGCCGTCCGGCCCTGACCCGGCCGCGACCGCTACCGCAACCGCAAACGCAAACGCAAACGCAAACGCAACCGAAGAAGGCAAGCAAGATGCAGGACATCTATCTCCATGGCGGCGCGATGACGCCATTCGGCCGCCATGCCGGCGTACTCGCCCCCGAACTGGCGCAACAGGCCATCCTGAAGGCGCTGGCCGACGCCGACGTGCCCGCGGGCCGGATCCAGGCCGTCTACTGCGCCAACGTGCTGGGCGGCATGATCCTCGGCCAATTGATCGTGCGCGATCTCGGCCTCAAGGGCATCCCGGTCTATAACGTCGAGAACGCCTGCGCCAGCGGGGCAACCGGCGTCCATCTGGCGCGGCATGCGCTGCTGGCCGGGCAGTACGACACGGTGCTGGTCGTCGGCATCGAGCAACTGACGGCGCTCGGCGGCGGCACCATTCCGCTGCAGCGCAACGACCACAAGACCGATTTGTACGCACGGGCCGGCATGGTGCTGCCCGCCGTCTATGCGATGCGCGGCACGCGCTTCCTGCACGAGCGCGACGCCTCGCCCGCCGACCTGGCGCAGGTCGCGGTCAAGAACCGCCATCACGGCTCGCTCAATCCGTATGCGCAGCAGCGCAGCACCACGACGGTCGAAGAGGTACTCGGCTCGCGCATGATCGCCGATCCGCTGACGCTGCTGCAGTGCTGCCCCTCGCAGGTCGATGGGGCGGCTGCGCTGGTGCTCGGCACGCGGCGGCCGGCGCAGCCGCGTCCCGTCAAGCTGCTGTCGTCGGTGGTGGTGTCCGGCATGCGCGAGGGCGCCGACGACGACATCCTGGACGCGGAGATCACCGCGCGCGCCGCGCGGCTGGCGTACCAGCAGGCGGGCCTGGGCCCGGAAGACGTCGATGTCGTCGAGCTGCACGACGCCTTTACCATCGCGGAACTGCTCTACTACGAAGCGCTGGGACTGGCCCCCCGTGGCGAGGCCGTGCCGCTGTTGCGCTCCGGCGCCACCCGGCTCGGCGGCCGCGTGCCGGTCAATCCGAGCGGCGGACTGCTGGCCAAGGGCCATCCGCTGGGCGCGACCGGCGTGGCGCAGATGGTCGAGATCCTGTGGCAGCTGCAGGGCCGCGCCGGCGAACGGCAGGTGGCGGACGCCCGCGTCGGCCTGACCCAATGCACCGGCGGCGGCATTGCGGGGGTCGACCACGCCGCCTCCTCCGTGCACTTGCTGGGAGTCTGACATGGCAACCGACACGACCCCTCGCTTCGATCCCGCCCACGTCGCGGTGGTGACCGGCGCCGCGCGCGGCATCGGCCTGGGCATCGCCACGCAACTGGCCCGACAGGGGCTGACCGTGGCGTTGCTCGACCGGGACGCCGCCGCGCTGGATGGCGCGGTCGGCGCGCTGACGGCCGACGGCTTGCGGGTCTTCGGCGCCAGCGCCGACCTGACGGAGTCGGCCGCGGTCAACGACGCCTTTGCACAGGTGCAGGCCCGCGCCGGCCGCGTCGACTATCTGGTCAACAACGCCGGCGCGGTCCGCGACATGCGCTTCCTGAAGATGAGCGATGCCGACTGGGACCTGGTCATCGACACGAACCTGCGCTCGCAGTTCCTGTGCTGCCGCGCGGCGCTGCCCGGCATGGTCGAGCGCGGCCACGGACGTATCGTCAATATCTCGTCGCGCGCCTGGCTCGGCGGCTTCGGGCAAGCGAACTACTCGGCCGCCAAGGGCGGCGTGGTCAGCCTGACGCGCTCGCTGGCCATCGAATTTGCCAGCAAGGGCATCACGGTCAATGCGATCGCCCCGGGCATCGTCGACACGCCGCTGTTTCGCGGCTTCGCGCCCGACGTGCAGGCACGGCTGAAGCAATCGGTGCCGGTGCAGCGGATCGGCACCGCCGAGGACATCGCCAACGCGGTCGGCTTCTTCCTCGATCCGCGCTCGTCCTACGTGACCGGCCAGGTGCTCTATGTCTGCGGCGGACGCAGCCTGTCCTCCCCCAGCGTCTAGGGAGCGCGCGATGACCATACGATTCGATACCCACGGACCCGTGGCGGTGCTGACCATCGACCGGCCCGAAGCGCTGAACGCGCTGGACGTCCCCGCGCTGCGCCAGCTGCGCGCGCACCTGTCAGCGGTGCGCGATCGCGACGACCTGCGCGTGGCGGTGCTGACCGGCGCCGGCACGCGGGCCTTCTGTGCCGGCGCGGACCTGAAGGGCACACGCGCATCGCCGGCCTCCTATCCGGAGGCGCTGTTTCGCGCGCCGGAGCCGGCGGCCGATCTCGGCCTCTACATCCGGCTGATGGACCTGACTGATCTGGGCCTGCACAAGCCGCTGGTCGCGGCCATCAACGGGCACTGCCTCGGTGCCGGGCTCGAGATCGCGCTGCAGTGCGATGTCCGTATCGCGGCGGAGTCGGCGAGCTTCGGCCTGCCGGAGGCCGCGGTCGGCTCGATTCCGGCGGTCTCCGGCCTGCATCGGCTGCTCAAGGCGGTGCCGGCCGCGCATGCCATGCAGATGGTGCTGACCGGCGAGCGCATCGATGCCGCGCAGGCAATGCGCATCGGCCTGGTGACCGAGGCACTGGCACCGGCGGCGCTGCATGACCGCGCGCTGGCCATTGCGGCCCGCATCGCGGCCAATGCGCCGCTGGCGGTGCAGGCCGTCAAGAAGCTGTCGCGGCAGACCAGCCATCTGAGCGAAGCCGATGCGCAGCAGCTGACCGAGCTCTACTGGGGCGCGCTGCGCGATACCGCGGACCGGATCGAGGGCCGCCAGGCCTTTGCCGAGAAGCGCCAACCCCGCTACACCGGCCGCTGACGGGCGCGCCGGGTCCCGATTGCCAACCAATGCGATAACCCACAAACCAATAGATCAACAAATCAACATACCGACAGGAGACGACCATGACAACGAAGACCACCATCGCGCGCCTCGCGCGCACCGCGCTGGCCGGCATGCTGGCGCTCACCGCGCTCGGCGCCGCGGCGCAGGCCCCCTTCCCCACGCAGAAACCCATCACGCTGGTGGTCCCGTTCGCGCCGGGCGGCGGCAACGATATCCTGGCCCGCCTGATCGCACCGAAGATGGGCCAGGCGCTGGGCCAGACCATCGTGATCGAGAACAAGCCCGGCGCGGGCGGCAATCTGGGCGCCGACTACGTCGCCCACGCCGCTCCGGACGGCTATACGCTGGTGATCGCCTCCAGCCAGGTCACGATGAACCCGTTTCTCGGCATCAAGGTGCCGTTCAGGATCGAAGCGGATTTCGAGCCGGTGGGGCGGATCGCCTCGGTGCCGATCATGCTGGTCGCCAACAACCAGCAGCCGTTCCGCACGCTGCAGGATTTCATCGAGTACAGCCGCGCCAATCCGGGCAAGCTCAGCTACAGCAGCCCGGGCAACGGTACCCCGCAGCACCTGGCCGGCGAGGTCTTTGCGAAGCTGAACAAGACCGAACTGCTGCACGTTCCCTATCGCGGCACCGGCCCTTCGATCACCGACCTGATGGGCGGCCAGGTGCAGCTGTCCTTCGCGACCTTCGCCTCGGCCATCGAGTACGTGCGGGCCGGCCGGCTGCGCGCGCTGGGAATCGCGGGAACCAGGCGCACGCCATTGATGCCGGACCTGCCGACCTTCGCCGAGGCGGGCATCAAGGGCTACGACGCCGAGCTGTGGTACAGCCTGCTGGCGCCGGCGAAGACGCCCAGACCGGTGATCGACAGGATCAATGCCGCGATGCTCGCCGCGCTGAAGTCGCCGGAGGTGTCCGCGCAGATGGCAAGGCAGGGCTTCGAGCCGCAGGCCTCTTCGCCGGCGGAACTGAAGGCGCAGCTCGGCAAGGACATGGCGCGCTGGCAGCGGCTGATCCAGGAAAACGGCATCAAGGTGGGGTTGTGAACGACCGCGCCATCACCCCGCCGGCCCCAATGACCCCATTCGCCGCCACGGTGCCGCCGGCGGACAATCCGCTGCTCGACTACCTCGGCATCCGGCTCGCCAGCGTCGGCGACGGCCACTGCGTATTCGAGCTCGATCTGGAGCCGCGCCACCTGAACCGCCAGGGCAGCGTGCAGGGCGGCGTCATCGCGACGATGCTGGACGCCGCCTGTGGCTATGCCGGCCTGCCCGTGGGACCGGACGGCGCGCTCGGGCACGCCGCCACCGCCATGCTGTCGATCAGCTACCTCAGCAAGGCCAGCGCGGGGCGGCTGCGCGCCATGGCCTCGGTGACCCGCGCCGGCAACAGCCTGTACTTCGCCTCGGCGCAATTGACTTCCGATGCCGGCGTGCTGATCGCCACCGCGCAGGGGACGTTCAAACGCGCCCGTCCCCGTCTGGAGAACTGACATGTTGCGCGACGCACTGCACGGCCTGACCGTGATCGACTTCACGCAGATTGGCGCGGGGCCGACCTGCACCATGCTGCTGGCCGACATGGGAGCGCGTGTCATCAAGGTTGAACCGCCGGGCGGCGAACTGGGACGCGGCCTCGGTCCCGGCTGGATCGGCGACGATGCCGCGCTGTTTCACGGCTTCAACCGCAACAAGCTGGGCGTGGCGCTGGACCTGAAGGCGCCGGACGGCATCGCCGTGGCGCGCAGGCTGAGCGCCGGCGCCGACATCGTGGTGGAGAGCATGCGCCCCGGCGTGATGGATCGGCTTGGACTCGGATACGCGGCATTGGCCGAGGCGCATCCGAGCCTGATCTATTGCTCGATCTCGGCCTATGGACAGCACGGACCGTACGCGCACCGGGCCGGGGTCGACGGCATCATGCAGGCCGATTCGGGCTTGATGAGCCTGATCGGCACGCCCGACGGCGAGCCGTGCAAGGTGCAGGCGCCGGTCGTCGACGTGATGACCGGCTACGTCGCCTGCATGGGCATCCTGGCCAAACTGGCCCAACGGTCCCGCGACGGACAGGGCGGCCACCTCGACGTCAGCCTGTTCAACGCGGCGCTGGCGCTGCAACAGTCGTCGCTGACCAGCTTTTGCGCCGACGGCCAGGCGCCCCAACGCGTCGGCAGCGCGGCACCGTATTCGGCGCCGAACCAGGCGTTTCGCACCGCCGACGGCTGGATCATGGTCGCCGCCTACATGCCCGAACGCTGGCGCCGGCTGTGCGAGGTGCTCGGCCTGCAATCGCTGGCCGACGATCCGCGCTTTGCCACCTCGCCACTGCGGGTGGCGAACCGCGCCGCGATGGTCGATGCATTGAACCGGGCGTTCGGCACGCGGCCGACCGACACCTGGCTGGCGCTGCTGCAGCAGGCGGACATCCTGTGCGCGCCCGTCGCGACCTACGACGACGTGATGGCGCACCCTCAGCTGGCGGCCAATGGGATGCTGCAGACCGTGCCCCACCCCACGCTGGGCGGCATCCGCATGCCGGGGTTCCCGATCAACAGCGCACCAGAAAATGCACGTCCGGCCCGGCCGGCGCCCGCATGCGGCGAGCATACCGAGGCGGTGCTGGGCCAGCTCGGCTACAGCGGCGACGACATCGCCAGGCTGCGTGCGAGCGGTGCGATCCACTGCGCCGACGTTGCCGCGCCCGCCGCCACGGCGGCGTGAGTCACGACAATCCTCGCGATATCGCCTCGTCCTACTGCTGCGCCGCGAACTGCGCCAGCAGCCACTGCCGGAACACCGTCATGCTGGGGCTTTCCTTGCGGTCGGCCGGCGTCAGCAGGTAGTAGGTGAAATCGCCCATGTCGACGGCCTGACGGAATGGCGCGACGAGCCGGCCGGCCTCCAGGTCGGCCGCCACCAGAAAGCGCTGCGCGATCGCAAAGCCCTGCCCTTCGATGGCGGCCGCGTAGGCCATCGCCGAACTCTGGTAGGTCATGCCGCCGCGCGCATCGACGTCCCGTTCCGCGCGCACCGAACGCAGCCAGTGCGCCCAGTCGTCGGGCCGCGCGATCGAATGCAGCAAGGTGTGGTGCCGCAGGTCGGCCGGCTTCCTGACCTTCGGCCCGGCGGCGAGCAGCCCGGGACTGCAGACCGGCACCAGGATGTTCGACACCAGCCGGTAGGCGTTCGCCCCGCTCCACTTGCCGTCGCCGAGCCGGATCGCGCCGTCGATGTCCTCCTTGCGGAAGTCGACCGGATCGAGCGACGCGGTCAGCAACACCTCGATGCCGCGGTTTGCCGCATGAAAGCTCGACAACCGCGGGATCAGCCAGCGCATCGCGAAGGTGGTATAGGCACGCACCTTCAGCTGCTTGCGTTTCGCCCGCTTGTTCAGACGAGTGGTGGCCTCGCGCAAGTCGTCCATCGCCCGCGTGACCGCGCGGTAGTAGTCCTCGCCGGCGCTGGTCAGCGAAATCTGCCGATGTCCGCGGTGCAGCAGCTGCACGCCAAGCCCCTCCTCCAGCCCGCGGATCTGGCGGCTGACGGCGCCGGGCGTCACATGCAGCTCCTCCGCGGCCGCCGTGATGCTCAGGTGCCGGCCCGCGGCCTCGAAGGCGCGCAACGCGTTCAGTGGGGGCAGTTTGTCCATGGCGGCGAGTCTGCCATACGGTTGAGCTTTGCTCAATCGAAATGCACCGATCAAACAGACAACCATTGGTTGCTATTGAAGCCCCATTACATCGCATTGTGTCAAGAGAGCGGCGGACCTACATTGGACTGCGTGGCCACGGCCATTTCGAACCTCACCCAACGCAGCATCCTCACAGGAGAATCATCATGTCCGCCACCATCACCACCCGCGCCAGCAACGACAGCAAGGTCTGGTTCATCACCGGCGCGTCTCGCGGCTTCGGCCTGGAGCTGACGCGCGCCGCACTGGCTCGCGGCGACCGCGTCGTCGCCACCGCGCGCCGCCCCGAAACGATCGCTGCCGCGCTGGGCGAGGACGCGAACCTGCTGAGCGTGGCGCTGGACGTCACCAACGAGGCGCAGGCCATCGCCGCCGCCGATGCCGCGGTCGCACGGTTCGGCCGCATCGACGTGCTGGTCAACAACGCCGGCTACGGCCTGCTCGGCGCGGTGGAAGGAGCCTCGGCAAAGGAAGTCGAGCAGCAGTTCGCCACCAATGTGTTCGGCGTGCTGGCCGTGACGCGCGCGGTGCTGCCGCAGATGCGCCGCCAGCGCAGTGGCCACGTGATCAATATCTCGTCGATCGGCGGCTATGCGGCCTATCCCGGCTGGGGCGTCTATGGCGCGACCAAGTTCGCGGTGGAGGGCCTGACCGAGGCGCTGGACGCGGAACTCGCGCCGCTGGGCGTGCGCGCCACCGTGGTCGAGCCGGGCTTCTTCCGCACCGACTTCCTCGACGACAGCTCGCTGGTGCGCGTGCGCTCGGAGATCGGCGCCTACGCCGACACCGTCGGCGCGATGCGTGGCCACATGGCCGCTGCCAACCACCAGCAGCCGGGCGATCCGGTCAAGCTGGCCGCCGCGCTGCTGGCGCTGGCCGACAGCGAGACGCCGCCGGTGCGGCTGCCGCTGGGCTCGGACACGGTGGCACGGATCGCGGAGAAGCACCGCAAGGTCGAAGCGGAACTGTCGGCATGGCGCGCGCTGGCGGTGTCGACGGACCATGACGACGTGCGGGTGTGATTGCGCAGTCCTGGCATACCACTGCAGCGTCGGTGCCGCCCTTCCCTCCCCCGCAAGCGCCGCACGCGGGAGAGGAATCGCCTCGCCAGCGCAGCGGTCCCGCTCCAAGGGACCGCAGCGGCCTGACATCAAGCCCGCCACCCTTGATCGGCAGGCAACAGTCATTTGACGGTCCGGGGCTGTTTCCTCCGCGCGTTCCGCCCGACAATGCCCGGAATCCGCAATCCTGACCCCGAATTCCTGGAGCTCACCATGACGCAGACCATTCCCGCCTTCGGCCTCGGCACCTTCCGCCTGACCGGCCAGACCGTGATCGACTCGGTCAAGAACGCCTTGTCGCTCGGCTATCGGCTGATCGATACCGCGCAGATCTACGGCAACGAGGCCGAGGTCGGCCAGGCCATCGCGCAGAGCGGTGTTGCCCGCAAGGACCTGTTCGTCACGACCAAGATCTGGACCGACAACCTGGCCGGCGACAAGCTGATCCCGAGCCTGAAGGACAGCCTGACCAGGCTGCGCACCGAGCAGGTCGACCTGACGCTGATCCACTGGCCGTCGCCGAACGGCGCGGTACCGCTGCCCGAATACATGGCCGCGCTGGCCGAGGCCAAGGCGCAGGGCCTGACGCGGCTGATCGGGGTGTCGAACTTCACGGTGTCGCTGCTCGACCAGGCCATCGCCGCGGTCGGCGCGCGCGAGATCGCGACCAACCAGGTCGAGATCCATCCCTATCTGCAGAACCGCAAGCTGGTCGAACACGCTCGCGGCCAGGGCATCCACCTGACCTCGTACATGACGCTGGCCTACGGCAAGGTGCTGCAGGACCCGGTCATCCAGGCCATCGCGCAGGCGCACGGCGCCACGCCGGCCCAGATCGCGCTGGCCTGGGCACTGCAGCAGGGCTTTGCGGTGATCCCGTCGTCGACCAAGCGCGAGAACCTCGCCAGCAACCTGCGGGCGCAGCAGCTGCGCCTGACCGACGACGAGATGGCCAAGATCGCCACGCTCGATCGCGGCGACCGGCTGGCCAATCCGGAAGGCATCGCGCCCGCCTGGGATTGACCTGCCCTCCTCGTGGCCCCGTCGTCCCCGCGAAAGCGGGGACCCAGCGGCTTTGAGCCTATGTCGTGCCTAGAGTCACTGGGTCCCCCGTGCGCGGGGACGACGGGGGTCCCTTTTTGCAGGATCACCGGCCTGGCTGCAGGGCCTGATCGCTTCCCTGCGCGTCGCCCTGCGGCAGCGCGTGCGGATCGCTGCGCGGCACGCCGTTGAACAGCAGGTTCAGCAGTACCGACAGCACGCAGGCCAGCAGGATACTGCTGTGCATCAGCGGCTGCAGCCACTTCGGCAGATGGTGGAACAGCGTCGGCGCAAAGGTCGGCAGCAGCGAGATCGCCAGCGTCGCCGCGACGATATAGACGTTGTGCCGCTGCGATTCGAAATCGACCCGCCCCAGCGTGCGCACCCCAGCGGCGGTGACCACGCCGAACATGAACAGCGCCGCGCCGCCGAGCGCGGGCAGCGGCACCGAGGTCACCACGGTCGCCATCTTGGGAAACAGCCCCAGCACGCACAGGATCACGCCGGCCGCCACCACCACCCAGCGGCTCTTGACGCCGGTCACCACCAGCAGCCCGATGTTCTGGCTGTAGATCGTGTACGGAAAGCCGTTCAGCGCGCCGCCGATCACGCTGGCCAGGCCGTTGGCGCGCAGGCCGTCGGTCATCTCGCGCGGCGTCAGGGTCTTGCCGACGACGTCGCCGGTGGCCAGGAACAGGCCCATCGACTCGATCATGATGATCACCATCACCACCACGATGGTGGCGACCGCGAGCGGATCGAACACGGGCCAGCCGAAGTAGAACGGCCGGATCACGTCCACCATCGGCGCCTCGGCGACGCCGGCGAAGTCGACCATGCCGAAAGGGATCGCCACCAGCATGCCGGCCGCCAGCGCCAGCAGCACCGAGACATTGGTCCAGAAGCCCTTGAGCCAGCGGTTGATCGCCAGGATCAGCGCAAAGACGAAGCCGGCCAGCGCCAGGTTGTGCGGCGCGCCGAAGTCCGGCGCGCCCTTGCCGCCGCCGATCCAGTTGACGCCGACCGGGAACAGCGACAGCCCGACCACCATCACGATGGAGCCGCCGACGATCGGCGGGAAGAAGCGCACCAGCCTGCCAAATACCGGCGAAATCAGCATCGTCAGCAGACCGCCCGCCATCACCGCGCCGATCACCGCCGGCAGCCCGAGGCCGGGATTGGTGGCGATCACCAGGATCGGCGGGATCGCGCTGAAGGCCACGCCCTGCATCACCGGCATCCGCACGCCGATGCGCCAGAAGCCAGCCGATTGCAGGATGGTCGCGATGCCGCAGGTGAACAGGTCGGCGTTGATCAGCACGGCCACCGCTTCCTTCGGCAGCTTCAGCGCGGTGGCGATGATCATCGGCACCGCGATCGCGCCGACATACATCACCAGCACATGCTGGAAGCCCAGCATCAGCAGCGGCCCGGTGGCGGGTACCGCATCGACGGGCGCGCGCGCCGGCGGCACGGTGTCACGCACCGCGTTGTGTTGCGCTTTCATGGGGGTGTCTCCTTCCAGTTCTCGCTGTGGTTGTTGTGCTTGTTGTGCTTGTTGTCGTGGTCGTGCCGGCGTGCCGCGGCGGCGCCGGTGCCGGCATAGCGTGGGATGCCGCATGGGGGGGGCGCGCCGGTCCGACGCACGTCAGCGGCGGCCGTCGAAACGACGCCCGCCACCGTGCTCATCGTTCGCGGTTCAGGCGAAGCGGAACGGCGTCGCGCGCAGGCGTTTGCCGGTCGCCGCGAAGATCGCGTTGCCGATCGCCGGGGCCACCGGCGGATTGGACAGTTCGCCGACGCCGCTGGGCGCCCTGCCCGACGGCGGCATCAGCTCGATGTCCAGCCGCGGCGCATCGGTGATGCGCACCACCGGATAGTCGTGGTAGTTGCTGATGCGCACGGTGCCGTGGTCGATCGGCACCTCGTTCATCATCGCCGTCGACACGCCCCAGTACAGCCCGCCCGCCAGCTGCTGCCGCACCGAGCTGGATCGACCGCCAGCCCGCAGTCGACCACGCAACTGAGCCTGTGCACCGTGATCGCGCGCTCCTTGACCTCGACCTCCGCGACCACCGCGATATAGCTCTTGTAGCCCTGATAGGTCGCGATGCCGAGTCCGCGGCCGGGCGCCGAAGCCCGCGGCCAGCCCGCCAGCGCCGCGGCACGGTCGAGCACCGCCAGATGCTCGGGCCGCTCGCGCAGCAGGCGGCGGCGATAGGCGAGCGGATCCTGCCCCGCCGCATGCGCGGCTTCGTCGATCAGGCTCTCGATCGCGAAGACGTTGGGCACGTAGCTGACCGCGCGCCACCACCAGATCGGCAGCTTCGGCTCGACCCGCACCCACGCCAGGTCGAGCGTGCCGATGTCGTAGTAGAAGTCGTCGCGCATCGCCTCGGTGCAGCTCGGATCGACCGGCACCTTGGCAAGGAAGCCGGGGTCGTCGGGTTCCTTGATCGACGGCGTCACCGCGCGCAGGCTGAAGGCGGCGATGCCGCCGTCGCGATCGAGCGCGGCGCGCGCCTTGTGCACGCTGGCGGTCTGGTAGAACAGGCCGCGCATATCGTCCTCGCGGCTGTAGATCAGCTTGACTGGCTTGCCGACGCGCCGCGAGATACAGGTGGCCTCGAGTATCTGGTGCATGCCCTCGCGCGCGCCGAAGCTGCCGCCGGCCTCGGTCAGATGGATCCTGACCTTGTCGGCCGGCACGCCGGCGATGGTCTGCGCCGCCTGCGCGCAGCGCGACGGCACCTGGATGCCGCCCCAGTATTCGACGATGCCGTCGTGCACCCACGCCACCACGCTCAGCGGTTCCATCTGCGCGTGGGCCTTGTAGGGCATCGTGTAGACGCCTTCGACGACCTTGTCGGCTCTTTCGAAAGCCGCCGCGGCATCGCCCTTGACCTTGCTCTTGAGGCCGGCATCGTCGACATGCCGGCCCAGCTCGCGCAGCGCACCCTCGGCGCTGAAGTCCGCCATGTCGCTGTCGCCCCACTGGACCTTCAACGCCTGGCGCGCGCGCTGCGCGGCCCAGAAGTGGTCGGCGACGATGGCCACGCCGGGCTGGCAGGCGCCGTTGTCCGGTACCGCCGGGCCCATGCCGGGACGGAAATGCGCGATCGCCGCGGGAATCTCGGTCGCGAACACATCGCGCACGCCGGGCATCGCCTTGACCTCGGCCGCATTGAACGACACCACGCTTGCATTGATCACCGGCGGATGGACCACGATCGCGGTCAGCATGCCGGGCAGCTTGATATCGACCGCGTACTGCGCGCGGCCGGTCAGCTTGTCGACGACGCGATAGCTGCTGCGCTCCTTGCCGATCAGCACGAAGTCCGCCGGCCGCTTGAGCGCGACTTCCTTCGGCACCGGCTGCCGTGCCGCGCCTTCGGCGAGATCCCCATAGCCGAGCCGCCGCGAGCCCGAAGCATCGATCACCATGCCGTTGATCGTGCGGCAACTGGCCGGATCGACCCGCCAGCGCTGCGCGGCCTCGGCGACCAGCATCGCGCGCGCGGTGGCGCCGGCGCGCCGCAGCGTGTTCCATTCGAGCGGCACGCTGGTGCTGCCGCCGGTCGCGTGCATGCCCCACAGCGGATGGATGTAGACCTGCGCCAGCGGATCGTCCGGCTGCACCACGCGCACGCGCGACCAGTCGGCATCGAGCTCCTCGGCCAGCATCAGCCCGAGCGCGTTCTTGACGCCGGTGCCGCTGTCGAACTTGTGCACGACCAGCAGCACCTCGCCCTGCGGCGTGATGCGGACCCAGGCGTTGGGGGCGAAGGCGGCGCCATCGGCGGGGGCGCCCGAGGACGATGCCCCGGCGGCGGCGCCTGCCGCGCGCACGCCGCTGGCGCTCAGCTCCAGCAT
>Ga0065721_10050884_pt1 | contig 17270 bp, 13 predicted proteins | sample Mesricmetagenome_FD_59108 | JGI IMG/M metagenome (GOLD analysis project Ga0065721, IMG submission 59108) | Mesophilic microbial community from rice straw/compost enrichment Sample: eDNA_1 v2 (version 2) | ecosystem: Engineered > Solid waste > Grass > Composting > Bioreactor | place: USA: Davis... | reverse complement strand
CGCCACCGGCAGGTCCACGGGAAGCCGCTGATCCCGCAGAAACCCGCCTGACCAAGGCGATACGCGGGTTTCTACAACGACATGCGCAGGGAGTGGCGATGGAGTAGGCTCACTCCGCCGGCAGCTCGTTGACGTAATCCTCTACGGTGCCGTCGTAATAACCTGAGTCACTGGAGTTGTCGTAGGAGTCGTTGTTGTAATTGGAATCGTTGTTGTAGTTGGAATCGCTGTTATAAGCGGAATAGGACTGCAGGCATTCCTGGATCATGTAGTACCGGTCAGTAGAGTTGGTATAGTGCTCGGCCGGATACATATCGTTACAGATTTGCGAAGGGTCCGACGCCTGGGCGGCCATTGCCGTCAGACACAGTCCCAATGCACACCAAAGCTTCATCATAAATCTCTCACTTAGCTGGACCAGATGGGTCAGTTGCGCCGACCATAGCAGAAAAAGGCCCCACAGGTGTTAGACCAGGAAGCCGATTTGTGACCACGCTCAGGTCACCAATGTCATATCCCCCAGGTTTCCCTGGGAAAAAGCCTCTATGTTGGCCAGGGTGACCTCGGCAATTCTCAATAGAGCCTCACGGGTAAAAAACGCCTGATGTCCCGTCACCACCACATTGGGGAAAGTGGTCAGGCGGGCAAAGACATCGTCCTGTACCACCTGATTGGACAGGTCCTCAAAGAACAGATCCCCCTCTTCTTCATAGACATCCAGCCCCAGATAGCCGATATGTCCGCTTTTCAATCCCCGGATAACCGCCGGAGTGTCCACCAATCCCCCACGACTGGTATTGATCAGCATGACGCCAGGCTTCATGGATTCCACCACCTCGACATTGATCAGATGGTGAGTGGCCGGTGTCAGGGGACAATGCAGAGACACTATGTCCGACTGGGCCCAAAGCTCGGGCAGGGAGACGTAACGCGCCCGTTGGGATACCTCGGGGTTTTCCACCAGATCGTGAACCAACACCCGGCAACCGAAGCCGAGCATTATGTCGATGAACGCCCGCCCTATTTTGCCGGATCCCACCACCCCCACGGTCTTGCCATGCAAATCGAATCCCATGAGCCCATTGAGGGAATAGTCATTTTCACGGACGCGGTTGTAGGCCCGGTGGATATTGCGGTTGAGTGTCAGAATCAAGCCCACTGTATGTTCCGCCACTGCGTAAGGGGAATACTCCGGCACCCGGCAGACCGGCAGTCCCAGCTGCTTTGCGGCCGCCAGGTCCACATTGTTGTAGCCAGCGCAGCGCATTGCCACCAGCCGGATGCCTAGCTCCTTCAGATTACCGAGCACTTCAGCAGTCAGGCGATCGTTGACAAAGCAGCAGGCGACTTCCGCGCCCTGGGCCAGGCTCACGGTCTGCTCGTTGAGGTGCGGTTCCAGATACAGAATTTCATGCCCCTTTTTCTGACCCTCAAAAAACAAACGGTCATAGGGCTTGCTGCTGAACATGGCAATACGCATGCGGTTTTCCTCTATTTCAATCCGCGGCGCTGGCGCACCGCTTCAAACAGACAGATCCCGGTCGCCACGGATACGTTGAGACTGGATACGCTGCCGGCCATGGGAATAAACGCCAGATAGTCGCAATGCTCGCGGGTCAGTCGCCGCATACCGGTGCCCTCGGCGCCCATCACCAGCGCCAGAGGGCCTGTCATTGAGGTCTCGAAGAGTGACTTGGGTGCATCGCCCGCCGTGCCGACAATCCAGACCCCCTGCTCCTGCAACTGCTTCATGGTGCGCGCGAGGTTGGTGACTGGGATAAGCGGCACGGTTTCAGCGGCACCGCAGGCCACCTTGCGCACCGTCTCTGTCATGCCCGCGGAGTTGTCCTTGGGCACAATCACCGCATGAACACCTGCGGCATCGGCGCTGCGCAAACAGGCGCCGAGGTTGTGAGGATCCGTCACCCCATCCAAGATCAGCAAAAACGGCGGGGACGACAGATCGCCCAACAGATCCCACAAGTGGTGCTCATCATGCAGACGGCCCGGTTGCGCACGCAATATCACCCCTTGATGATTGCCATCACATAAGGCATCCAGCTCCGCCCTTGTCTGCAGCCGAACCGGGATATCCAACTGGCGCGCCTGCTGCAGGATTTTCTGTACCCGCTGGTCCTCGCGACCGCGCAGTACCCATAATTCCTGCGCGCGTTGCGGCGCACTTTTTAACAGGGCCTGCACCGCGTGCAGGCCGTATATGAGTTCCTCTTTCACCGAATTATTTCCAACGGGAGTTATAGGGATATATCAGCGGCGGGATTTTTTTCCGGGCTTGCCGGCTTTACCGGACTTGCGCGGCTTCGCCGGACGCTTTGCAGATTTGGCATCAGCAGCTGTTTTGCTGCCTTTTTTCGCAGCAGGGGTGCCCTTTTTGCCACCTCCGGATTTGCGAGTGTTTTCCTGCAGAAATTCTTCCGCCAGTTTTTTGGCTTTGTCGGAAACCAAAATTTTTTTTCGCTTGCCCGGCTTGATTTCGACGATCTCGAAATCAATTTTGCGCTCGTCCAGGTTGACATTGACCACGCGTACGCGCAGTTCATCACCCAGGGCGAACACCTTGCGCGTGCGCTCGCCCACCAACCGGCCCTGGGCCGGCTGGTGCACATAATAATCCTGGGGCAGAGCTGTGATATGAACCAAACCCTCGATGTACAGATCCTTGAGTTCCACGAACAGGCCGAAGGACACCACCGACGACACCACACCATCGAACTCTTCGCCGACACGCCCCTGCAGATATTCGCATTTCAACCAGCTCACCACGTCACGGGTGGCCTCGTCTGCGCGCCTTTCGGTGACCGAACTCTGTTCGCCCAGCACCAGCATATCGTCCATGCTGTAGGGGTAGAGCGTCTGATTGCTGAGCGGCACCATATCCGGGTGTCGCTTGACATTTTTGCTGGCCACACGGGAGTGGATCACCGAGCGTATGGCGCGGTGCACCAACAGATCAGGATAGCGGCGGATGGGAGAAGTGAAGTGGGAATAAGCCTCGTAGGCCAAACCGAAATGGCCTTTGTTATCCGGCTGATAAACCGCCTGATTCATGCTGCGCAGCATGGTGGTTTGAATCAGATGCGCATCCGGACGACCTTCAATGGCCTGCAGTACTTCCTGATAATCCTGCGGTGTCACTTGCTGGCGCTTGCGAAATCCTAGACCCAGACCGGCCAAGTATTCGCGCAGCAAATCCAGTTTCTGTTCTTTCGGTCCCTCGTGCACCCGATAGAGCGCCGGAACCTGCATGCGGCTCAGAAATTTCGCCGCACAGACATTGGCGGCGAGCATACATTCCTCTATGAGCTTGTGGGCATCATTGCGCTGCACAGGAATGATTTTTTTGATCTTGCGCTGCTCGTCGAACAATATGCGGGTTTCCTGGGTTTCGAAATCAATCGCCCCGCGCAGCTCCCGCGCACTTCGCAAAGCCTGATACAGGTCATGCAAATGGTCCAGTTGCGGCACCACTTGATGAAACTGCTGGCGCACACCACTGCGCGGCCTGCCGCGCTCATCTATGACCTGCCCGACCTGCGTGTAGGTCAGACGCGCATGGGAGTGCATGACGGCTTCATAAAATTGATAACCCGTAATGCGTCCCGCGCTGCTGATGGTCATTTCGCACACCATGCAAAGGCGGTCCACATGAGGATTCAAAGAGCACAAACCATTGGATAGCGCCTCTGGCAACATGGGCACCACAAAATCCGGGAAATACACCGAGTTGCCCCTCAGTGCCGCCTCTTTATCCAGAGCGCTGCCTACCTGCACATAGTGGGACACATCGGCTATGGCCACATACAACCGCCAACCGCCGCCTTTTTTCGGTTCGCAGTAAACCGCATCGTCGAAATCCCGGGCGTCCTCCCCGTCGATGGTCACCAGGGGCAGGTTGCGCAGATCGAAACGACCGATCTTGTCCTCAGACATCACTTCCGCGGGCAACAGACGCGCCTGTTGCTGCACCTCGTCGGGCCATACGTGGGGAATGCCGTGGCTGCGGATGGCCACATCGATTTCCATACCCGGCGCCAGGTGGTCGCCCAGCACCTCCACTATGGCGCCGATGGCAGGATTGTCCCGTTCCGGATATTCGATGATGTCCACCATGACCAACTGGCCGGGGGTGGCACTGGCCGTATGCTCCGGCGGGATGATGAGATCCTGCACTATCCGGGGGTTATCCGGACGCACATAGTGTATGCCGCGCTCCACCCGGTAACGGCCCACCAACTGACGCGTGTTGCGCGCCAGTATCTCCACTATGGAGCCCTCCTGACGCCCGCGAAATCCCCTGTCCCCCAGGCGCACCAGCACCTCGTCGCCATCGAACACCCGGCGCATCTGGCGGTTGGAGAGATAAATGTCTTCGCGGCCATCGCCGGTCAGGACGAAGCCAAAGCCATCCCTATGGCCCTGTACCCTGCCCCGCACGAGATTCATCCGATCTACCCGGCCAAATCCCCCTTTGCGATTACCCACTATCTGGCCATCCCGCACCATGGCAATCAGCCGGCGCCGCAGCGCTTCAAGCGACTCCTCATCGCGCAGACCAAGTTTCTCGCCTATGACTTCGCGCGTAAGGGGACCGGTGGAGGCATCCAGAAGGTCGAGAATGACCTCGCGACTGGGGATGGGGTTGGCATATTTGAGCGCTTCGCGCTCGGCGTGAGGATCTCGAATCGTTTTCTTTTTGATCAAAGTTCTGTCCTTAATAAGAAGGTGACCGAGTATAACAGGCTGGTTGCGAGAGAGTATAACGCCGGTTGTTGACAAGGTAGCTTCGGCGTTTTATATTGCGCGCCCTCGCCCAGGTGGTGAAATTGGTAGACACGCTAGCTTCAGGTGTTAGTGGCTTAACGGCCGTGGAGGTTCAAGTCCTCTCCTGGGCACCACTTTAGAAAGGCCGATTCTTATCGGCCTTTTTATTTTCATCTGCCGACCCCGTTTTCCGACCGGCCTCCTGACCCCCATATTCACTTGCCGCCACAGGATACTGTTTCATTTTAAGCCTCACCTAAAATCCTGCCAGCATAAGCCGGCGTTGAAATTCTGAATTTCGGCATTATGAATAAGCAGACATCCACATGTGGCCATGGGATCAGCAGAACATCCAGGGCACTGACTCCGGGAAAGGGGACGCTCATCGGCAGACAAATCCCATGACCCAACGCCGGCAATAAACTGTGCTTTACTTTTATTTGACGCAGCACAATTCGCCATGGCGACGAGCGCTGGAATGTTTACTGAGAGTCGAAGTACGAGCGCCAATACTGGTAGTCCGTCAACACCTGAATAGTGAGGGTGCAATTGGCCTTGATCCTGCATCCACCCCTACCAGATCAAGCCATGCTCTAAAAGAGCGCATTCATCGACGATTTTCCGAGTGATTTTGTAATCCAGTGCGTAAAAATTACAAAAAAGTGGAAAATCTGGCTATAGATAGGGAAGCGACGCCAGTCGTTGATACAATTTTTTATAGTTCTACACGAGAAAAAATCTGAGAATCCGCTGTCGAAGACGCGGGATCCCTGACAGAGACCCAAATAAGAAATTTTTAAAACAAGAATGTATGAGAACGGAGAAACTGTGTGAGATTATTTGTCGCGCTGCGCCTTTTCAGTGAAAGCCATGCACGTCTGGGAGTAGAGGCCAACGTCAAACATCATGGCCCACGTGGTAAATTGATCGATATCAATATTGAGCGCTTTCACCCCGCCCTGAAAAACGTCATCGAATATCTGCGCACCACCGGTGCTTTGCCCGCAACCCGCCAGGGCAACATTCTAAAAACCGTGGATGGCCATAAAACTGTGGAGCGCACCCAGGACTGCCGACTCTACTGGTGCGAAGTGGAAACTACGTTGGGTATCGAACATTGGCATGCACTGGCAGAGGTGGAAGCGGTGATAGTGAAAGAGGAATTTGTCAAATTCGCGCAATCCATTCGATGCCGAGCGGGCGCCGCGTATATCGCGGCCTGCGAGGAGTATGCGGCAAATCTGCCCGTCAAAACCGTACAGTCCATCAACTACGAACCGCCCCGTCGTTCGACCGATCGCGCTGCCTGATTTATACGACAAGTAGTTAACGACTTGACCAGGGCTTCTTCATAAGCCCTGGGTTGTTAGCAACCCATAGCGACGCTTCGCGCTGCATGATGGCGCATCAGATTTCCAATCGACAGACTGCCCTGACCCGACACCAAACTCTCCGCTATGCGGCTCGGGTCCTTGTTGGTCGGCGTGATATTCATGCTAATATTGCCGCGGGTTGCGCCAGGTTCAACCTGTGGTTTCCGCTGGCGCACTTATTGTCTGCGCGGTTTGGCCGTCTCAGTAACCTGACGGCACCTACCTTAACCTAATCACGGGGATTTGACGTGGCAAATATATTGTTGGTCGACGATGACCAGAATTTTGTGACTGCAACCTCGGATCTGCTGGCCGGACTGGGCCATACCATTCACAGTGCCAATTGCGTGGAACAAGCAAAAGCCATTGCCAAGTCGGCAACATTTTCCCACGTCATTCTGGACCTTATACTACCGGATGGCAGCGGCTTGCACCTGCTGGATGAGCTAACTGACCACAATACCGATGTCAAAATCGCACTGGTTACGGGTCACGCTTCGGTCAAATCAGCAGTCGCCAATTTATACGGCCCCAATATCCAATATCTGCTGAAACCCATCTTCCTCGATCAACTGCAAAAATTCCTCGCCAAACCCGCTCTCACCCCAACCCCTATCCAATCCACCACAAGGCGCCACTTTGGCTGCTTGATTGGAGAGTCCCCTCCGATGCAGCAATTGTGCGAGATGATCGAACGCGTGGCAGCAACTCAAGCCAATGTCATGCTGATCGGGGAGAGCGGCTCGGGCAAGGAGGAAGTGGCCAAGGCTGTGCATTACGCCACCCGTTCAAACGGGCGCTTCGTTCCGGTCAACTGCGGTGCTTTCGCCGCAGATCTGATCAGCAGTGAACTCTTCGGTCATGAAAAGGGCTCGTTCACTGGGGCAGTCGGCCGCAAAATTGGTGTCTTTGAGCAAGCTCAGGACGGCACGCTGTTTTTGGACGAAGTGACCGAAATGCCCATGGAATTGCAGCCCAATCTGCTGCGCGCGCTGGAAAGCAGAAAAATTGTCCGTTTGGGTGGAACCACAGAGATAGACATCAATTGCCGCGTCATTTCCGCCACCAATCGCAGTGAATTCGCCATAGCCCAGGAGAACAGGCTGCGTGAAGATCTGTATTTCCGCCTGGCGGTTTTTCCTATACATATCCCACCGCTGCGCGCCCGCAAGGAAGATATTCCGCTGCTGGTCAATTATTTTCTCGAAGATTTCAACCGGCAGTACAACGCCAATATCGGCATCCGGGAAGCCGATTTGAAGCGGCTGTGCGATTATGAATGGCCCGGCAATGTGCGCGAGTTGCGCCACTGCCTGCACCGCGCCTATATCATGGCGGATCAAGAGCAGCACATGATTCGCATACCTGAACGACTTGCATCCCCTTTCTCGAAAAAAGAAGACTCCGATAATAAAGGTATAGCGTTTGGAAAAACCGTGGAGGATGTCGAGAGAGAATTGATTATGACCACACTGGAGCACCTGCAGGGAGATAAGAAGCAGGCCGCCGAAGTATTGGGTATCAGCCTAAAAACCCTTTACAACAGACTCAACAGCTATGAAGAACAACATTCCTAGCGCACCAAGGTGGCCACCTGATGAACCAAGACAAGATTATTCACAACCTGCGCAATCCTCTCAACACGATTGCCATGAACGCAGAATTGGGCAAGCTGCTGGTGCAGAAAAATCCCGAACCGGAAAAATTGCTGAACATTTTTGACATCATATTGAAAGAGTGCAAATCCTGCAGCGAGCAGCTGACCTTGCTCAGACAGACCAACCCGTCCGAGCAAAGCGCGACCGATATTCTGGCCAGAATCGGACACCCCAGCAATCCCCCCTCAGATGATTAATCTATCTGCTGACACCAGTCGCATTCCCTGGATCGCCGCACTGATGATCGCCGTGGTGTTTTTTACCACCAACGGCGTTTTGACCTATCACTATACGCGGTTGATGGCACAGAACACCGCTGACATCAGCCAGACCATGCATACACTGAGTTTGATAGAAGCCATCAAAGCCCAACTGTTCCGCGCCGAAAGCGCGCAACGCGGATATCTGATTACCAGTGACGATCAGTATTTGGCCCCTTACAGCGAGTCTGTTGTCACCCTGCGATCCCTGCTGATATCCCTGGAGGAGCTCACCCAAGGCATTTCCCGTCAGCAGGAACGTTTCCAGCAAATGTATCAACACATGTCGGACAAATTGCAGGAAATGGATCAGACCATTCAGTTGATCGCCACCAATCAGGACAGGGCCGCCATGCGGCTGGTCGACTCCCACAAGGGTTACAGGTTGGGATTGAACATCATTGCCATCATCGAAGCCATTGAGGCCGATGAACACGTGCTGTTGCAGCAGAGCAGAGAGCAGGCCGGGCACAATCATGAACTCATGATTTGGACACTGCTGATCACCAACGGGGCTGGCTTGTGCCTTGCGCTTGCGGCCATGTACGGCACCTTCCGCTACTCCAACCGCATCAGCAATCTCTACAAGGAAATCGAGCAGGCCAACACGGAGCTGGAGGACAAGGTCCAGCAGCGGACCATGACACTCAAACGGTATGCGGAGGAGCTGGAACGCAGCAACCGTGAATTGGAAGATTTTGCATTCGTCGCTTCCCACGATCTGCAGGAGCCGCTGCGCAAGATTCGGGCATTCAGTGATCGGCTGGTAAAAAAATATTCTGAAGAATTAGGCGAACAAGGACGGGACTACATTAACCGTATGCACGCCGCCTCGGAGCGTATGTCGCGCTTGATTGAGGATCTGCTCAATTCTTCCCGCGTTTCGACGCGGCAAAAGGATTTTGAGCCTGTGGATTTGAACAACACATTGCAGGAGGTGGTCGACAATCTGGAGTTTGCCATCAGCGCGCGCTCGGCCAACATACAGATAGACCCTCTACCTACTATAGATGGAGATGCCTCCCAGTTGCGGCAGGTGTTCACCAATCTCCTCGCCAACAGCCTTAAATTCACCGCTGCGGAGGTCACCCCGGAAATTCAGGTAACCGCCACCCATTCCTCCGACAATGAGACCCAGACCGAGGAAGTCTGTATAGCAGTCAAGGACAATGGCATTGGCTTCGACGAACAATACAAAGACCGCATTTTCAACCTGTTTCAACGACTTCACGGCCGGGATGAGTACACCGGCACCGGTATAGGACTGGCGATCTGCCGCAAAATTGTCGAGCGTCACGGCGGCAGAATCGAGGTGCGGTCCGAAATCGGTGTGGGTACCGAATTTTTTGTTTATCTCCCCGTCAATCAACAACATCTGCATCAGCACCTGCTTGAGGCCGGCACATGAACACAGCCAAAAAAACCCTGACCATCTTGATGGCCGACGACGACGAAGATGACCGTATGCTAACCAAGGAGGCCATGGAAGAGAGCCGCGTGCTCAATCAGCTCCTTTTCGTTGAGGACGGCGTCGAGCTGATCGCCTACCTCAACGGCGATGGCAAATATGAGAATCGCGATCAATACCCTATGCCCGGTCTTATACTGCTGGACCTCAACATGCCCAAAATGGATGGCAGAGAAGCCTTGAAGCTGATCAAGTCGGATCCCAGATTGCGCAGAATTCCCGTGGTGATTCTCACCACTTCCAAAGCCGAGGAAGACATGGTGCGCGGTTATGATCTGGGCGCGGCTTCCTATATCACCAAGCCAGTCACCTTCTCTGCGCTGGTGGAACTCATGCGGACGCTGGGCAAATACTGGGTCGAGTTCGTCGAACTGCCCTGATCTGCGCAATGCATACCATCGACATTCTCATTATCGACGACGATGAAGACGATTATCTGATCGTCAAATCCCTGCTGGAGGAGATCGCGCGCGGCCCGCTGCGCCTCGAATGGGCCTCCAGTTATCCTGCGGGGGAAAAACTGCTGCGGGAAAATCGTCATTCCGTATGTCTGATGGACTATCAACTCGGTGCCGGCGACGGCATTGCACTTCTGAAAAGCGCTACCGCTCTAGGCTTCTCCGGTCCCATCATTCTGTTGACCGGCATTCACGATCACAATGTGGATATGCGCGCACTGGAAGCAGGGGCCGTCGATTATCTGGTGAAGAACGGCTTGACGGCGGAACAGCTTGCGCGCTCCATCCGCTACGCGCTCGGGCGGCGCGACATGGAACTGGAGCGGGTGGAACGCTTGCGGGCGGAGGCGGAGAGCCGTTCGAAAAGTGAATTTCTCGCCCATTTGAGCCACGAATTGCGCACCCCCCTATCCGCCATACTCGGTTTTACCGAACTGCTGATCAACAGCGAACATAGGGAAGAAGTCCGCGCACATCTCGATATAGTTCACCGCAATGGCAAGCATCTTTTGGGATTGCTGAATGACATCCTGGACCTTTCCAAAATCGAAGCCGGCAAGTTTGATCTGGAGGTCCAGCCACTCAAACTCATTCCCTTTATCGCAGATATTTACTCGTTGATGCACAGCGCCGCTATGGACAAAAATCTGCGCTTCAATGTGACGGCCAGTTCCGACCTGCCGGAAATCATTCATACGGATCCCCTGCGGTTGCGGCAGGTGCTGTTGAATCTCATAGGCAATGCCATCAAATTCACACACTCTGGGTTTGTCCATCTGTCCGTTGCTGTCGTTGCCCAGGACAATAAGCCCTTCATCGCCTTTCAGGTTCAGGATTCCGGTGTAGGCATCAGTGACGCCAATCTGAAAGCGATTTTCAAACCCTTTGTGCAGATCAAAAATTCCCGGATACAGACCCGTACAGGCACAGGGTTGGGCTTAACGATCAGTCAACAGCTGGTGCAGCATCTCGGCGGCACCATAGAAGTCACCAGTGAAGTAAATGCGGGCAGCTGCTTTTATTTCACTGTGGATCCGGGAGATTTGTCCGGGGTGACCTATCGGCCATTGACATTGCAAATGGATACGGATCGCTCCAGACCCACACCAGTGGCGCAATTTTCCGGACGCATATTGGTGGTGGACGACCTGCGCGATATTCGCCTCCTGGTAGGTCACTATATGAAGCGCTGCGGTTTACAAGTGGAATATGCCAGCAACGGCCTGGAAGCCGTGCACAGAATCCAGCAGAGCAGCGAGGAAGGCCAACCGAAATTCGATTTGGTGTTGATCGACATACATATGCCGGTGATGGATGGCATGACGGCGGCCCGGGAGATTCGCAAACTGGGTTACACATGCCCACTCATAGCCCTGACTGCCGCCCACATGAAAGGCGACCAGGAGCTTTATCTGAATTCCGGTTTCAACGGAAGCCTCAGTAAACCTATAGATCAAGCGCAAATGATTCATCTGCTGGAAGAATATCTTCAGCCCTCCACCGGGGATATACAGGCGACCACCTCGTCATCACCTGCATCCGAGGCAATGGATCTCTCCGACACTTGCGTTCTGATAGTCGAGGATGCGCCCGATGCGCTCGCCGCCTTGCAACAGCTGCTGACCATGGTGGGATGTCGCACCCTCACCGCATCCAATGCCGGCCAGGCATTACAACTGGCGCAACAACAGCGGCCCACTCATGCGCTCGTGGATTTACATTTGCCCGACATAGACGGCTACGATCTAAGCCGTCAACTGGAAAAATTGCTTCCCGACCTCCGGATATATATTTCCAGCGGAGACGAGTTGAAAGAGGGTCTCGCCTGCCGCGCCATCCGCGGCCATTTATTGAAGCCTGTCAGTTTGGCGCAGCTCCGGCAGATTTTTTCTGATGCTTCGCGCTAAAAAATCCTGCGGGGAGTCAAATAAAAAAACCGGCCGCAGCCGGTGAATGATCTTCTCGTTTCTAATTCATCATTGTTGGAATTTTTTATAGTGGCGGCCTGCGACCGACAACGGTGAACACAATTGCGAGAATGATACCCACCACAAACAATATCCAGGCGATATTCGTTGCTGTACCGGCAATTCCTGTAAAGCCGAAAACAGCTGCAATGAGCCCTATCACTAAAAATGTAACAGCCCAACCCAGCATAGTCTTACCCTCCAAACTGATTACGTTTATTGAAAACCCGAGCCTACCAATGCATAGGCTATGCCAGCGGGCATTTTTATTTTCTGTTTAAACGAATCACAGGGATTTTTAAGGGATCAGCGCCTGCTACTGCGGAAATTTTCATTTCAACTTCTGCCATTTATCCCGATTTCTATTGCAAGTTCGCATCGGCATGGAAAACTTTACAAAGCCGGAATTCCGCAGCGCAAAAATCTTGAGAGCGGGTCGGGCTTCATCGGCCCAAAGGTCTATTCGTCTTTTTCATCTTGGCCTGCTTCGGTGTTCGCCTTATAGTGTGTTTGCGGCGCCAAATTCCACATTCTATTGACGCTGCCCCCTTGATAAGAACGAGAGGTTCGTCCCCATAGGACAAGGGCCATCTCATATTAGGAGCTTTATCAATCATGAAAAGTATCTCTCTGAAAGCCCTGCTGCTTACGGCCTCTGCCGCATTAGGCGGTTATGCTCAAGCCCAAAGCAGCGATGTCAGTTGCGGTTATGCTGTGGAGACCGGTACCCGCGCGATCACCCCTCACGGATTTGTCGGTTGGGCACGAGTGGCCAATGTATCCGGACCGCCGGGTGCTCAATTCGAGCTTTTGCTCGATGTGGGCGACGCAACCATCCGCCAAGTGGCGCAAGCCGACTTCACCACCACAGAGGACGGCGTCCTGATCACAGCGCCCTCCAGATTCCAGAAGCACCCTCTCGCCCCCGGCAAAAATTTCACTTTCAACATCATCGGAGAAGGTACTTATTCGGGGACCACCCCTTACCTGCTGTCCGTCAATGGCATACCCTGCGATGACACGGCCCCGACCATCTCCCTGAGCGGCAGCCAGACCCTGTTCACCAACAACGGCACACTTACCCTCACTGCCGCCGCCAGTGACGATGTCGACGTGCGCAAAGTGGTGTTCCTGCGCAATGGCGAGGTGATTGCCGAAGACGCATCTGCCCCCTTCACTCTGGAGCTGGACATCACCAGTACATTGAACGGCCGCAGCATCTTCACCGCCACGGCCTACGACCCATCCGGCAATAGTGCCACCTCCGACTCCTTCCGGGTGTTCACCGCTATCGGCAATCGTTTCCTGGGCACAGCCCCGGGAAGCGCCGCGGATTTTGCGACCACTGCCACCTACTTCAATCAGATCACGCCCGAGGACGCGGGCAAATGGGGCTCGGTGGAAGCCGCCAGGGATGTGATGGACTGGAGCGGGCTGGACCAGGCCTATCAGTTCGCCAAGCAGCATGGTTTTCCCTTCAAACTGCACACTCTGATCTGGGGCCAGCAGGCGCCGGCCTGGCTGAATGAGTTGCCGGCCGCCGAACAGTTGGAGGAAATCGAGGAGTGGATGGCCCTGCTCGCCGCGCGCTATCCGGACGTGGATTCCATAGATGTGGTCAATGAGCCTCTGCACGCCCCGCCCGCCTTCACTGAGGCCTTGGGCGGCGCCGGTGAGACCGGATGGGATTGGGTGGTCAAGTCTTTTGAATTGGCCCGCAGCTATTTCCCCAAGGCGGAACTACTGCTCAATGATTACCAGGTGGAGATTCTGAAAGACTTCTCCTTCGACTATCTGGAAGTGATCCAGCCGCTGCTGGAGCGCGACCTCATCGATGGCATAGGGGTGCAAGCGCACTTCCTGGAGCGGGCGGATGTGACTGAAGTGGTCGCCTCCTTGAACAACCTAGCGGCGACGGGCCTGCCGATCTACATCTCGGAATTCGACCTGAATATCAGCAACGACGCATTGCACGCCATTCGCATGCGCGAACTGGTCACTGTTTTCTGGGACAACCCTTCAGTGGTAGGCATCACCCATTGGGGCCATCTGCAGGGAGATGTTTGGCGTGAAAACGCCTATCTGATCCGTCAAGACGGCACATTGCGCCCCGGCTTCCAGTGGTTGCTGTGCCATTACGCGGGCAATACGGATTGCCCGGTACCGGTTTACACACCCGAGGGCTGGAGCGGGAATGCCGAAGGTCTGCTGCTGCAGGCGGAGGAATATGATGAAGGTCAAGGGGTATTGGCCCTGGGCAATCAGATTGCCTATGTGGACAACGGCGATTGGGTCGCCTTCAAAAAGGTAAATTTCTTGGCTTCCTGGGATCAGATATCACTGACCTATCTAAAAGGCAGCGAGGACCCCGGCAGCGTCAGTTTCCATCTCGGCAGCCTGGAAGCTCCGACTGTGCTGGAAATCCCATTGTCCTCCACCGGAGGTTGGGGCACGGCGCAAACCATCAATTTGCCCTGGGGCCCGATCAGCGGGGAACAGGATCTCTATGTGCGCTTCCACGGCAGCTACGGTGTGGCCAATGTGGATTCCATACACTTTCATGCGCCACAGACAGAACCTGGCCTGGGTCCCAATCTGGTGGCCAATTCCGGCTTCGAAAACGGTACCGCCAGCGGCTGGTTCAGCTGGGACGGCCAAGTGTCTGCCACCACGGCTCGGGCCTATGCGGGCGATTACAGCCTGTTGCTGAGCAACCGCTCCGGCAACGGCCCTGCGGTCTACTCACTGATGAGCCAGGCGATCCCAGGTGCGAGCTATGAGATCAAACTCATGGCTTCCATCGGCGGTGCCGCTTCCGCAGATGTAAATGTCACCGCCAAGATCGCCTGTGACGGTAACGAAAGTTACCCCTGGCTGATCAATCCCACCCCCATCATCGAAGGCGAATGGGTGCAGTTGTCCGGCCAGTTGAATGTCCCACAATGCAATATCACTGACCTGCTGATCTTCGCTGAAGGCCCGGCGGGCGGAATCGACATCTACCTGGATGAGGTTTCGGTGCGCCAGATTCTCACCAGCAGCAACCTGATGCCTAACGGAGACTTCGAAAACGGTTCCACCTCCGGCTGGTTCAGCTGGGGCGGCACAGTGGGTGTGACCAGTTCACAGGTTTATGAAGGCAATTACGCTCTGGCGCTCACCAATCGCAATGGCAACGGACCGGCGGTGTACAACCTGACATCTCTGCTGCAACCCGGCGCCAGTTACAACGTGAGTCTGGCAGTCACTATTCAGGGTGCATCGGAAGCGCCGGTGAATATCACCCGGAAAGTAGAGTGCGCAGGCGTCATCCCGGACTACACCTGGATTGCCGACACCAACTCCGTTGCCGCTGGCAGCTGGACCGTGTTGAGCGGGACATACAATGTGCCAGCCTGCGATATAGTGGAACTCCTGATTTATGTGGAAGGCCCGGCCGACCACGTAGATATCTTTGTCGATGACGTCCAGATAACCGCCCTTTAACTTCCACACATACCGTGGCCGCTTCTGCGGCCACGGCTTCTCACCAATTTTTCTCTCACTCCCACAAAAACTTGTTTTGCCCTCACAGGGTGAAGATGATGTGCATATGCCCGCGCCTTGCCGGGCGAATACCAGCGGCATCTTTTTTATTCCAACCGGGAGCGAACACCTATGCTGATCAACTGCGTCGCCTACAGGGACGGTAAAAGACTGAGCGACATTCCCGTCACTGCCATCAGCGAGTACCTGAATCTGCCCGACTGTTTTGTCTGGGTGGCGCTGCGGGACGCGGAAGCCCAGGAATTGGCTCAGATGCAGGCCGAGTTCGACCTTCCAGAGCTCGCTGTGGAGGATGCACTCAACAGTTATCAGCGCCCGAAAATCGAAGAATATGGTGACTCCCTGTTTGCCGTGCTGCACACACTGGAAGTCACCAATGGCGAACTGACAACCGGTGAAGTGGCCATATTCGTCGACAAGAATTATGTGCTCTCCGTGCGCAACCGCAGCACCCAGGGTTTTCTAGGTGTCCGCGCCCGCTGCGAGCGCGAACCCCACCAGCTCAAACAAGGTCCGGCCTTTGTGTTCTACGCACTCATGGATGCCATAGTCGACCGCTATTTTCCGGTGCTGGAAAGCTTGGAATCCGAACTCGAAACCATCGAGGATGAGCTGTTCACCAAAAAGACCCACCGTACCAATATGGAGCGCCTGTATCAGCTCAAACGCAAAATCACTCTACTCAAACACGCGGTGGCGCCTCTGGCAGAGGCTGTCGGCAAACTCTATGGCGGGCGAGTTCCATTGATTTGTGCCAATACCCAGGATTATTTCCGTGATGTCCACGATCATCTGCATCGTCTGAACACTTCCATCAGCGCCATGCGCGAAACGATCAACACTGCGATTCAGGTGGGACTTTCGCTGGTGGCGATAGAAGAGAACGATGTCAACAAACGCCTGGCCGCCTGGGCGGCGATTTTCGCAGCCGCCACCGTCTTTGTCGGTATATGGGGAATGAATTTCCGCAACATGCCGGAGCTGGATTGGAAATTCGGTTATCCCCTTGCGCTGGGCATAGTGACGTCCGTCTGTGGCTATCTCTTCTACCGATTCAAGAAGGCCGGCTGGCTATGAGGGCGACTGAGCCCATCAGGCCGCCGCCAAGTGTTCCTCCAAACCAGCCACGATCCTTTGCCCGAACTCAAAGCAGCGGGCCAGTTGCAGAATATGGTGTTCGCTCATACCTCCCACACTTAAATGCTCCCGCCAACCGGCGGTCGCCTTCAGCACGTCGCTGATTATGGCATGCGCGTGTGACAGAGGAATCTGCATCAATTTGACGGTCGCAAGCAAATTGTCCTGACTGGGGGTCATCCCCATGGGGCCGACGCTGATGGAATGTGAACCTATAAGATTGGTATTGGGAACCAGATCGTAGGCCGGCGAGAGCACATAATGGCGTTCGTCGGGCTTTTTGATCAGTGCGTGGTTATTCATATGATCATCGGTATTGCCGACAGCCACATTGAATATCAAGCGGCGGAACACCTCCTCGCTGCAATCGCTCTTGGAGATACGGTTGGTCAATCTCACTATATTGTCATAGGCAAAATCGTCCTCTCGCCGATCCTTGAGCGCGAACACGTTGATCAGACTGTGCAGCGAAATAAAGTGCGCGTGTCTACCGTTCTCCCAGTCGAAACGTTTCACCAGCAGCACATTGCCCAGGGCAGTGGGGGCGATTTGAGTCTCCGCCACCTGAATGCCGGCATCCCTGGCCATGCGCATGGTGAGGTGTTCCGCCAGCGGGTTATC
>Ga0065721_10007833_pt1 | contig 17270 bp, 18 predicted proteins | sample Mesricmetagenome_FD_59108 | JGI IMG/M metagenome (GOLD analysis project Ga0065721, IMG submission 59108) | Mesophilic microbial community from rice straw/compost enrichment Sample: eDNA_1 v2 (version 2) | ecosystem: Engineered > Solid waste > Grass > Composting > Bioreactor | place: USA: Davis... | reverse complement strand
GGCAAGCCGCGAGGACAGCGAGGTCGCGGCGGCGCTGGCCGATCTCGAGGCGGCGGCGCGCGAGGTGCGCAACGTCATGGAACCGTCGATCCGCTGCGCCCGCGCCGGCGTTACCACCGGCGAGTGGGGCGAGACCCTGCGCCGCGTCTTCGGCGAATACCGTGCGCCGACCGGCGTCTCCACCGAGACGCGCTCGCCCGAGGTCGACCGCGACGTGCGCCTGCTGGTGGCCGATCTTTCGGAAAAGCTCGGCGGTCCACCGCGCCTCGTCGTCGGCAAGCCGGGGCTCGACGGCCATTCCAACGGCGCCGAGCAGGTGGCCCTGCGCGCCCGTGACGTCGGCATGGACGTGACCTACGACGGCATCCGCCAGACCCCGGCCGACATCGTGGCGCGGGCCCGTGCGGTCGACGCCCATGTCATCGGCCTCTCCATCCTCTCCGGCTCCCATGTGCCCCTTGTCCGCGACGTGATGGCGCGGCTGCGCTCCGAGGGGCTCGACCACATCCCGGTCGTCGTCGGCGGCATCATCCCGCCGGAGGACGAATTGGTGCTGAAGAACATCGGCGTCTCCGCCGTCTACACGCCGAAGGACTACGCGCTCGATGAGGTGATGGCCGGCATCGTCCGGGTCGTCGAGCGCGCCCGCGCCCGGCTCGATGCCTGAGCGCTCCATCAAGAAACGATCACGAGAGGGAGACATGATGAGCCCTGCCGCCGCCGCGAGCACGACGTCGACCGACCTGCGCACCCTCGCCCGCGAGGCGGCGGAGGCGCTCGGCGCCCTGGCGGGGGCCGCGGCCGAGGCGACGCGGGCCACCGTCACGGTCGAGGGGCGCATCGCGCCGGAGAGGCTCGACCGCGCCCAGCACATGGCGCATGGCCTCGCCTGGGTCGCCACCTATGCCACGGCCGTGCGCGAGCTCGCCGCCTGGGCCGACCGGCTCGCCGGGGAGGGCCGCTTCGGCGAGGTGGAGGAACTCATCCTCGCCATCGGCGCCGGCGAATATTGCGCACAGGTCTTCGGCGGCATCCCCATGAGCCAGGGCGAGATCGTGCGGCCGGATGTCTTCGGCCTCGACGATGCGGCGCTCGCCGCCTTGCGCACGCCGGCGCTGCGGGCGCTCGTCGCCGAGGGCAACACCGCTGAAAACCGCGCCCGGCTCGCGACGCTCATCCGCCAGCGCGACGGTGCCTCCAGCATCGGCGACACCGGCCTCGACGAGACGCTGGAGGCGATCCGCGCCGAGATGCGCCGTTTCGCCGATGCCGAGGTGGTGCCGCATGCCCAGGACTGGCATCGCACCAACAGCTACATCCCGCTCGAGATCATCGCAGACATGGCCTCGCTCGGCGTCTTCGGCCTGACCATCCCGGAGGAATACGGCGGCATGGGCCTCTCCAAGGTCTCCATGTGCGTCGTCTCGGAGGAGCTGTCGCGCGGCTACATCGGCGTCGGTTCCCTCGGCACGCGCTCGGAGATCGCGGCCGAACTGATCCTCGGCGGCGGCACCGAGGAGCAGAAGGCCCATTTCCTGCCGAAGATCGCGAGCGGCGAGGTCCTGCCGACGGCGGTCTTCACGGAGCCGAACACCGGCTCCGACCTTGCGTCGCTGAAGGCTCGCGCCCAGCGTGAGGGCGATGTCTACAGGGTCCACGGCAACAAGACCTGGATCACGCATCCCGTGCGTGCCGACCTCATGACGCTGCTCGTGCGCACCGATCCCGCCGAGCCCGGCCACCGCGGCCTTTCCATTCTGCTGGCCGAAAAACCGCGCGGCACGGACGAAGACCCCTTCCCGGTTGCGGGGCTGACGGGCGGCGAGATCGAGGTGCTCGGCTATCGCGGCATGAAGGAATACGAGCTCGCCTTCGACGGTTTCGAGGTGCCGGCGGCGAACCTTCTCGGCGGGCGCGAGGGGCAGGGCTTCAAGCAGCTGATGCAGACCTTCGAGGCGGCGCGCATCCAGACGGCGGCGCGCGCCATCGGTGTCGCGCAATCGGCCTTCGAGCTCGGCCTGCGCTATGGAGAGGAGCGCGTGCAGTTCGGCAAGAGCCTCATCCACTTCCCGCGCGTCGCCGACAAGCTCGTCATGATGGCAGTCGAGATCATGCTTGCCCGCCAGCTCACCTATTTCGCCGCCCGCGCCAAGGACGAAGGTCGGCGCTGCGACCTCGAGGCCGGCATGGCCAAGCTTCTCGCCGCGCGCGTCGCCTGGGCGGCGGCGGACAATGCGGTGCAGATCCACGGCGGCAACGGCTTTGCGCTCGAATATCCGGTGTCGCGCGTGCTGTGCGACGCGCGCATCCTGTCGATCTTCGAAGGTGCGGCCGAAATCCAGGCCCAGGTCATCGCCCGCCGCCTGATCGAGGAACAGTCCTGACCCTTGCCGTGTTCGCTCCTTGAGGGGGCGGCCCGCCTGTCTGGCATCGGGCGCGCCCGCTTCCCACATAAGTGAGTGCAGCCAAGGAGGACCATGATGAGCGGATTACGCCTTGCCCACGATACCTGGGTTCTCGTCGGCGATGGAGAGAAGGCGCTCTTCTTCCGCAACGAGGGAGACGCCGCCTATCCGAACCTCGTCGTCGAGAATATCTTCGAGCAGGACAATCCGCCCAATCGCGAGCAGGCCACCGACGTGCCGGGCCGCATGAACCGCGGCCGCCCCAGCAACAACAAGAGCGCCATCGAGCCGACCGACTGGCATCGCCTCGCCAAGGATCGTTTCGCGAGCGAAGTGGCGGAGACACTCTATCGGGCGGCGCACGAGAAGCGCTTCGAGCGGCTCGTCGTCGTCGCGCCGCCGCAGACGCTCGGGGAATTGCGCAAGGCTTTCCACAAGGAGGTCAGCGAGCGCATCGTCGCGGAGGTGGACAAGACGCTCACCTCCCATCCGGTCTACGATATCGAGAAGGTCCTGACAGCCTGAGGCTTCGGCGCCGCCCGACGGGGGGCGGCCGCATGCACGCAAAGCCCTTCCAAAAGCGCCTCGATCGTCGGCAGGTGTTGCCACGCCGCGCGTTGCGTTGTCAGCTATCGAGATGGCGCAACGGGCGAGGGGGAGCATGCCGGCGATGGGGACGGCCTTGGAGAGTTTCGGAGCCGATGCCATTCACCACCTGCCCTGGCCCGAGAGCGGTCACGAGGTGCGTTTCGTGGAGCGGGCCGGTGGGCTGTGGTTCGTGGCGGCCGACATCTGCCGCCCCTTGCGCTTCACCCTGAATCGCGCCGGCGCGATCAACGTCACCCAGGCGCTCGCCTGTGTCGGCCCGGACGACAAGATGCTCGTCCGGCTGGAGACGAGCCCCGGCACCTTCCGGCCGTTCACGCGCTACATGCTGGTATCGGAAGCGGGGCTCGAATCGCTGGTTGCCGAGGCGCTCGCCCGCCGCGTGCCGGCCGTCGATACAGCCGACGTGCCGGCCCTCGCCCGCCTGGTGCGCTCCACGGCACGCAATCTGGTCGCGGCCCTCGGCGGCCGGGCCGATGCACCGCGCGGCGAAGCGCTCCTGCCGGAAGCCTCGCTGCGCCCTGCGGTCGGCGGTTGACGCCCTTCTCTCAGCCGCGCCCCGCCGCCCCGTCGAGGGCGGACGAAAGATCGTCGTAGAGGTCCTGCGGATCCTCGATGCCGACCGACAGGCGCAGGAGGTCCGTCGGGCAGGGCGACCCTGCCCCCTCGATCGAGGCGCGGTGCTCGATCAGGCTCTCGACGCCGCCGAGGGAGGTCGCCCGCTTCCACAGTTCCACCCTCGCGGCCGTCGCGATGGCTGCCGCTTCGCCGGCCGCGAGCCGGATCGACAGCATGTAGCCGAAGCCGTTCGCCATCTGCCGGGCGGCGACGGCATGGCCGGGATGGTCCGGCAGGCCCGGATAGAGCACCTGGGCGACCGCGGGATGGGCGGCAAGCCGCTCGGCCAGCTTCGCGGCCGAAGCGCTCTGGGCCGCCGCGCGCAGGTGGAAGGTGCGCATGCCGCGCATCAGGAGATAGGCCTCGAAGGGGCCGAGGATGCCGCCCTGGCCCTTGCGGATCGTCGTGATGCGCGCCCAGAAGTCGTCCTCGGCGCCGGTGACGAGGGCGCCGGCGACGACATCCGAATGGCCGTTGAGGATCTTCGTCGCCGCATGCATGACGATGTCGGCGCCGAGCGCCAGCGGCTGGCTGTGATAGGGCGAGGCGGTGGTGGAATCGACCGCAAGGCGCGCCCCGGCCGCATGGGCGATCTCGGCGGCGGCGGCAATGTCGGTGATCGTCCACAGCGGGTTCGACGGGGTTTCCACCCAGACGAGCCTGGTGCGGCCGGGCGTGACGGCGGCGCGCAGCGCATCAAGATCGGTGGTGTCGACGAAGTCGACCGCAAGGCCCCAGCGCCGCGCCTCGTTCGCCAGCCAGTGGCGCAGCGCCCAGTACATCACGGTGGGCGCGACGATGTGATCGCCGGGGTCGAGCGCCTGGAACACGGCGGTTGCCGCGGCCATGCCCGAGCCGAAGAGGAACGCCGCCTTGCCCCCTTCCAGCATGGCGAGGACGTCCTCGGCCTCGCGCGTCGTGGCGTTGTCCGGCCGGCCGTAGACATAGCCGGACGAATAGGCGTTGTCCTCGTCGCGGATATAGGTCGTCGCCACATGGATCGGCGGCACCACGGCCTTGGTGAGCGGGTCCGTGGCGCCCATGGCCTGGGCGGCGAGGGTGCGGGCGGACCAGGGCTTCTTCGGCGCGGTCATGGGCGGCTCCGTGCGGGGCGGGAACAGGACGCGTGCATATGACGCGACCCGGAAGGCCAAGCAAGGGGCACCGCGGGGCACCCGCCTGCGCCGGGCGCATGGCGGGATGCCGCGTCCCTCAGCTCAACGCTTCGCGCACGCTCGTGCGCAGGTCGGCGAGGGAAAAGGGCTTCGTCAGGACGTCGATGACGACGCCGTCGAGGGAGCTCGCCCGCTCGCGCTGGTCGGCGAAGCCGGTCATGAGCATGACGGTGAGCTCGGGGTAGCTGCGCTTTGCCGCATGCGCGAGGGCGATGCCGTCCATGATGGGCATGCGGATGTCGGTGAGCAGGAGGTCGAAGCGCCCATCGTGCTGGTCGAGGCGGGCAAGGCCGTCCTCGCCGTCGATGGCGGTGACGACGGCGTGGCCGTCGATCTCCAGCCCGCGCTTCAGGAAGCCGCGGACGCCTTCCTCGTCGTCGACGAGCAGAATATGCGCCATCGTTACTGCTCCTTGCGGTCCTCGTTTTCCGTCTCCACGACGCCGACGAACGGCAGCTGCCGGTAGCGGTGGGCCACGTCCATGCCGTAGCCGACCACGAACAGGTCGGGACATTCGAAGCCGATGTAGTCGGCGTCGATCTGCACTGCGCGCTTGCCGGGCTTCTCCAGCAGGACGGCGGATTTCACCGTGCGCGCGCCGCGCGCCATCAGAAGGTCCTTTGCGAAGGCGAGGGTGCGGCCCGATTCGAGGATGTCGTCGACGAGCAGCACGTCGCGATCACGCACGTCGCTCTCGACATCCTTCAGGATCTCGACCTGCCCGGAGGAGACCGTTGCCTCGCGATAGCTCGACATGTGCACGAACTCGACCTGCGGCTCGAGCCCGGCCCGGTGCAGCGCGCGGATGAGATCGGCCGCGAACATGAAGCTGCCCTTCAGCACGGCGACGACGAGCAGGTCGTGCGGCTTCGATGCCGCCACGGCCTTGGCGATGTCCTCGTTGCGGGCGGCGATCTTGCTCTCGTCGAACAGGACCCGGATGCTCTTGGTCTGCATGGTCTGGCCTTTATCGTTGCCCGCGGCGGAGCGCATGCTGCCGCTTAGCCGCCACCGGCGATGGGTGCAAGTACGGCGGGCGGGGAAGGACCGGGCACGGGAGCGCCCGCTTCCGGGGCGCCCGCGCCTCCGCTGGGATGAGCCTATAGGCGTTGGCGCGGGAAGGACAGACAATGGGCATGGCGAATCAGGCTGGCTTGCGCGGCCCGCCCCGGTTAGGACAGGCATCCGCGTAACACCAATTGGTCGGCCCACATGGTTAACGAACCGTGAACGGGCCGCGGCCGCGAGGAGGTGACTGGTGGTTCGTTTCGACAATGTCGGACTGCGCTACGGCATGGGGCCGGAGGTGCTGAGAGACCTGACGTTCTCGATCGAGCCGCGCTCGTTCCAGTTCCTCACCGGCCCCTCGGGTGCCGGCAAGACGACGCTGCTGCGCCTCGTCCTCCTCGCGCTCAAGCCCACGCGCGGGCTCATCACCCTNTTCGGCGAGGACGTGTCGCAGATCGGCGGCGATGCGCTGACGGGNCTGCGCCGGCGCATGGGCGTCGTCTTCCAGGACTTCCGGCTGCTCGACCATCTCACCACCTACGAGAACGTCGCACTGCCGCTGCGCGTGCAGGGGCGGGAGGAGGTAAGCTACCGCGCCGAGGTGGTGGAGCTGCTGCGCTGGGTCGGCCTCGGAGAGCGCATGCACGTGCTGCCGCCGGTGCTTTCGGGAGGCGAGAAGCAGCGCGCTGCCATCGCCCGCGCGCTCATCGCCCGACCGGAGCTGCTTCTTGCCGACGAGCCGACCGGCAACGTCGACCCCAGCCTCGCCAAGCGCCTGCTGCGCCTCTTCGTCGAGCTCAACCGCCTCGGCACCTCGGTGATCATCGCCACCCACGACCTCGCGCTCATGGATCAGGTGGACGCCCGTCGCCTGGTGCTTGGCGAAGGCCGTCTGCACATCTACGAGTGACTGCATGATGCGCCGCGCCGAACAGACCAACGTCGCACCGGCCGCAGAGCCCGACCTCGGGCCGCTGCCCGAGACGTTGCGCCGCAACCAGCCGCTCGTTCCGGCCGATTCGGTCGCCGGCCGGGCGCTCGTCACCGTCATCGCCATCCTGACGTTCCTCGCCGCGCTCGCAGCCGGCGCCGCCGAGCTGGTCGCCGGTGCCTCGGCCGAATGGCGCTCCTCGGTCTCGCGCGAGGTCACCATCCAGGTGAAGCCCAACACCCAGCGCGACATCGAGGCCGATGTCGCCACCGCGACAGCCGTGGCGGGCGCCGACCCGCAGGTCGATTCGGTCTCCGTCTATTCGAAGGAGGAGGCGGAGCGGCTGCTGGCGCCCTGGCTCGGCACCGGGCTCGATCTCGTCGAGCTGCCGGTGCCGCGGCTCGTCGTCGTGCGTCTCAAGGGCGGCATCACGCCGGATCTCGCCGCGATGAAGCAGCAACTGGCCGAGCAGGTGCCGACCGCGAGCCTCGACGACCACCGCATGTGGATCGCGCGCCTGTCGACCATGGCGGGCACCCTCGTCGTCATCGCGCTCGCCATCGTCGGCCTCGTGCTGACGGCGGCGGCGCTGGCCATCGCCTTCGCGACGCGGGGGGCCGTGGCGAGCAGCCGCGAGATCCTGGAGGTGCTGCATTTCGTAGGCGCGGACGATCGCTTCATCGCCCGCGAGTTCCAGCTCCGGTTCCTCGGCCTCGGCCTCAAGGGCGGGGCCATCGGCTGCCTTGCGGCCATCCTGCTCATCGCGGCCCTCGGCTTCCTTACGGGCTACTGGCGCGCGAGCCCGGGCGGCGATCAGATCGAGGCGCTGTTCGGCGCCTTCGATATCGGCTGGCGCGGCTATGGCGCCGTCATCGTGGTGACGGCGATCGTTGCCGCCGTGACGGCGCTCGTGTCGCGCTTCACGGTGCGTCGTCACCTGAGCGGACTGGGCTGACGGCGCGTGGCTGTATGCGCCTTCTGCCTAGTGCCCGCCGCAATCGTCGTTATGCTGCGCGGCGAAAGGTTGAAAGCATGAGCGTCGTGGGCAACGAGCCAGTCGCCGTCGATCCTGCCGAAGGCGAGCCGTCCGCTGTGGCGACGGCAGTGCCCCCGCGGCGCGGCCGGGGGTGGTTGGTGTTGCGCCGCGGCGTGGTCGCGGCCGGCCTTCTCGGCTGCCTTGCCTTCGCTGTCGGCTTCTTCGTGTTCACCGACATGGTCGGGCGTGCGGAGCGGCGGGTGAACGCGAGCGCCGATGCCGTGGTGGCCCTGACGGGCGGCGCCCAGCGCATCGCCGATGCGGCCGACCTGCTGAAGCAGGGCTACGCCCGCCGCCTCCTGATCAGCGGCGTCAACAAGCATACGACGCCGGCCCAGCTCGCCGAGCTCAACCCGGAGCTTGGCGAACTGGTCGAGTGCTGCGTCGATCTCGACTACCGGGCACGCAACACCATCGGCAACGCCATCGAGACGCGGCGCTGGGTCCAGCAGCACGCCTTCCGTTCGCTGATCGTGGTGACGTCGAACTATCATATGCCGCGCTCGCTCGTGGAGCTGGGTAACGTCCTGCCCGAGACCGAGCTCGTGCCGCATGCCGTCTCCGCCGACCGCATCGACACCGAGCGGTGGTGGCGCGACCCCGTGGCCGCGAAGCTGCTCTTCATGGAATACCTGAAGTATCTCGTCGCGGTGGGGCGCACCTATGTGGAGCGCGACCCGGAGGATTCGCGCGTCGCGGTCTTCATCGGCGGCCGCAAACCGGTTGCGACCGTTCCCGTGCTGCGCTAGGCGGTCAGCGGCGCGCCGGCCCGCGCGCTCTGATGCCGCCGGATGCCATGCTCGCTCTCCGATCCCTCGCCTTCAATCTCGCCTTCTACGCCAATCTCGTCGTCTGGCTCGTCATCTGCCTGCCGACGATGCTCCTGCCGCGGCGCGCGCTGATGGCGGTGGCGCGCGGCTGGGCGCGGAGCTCGTTGTGGCTCCTGCGCGTCATCGCCGGCACGCGTCTCGAGGTGCGCGGCCTCGCCAACATCCCGGCCGGAGGCTGCCTCGTCGCCTGCAAGCACCAGTCGATGTGGGAGACCTTCGCCCTCGTTCCCTTCTTCTCGGATCCCACCTTCATCCTGAAGCGGGAGCTCATGTTCATCCCCTTCTTCGGCTGGTACCTGTGGAAGGCCGACATGGTGCCCGTGAACCGGCGCGGCGGCGCCCGGGCGATGGTGCACATGACGGAGAAGGCGGCTGAGGAGGCGCGCGAGGGGCGGCAGATCATCATCTTCCCCGAGGGCACGCGCCGGCCGCCGGGGGCCGAGCCCGCCTACAAATACGGCATCGCCCATCTCTACGGCCGGCTCGGGGTGCCGTGCCTGCCGGTCGCCCTCAACTCCGGGCTCTACTGGCCCCGGCGGCGCTTCATCCGCCGGCCCGGCACCATCGTGGTCGAGTTCCTGCCGCCGATCCCGCCCGGCCTGCCGCGCGACAGTCTGGTGCCCGCGCTGATCGAGGCCATCGAGCCCGCCGCCCGCCGTCTTTACGCCGACGGCCTTGCCGAGATCGGCGGCGGGTCCATCCGCCCTGCGCCGGAGCGCGCCGAGGCCCCTTGATCAGCTGACCTGCCGGCACTTGACATCATGGTTAATTTGTTCTCTCTTTGTTCAGAACAAACAGGGAACATGGAGCCGGATATGAGCGCAGTCGTCCAATTTCCCGTGCACATGGCGCGTCGCGCCGCGGCGCACTCCGTCGCCCGCCCGCTCGTTTCGGCGCGCCGGGCCGTGCAGGACGAGGCTCTCCATGTCGCTTCCGGGGGCGATCCCCTGCCGTTGCGCGCCTGGCGCGGGCGCTCGGGCCGCCGCTACGTCGTCTCGGTCTATCCGATGACGGCCATGTGGCAGGAGGCGCATCTCGATGCCGTGCTCATCGCCGTCGCCCGTGACGGGGAGGCACGCCGCATCGTCGGGGTGCGCGATTCCTCCCCCCTCTCGCCGGAAGGCTTCGACGGCGCCTGGTTCGGGCAGATGCGCGCCTGCGGCGCCGTGGAGCTGCACGTCCACCTCCTCGCGACCAGCGCCGGGGAGCGTGCGGCCGTCGCACGGGACCTGCGCCCCTTCCAGTGATCCGGTCTCGCCCGGCCGGCGTCAGCGCAGCTGCGCCGCGAGCCAGGCGAGCGTCGCGTCGTGCACGTCGAGCGCCATCAGGTGCTCGTAGGTGTTCAGCACATATTCGGGATTGGGGCCCGACTGGCCCACCCCCTGCCGGACGATGGCGAGCAGCGCATCGCGCGGCAGCTCCCCGGCATATTGGTGATGCCTGCGGTCCGCCACATAGGTGAGGGCAGTCACCTGCCGGCCGTCGTCGAGGCGCACGGGCAGATGGCGCTCCAGATAGACGGCCGTCGCCTGCTCCCGTGCCCTCAGATAGGCGATCGTCTCCTCGACCTCCGGCCGCGGCACGCGGAAGGCCACCCCCTTGCAGGCGCCGCCGCGGTCGAGCCCGAGGACGAGGCCCGGCCGCTCCGGCGTGCCGCGGTGCACGTGCGAATAGACGCACAGCGAGCGCCGGTAGCCGGCGAGCCGGGCGGGAAAGCGGTCTATGAAGGGAAAGCCGGGCCGCCACATCAGCGAGCCGTAGCCGAAGACCCACAGATCGCCCGATTCGTGGCCCATGCCCTTCCGTCTCGTCGGTGAACCGTCTCGTCGATGAACAGGCCGCTTCCGTTGGCGCCGAGAGCTTGCCCGCGCCGCCGCTTGGCCGCAAGCCGGGTAACAGGTAGGAAGGGGCGGTGCAACAAGGGAGAGCGCGTTGAACGAAAGCGAACAGGTCGACAGAAGCCCGGCAGGCGTGCGCCACAGCCGCTGGGGGCTCTATCTGCCGGTCGTGCTGCTGGCGCTGCTCGTCGCCGGCTGGTCCGTCTTCTGGTTCAGCGCGCGTGCCCGGGCCCTCGATACGGTCGAGCTGTGGCTGGCCCGCGAGGCGGCCGAGGGGCGCCGCTGGTCCTGCCCGCAGCGCGCGGTCGGCGGTTTCCCCTTCCGCTTCGAGCTGCGCTGCGAGAACGCCACCTTCACGGGCGAGACCGACATCGGCCCCGCCACGGGCGAGCTGAAGCGTTTCCTCGCCGTCTCCCAGGTCTATCGGCCGCAGCACGTCATCCTCGAGGTCGAGGGGCCGCTCGTGGCCCGCAGCACGACCACCGGTGCCAGCCTGACGCTCGACTGGCGCAGCTTCGATGCGAGCGTCGTCATTTCCGGCGACCTGCCGGAACGCGTCGCCGTGAGCGTTACCGAGCCGACGCTCACGGTAAGCGCGCCCGATTCGCCCGAGGGCAGCTTCAAGGCGGAGGCCATGGAGCTCCATGCCCGGCAGACGCCCGAGCGCGCCGGCGCCTATGATCTCGCCCTCGACCTGCGCAAGGCGAGCGTGCCCGAGCTCGATGCCCTTCTCGCGACCTCCGATGCGGCCGACATGACGCTGCGCGCAACGGTGAGCGACGCCGAGGTGCTGGCCCGCGGTGCTACTCCGGCGCGCCTCGAGGCCTGGCGCGAACGTAACGGCGCCGTGGAGCTGACGCGCCTCGCTCTCGTCAAGGGGCCGCAATCGCTCGAGGCGAGCGGCAGGCTCGGGATCGATGCCCTGCATCGGCCGGAGGGCACCATCGAGGCGTCGGTGGCGGGCCTCGAGGGGCTGCTCGCGCGCTTCGGCCTCGGCGGCAACGGGCTCGGCGGCCTCATCGCGGGCGGGCTCTCCGTGCTCGGTGGCGGCAGGGCCGATGCGCCCGAGGCACCGGGTGCGGGCGCGCCCGGCATGACCAGGCTGCCGCCCATCCGGTTCACGGATGGACGGATCCTCCTCGGTCCCTTCCAGATCGGCACGCTCTCGCCGCTGCGCTGAGCGGCGCGCCGGTCACTGCCCGTCACCGTCTCCGCCCCGCCGGCGGCCGAAGTCCGGCTCGGCCGTTTCCTGGCCGACGGCGATGATGTTGCGGCGGATGGCGCGCGTGCGGGTGAAGAGGTCGAACAGGGCCTGGCCGTCGCCCCAGCGGATGGCCCGCTGCAGTGCCGCGAGATCCTCGTTGAAGCGGCCGAGCATCTCGAGCACCGCCTCCTTGTTGTTGAGGAAGACGTCGCGCCACATGGTCGGGTCAGAGGCGGCGATGCGCGTGAAATCGCGAAAACCGCCGGCCGAGAACTTGATCACCTCCGACTGCGTGACCTCTTCGAGATCCGCCGCCGTGCCGACGATGTTGTAGGCGATGAGGTGCGGCACATGGCTGGTGATGGCGAGCACGAGGTCATGGTGCTGCGCCGTCATCACCTCGACATTGGAGCCGAGCGCGCGCCAGAAGCCGCGCACCGCATTGACCGCCGCAGGGTCGGCGTCCTCCGGCGGCGTCAGGATCGACCAGCGGTCGATGAACAGCGTCGCAAAGCCCGCGTCGGGGCCGGAATATTCCGTGCCGGCGACGGGATGGGCGGGGACGAGATGCACGCCCGACGGCATGTGCGGCGCGATCTGGGCGAACGCCGCGCCCTTGACCGAGCCGACGTCGGAGACGATGGCCCCGGGCTTGAGATGCGGCGCGATGGCCTCGGCGACCGCGCCATAGGCGCCGACCGGCACGCACAGCACAACGAGATCGGCTCCCGCGGCCGCTTCGGCGGCATCAGTGGTCGCTATATCAGTGAGGCCGAGCTCGCGCACGCGCGCCGTCACCTCGGGCGAGGCATCGACGGCCACGAGCGTGCCGGCGAGCTTCAGATGGCGCGCCGCGCGCGCGATCGAGGAGCCGATGAGGCCGAGGCCGATGAGGGTGATCCGCTCGAAGAGCGGCGTGTCGCGCGGCGGGCCAAGACGGTCAGGCATCGCCCCCTCGCAGGAAATCGGCGAGCGCCGCGACGACGAGGCGGTTGGCCTCGGCCGTGCCGATCGTCAGGCGTAGCGCGTTCGGCAGGCCGTAGGCGCCGACCCCGCGCAGGATGAGCCCGCGGGCGGAGAGGAAGGCGTCGGCCGCCCTGGCGCCGCGCTTCGCCTCGTCCGGGAAGTGGATGAGCAGGAAGTTGCCGACGCTCGGCGTGACGGAAAGGCCGAGCTTCTCGATCTCCCGCGTCAGCCAGGGCAGCCATTCCTCGTTGTGCGCGACGGAGGCCGCGATATGAGCGTCGTCCGCAAGGGCGGCGATGCCGGCCTCCAGCGCCGGGGCGCCGATGTTGAAGGGACCGCGGATGCGGTTGAGCGCATCGGCGACATGCGCCGGCATGTAGCCCCAGCCGAGGCGCAGCCCCGCAAGCCCGTAGATCTTCGAGAAGGTGCGCGTCATGACGACGTTCTCGCTCGTCGCCACCAGCTCGAGCCCGGAGGCATAGTCGTTGCGCCGCACATATTCGGCATAAGCCGCGTCGAGCACCAGGAGCACGTGCGGCGGCAAGCCGGCGTGCAGGCGCTTGACCTCGTCGAAGGGGATATAGGTGCCCGTCGGGTTGTTGGGATTGGCAAGGAAGACGATCTTCGTCCGCTCGGTGACCCGCGCGAGCAGGGCATCGACATCGGTCGTCAGGTTCTTCTCCGGCGCCACCACCGGCGTGCCGCCGGCCGCCAGGATGGCGATGCGGTAGACGAGGAAGCCGTGCTCGCTGAACAGGCCCTCGTCGCCCGGGCCGATATAGGCGTGGGTCAGGAGGCTGAGCAGCTCGTCCGAGCCGGCGCCGCAGACGATGCGGCCGGCGTCGAGGCCGTATTTGGCGGCGATCGCATGACGCAGGCGCGTCGCGGCCCCGTCCGGATAATAGGCGATGTGATCGGCAGCGGCGTGGACGGCGGCGATGGCCTGCGGGCTCGGGCCGAGCGGCGTCTCGTTGGAGGAGAGCTTGTAGATCTTCTCGACACCGGCCGCGGCGCTCTTGCCGGGAATATAAGCGTCGATGGTGAGCACGCCGGGACGAGGCTCGGGACGGGCCGTGACGATGGCCATTGCGATGGGCTCCGCTATCGGACGGGGGAGGAAAGGGCGCCGCCGCCCTGGGACGGCGCCTCGGGAACGATGAACCGGGCGGCATGGCTGCCGATCTCGGCCAGATGCGCACGCCCGACGCCAGCGCCGGTCAGCGCCTCTTCGAGGGCAGGAAGCGTCACCGTGCCGGGCATGGAGAGGAGAAGCGAAAGACCGCCGGCGGTGCCGGCCGAGCCGAGCACCTCGGCGCCGAGGGTGGCGATGGACGCAGGAACGCCGTCACGCCATCGCTCCACCCGCGCCGAGACGAGCACGATCTCGCGCACGGCGGCGTCGGCAACAGGCTTCGACACGACGAAGACCGGGGTCGCCGCCGGATGGTCCGGCCGCTCGATGAAGGGCAGGCGCGCGATGATCTTGGGTGCGCCGGCCCCCGTGAGCCGCGCCCACCAGGCGCCCGAGGCGGTGCCCTGGTCCGGCCGGAAGATGCCGAGGTCGCCCTTCGAGGCGGCGACGGCAGCGATCACCTCGGCGGCGCTCGCATGCGGCACGTAGGGCACCGTGAAGCCGAAGTGGAAGCGGGCGGAATCGCGCATCGGCGCATCGCCGCCGGAGATGTCGGCATGCACGCGGTAGGGCGCCTGCACATAGGTGAAGGTGGCGATGATGACGCGCAGGATGCTCTCGGCCGTGTCGAGCGGCAGGATGCCTTCATGGCGCGCGGCCAGGCGGCGCATCATGTCCGCCTCCCGCCCGGGGCGAAAGGCCGCGCCCGATTCCTGCGTCTTCTTGACCGCGATGAGCCGGTCGATGATCTCGCCGCGCTCGATCAGAAGGCGGTGCATCGCCTCGTCGATGCGGTCGATGTCCTGCCTGAGGGCGGCGAGGTCGACGTTTGGCAGGGTCCCCGACATTGTTCCGATCCGCATGAGCTGCCGCCCCGCACGCCATCGCGGGCGGCAAAGCCGGTCTTGTAGAACGCGGCGCGGCGGAACGCAAAGAGATCGGTGTCGGTGCACCCTTGACCTCAGCGTATGGCGGCCTCGCGTCCCATCTTCCCGCCTTTGCCGTTGACGAGCGGCCCTTTCGTTCACTAGGAAAATGGTTCGGTAAAACGAACGGAGCGCCGCGGGTCAGACGGCCCCGGAACGTGTCGGGTGAGGCGATGGTCCAAAGTGCAGTCGCACGCCAGCTGGGGGCTTCGCAGGTGGACGAGCCGGCGAGCCTCGTCGCCCGTTTCGGGCCGGACAGGCCGCTCGTCATGGACTGCGGCGTCGACCTGGCGCCGTGGCAGATCGCCTATCAGACCTACGGCGAGCTCAATGCGGCGCGCTCCAACGCGGTGCTCGTCTGCCATGCCCTGACGGGCGACCAGCACGTCGCCAACCTGCATCCTGTCACGGGCAAGCCGGGCTGGTGGGAAACGATGGTCGGGCCCGGCCGGCCCATCGACACTGACCGCTTCTTCGTCATCTGCGCCAATGTCATCGGCGGCTGCATGGGCACCACGGGGCCGGCCTCCCTCAACCCGGCGACGGGCAGGCCCTGGGGCATCGACTTTCCCGTGGTCACCATCCGCGACATGGTCCGCGCCCAGGCCATGCTGGTCGATCACCTCGGCATCGACAGCCTGTTCTGCGTAGCCGGCGGCTCCATGGGCGGCATGCAGGTGCTGCAATGGGCGGCGAGCTATCCCGAGCGCGTCTTCTCGGCCATGCCGATCGCCGCCGCCGCCATCCATTCGGCCCAGAACATCGCCTTCCACGAGGTCGGCCGCCAGGCGGTCATGGCCGATCCCGACTGGCGCCACGGCCGCTATCTGGAGGAGGGCGTCAAGCCCGCCAAGGGCCTCGCCGTGGCGCGCATGGGTGCGCACATCACCTATCTCTCGGAGAAGGCGCTGCATCGCAAGTTCGGCCGGCGCCTGCAGGACAGGGAGGCACCGACCTTCTCCTTCGATGCCGATTTCCAGGTGGAGAGCTATCTGCGCTACCAGGGCGAGGCCTTCGTCGAGCGCTTCGACGCCAACAGCTATCTCTACGTGACGCGGGCGATGGACTATTTTGATCTCGCCGCCGACCACGGCGGNGTGCTGGCCAATGCCTTCCGTGGCACGAAGACGCGCTTCTGCGTCGCNTCNTTCACCTCGGACTGGCTGTTCCCCACCTCCGGCTCNCGGGCGGTGGTCCATGCGCTCAATGCGGCGGGGGCCTCNGTCAGCTTCGTCGAGATCGAGAGCGACAAGGGGCACGACGCCTTCCTGCTCGACGAGCCGGAACTTTTCGCCACCACCGGCGGCTTCCTTGCCGCCGCGGCGCGTGCTCGGGGCCTGTGACCATGGACGCGACGACGGCCTTCCCGGATCAATTGCCTGTTCGCTCCGACCACCGGCTCGTCGCCGACATGGTCGAGCCGGGGGCGCGGGTGCTCGACGTCGGCTGCGGCGACGGGGCGCTGCTCGCGCTGCTCATGCGCGAGCGCGGCGTCGACGGGCGCGGTATCGAGATCTCGCGCGAGGGAGTCAGCCAGAGCGTGGCGCGGGGCCTCTCCGTCATCCAGGGCGACGCCGACGCCGATCTCGCCGATTACCCGGACGATTCCTTCGACTACGTCATCCTGTCGCAGACCATCCAGGCGACGCGCCAGCCGCGGCAGGTGCTGGAGCATATGCTGCGCATCGGCCGCCGGGCCATCGTCTCCTTCCCCAATTTCGGCCACTGGCGTATCCGCCTGGAGCTCGGCCTCAAGGGCCGCATGCCGGTGACGGAGAAGCTGCCCTATTCCTGGTACGACACGCCCAACATCCACTTCTGCACCATCCGCGACTTCGTGGCGCTGTGCGACGAGGTGGGCGCGCAGATGGAGCGGGCCGTGGCGCTCAACGCGAGCGGCGAGCCCGTGCGCGTCAGCGTGCCCTGGTGGGTGTGGAACCTCTTCGGTGAGAACGGGGTGTTCCTGCTGCGCCGGCGGTGAGAGTGTACTGAGGCACGGCCTCTGATCCCTCCCCTTCGCAAGTCGGGTGTTCCCGACTTGCGCATGTGAGCGCGGAACTCGGGCAAGCCCGAGTTCCGTGGAGGGTGGATCGGTCCGCAGGACCGAGACGGGTGGGGTCAAGACCGGGAAGGGCTTCACAGTCTGAGCCGCGTAGCCCCCTCCGTCGCTGCTACGCAGCGTCACCTCCCCCGTGCGGGGGAGGATCTGGCGGCTTACATCACCCCCGCGCCGCGATCGCTTCGGCGAGGCTCACCGTGCGCCGTGCCATCTCCGCGTGCAGGCGCTCCACCATGCGCCCGTCGAGGTTGACGGCGCCCTTGCCGGCATTCTCGGGTGCATCGAAGGTGGCGATGATGGCGCGCGCGCGCGCCACCTCGGCCTCGTCGGGCGCGAAGGCGGCATTGGCCGCGGCGATCTGGCCCGGGTGGATCAGCGTCTTGCCGTCGAAGCCCATGTCGCGCCCCTCGGCGCATTCGGCCGCGAAGCCGTCCGCATCGGAGAGATTGTTGTAGACGCCGTCGAGGATCGAGAGCCCGTGCGCGCGCGCCGCCGCAAGGCTGGTCGCGAGCCAGGGCAGCATGGGCGCGCGGCCG
>Ga0065721_10006574_pt1 | contig 17279 bp, 14 predicted proteins | sample Mesricmetagenome_FD_59108 | JGI IMG/M metagenome (GOLD analysis project Ga0065721, IMG submission 59108) | Mesophilic microbial community from rice straw/compost enrichment Sample: eDNA_1 v2 (version 2) | ecosystem: Engineered > Solid waste > Grass > Composting > Bioreactor | place: USA: Davis... | reverse complement strand
GTGCGGCGGTCGAATAGGGTCGGCACGATCAAAAACGGCAGCTCGCGGCTGCGCGAGCGCTGCATCATCTGCAGGGTATGAAGAATGCGCTCCAAGCCTTTCAGCGCGAGAAATTCCGTCTGCACGGGAATGATCAGCTGCTGGCCGGCGGCCATGGCGTTGACCATCAACACCCCCAGGTGCGGCGGGCAGTCAAGAATCGCCAGATCAAAATCGTCCCATATCTGCGCCAGGGATTTGGCGATCACCAAACCCATGCCATCACTGCCGATGGCCTGGCGCTCCAAGGTGGCGAGGCCAGTGCTGGCGGGCAACAGGCTGAGTCCTTGGTAAGCGGTGGTCACCACCAGCTGACCGACCAGACTCATGGACAAATTTTTGCGCTCCTGAAAGAGCGTAAAAGTACTGCTCGCCAGCGCATCCGGATTGAGGCGGAAATAACAAGTAAGCGAACCGTGTGGGTCCAGATCCACCAACAGCACACGCTTGCCCGAGTCAGCGGCGAGACCGGCAAGCGCGACGGCGGTGGTGGTTTTACCCACCCCGCCTTTCTGATTAGCCACAGCCCACACTTGCAAAGACAAATCTCCCGCCGGATTTCTGACGCGTTACAACGATAAAACGCTATTACGCAAAAACCGTGCGCAGAGAGGCGCACAGCGAAAAGTGCATTCGGATTATTCCGCCTTGCGCGGCGGTTCGGGATCGCTGGTAAACAAAAGCCCGCCGTGTTTCAGACGTACGGGTTCGACAGCGGGTGTCGTTTGCGCCGGTTCCTCTACCATTGGCGGAGTAACCGGCGGTTCGGCGACCGCTTCAATAGCTGGCTCAACCGGTGGCGTCGCAGTGGGTTCTTCGGCAGATGTTGCCGATGCGGTGGGAGGCACCTGCTCCAGCGGCACGGTCGGACGCTCCACCGCGTGCCGCGCCACCATCAATACCACGCGCCGATTCGCCGCCCGCCCCTCTTCGGTCGTGTTGTCCGCCACCGGGCGAAATTCGGCAAATCCCGCTGCGGAAAGCTGTGCGGGATCGACACCGCTATCGGCAAGCAAACGCACCACGGCGGTGGCGCGGGCGGATGACAGTTCCCAATTGCTCTGGAATTTCGCGGTGCGGATGGGGCGATTATCCGTATGGCCGGACACTTCAATCTGGTTGTCGAATGGCGCGAGTTTTTCCGCGACTTGGCGCAGCAATGTTTGCGCATCCGGTTTCAGATCTGCACTGGCGGTATCGAACAGCAGATTGGCGTTGAGGTCGATCTGCACCCACTCCTCCGTCGCCGTTATACGCACCTGCCCAGGCTGCACCAGATGGATCAGAGCATCTTCCAATTCGCGGGCGAGAACTTCCACATCCACCAGATTGATTTCCGGCGACAGGCCGCTGATTTTGCCCTGCCGGTCCAGCGGATTCTTATCGCTGGTGGTATCCATTTGCGCGGGCAGATCGGTGTTGCCTTGAAAGACCGAGGACAGGGTTTCGGAGAGCACTCGGTATTTTTGTTCGCTCACTTGCGACACCGAATACATCACCACAAAAAAACCAAATAACAGGGTAATAAAATCCGCGTAGGACACCAGCCAGCGTTCGTGACCGGATTTATTGTGCTGCTCTTCTTCGCGGCGGCGGATCATAAAGGAGGTTAATGCAGGTAGCCGCTGAGTTTCATTTCAATCGTGCGCGGATTTTCGCCGTCGGCGATGGCGACTATGCCGTCGATCATTAGCTCGCGGAATTGCGATTTTTCCTTCACGCACTGACGCAATTTATTTGCCACCGGCAGCGCCAGCAGGTTGGCGAAAGCCACGCCGTAAATGGTCGCGACAAAGGCCACTGCAATGCCCGGCCCAAGCTGGGACGGATCGGTGAGATGGCGCATCACATGAATCAATCCCATCACCGCGCCGATAATGCCGATGGTGGGTGCGTAGCCGCCCATGCTTTCGTAAAAATGCACCGCGTCGAAATCGCGTTTTTCCGCCACCAGCAAATCGGTTTCCAGCACATGGCGGATCACCTCCGGCTCGCTGCCATCCACCAGCAGCTGCAGACCTTTGCGGAAAAACGGATCTTTTTCGGATTCGGCGATATTTTCCAATCCCAGCAGTCCCTCTTTGCGCGCGGCTTTAGCCCAGCGCACCACGGTATTGATGCCGTGCTGAAACTGCGTGCGCGGCGGGTTAAAAATCCAGGCAAATAATTTCAGGGCGCGTTTCAAACTGGCTTTGGGCGTTTGCAGAATGGCCGCGCCGAGAGTGCCGCCGAAGACGATCAGCGCCGCCGGGCCATTGACCAGGGATTGCCAGGAACCGCCCTCGAGAAAATTGCCGCCGATCAGCGCGGCAAATCCGAGAATCACACCAGTGATGGCGAGTAAGTCCATATTAAAGATCCTGTACCAGACGCGGGCCTATTTGCGTGAGGGGCAGGACTTCATCGGCCAGACCGGCGACCGCTTTGGGCATGCCGTAGACCACACAGCTCGCCTGATCCTGTCCCCAGATCAATGCGCCTTTGTCTTTGAGCAGGCGGGCGCCATCGCCGCCGTCCGACCCCATACCGGTGAGCACCACCCCTAGCACACCGCCGCCAAAAACATTGGCGGCAGAGGCAAAGGTGATGTCCACGGAAGGTTTGTAACTCACGCGCTCGTCTCCCGGTAGGATCTTGACGCTGCCGCGCTTATCAAAAATCAGTTGTTTACCGCCGGGCGCCACCAGTACATGCCCCGGTTGCAGCAGGTCGCCATCTTTTGCCTCGGTGACATGCACCGCGCACACTTTGTCTAAGCGCTCAGCAAAAGCGCGGGTGAAGTTTTCCGGCATGTGCTGGATGATCACCACCGGCAGCGCAAAAGATGCCGGCAATTTTTGAATGACTTCCGTCAGCGCCACCGGCCCGCCGGTGGATGCACCGATCACCAGAATTTTGACTTTGCCTTTTAACCCGCGATGAACCGGCGACACTTCCGGGATTTTTCGCGGCGCCTCTATAGGCGCGCGCACTGCAGGTTTTGGAGCAATATTTTGGCGTTGCGGTGCAACCGGCTGGATCGCCCGCGGCTGTGCCTGGCCGGCGAAGGTCAGCAGGGTTTCGTGGAGTTTCTTTTTTAGGCCGCTGGAATTGCGCGACACTTCGGCAAAATTTTTCGGGATGAAATCCACCGCGCCGGCTTCCAGCGCATCCAAAGTAATGCGCGCACCTTCGTACGTAAGGGAGGAAAACATCACGATGGGTATAGGGCGTTTCGCCATGATGGCGCGCACGGCGGAAACGCCGTCGAGAAACGGCATTTCGTAGTCCATGGTGATAATGTCCGGCTGGAGTTTTTCCGCCAGCTCAATCGCCTCCTGGCCATTGGCGGCAGCGCCAATCACCTGGAGTTCCGGGTGCTCATTGATCATCTCTTTGAGGCGCACCTGGAAGAAGCTGGAGTCGTCCACGACCAAAACTTTATAAACCACAGCCACCCCTGCTTTTGGATTTGATTTTCTGCACTGTTTACGCCTGTCGACAAGCATTGGTTCGGCAGATCAATGGGTGTCGATTGATAGATCGAGGTAAGGGGAAGGGAAATTATTAAGAGACACGCCGTAAATCCATCCATGGAGGCTCGCCACCCGTGTCCCGCGGGTGACGGTCTCTCAATAACTTCCCTTCCCCCACATAATTCAGTACTGCGCATCCGTGCGGCTTTTTTAATTTCCGCCAGCGTAGCGTTTTAACAAACTCGGAACGTCGAGAATCAGCGCGATGGTGCCGTCGCCGGTGATGGTGGCACCGGCCATTCCCGGCGTGCCTTGCAGCATTTTGCCGAGCGGCTTGATCACCACTTCTTCCTGGCCGATTAACTGATCCACCACAAAACCGACGCGGCGTGTGCCCACTGTGACAATCACCACGTGGGCGCCGGGTATTTTTCGGCGGTCGTCGTGGCCGCGCACCAACCAGCGTTTTAGATAAAAAATCGGAATCGCTTTATCGCGGATGGTCACGCATTCCTGACCGTCCACCACGTGGGCTTTGGTCAGGTCCATTTGGAAAATTTCGTTGACGTTCACCAGCGGCAGCGCGAACGCCTGGCGGCCGAGCATAATCATCAGCGTCGGCATAATCGCGAGGGTGAGCGGCACTTTGATACTGATGCGCGTGCCCTCGCCTTTTTTCGATTGAATTTCGATGGAGCCGTTGAGTTGGGAAATTTTGGTTTTCACCACGTCCATGCCGACACCGCGGCCGGACACGTCGGAAATTTCCGTTTTGGTGGAAAATCCAGGGGCAAAAATCAAATTAAACGCTTCGACGTCAGATAAACGCGCCGCCGCGTCCGCATCCATAAGGCCTTTTTCCACGGCTTTTTCCCGCAGTTTTACCGGGTCCATGCCAGCGCCATCGTCGGTGATGGACAGCAATATATGATCGCCCTCCTGCTCCGCGGCCAGTACCACTTTGCCGACGCGGGACTTGCCTACACTTTCGCGTACGGCCGGCAGTTCGATACCGTGGTCGACGGAATTGCGCACCAAGTGGACCAGCGGATCGGCGAGTGCTTCCACCAGGTTTTTATCCAGATCGGTTTCTTCGCCCACTAATTCCAGATTGATTTCTTTTTTCAGATTGCGGGCGAGATCGCGCACCACGCGGGGGAAGCGGCCGAAGACTTTTTTGATCGGCTGCATGCGGGTTTTCATCACCGCGGTCTGCAGATCCGCCGTCACCACATCAAGATTGGCCACGGCTTTGGAAAGAGATTCGTCCGCGGCATCCAGGCCCAGGCGCACCAGGCGGTTACGCACCAGCACCAGTTCGCCGACCATGTTCATGATGTCGTCCAGGCGTTGGGTATCCACCCGCACGGTGGTTTCCGCCTGATTGGCAGCGTTGCCGGAGGCGGCGGCCTGGCCACCCTCGCGGCTGCGCGCAGGGGCATCGGCGTCGCGCGCTTTGGGCGCGGCGCTGTGTACGTCTTCGTGCGCGGCATCTTCCGCAGGGGCAGCAGCCGGTTTTGCCGCTACGGGTTCCGGTTTGGCTTTGGCAGCGGCGACGGATGGGCCTTTGCCGCGGCCGTGCAGTTGATCGAGTAAATCTTCGAATTCGGAATCAGTGATGAGATCCCCAGAGGCTGCGGGTTGCGCCGGCTCAGCAGCCGCTGGCGCTTTGGCGGTGTCCGCCGCAGCTGGTGCGCTGCCAGGACCTTTACCCGCCCCGTGGATCTGGTCGAGCAGCGATTCGAATTCGTCATCGCTGATTTCATCGCCGCTGGAACTGGGCACCACCGGAGCTGCCGGCGCGGGTGCTGCGGTTTTACCCGGACCTTTACCGGAGCCGTGCAGCTGGTCCAGCAGNGCTTCAAATTCGTCTTCGGTAATTTCGTCGCCGGCCGCCGCAGTGGGTGCAGCCGGTGTCGCCGCAGCGGGTTTACTGCTGATGGCGTCGAGAAAACCTTCAAATTCGTCGTCGGTGAGATCGAGGCCCCCCGCTGGCGTCGGCGCGGATTTTTCAGGGGGGCGGGGCTGTTGGGCTTTGGCCGCTGGTGGCTCGGCTTTGACAGGCTGTTTCGCTTGCGGCGCGTCGGCGGCGTCATCGCCGTTGACCAGAGCGGCCAGGCTGGCCATAAGTTCAGGGGCCGCCCGAGTGGGCTCTTCGCGCTGGGAAATCTGTTGGAATTGGGAATTGACAGTGTCCAGTGCCTGCAGCACCACGTCCATCAAAGTCGGCGTGACGTTGCGTTTGCCGTTGCGCAGTATGTCGAACAGGTTTTCCGTGGCATGGCAGCATTCCACCATAGCGTCCAGCTGCAAAAAGCCGGCGCCGCCTTTGACGGTGTGGAAACCGCGGAAAATTGCATTGAGCAGATTGCGGTCATCCGGACGCTGTTCCAGCTCGACCAGTTGCTCGGACAATTGATCAAGAATCTCTCCCGCCTCCACCAGGAAGTCTTGAAGAATTTCGTCATCTTCGCTGAACGACATTCAGCACCTCAAAAACCCAGACTAGATAAAAGATCGTCCACCTCGTCCTGCCCGCTGACCACATCGGGATGGGCATGGATTTGTGGACCTTCAGCACCGATGGAACCACCGGTGTTTTTGTCGCTGACCTTGCGCTCAGTGGTGATACCCGCGACTTCTTCGACCTGACCGGCGATGCGCACGAGATTCACTAATTCTTTTTCCACATCGGTAATCAGCCCTATCACCTTTTTGAGCAATTGCCCGGTGAGGTCCTGATACCCCTGTTCCAAAATAATCGCCTGCAAATTCTGGTTAAGCTCGTCGGTACCCTCGCCCATCTGTTCGAGAAAATCGTTGATGCGGCGATAAAGATGGCCGAATTCTTCTTTGCTTAATTCGCGCCTTTGCAGCCGGCCCCATTCCGCGCGCAGGGCGTGCGCTTCCTGGCCGAGATTGGCGGCGATGGGTGCGGCGGTTTCGACGCGGTCCATGGTTTTATTCGCCGCGTCCTGGGTCATGCGGATAACGTATTGCAGGCGGTCGGACGCATCGCGGATTTCCGAGGAATTGGCCTCCGGGTACAGGTTGGCGTCTACATGGAAATTAACGATGGCGTCGTGCAGCGCACGGGTGAGTTTGCCGACCGAATTAAAAATGTGGCGGTCGCGGACTTCATACAAATTGTGGATAAGCCGCGAGGCGTCCTCGAAGTGGTTGTTCTGCAGTTTTTCGATTAGAAGTTTGGCGCAGTCCTGTAATTCGGCGACAAATTCTGCATCGTTTGCCAGATGACGTGCTGTACCCATTACCGGACCCACTGCTGAGAATTTAATTAGCCGCCGACACGTTCAAAAATCTTGTCGATTTTTTCTTTTAACACCTGCGCGGTGAACGGCTTGACGACATAGCCGTTCACGCCAGCCTGCGCGGCTTCGATGATCTGGTCGCGCTTGGCTTCGGCGGTGACCATCAATACTGGCAGCGATGCCAGACGGGGATCGGCGCGCACATGCTTGAGCAGATCTATGCCCGTCATGCCCGGCATGTTCCAGTCGGTCACCAGAAAATCGAAATCACCGCTGCGTAACATGGGCAGCGCGGTGGTGCCGTCATCTGCCTCTTGCGTGTTGGTAAAACCCAAATCCCGCAGCAGATTTTTGATGATCCTGCGCATCGTCGAAAAATCGTCAACGATGAGGATTTTCATGTTTTTGTCCAACGCTACCTCCAGTTTCCCACTCGTATTGGTTGTATCGGTAGGGCTTGTCGTTTTGGCGCAAGCCCGTTGTCTGGTTGACGGGCTCGACTTTCTACAAGTCTAGTCCGTCGCTGCCATGCGGCCAGAAAATTTCTCGGTCGGCCGCGATTTGGCCGGAAGATGTTTTACATATAGCCGTAGGTAAAAGCCGGCGCGTGTCGCGCGGTTCACCAGGCGCTGAGTTTTTTCTTGAGTTTAAGTGCCGCCTGGCTGTGAATCTGGCACACCCGAGATTCGCTGACCCCGAGCACCAGACCTATCTCCTTGAGATTCATTTCCTCTTCGTAATACAGGGACAACACCAGTTTTTCCCGCTCCGGCAGATCGTCGATGGCCTCCGCCAGGGCTTTTTGCAGCGCTTTGCGCTGGGTGACTTCCGCCGGGCCCTGCAGCATTTCGCTGACCGAAATCTGGGTGGTGTTGATTTCCTCTTCGTGCAGAGTTTCGTCGAGGCTGAACAGCCGGCCGCTGAGACTGTCGTTGGCCATTGCGTGATATTCGTCGAGGCTGATTTCCATTTCCGCGGCGATTTCCGCGTCGGTGGCCTCGCGCCCCAAACGCGCTTCGAGATAATTCATGGCTTCGGTGATGCGGCGGGTATTGCGGTGGACCGAGCGCGGCACCCAATCGCCGCGGCGCATTTCGTCCACTATGGCGCCGCGAATGCGGATGCCGGCGTAGGTTTCAAAGGAGGCGCCTTTGCTGCCGTCGAATTTCTGCGCGGCCTCCAGCAGGCCGATCATGCCGGCCTGTAATAAATCGTCGAGCTGCACGCTCGCCGGCAGGCGCACAATCATGTGCAGAGCAATACGCTTAACAAGGTAAGCATATTGTTCGACCTGCACCGGCTGCATGCCGACTTCCTGAGTTCGCTCGTACACCATTCGGCCCGCTATCACTGAAATACCCGCTAATTGACTTCGCAATAGGCGCTCAGACGCGCCGCTCACACTGCATACGTTTTATCTGGGCGTATTCCAGTGTCCCGGGGCACGCCGGGAGAAGCCGAGGTCGTGAGGGTGTTGTTGTCATGGATTGGTTCTTTATATGTGCTTGATCGCGCCGCGCATCATCCAACATGCGCGGACTGCAGCAATCGCTCGAAGAAAAATTCCAAATGGCCGCGCGCTGTGCTGGAAGCCGGCCAGCTGTCGGCCTTATGCGCCAATGCGCGAATCGCCTGGGACGCTTTGCATTGCGGCGCGAATTCCAGCAGCGCTTTGCGCTTCTGTACCGCTTTGCGCACGTTCTCGTCGAAGGGGACGGAGCCGACATATTGCAGCGAGGCGTCGAGAAAACGCTCGCATACGCCATTCAATTTATTGAACAGATTGGTGCCCTCCTGCTGAGTGCGGGTCATATTGGCGATCACCCGGAAGCGGAAAACATCGTGTTCGGTATTGAGTAATTTGATCAGCGCGTAGGCGTCGGTAATAGAAGAAGGCTCATCGCATACCACCACCAAGACTTCCTGCGCCGCGCGCACGAAGCTGACCACCGTGTCGGAAATGCCCGCCGCAGTGTCGATCATCAATATGTCGATCTGATCGCTGAGTTCGCTGAAGGAGTGAATGATGGCGGCGTGTTCCTGATTGGACAGCTTGGCCATATTGGCAACCCCGGAGGACGCCGGCACCACTTTTACCCCGCCGGGNCCATTTAACANAATGTCGCGAATCTGGCGCTCGCCGCTGAGCACGTCCGCCAGGGTATANCGCGCCTGCAAGCCCAACAGCACATCCACATTCGCCAGTCCCAGGTCGGCATCCATCAGCACCACGCGACGCTGCATTTCCGCCAGCGCGATACTGAGATTGACCGACAGGTTGGTCTTACCCACCCCACCCTTACCTCCGGTGACCGCGATGACTTTGACTGGACGACTTGGACTCATGCAAGACATTACCTTGTGGTGAACGCCAGGACGCGGCCTGGGCAGTAATTGTTTTCAGTATAGATGCTTATCTTGAAGGCACCGGGTGCCTTGACCCCTCCCCACCCTCCCCCTTGGTAAGGGGAAGGATAGGTGGGGGTCAAAGTCAGACCGCCGACCCCGCCGCCAAACTGCCCTTCTGCGCCTTCATCATGCCCACCGCCTTGGCCACCAGCGCCGCCGCGGAAGCGACCGACAGGTCGTTGGGAATGGCTTGACCGTCGGTGCAATAGAGCACCGGCAGTTTCTGCTGGATCACCACCCCGAGGGCTTCGCCGAGGCTGCCGGCTTCGTCCAGTTTGGTGAGCACACAGCCGCGCAATTTGCCGCTGTTGTGGGCGTGAGCTGAGGCTTTCAGGGTCTGCAGCTGGCTGTTGCAGGCCAGCACCAGAATCCGCTCGACGCCCGGGCAGGAATCCAGCAGCGCTTCCTGCTCTTTCAGGAGCGGGTCGCCCTGGCGGAAGCCGGCGGTGTCGATCAGGATCAAGGGATAATTTTTCAGGCTCGCAATCACCGTCGGCAGGCCGCGCTCCTGATCCACGACGCGCACCGGCACATTGAGAATGCGGCCGAGGGAGCGCAGTTGGTCATGGGCGCCGACGCGATAGGTGTCGGTGGTAATCAATGCGACTTTGCCAAGGCCGTGCTCCAGCACATAACGCGCGGCGAGTTTAGCGATGGTGGTGGTTTTGCCTACACCGGTCGGGCCGACAAAGGCGAACACGCCGCCCTTCTGCACGCGATCGGAAGTATCAGTAGCCACTTGTTGAGTGAGTTGCGCCAGCGCATCGCGCCAGGCGGCATTAAGGCGTTTGCCAGGCTTGGCGGCCAGCGCCAGTTTTTTGACCAGACCGGAAGGCAAACCCAAAGTACCCAGATGGGTTTGCAGCGCATCCTGGATCGGCGTTGTCACCGGCGCGGCGACGGGCGTGCCCTGCTCGCGCATACGCCACATTTGTTGCTCCAGCAGCATGCGCATATCGGCGAGTTCGCTCTGCAGGGCCGCCAAACGGCGATCTTCCTGCTCTTTTTCACGGCGAGCTTGTTCATCGGCCAGACGTTTTACCTGCTCTTGCAGACCGGCCATCTGGCGGTCTACGGCCTGGCGTTGTTCGTCTTGGGCTTGGGCAGCTGCTTGCGCGCGGTAGTCCACCGCGGGCTCAGCAACCGGCGCTGGGCGTTGGGCAGCGGGTTTATGTTTAGCCGCTGTGAGCGGGCGAGCCGGTTTGGCAGCGGGCTCTTGCCAGCGGATTGTGTCGGTCACTTCGGGAATGGCGGGCGCCGCGGGGCGGCTGGTCGCGCGTGGGGTTTCTCCGCGTTTGGCGGCCAGCATACGCTCGCGCGCTTCTTCAATTTCCCGGGCCAGTTGCTCGCGGCGTTTACCGTCATTGCTCGGCGCAACGGAGGGCGCGGGTGCTGGAGCGACCGGCGCGGAAGAAGAATATTTACGTACCGCATCGGCCACACCTTCGTGGGCCTGCCAGGCGGAATCGCTGGCCAGCGGCTGATCCAATTCGGTATCAAAGCGACGGCCAAAGTCTTTGCGCTCTTGACCACCGCGCGCGACTACGTCCAGGTCGGTGGAGGTAATGATTTCCACCCCTTCCCGTGTGCGCTGGCTGGACAGAATAATCGCGTCCGGGCCCATCTCCTGGCGTACCAGGTCCAGAGCTCGACGCATGTCCGGCGCAACAAAACGTTTGACTGTCATTTGGGTTTCTCCTGGCATTTACGCAAATGCCGTTTGTTCAAAATTAACGAGTTACTTAAACCGTTTTATGGATTCCCGGCGTCCCTTTCCGTCACCCCCGCCACCATTTTCCGTCATCCTCGCGCAGCGGGGATCCACTTCCGTCGGTACTGCCACCCCTGGATTCCCGCTTCGCGAGAATGACGAGAGTGGGTCATCCCGCCGCCCTTTTCCGTCATCCTTGCGCAGCGGGGATCCATTTTCGTCGGTACTGCCACCCCTGGATTCCCGCTTCGCGAGAATGACGAGCGGTGGGGTCATCCCTGCGAAAGCGGGGATTCATCTATTTCGTCAAATCAGATCCCACTGTGGCTTCGATGGTGATCTGTTTGTTGTCCGGAATTTCGTTGTAGCTGAGCACATGCATGTCCGGCAGATTGAAGCGTGCCAGGCGTACCAGGGTCATGCGCAGTGGCGCGGCCACCAGCAGTACTACCGGTTTGCCCGCCGCCTCCTGGCGACCTGCAGCACTGATTAACGCGTTATTGAGCTTCTCTGCGAGCCGCGGCTCTATGAAGGCTGTGGTATCAGCGCCAATTTTTTGTGCCTGCTGAACCGACTGTAGCAACAACTGTTCCAGTGACGGATCCAGCGTAATGACCGGAATATTCGGATCGGCGCCGACAATGTTTTGCACGATCTGGCGGGCGAGCGCGACGCGGGCGTGGCCGGTGAGTGTGCCGGTGTCCTGACCTTTGTCGCCGTGGGCGGCGAGCGCTTCGGCGATGGTGCGCATATCGCGGATGGGCACCTGCTCGCGCAGCAAACTCTGCAGAACTTTTAACAGGGTGTTGATGGTGATGGTGTTGGGCACCAGCTCTTCCACCAGCTTCGGCGATTTTTCGCCGAGCAGGTCCAGCCACTTCTGTACTTCCTCGTGACCGAGCAATTCGTGGGTGTGCTGCTGCACGATTTGATTGAGATGAGTGGCGACCACCGTGCTGGCGTCCACCACGGTATAACCCAAGGTCTGCGCCTGATCTTTCTGGCTTTCATCGATCCAGATGGCCTCCAAACCGAATGCCGGATCTTTGGTTTTTGCGCCCTGCAGACTGCCAAACACCTGGCCTGGGTTGATTGCCAAAAATTTGTCGGGAAAAACTTCGCCTTCGCCGAGGGCGACGCCCATCAGCGTCACGCGATAGCCGTTGGGCAGCAGATCCAGGTTGTCGCGGATATGCACAGGCGGAATCAGGAAGCCGATATCTTGGGACAGCTTTTTGCGCACGCCTTTGATACGGCCGAGCAGCTCGCCGCGCTGGTTGCGATCCACCAGGGGAATCAGGCGGTAGCCGACTTCGAGGCCGAGAATATCCACGGGGGTGACATCTTCCCAGGACACTTCCGCCGGCTCCTGAGTGCGGTCGGATTTGCCTTCCAGCGCCGGCAGCTGCGGCGCCATGCCAGCACCACCAGCGCCGCCGCCCATGGCGGACGGGTTGATGGTGCGCAGTTTGGTCGGCGCTTCCTCCACCACTTCGGCGACGTTTTTGCGGAAGTGAATGTAATACGCCAAGGCGCCACACAAGGCGGCAAAACCGAGAAATGCCAGGTGGGGCATACCGGGAATAATCCCCATGATGAACAGGATCACCGCCGTGACGCCCAGGGCGCGGGGTGAATTGAACATCTGCACCACCACCTGGGCATTCATGTCCTCGGAACTGTTGGCCCGTGTCACCAGAATGGCCGACGCGGTTGACAGCAACAGGGAAGGAATCTGGCCGACCAGACCGTCACCGATGGTCAGCAATACATAAACCTGAGAGGCGTCTTTGAAGGTGAGATCGTGCTGCAGAATGCCAATGGCCAAGCCGCCGATGATATTGATGAACAGGATCAGGATGCCTGCGACGGCGTCGCCGCGGACGAATTTGCTGGCACCGTCCATAGCGCCATAGAAATCCGCCTCAGACGATACTTCCGCGCGGCGTTTTTTCGCCGTTTCCTGGTCGATCAAGCCCGCGTTCAAATCCGCGTCTATCGCCATTTGTTTTCCGGGCATGGCGTCCAAGGTAAACCGCGCGCTCACCTCGGAAATACGGCCCGCACCCTTGGTCACCACCACAAAGTTGATGATCATCAAAATGATGAACACCACGATACCGACGGTGTAGTTACCGCCGATCACCACCTCACCAAACGCCTGGATAACTTTACCGGCGGCGTCGCCGCCGTTGTGACCTTCCAGCAGTACCACCCGGGTGGAGGCCACGTTGAGGGCCAGACGGAACAAGGTTGAAACCAGCAAAATCGTGGGGAAAACCGCAAAATCGAGCGGCCGCATGCTGTACACGCTCACCAGCAACACGATGATGGAAAGCGCGATATTGAAAGAGAAAAAAGCGTCGAGCAGAAACGGCGGCAGCGGCAGAATCATCATGCCGAGGAGCATCAACAGCAGAATCGGAATCGACAGATTGCCGTTCCACAAAGCCCTGGCACTGCGCAGGGACGACTCCCGCGTCATGGATCCAGGAACGGTTTTCAGGTGCTCGAATAGTGAAACTGCCATAGCCTTCTCGCGACGGATTTTTGACTGGCGAAGGCTGAAATGCACCCCGCGGAGGGGTTATGGCAAAAAGTGTTCCGGCACGGAAATCGGCTTGCGTATTCCTTCAACAGACCGACCTTGGCACCGGCTCAAACACATTTTCTAAACGTGACATTCTTCCCACCGCAATCCAAACGAAAGGATATTCTCGGCGGCAGATCTCAGTGCCGCTGCTCTGCCTCACAGGCTAAATTTAGCTAGGCGACGTACGTTCCATAAGCCTCGTCATATAACCGGTGAAAAGCAGATCACAGAACCTTAGATCTTATTGTGTAATCATATGATCAATTCACCTTGACGGAATCCAAGCCCGTTTCCGAATGCACAGCTGTTTTGCATCCGCAAATTGTGACTGGTGGATCTCTTATAACAATTACGTACGCCAGGTGCTTAGATGAAAAAAATCCTTTTAAAACCAGCCAATTTATCGGCTCCACTGGCCGCGATCCTGTGCACTGCACTGGTCGGCTGTGGCGGCGGTAATACGACTCCTGCTCCGAGTTCATCCTCGAGCTCATCGAGTTCGTCCAGTTCCAGCAGCAGCTCCAGCTCCTCCAACTCGTCGAGTTCCTCAAGCTCTTCAAGCTCGTCCAGCAGCAGCTCAAGCTCATCCAGCAGTTCCAGCTCCAGCAGCTCAGGACAGCCGGTCACCCTGCCGCTGGTAGTCGCCATTGACTCAGGCGCGACCACCAGCAGCACGTTCGAAGGTGTGACCTATATCGCCGACAAGTACTACTCAGGCGGTTCGCCCAACTCCACCACCGATACCATCACCGGTGCCACTCCGGACACCTTGTTTAAAACTGAGCGTTATGGCGCATTCAAGTACGAAATTCCGGTTACCGCCAACGGCAGCTACACCATCACCTTCCACTTCGCAGAGATTTATCAGACCGCAGCAGCTCTGCGTAATTTCAGCGTCGCGGTTGAGGGCACCCCCGTAATCCGCGATTTAGACCTCTTCGCAATGGCCGGTCACGACGGCGCTTATTCACAGACGGTGAAGGACATTCAGGTCAGCGATAAGAAAGTGACCATCGAAATGATCTCGGACGTTGAAAACCCGACGCTCGCCGGCTTGGCCATTTATTCTGCTGATGGCCAGCTCGATACCACTGTGGTCGAACCACCTCCGGTATCCGGTAAGAAGTTTGTCGGTAACATCACCACCGGCGGACAGGTGCGCTCTGACTTCATCCAGTACTGGAATCAGATCACTCCGGAAAACGAAGGCAAATGGGGCTCCGTCGAAGGCACCCGCAACCAATACAACTGGGCTCCGCTCGACCGTATTTACGAATACGCCCGTCAGCACAAAATCCCGGTTAAAGCCCACACCTTTGTATGGGGTTCCCAGGCACCGGGCTGGATCAGCGGCTTGAGTGCAGCGGATCAACGCGCGGAGATCGAACAGTGGATTAAAGACTACTGTACCCGTTACCCAGACACCGCGATGATCGACGTGGTCAACGAAGCGGTGGAAGGCCATGCCCCAGCGCGCTTCGCGGCCAACGCCTTCGGCAATGACTGGATCACCGAGTCGTTCAAATTGGCGCGTAAGCACTGCCCCGACGCGGAGTTGATCTATAACGACTTTAACTTCCTGACCTGGGATACCGAGGCGATTCTCACCCTGATCGACCGCGCTGTGAAATCCGGCTACGTAGACGCCATCGGTCTGCAGTCACACAGCCTGTATGACCCGAAAGTTTGGAGCGCTCAGGAAATCAAGGACAAGCTGGATATGATCCACTCGCGCACCGGTCTGCCGATGTACATCTCTGAGTACGATATCGAAGCTACCGACGATCAGACTCAGCTGAACTACATGAAAATGCACTTCCCGATTTTCTACGAGCATCCGCAAGTCAAAGGCGTCACCCTGTGGGGCTACATCTACGGCTCTACTTGGCGCACCGGCACCGGCCTGATCCGCAACGGTCAGCCACGTCCAGCGCTGACTTGGTTGATGGATTACCTCAAAGACAAGTAAGACCCAAAACGAAAGGGGCTCCAGTTGGAGCCCCTTTTTTTATGCCTGTTACTTTGCGCCTGTTATACCGTCAACTAATCGCCAGCCATCCACCTACACTTTCAATATCCCACGGAACCCGCGGGCGGCGTAATAAGACTGTGCGCCATTGTGATAAAGAAACACCGTGTCGTAGCGCCGATCGCAAAAAAGCGCGCCGCCGAGTTTGCGTATCGCCGGTGGGGTCTTTATCCAGCTCGAGGTTTTCTCGTCAAATTTCCCCAGAGCTTGCAGCTCGCGATACTGCTCTTCGGTCAGCAACTCAATTCCCATCTCTGCCGTCATTTCAACCGCACTATATTGTGGGGCATGCTCCTTACGGGATTCCCGCGCCTCCTTGTCATAGCACACGCTGCGCCGCCCCTTTGGGCTTTCCGCAGCGCAATCGACAAACAGAAATTCGCCAGTTTTCTTATCCACACCGATTACATCCGGCTCACCACCGGTCTCCTCCATCTGCGCAAGCGCCTGCAATTTTTTAGGGCTCGCTTCTAGCTTCGCCTGCACGTCGGCCCAATTGATTCCTTTATGGCGATTTTTATTCTTTTCGAAGCGGGACTTGAGCTGCTCAAGCAGCTTGGTGTTGTCTTCTTTACTCATAAAAGATCCTCATGTTTCGGCAAATTTAGATCATGCCGATAAATTATGCAGGAAGCGCCTAACCTCTTTCGGAGAAGACAGAATAATGATTGTCTTTTCCGCAGACAATGCGTTTAATCGGCGCAATATCTCAGGCTTTTTGGTTTTCGGATAATCGAGAATCCAACCGAAAAATTGCAAGTCGAATTGTTCCAAGCACCCGACTGGCATATCAGGCCGAGTCTTTCGATAGGACTTTAAGCTCCGCCAAAGTACTCTTGCCAAACACAAATATCGATTAATATCGAGAAAAATAATCGTGTCGCTGTGCGTCAAACGGATATCGAGAGTGGCTCCATAGTTGCCATCCAAAATCCACACGTCCTTACCACAAAGCTCTTCCTGTAACGCGCGCCAAGCTTCTCGCTCGGTTTTCACCCATCCCGGTTTCCAATAGAGCGCGTCCAGATGGTAGGCGGGAATGCCGATCTTCGCCTCTAATTTTTTCGCCAGTGTTGATTTCCCCGCGCCACCCGATCCAATGATCGATATTTTTCTCATGCTATACGACAACCGTTGTAATGAATTGACTGGCGTGTTCTTCGAAAAATCCTTTTCTAAAATGAACTGGTGGTTTTAAACGAACCCCCGCCTACGCTGCCACTGCTGGAAAAGCTGCTGGTTCGCGACACCGCTGGCACTGGTGTATGCACGGGAGCAACCGGCGCGACATAGACACTTAGGCGTTTAAGTCCATTCTGCAGTTCATGCGTGCCGTTGGCGCCAGCCATAAATCCGTCGAGCAATCGCATCACATCGGACTCACTGGCGTATTTATAGTGTTTATTACTGAGGTGTGGCGCGCGATCAATTTCTCTTAACAAATCCTTGGCCTTTTTCAGCGCGTTTTCAGTATCTTGAAAGCGCACCCTGGCATCGCGCATTTCGAATCTTAATTTTTCAATGGCCGCCAATTCCTGCTGAATAACATTCAACGCCATATCGTCCTCGACAGAGGGCGTTTCGGCCGCGTAACGGGCAAGCAATTGTGGATCCTGCTGTTGCAAGAACTTGTAGATAAGACCTTTGGCCGAAAGACTTAACCCATCCGCAGCGGTGAGATATTGTGTTTCCTCGGCAAGACAAGTTGATAAAGTTTCCTGCACTGCAGCGCGTTCACGCTCCTGCAGATCAATGGCATTCGTTATTGCGA
>Ga0065721_10006244_pt1 | contig 17279 bp, 19 predicted proteins | sample Mesricmetagenome_FD_59108 | JGI IMG/M metagenome (GOLD analysis project Ga0065721, IMG submission 59108) | Mesophilic microbial community from rice straw/compost enrichment Sample: eDNA_1 v2 (version 2) | ecosystem: Engineered > Solid waste > Grass > Composting > Bioreactor | place: USA: Davis... | reverse complement strand
CTTTGATGAGTACATGCAGTACGCGCAGAAGCTCGACAGCATGTCCGGCGACATCTATCGCTACCTCAACTTCAACGAAATTGAGGCTTATCAGCGAGCAGCAGATGAAGGCAAGCGTATTGCCGCGGTGGAAGTTCAGACGGTCGCTATTTAAGGATTGTTCTGTTCCAATAAAAAACCCGCTTCGGCGGGTTTTTTATTGGGCCTGGCGCTAACAGCGCTTAAGGGCGAGCTCAAAGCAGTACCTGATGAGTTGCCGGAAGCGTGTGTTGCGCAACCGGATGAGAGATAAGGTATTGCGGCGGGCCAGCGCCTGTAGTTCTGCCGCTCCCGGCCTCAGGGGTTGCGGATGATGAAATACTGTATATAATCACAACACCTGTATAAATAAACAGATTCATCTGGAGCGCCCTATGGCCAATCTGACGTCCCGCCAGGAACAAGTTCTGCAGTTAATCAAGAGCTACACTGAGGAAACTGGCTATCCACCCACTCGCGCAGAAATCGCCCGCATACTTGGTTACAAGTCTGCCAACGCTGCTGAAGAACATATCAAAGCGCTGGCAAAGAAAGGCGCGATCGAAATTATCCCCGGAGCTTCCCGCGGTATTCGCCTCCCTGATGTCCAGAATGGTATTCCGATCGTAGGCCGGGTTGCGGCGGGTAATCCTATCCTTGCACAGGAGCATATCGAGGATTACTGCAACATCCCCTATAGCTTCTTCTCTCCCAGTGCTGATTATCTGCTTCGCGTGCATGGCATGAGTATGAAAGATGCCGGCATCCTGGATGGTGACCTGCTGGCTGTACACCGGACGGATCAGGCGCGTAACGGCCAGATCGTTGTAGCACGGATTGGTGACGAGGTAACCGTCAAACGCTTCAAGCGTATCGGCAATCGTGCCCAGGTGGAACTGTGGCCTGAAAACCCTGACTTCAGCGTGATTGAAGTAGACCTGCGTGATCAGGATTTCAGTATTGAAGGTCTGAGTGTAGGAGTGATTCGCCGTGACTAATACAGTGCGCATCGATGAACAACCCGGCGTAGAACGCCCGTATAACAGCGGGGTTACCGAGCTGGTGCTGACCAGCCATTCACCGGAGCAGGCAGCACTTCTGCTGCCAATGCTGGCTTATCTCAGTAAGACGTGTCATGACCGCTGGATTACATGGATTGCACCGCATAACATCACACGTCAAACCCTGGAAAGCTTCGGAATAGACACTCGCCTGATCCGCTTGATCCATTGCCACAACCAGCAGAACACGCTCTGGATTACCTGGGAAGCACTGGCCGCAGGCAACAGCCATACAGTTATTGCCAGTCCCGGAAAATTAACGGATAAAGAATTGAAACAACTGGAAGCCGCAGCCATGCAGGGTAACTGCCAGGGTTTATTACTGCGGGTACGGTAAGAGATCAGGCAGGAATGGGGGCATGGAAGGCCCCGATTAATCAATGTAGAACCGGCTTTTCAAATTCAGGAAGACCATCAGAAAACTCATCCAGATGCTCCTGCTCAGCCAGCTCAGTGGCAGCTTCCATCCCGGCTTCAATCATCGCTTTAGCAATTTCAAACTTTCCTTCACCCAGAAACGCCAGTGATTCTGTTGAAAAAGAGAGTCGGACCAAGGGTTCTCCACCTTCATCATCGACTTTTCGCAGCACGACATCGCCATTAGGCAATTCGGCAATTTCATATAATGTTGATGGCATATTAACCTCTATTATCTTGCAGAGTGACGCTGCAATGGAAAGAACGGAGCCATTTTAACATCAACCCACCCTTCATCAATCATCCAGCACCGGGCTTATCCGGGTAACTGTGTAGCCTTTCTCCTCCAGCAGAGCTATCAACCCATCATCACCTAACATGTGACCAATGCCTACAACGAGAAAAATTTGCTGAATATTCTTTAGATACTTTTCGACGGTTTGCACCATCTGTTTATTACGTTCAACAAATATCATTTGATAGAGCTTTTTACCCAGAGGGCGCTCATGAAATGCGCTGAAAACTGCTTCATCTAAAGTTTTTTCATCGCCACGGTACCAGGCTTCGGCTAACGTATTCAGGCTATCTTCAGTCGTGCCATGCTCTTTCAGCGTAATTTGCAAAAACTCCAGCTGCTCACTTTCGCTCAANTGAGAGAACAATTGCATTTGNTCGTCGAGGGTTTCCAGCTCNAGAATGTTTTTCTTACCGCGTGCCGCTGATAAAAAATATTTGTCCACACCCAGCGAAGGCTGATAGTTGCTGCGCGCCAACTGCAGGCTTGTCAATTGCATTGCTGCTAACCACGGCTGGAATGGAGTGAGTTGCTGCGCATCTATTCCCAGGCTGCTGCTTATATCTTTAATCTTTTGCCAGAGTTGCACGCCTGCAGCAGCGGGCAAATTTTTTCCATCTGAATAGTAACCATATCGTTGAAGCGTAATATGAATTTGCTCGGCTTTCAGCGCATCAATGTCCAGTTCAACTGCCAGTGCATCTGAAGCCTGATATGCATTGAGCACTGTGTCTGGCAGTGGATAGAATTTTTTATCCCCGTAATGCAGTGAGCCAAATAGATACAATCGAACCTGAGAACGTTGATCTTCAACTTTCCATAACAATGGCTGCGATGCGGCCTGTACGAACGAGCTGAAGCAACAGATCAAAATGATCCAAAGCATCGCAGCGATATTATGATGACGGCCCTTCAAGGACATGCAGTGCGGCATCTTCATATCCCCGTATCCTGTTGCCTGGATGACAAGGGTAGCGCCAGCAGAAATATGCTGCCCTCCTCGCCTGCATACCATTCCGAGTGAGGAAGCGATGCCGGCAGGAGCACTGCCTGCGCTGGCAGGTAGGAACGATGCCATTCTGCTCTGGCTCCCGGGGAGGAGTCAGTTCCGTAGCACACAAGGCTGCCGGATATGACCATCAATAAGCGGTAAGCACTGTAGGCCGGCAGCTGATAACGGCACCCAGCAGCCAGACGGATACGCTGTACTTCAAAATCATCGAAGGTCACGACCCGTTCCACGAGAATATCTGCTGTTGTATGAACAGGCTCCAGCACTGGATTGGCGGGAGCGTCAAGGGAAATCTTTTCCAACGCAGCTTCGGTGTCCCAATGCGGCTGGGTTAACACTTTCTGCGTAAAGGACAGGATCTTTCTTTCATAGACCGGCGTTTGGAATTCCACTGTACGAACACCATGTTGTAACGCATGAGGGGTAAAGCAGGGAACTTTGACGACATCGCCAATTCGCAAAGGCTTGGTAGCTGTAAAGCTGTACATTACCGCGCGTTTATCCGCCTCCCGCTTCAGTAAGGGTGCAGGCACCTGTTTTGCCCACTCATTCAGCGTCGCGGCATCCACTGGATCGTTCAATCCGATATTGTGAGCGAGCCGCTGGCAGTCGAGTTGCTGGTCTATCTCCCTCCGAACCGCTTCGTAGTCGCGAACTGCTGCCAGATACGCCGCCTTGAAGGCTGCATCATCACCAAACGCAGCTCGCTTATGTTGATCAAACCCCAGGCGAATCCCCCCAGTGCCATCGGGCCAGGCTGCGGGGTCAACATGGGTAACAACGTATACCTCCTGTTTTTGCTCATGCATCTCAAAATAGAGGTCACCGTACCGCTCATCCGCCAAAGGATCGAGGATCTTCAACAGGACAATCTGCTCCGCGAAGCCTGCGGTCAGGAAGTCGGGCATGAGTGAAAGCAGCCATGGCAAAGGCACCTTGTGGCCCTGTGCAACCACATGGGATTGGCCGCGGACCTCGATACCCGTGTACCAGATCTCCTGCCCCCAGGGCTTAGGAATGCATATTGGATCCAGCATCAGAGGGGCGGACAGGTTCAGCCAGGGGATATCGTGTTCATCAGCAAAGGCCGCGAGGGATTCGGGCGTAGCATCGAGATCGACCAAGTCTGCGCGCACTTCTGCCGTCGCAGCAGACAGCGCTACGCGAATCCGACAGCCGGCAGGATGGCGTTCCAGCGCAACCAAGGCGACAAGTACAACCTCAGGCCGTGAAGGCAAATAGTACTGACGCCAGCGGTATTCGAGGGCGAAACAGTGAAAAGCCTTATCCGATCCTGCCAGATCAGCCATCCGGGCATTGATGAAAGACTCAGGATTGATTACAGCGTGAACAATCACCGCAGGCACCTGCATTTAAACGAGGGTCGGCAGTCTAGCAGATGCGATTAAAGCTGACAGCTTGTCAGAAAATCCTGTCAATAAAAAACGCCGGGAAAACCCGGCGTTTTCAGTAATGACCAGCTAATTAATTGAGGCGTTCAAGAATGGTGGTGATGCCCTGCCCCAGTCCGATACACATGGTCGAGACGCCCAGCGTGGCATCTTTTTTCTCCATCACGGTCAGCAGCGAACCGGTAATACGGGTGCCCGAGCAACCGAAGGGGTGACCAAGTGCAATCGCGCCACCATGAAGGTTGACCTTGTCATCCATGTTTTCCAGCAGCTTCAAGTCTTTCAGCACCGGCAGCGCCTGAGCAGCAAAGGCCTCGTTCAGTTCAACACAATCAATGTCATCGATGGACAGATTCGCGGCCTGTAGTGCTTTCTCGGTAGAGGGAACCGGGCCATAGCCCATAATGGAAGGATCAACGCCAGCCAGGCCCAGTGAAACTACCCGTGCGATAGGCTTCAGTCCCAGCGCCTGGGCACGCTCTGCCGACATCACCAGCATCACCGATGCCCCATCTGAGATCTGCGATGAGGTACCGGCAGTCACCTGACCATTCTTGGGATCGAATACAGGCGGCAGTTTGGACAAAGCTTCTACCGTCGTATCCGGCCGTATAGTCTCATCTTCCTCAACCAGGATGGGAAAGCCATCGGCATTATGTCCGGGAACAGGAATAATCTCGCGCTTGAAGCTTCCATCCGCGCGGGCCTTGGCAGCCAGCTGGTGGGAGCGCGCCCCGAATTCATCCATCTGCTGGCGGTTAATACCATGCAGCAATGCCAGATATTCGGCAGTCATCCCCATGTTACCCGCCGCCTTGGCCACACTCAGGCCCAGCATGGGGTTTGGGTTGACCGATTCATACATAGGCAGATGCCCCATATGCTCCACGCCACCGATCAGGTACACATCGCCCAGCCCGGCGCGAATATTGGCGGTAGCAGTATGAAGCGCAGACATGGATGAACCGCACAGACGGTTGATGGTTTGGGCCGGAATGGTGTGCGGCAGGCCGGTCAGCAGAAGGATATTGCGGGCGATATTGAAGCCCTGCTCTTCACGCTGCATGACACAACCCCACAGCAGATCATCAATCGCTGCGGGGTCCAGTTGTTCATTACGGGCCAGCAGGCCTTTGATGATGGCAGCAGATATTTCGTCTGCTCTGACATTGCGGAAACAGCCATTCTTGGATCGACCCATGGCGCTGCGGGCGTAATCAACGATAACGGCATCTCTTGGATGTAGACTCACGGTTTCTCTCCTTTAAAGACTCGAGGCGCTGACGATGCGGCGCAGCTTAGCCGTAGAATTTCTGGTTGCTGGCTGCCATCTGCTGCAGGCTCGCAGGCGGATCATACAGCGCGCCCAGATGACTGTAGCGCTCAGCCATTTCACAAAACGTACCGACGCCGATTGAGTCGATCCAACGGAATACACCGCCACGAAACGGTGGGAAGCCGGTACCGTATACCAGAGCCATGTCCGCTTCTGCTGCTGTTTCAACAATTCCTTCTTCAAGACAGCGAGCCAGCTCCGTCGCCATGGGTATCATCATGCGCGCAATGATATCGTCGTCCGATACCTCGATTGAGCCGGTAACATGGGGTTTGAGAATCTCCAACACGTCTTCGTTAAACACTTTTTCCGGCTTGCCTTTCTTATCCGTCTGGTAATCATAAAAGCCCTTCTGGTTCTTCTGGCCCAGACGTTCCGCGGCAAAAAGAGCATCGGTGCACGAAGTAAAGTCACGTTTCATCCGGTCGGGAAACCCTTCCGCCATGACCTTTTCTGCATGAACCGCGGTATCAATACCCACAACATCCAGCAGATAAGCCGGCCCCATGGGCCAGCCCCAGGTTTCCATCACCTTATCGATCTTGCGGAAGTCCACCCCATCCCGAACCAGCATGGAAAAGCCAGCAAAGTAAGGAAACAGAACACGGTTCACCAGAAAGCCCGGGCAATCTTTTACCACGATGGGTTTTTTACCCAAGGCGTTGGCATAGGCCACCGTACGTGCTACTGCAGTATCTGAAGTCCGCGCGCCTCGAATGACTTCGACCAGAGGCATCAGGTGAACAGGATTAAAGAAGTGCATCCCACAGAAATTCTCCGGCCGCTGCAGCGCCTCGGCCAAGTGGGTTATGGATATCGTCGAGGTGTTGGAAGCAATAATGGTGTCCGGGCTGACCTTGGTTTCCACCTCTGCCAGCACGGTTCGTTTGACTTTAGGGTTTTCAACCACTGCCTCGACCACGATATCCACTTGCTCAAAGCCATCGTATGTCAGCGCTGGTTCAATGCGGTTCAAGACATCGCCCATCTCGCTCGCGGTCATCTTTTTACGTTCTACACGCTTGCTCAACTGTTTGTTGGCTTCAGACAATCCCAGGTCAATGCCTTTCTGGGCCACATCTTTCATCTTGATGGGCACACCTTTGAGAGCGGATTGATAAGCAATACCGCCCCCCATGATGCCTGCCCCCAATACAGCAGCCCGCCCGATCTTTTTGTCCGCCTTCTTCTCCCAGCTCTTGGCCTTTTTGCCAATCATCTGATCATTGATAAAGATGCCGACCAGTGACTGGGCCGTCTCGGTCTGCGCGACTTTGGCAAAGGCTTCCGCCTCAATCTGCAGCGCCTCATCGCGGCCCTTATCAGCCGCTTTCTGCATAGCTTTGATGGCGGTAACCGGCGAAGGATAGTTGCGGCCCGCCTGGGCGGCTACGAAGGCTTTAGAGGTCTCGAATGCCATCATGGATTCGATGAAATTCAGTTTCAGCGGCGCTTTCTTTTGTTCACGGCGCGCTGTGTAGTCAAACTTGCCGTTGATGCATTGATCCAAGGTATAAAGTGCTGCCTCGCGCAGTTTTTCCGGCTCGACTACAGCATCCACAACCCGCGCGGTCAGTGCTGCCTGAGCATCATGCTCCTTACCGGAGGCAATCCACTCTACTGCTGTTTCCAGCCCCGCGATCCGCGGCAAGCGTACGGTTCCGCCCCATCCCGGCAGGATACCGAGTTTGGTTTCCGGTAAACCCAGTTTGGCCTTGGTGCTCGCAACGCGGTAATCACAGGCAAGGCACAACTCCATCCCACCACCCAGTGCAAAACCGTTGATGGCCACCACGACTGGATATGGCAGCTCCTCAATTCGGCAGTTGTTGCGATTATTTTTCTGCAGGTGGCCGACGATACCCTCGGCTCCGGCTGCAAAGACCGCGCCGAACTCCATGATATCTGCCCCAACGATGAATACATCTTTTGCGCTGCTGATCAGCAGCCCTTTAACATCCTCGTTTTTCTCCAACAGGCTCAGAGCCTCATCCAGCTCGTCGACAGCCTGCAGATTGAATTTATTAACTGACTCACCCTGCAGATCAAAGATCAACTCCGCAATACCGTCTGGCAACAGGGTGACTGAGATGGCTTTTCCTTGGTACATAACAAATCTCTCTCTAGTGGATATCAGGGCAGCGCTTAGACCCCCGATACTGTCAGGCCGGCAATGCGCAAGCCATACATAAAACACAGTAAACAATGAGATTGTAGCGAGATTAACTGATAAACTTTGCCGAACCAGTTTAGCTTTATAAGTATCGACACGCAGCGGCGGATTCATCTGCTGCTGCGTAATAGAATTTAGTCCTGCAATACACTTAAAACAACTACTGCCGCAGTTTCTTTTCGATTGCGGATGCGATAGGGCTGATGGGCAGCAAGATAAAAGGCGTCCCCTTCCTGTAGTTCATGGACCTGCATACCGGCTGTCAGCTCCAGCTGACCGGATACAACCCAACCGCTGGCTTCGGATCTATGGCGCAGTGGCTCACTCCCGGAATCAGCCCCGGCTGCATAGACATGTCGTCTCATGGATATCTTGCGCTGGGCTTTATCTACTGCAAGTAATTGAACAACGACGCCCTGGGCCTGCTGTACCTGATCCGCCTCCAGCAAGGCTGCCGGATAGACCACCTGCCCCATGTCCACCTGATCGCACGCAAAGAATTGCGCCAGAGTCATGGGAATACCGCTCAACACTTTGGCTAAGGAATTGACCGAGGGACTGACGAGCCCTTGTTCAATCATAGAGATATTGCTGTTGGTAATGCCGGCCCGCTTGGCCAGCTCCCGCTGCGACAGGCCGTTGCGTTCACGGATCAACTTGAGGCGTCCGCCGATGTCGGGAGTTAAGTCAGGTGCAAAATCAACGATTGAGGCAGTCTCTACCTCATCTACAACCAGCTCACCAACCATATCGTGACTCAGTGACGCATCAATTTCTGTGGCCATACCGCAAACCTGTTGAACGCAATCTTATTATTACTATTAATGCGTGTGTTGATGTTTCAGTGGAGAAATCTACCAAGGTAACTGCTCACCGTTAGAGTGCCAGAAACTCCCTGAATTTTCCAAAGTCAGTTCATCAATTCTGGCCGCCAGACGCTCAGCAGCTATAGCAGGAGAAATGTCACCGGCAAAGTCGACCATCTCGGTCTGTACGAATCCCGGGTGCAGGAGAGCAACGGCAATGCCTCGTTGAGCAAGGTCTCGAGCGAGACTCACACCCGCCGCATTCAGGGCGGCTTTGCTCATACGATAGCCATAGAGGCCGCCGGATGTGTTATCAGCGATAGACCCCATTCTACTGGTAATCATCGCTACCTTAGCGCCGGCCTGCAGATTCGCAGACAGAGCTTCGGTCACCCGGAGCGGTCCCACAGCATTGACTTCAAACTGAAGCCGGATGTCCTCATAGGCCAGATCACCAAAGCTGTCTGAGATAAGGACACCCGCATTATTGATCAGAATATCGACGGTTTTACCCGTCAGTGCTTCACGCAGATTATCTACACCACCGTCACGGGAGACATCGATCCCCTCTACGACAGTCACCTTTTCCAGCTGCACCAGAGCGGGAGAAGCTTTCCGACAGGCTGCATAGACCTCGTGACCTTGTCGGGAAAAATAACTGCACAACTCCAGGCCAATGCCACGGTTTGCCCCGGTAATAACGATACGGCTCATAACACCTCCGCAAAAATTAATCCGCTGTCACCCTTTACTGGCTAATAAACGGGCGAGTTCATCACTGGGCAGGTTATTGATAACCAGCTCATAAGAGTTATCGATCATCTGACGGATTTCGTCTTCGGGAATGGTGTTGTCGAGAAACACCGTATTCCAGTGCTTCTTGTTCATGTGGTGGCCCGGCTGAACGGCAGGATATTTAGCACGTAATGCCACAGCTTCTTCCGGATCACATTTAAGGTTCACACGTGCCACACCTGCTTCCTGAGTCAGTGTTGCAAACATCTTGTGGCAGACCTTGTAAACGGCAACTTCCGGACCAGAAGGAAAGGTTTCTTTTGCCTGGTGCTTGGATAGTAAATATTTTTGAACTGAAGAAAAATCCATGGTTTAGTCCTTTAGCAATACGACTGAATGGTTGTTAGTACGACCGCTGATATACATAATCATTCACCCATAATAATCGCACGTAAGCGTACCTACCCGCATAAAGGAACCTACACCACCGACTATTTTCCTCCCTGCGTAGTCAAGCGGCCCGCAGGTCGCTGTATCGATAAGAACGCAATATGCCACCATAATGTGAACAGCGCGTCAATGTTTGGCTTAAGCGCAACATGCGCCTGATTGGCAGACCAATTGTTGCGTCACTTTAGCAGAGTCTGGCCAGTTTTGTGTAGCAGCCCCGCGATGGGGGCGATGATAGTTTGCTAACCGCAGCGATACAATTGCAGATTGCGACTCGTCCATAGTCCTTGACAACCCGTACCAGCAGCTAATTGATCAAATAGTCGGCGACTGAATCATATGTTGCCCCACCGAAACTTATCCGTGCCCCACACCACAGAGACAGAGCCTGTGCATTTTTATCAGGAAAAATTAGGAGATTTGCAAAACCGTTAACGGAACACGTATTAGAACGATGTACGACGATAGTCCCGGTACTCAGGCACCCAGAAGTTATTTTCGATTTTTACATCGATCAAGTCTTCCGGCACCGGAACAGCAACACCATCTTCTATAGCCTGTTTGAAAACCGCACGGGCGATGACTTTGCTGACGTCACGTATGCTGTGCAGTGGCGGCAGCAAGGCTCCCTGCCCCGTTCTTACCATTGGTGATGCCTCAGCCAATGCCCAGCTAGCAGCCATCATCATACCGTCTGTAATTCTCGTTGCTTTCGCCGATATCACTCCCAAACCGACACCCGGGAAGATGTAGCTGTTGTTACATTGGGCAATTTCAAATCGCTGTCCCCCGATATCCACCGGAGCGAATGGACTTCCGGTCGCAACGATGGCTTTGCCACTCGTCCACCGCAGAATATCCGCTGGCAATCCTTCCACCTGAGACGTCGGATTAGATAGAGGCAAGACGATGGGGTTCTCACAGTGAGCCTGCATCGCCTCTATGACTGCCTTCGTAAACAGTCCCGGCTGACCAGATACCCCAATCAAAATGGTAGGTCGCGTATTTACCACAACATCCAGCAGGTTAATCGTTCCGTCTGTTTTGTTATGAGTCAGCGACCATTGCTCCACGAGCGCATCATCAACAGCAAAGGGTTTCTGGAAGTTATAGAGATTCGGCGAGCTGACCCGCAGCAGGCCCGATTTACTCAAGAGGAATATACGGCTGCGGGCTTCCTTCTCGGTTAGACCCTCCGCACACATTTGTTGAACAACCTGCTCAGCTATTCCACAGCCTGCCGATCCTGCTCCGGCAAATACAACACGCTGTTCTGCCAGCCTTTCGCCCTTGGCCATACATGCTGCCAGCAAAGTGCCCACCGTCACCGAGGCAGTGCCTTGAATATCGTCATTAAAACAACAAATCTCATCGCGATAACGATTCAGTAAGGGCGTCGCATGAGCCTGAGCAAAGTCTTCAAACTGCATCAAGGCATCCGGCCAGCGGACCTTGACTGCCTGAATAAACTCATCGACAAATGCATAGTACTCGTCGCCGGTAATCCGGGGATGACGCCACCCCATATACATCGGGTCGTCAATCAACGAGGGATTATTACAACCCACGTCCAGAGTTACCGGGAGCGTATAGGCCGGGCTGATTCCACCACAAGCCGTATAAAGCGCCAGCTTGCCAATCGGAATACCCATGCCACCGATACCTTGGTCGCCCAACCCCAGAATGCGTTCTCCATCGGTCACGACCAGGACTTTGACATTCTGCTTCGTGGCATTTTGCAGCATGTCGTCGATGCGATCCCGATCCGGATATGAAATAAATAAGCCCCGCTTGCGACGATAAATTTTGGAAAACTGCTGACATGCCAAACCCACAGTCGGTGTATAAATCAGCGGCATGATTTCCTGCAGATGGTCGGTGACCAAGCGAAAATACAAGGTCTCGTTGGTATCTTGAATATTTCGTAGATATATGTGTTTATCAATATCTGTCTGAAACGAGATGAGCTGCTGGTAAGCACGAGCCTTCTGCTCTTCAATCGTCTCAATACTGTATGGCAACAAACCTTCCAGATTGAACTGCTGCCGTTCCTGTTGAGTAAATGCACTGCCCTTGTTCAACAAAGGGGCTTCCAAAAGCGCGGGACCAGCAAAAGGAATGTAGATGGGGCGTTTTTTCACGTTGATACCGTTTCAGTAACAATAGGATGGGTGTGTCCAGATATTAACATGGATTGCTCAAACCTGACGTCCAAGCCAGAAAGGTCTGAGAACGGCGCAGAATTGTGCAGTGATGCCGGGTTGTAAAGTCGCCCGGCCCGTTTACAATAGCGCCATTAAAGATCCACTACACCTTGAGAAATCCATGACTACATTACAAGCATTTCTACATCAGCTCCTGGAAGCTCCGGAAAAGATTCAGTTCAATGACACCATGGCTGTTATTGATGCCCATTACGATTTTGTGCCTACGGCATTTCAGAATGGTGACCAGTTCAATGCCGCTGGAGAGAACTCTGGCTCATGTAAATTATTCAGTTTTGCGCAGCTCCATCAATTGTCTCCCGCACAGACGCTGCAATGTTTTGGAGCCTATTATCGAGAAGATGTATTGAACAATCCCAACGGGATAGATCATCAGAACATTCGCAATTTCATGCGCACAGGATGGGACGGCATTCGCTTTGAAGGCCAGGCCCTTATCCCACGCAGCCGGACCGGAGAGCCATGATGAGACCATCCATTTTTATCTTATTCGCGTCTCTACTGATCAGCGCATGTCAAGATAGACACGAACAGGATGCCCCAACAGAAACCATTAATCCGCAAGAAGAGTCCCAAAGCCTTATTCAGTGCCCTGAAAATCGGCCTGACGTATGCACACAGATTTATCAACCGGTCTGTGGCTTGGTGGACACCGGCATTCGCTGCATAACCACCCCCTGCCCCAGCGCCGAATTCAAAACGTTCGGTAATGCCTGCACAGCCTGCAGCGATACCAATGTGACGGGCTACCATGAAGGCGAATGCTCTGATGACAATGAAGAAGAAGCCGTAGCTCCGACGAAATAAAAGCGGCAATGCGTCGCTGAGAGGAATGTCTATGTGGTTGCAGAAAGAATTTCGGATTCGCGCCAGAAGTCGAGGGTTTCATCTGATTACTGACGAGGTTATTGCGGCCCTGCCTGATATCAAAAAAATTGATTGTGGCTTGCTGCACTTATTTATTCAGCATACCTCCGCCTCGCTGAGTATCAACGAAAACGCCGACCCTACCGTCCGCGAAGACCTGGAAGACCATTTTAATCATATGGTTCCCGAAGGCGCACCCTATTATCGCCACGATTACGAAGGCGATGATGACATGCCGGCCCATATCAAAAACTGCCTTCTTGGCTCCAGCCTCACAATTCCCATTACCGGAGGCAAGTTAAATCTGGGCATCTGGCAGGGCATATATCTTTGCGAGCATCGCAATCACGGGGGCAGCAGAAGCCTTGTAGCAACGCTACAAGGCATGGGCCACAACGAAAGCTGACATCGGGTTTCAGTGGCGCTGCTTGCGCCGGGACACCATCAGCCCTGCTACCCCAATCAATAGTATTGCGAACAAGGGCAAACCCTCACCGAGCTGGTCACTTAATGATGCATACGCGGGACTTGCAGCAACAACGAGCAACGCAAAATTAATCGTTTTCATGATCATTTCCTTATGCAGCTATAACAGATCATTTAAATACTTTCGCCAAGACTGGACAGCTATCAGCCAAGCAAACATCAAGCCAGCTGTTGGCGACAAAAAATAATCTGAAAAAACAAGACGTTACCCCTTCAAGCAGCAGGCGCTGTCACGCTGGACGTAAATTTTGTCGACGAGGAAGAAGATAGAAATTATCAGGAAGATAGCCAGAGGTACGCTGTAAAAAATATCCACGACAGGATTAACAAAGCCCAAGGCAATATAGTCAAAGGCTGGCGATNTTTTACGACAGTATCAACCGCTGCCGACGTGTCAGCTTGCTTTGNCCCTTCAGCCAANCGCTTCACTTTTTTAATTCGCTTATCNAGCTCCCGCGCCTTCTCGCTCTGCTGCCGCAGGAACTGCTCCATACCACGCTGAATACCCGCGGCAATCAAGCGGGTCTGTTCCCGCGTCTGGCCTTCAATATGCTGACTGTTAGCAATCTTCAACGCTTCTGCGCGGATATCTCGCGCTTCTTTTCTACTTTTGTCTTTCGATTTGTCTCTGTTTTTAACCGGGTTTGTCATTGTGATTCGTCGCGAGAAGCTTTAATTACCTGATTGCCCTGCGCATCGCGCAGGATCAGTAAACCGTTGACCAGATTAGCCTGCACCGCCCCCGGCAACTGCTGAAACAGACGCTGCTCCTGATCCATCAATGCGGGTAAGCACATCATCTTAGTTGCCCCAAGATTTTCAGAAATAGTGAGGCGTTCATTGATATAGGAATAAGAACCAAAAAAACGGTTGCAGCTGGCGTTGCCATTGATCGCTCCGTCTGCAGCAAACTGTATACGCGCCGGACTTCGATCAATCACCGGCCGATCCCCTATGTATTCCACATACCAGACCCCTACCAACTCCGCCGCTGTTGCGCCTTGGGAGGCGGCAGTTGCCGGGGTCGTCTTGTCAGATTCAGCAGCGACCTCGCGGGCAGGTTTACCCGCTTGCTGACAAGCGATTAAAAAAAGAGCTGATAAAATCAGTGAAAAACATGTGAGGAACTTCATAAATGATTCCTGCGCAGGTATCCCGCGGTTGTTATTGTTAGAGCGTTTCAACGAATACCGAATCCCGGAGAGGAAGAGGATTCATCTATCTGAGGCTGCAGAAAATCGAAAATTCCCCTGACATTGTAAATAATCGTAATTCTTATGCCAGCCACAACAGAAAAGCGCCGCAATCGCGACGCTTCTCTGAAAATTAACGGCGGAAGCCCGGTGGCAACCCTCCTCCTGGGGGCATACCTCCTGGCATCATCCCGCCCAGGCCGCGCATCATCTTGGCCATACCGCCGCCTTTCATCTTCTGCATCATCTTCGCCATTTGCTTGTATTGCTTCAGCAGGCGATTCAGGTCTTGAATCTGTGTTCCCGAACCCTGGGTAATGCGCCGCTTACGGGAACCGTTGAGGTCTTCCGGGTTGCGTCGCTCTTCCGGCGTCATAGAGTTGATAATGGCTTCCATCACTTTAAACTGCTTGGTCATGTTCGACTGCTGAGCCATTTGCGCAACGTTACCCATTCCGGGCAACTTGTCGAGCATAGAGGTTAAACCTCCCATATTCTGCATTTGCTGCAGCTGATCGCGCAGGTCTTCAAGATCAAACTTTTGACCTTTAGTGACTTTTTTAACCAGCTTATCGGCCTTGGCCTTATCGATGCTGCGCTCGGCCTGCTCGATCAGCGAGAGCACGTCACCCATACCAAGAATACGGGATGCAATACGTTCTGGGTGGAACGGCTCAAGGGCATCCACCTTTTCGCCCATACCCAAAAACTTGATCGGCTTGCCGGTAACATGCCGTACCGACAAGGCTGCCCCGCCCCGGGCATCACCGTCTGCTTTGGTCAGGATCACACCCGTCAATGGCAGCGCGTCATTAAAGGCTTTCGCGGTGTTCACCGCATCCTGGCCAATCATGGCATCAATCACAAACAGGGTTTCTGCGGGATTGATGGCTGCATGCAGATTCTGAATCTCCTGCATCAGTTCATCATCAATATGAAGCCGCCCTGCCGTGTCCACAATGACGACATCCAGGAACTGGCGCCTGGCATGATCAATGGCTCCCCGTGCGATGTCCACGGGACGCTGTTCTGCCGTAGAAGGGAAGAACTCCACGTCAACTTCCTGAGCAAGCGTCTGCAACTGCTGAATAGCCGCAGGTCGATAAATGTCCGCACTGACGACCAGGACCTTTTTCTTTTCACGCTCTTTCAGGTAACGGGCGAGTTTGGCTACGGAGGTTGTTTTACCTGCCCCCTGCAGGCCGGCCATCAGGATGACGGCGGGCGGCTGTACCGCCAGCTTCAGTCCTTCATTGGCTGATCCCATGACACTGATGAGTTCGTTTTCGACTATCTTGATGAACTGCTGACCTGGATTAAGGGCCTTACCTATCTGTTGTCCCAGCGCACGACTGCGCACCTGGTCAATGAAGGCTTTAACCACCGGCAGGGCGACGTCCGCCTCCAGCAAAGCTTTTCGCACTTCACGCAGGGTATCTTTGATATTGTCTTCGGTTAAGCGGGCCTTGCCAGTAATGGTTCGCAAGGTGTGTGAAAGACGGTCTGTCAGATTTTCAAACATAAGCTTTCTCAGCGTTCGTTGAGTATCGGTGCTATGGAATGCCGCCCAAACGGCCAGAATCAGGCGGCGATTATACCCTTAAAAGGGACCTGGGTTGCCAGCTTCCGAGAGTTAAGCCATTGATATCAGGGGATCTGGCCAACCCTTCTATTTGCGTTCATCCTATGACAAACTTTGGTGCTACTCTATAATCGAATCGCGCCTCATTCTCATTTAGAGGCAATTTTCTCAGGCGTTACATGGATCAGGCTGAAACAATGGCACTTTATGCAAATCTTGCAGCAATCATTTTTTACGTCATGGCCGGCGTATACGCGGTTACCTGCTTCACGCGCCAACAACCGATCCACCGCAAGAGCCTGTTTTCGCTGATCGGGGTCGCCCTGATCTTCCATGGCGGGGGCATTTATGGCTTAAGTGCAGCCTACCCGGGAGTGCAACTGGGCTTTTTCTCGGTTTCATCACTCATATTCTGGGTCATCAACCTGATTGTATTGTTCAGCAGCCTGAAGAAGGCTCTGCACAACCTGTTTATCCTGTTGAGTCCTTTGTCTGTCTTAGCAGTCGGTGCATCCATCATTGGACGGGATGCGAATGTGCAGATCTCCTACCAGCTGGCCAGCCATGTTGTGCTATCTATCCTCGCCTACAGCTTACTGACTATCGCAACCCTGCAGGCGCTGTTACTGGCGTATCAGAACCATCAGCTCAAAAGTAAACACACCATCGGTAAGGTGCGACTGTTACCGCCCCTGCAGACGATGGAGTCTCTACTCTTTGAACTGTTATGGGCCGGCGAAATTCTGTTGACGCTTTCCATATTGTCAGGCATGTGGTTTCTGGAGGATATTTTCGCCCAGCATCTGGCACATAAGACTGTTTTTTCCATTGCTGCCTGGGTCATCTACACCCTGCTGCTGTGGGGACGCCACCATTTAGGCTGGCGTGGCTACACCGCAATCCGCTGGACCCTGGGAGGGTTTGCATTGCTGATGCTCGCATACTTTGGCAGCAAACTGGTCCTGGAACTCATTCTTCACCGGACTTGATCCCGACAATACAGAGAAAATTCAAGCTGTTTCCGTTATTGATTAACCCGGGAAACTTCGTCAAGATAACCGGTCATTTCGCACTACAGGCTTCATCGTTTTGGACGACGCTTCGCTAGAATTTTTATTTGCCTTGCTGCTAGGCATGTTAATTCTGTCTGCATTCTTCTCGGGATCTGAGACCGGGATGATGTCAATCAATCGTTATCGATTGAAACACCT
>Ga0065721_10050882_pt1 | contig 17280 bp, 14 predicted proteins | sample Mesricmetagenome_FD_59108 | JGI IMG/M metagenome (GOLD analysis project Ga0065721, IMG submission 59108) | Mesophilic microbial community from rice straw/compost enrichment Sample: eDNA_1 v2 (version 2) | ecosystem: Engineered > Solid waste > Grass > Composting > Bioreactor | place: USA: Davis... | reverse complement strand
CCCTCGTGGAGGCCATCGAGCGGCTGGCCAGCGACCGGCAGGACGCCGACGCCCGGCTGGCCGAGGCCCGCGAGCTTCTGGATGCCCTGCCCGACCCGCGCGAGGGCCGCGACGCCGTCAACGACCGCCGCGCCACCCTGGCGGAGCGTCGCACCACGCTGGCCGAGAAGCAGAACGCGCTGGACCGGCTGACCCGCGAGGCGCACGCCCGCCGCCAGCGCTTGGCCGCCATCCAGCAGGACGTCGCCTCCTGGGGCACGCGCTCCGCCGGGGCCGGCGGCCGGGTTGCCGAACTGAAGCAGCGCGCGTCCGCCGCCGAGACCGAACTCGCCCAGTTGCAAAGCCGGCCCGCCGCGATCGAGGCCGACCGCCAGACCCTGCTGAGCAAGATCAGCGAGGCGGAGCGCGCCCGCAAACGCGCCGCCGACGTGCTGGCCGAGGCCGAAACCCGCCTCGCCGAGACCGAAAAGGCGCTTCGCCAAGCTGAATCCGGCCTCGCCGACGCCCGCGAGGCCCGCGCCCACGCGGAGGCCGCCGTATCGGCCGCGCTCCAGAACGGCCAGTCGCTGACCGAGCGCATCGCCGAGCGCCTGAACTGCCGCCCGGAGCAGACCCGCGCCGCCGCCGAACTCGCCCCCGACGAGCCCATGCCCGACGTCGGCGCCCTGGAGTCCCGGCTCGACAAGCTGACCCGCGAGCGCGAGAACATGGGGCCGGTCAACCTGCGCGCGGAGATCGAGGTCGCTGAGCTTGAAACGCAGATCGCCAGCCTGCAAACCGAACGCGAAGACCTGATCGCCGCCATCGCGCGCCTGCGCCAGGGCATCAGCAGCCTGAACCGCGAAGCGCGCGAGCGCCTGATCGCCTCCTTCGACACGGTGAACCGCAATTTCCAGGAGCTGTTCACCCGCCTGTTCGGCGGCGGCAAGGCCCACCTGGAACTGGTCAACGCCGAGGACCCGCTGCAAGCCGGCCTGGAGATCTACGCCAGCCCGCCGGGCAAGAAGCTCCAGGTCCTCTCCCTGCTCTCCGGCGGCGAGCAGGCACTGACGGCCCTGTCGCTCCTTTTCGCCGTCTTCCGCTCCAACCCCGCGCCCATCTGCGTGCTGGACGAGGTGGACGCCCCGCTCGACGAGGCCAACGTCGGCCGCTTCTGCGATCTCGTGGACGACATCGCCCGCGAAGGCAACACGCGTTTCCTGATCATCACCCACCACCGCCTGACCATGGCCCGCGTCGACCGCCTGTTCGGCGTCACCATGGTCGAACGCGGCGTCTCCCAGCTGGTCAGCGTGGACCTGCAACGCGCCGAGGAACTGCGCGGCGCGGCGTGAGAGACGCGTTCACACGAGATTTGTGCTGTTCGCCCCCCAAGCTGGACTGACATTTTCCGGAGAATGCTGAAATGACGATTTGATAGTGTTTTAGCAAGAAGCCGCGTCACCTCGAAACAGCAGAATCTATTCTTTTCAAATTGGGACTTCATTCTAAGACTTATTTATTAAGCCCTTCCTCTGCTCACCGGCATATTTGCGCCAACGGGTGGCGTGTTACGATCTCCACAAGCCCGCATACAAATGTTGCGCATCGTTCTCCCGACACTGTCCTTCCCATTGACAGAATAAAACATTTTACTAGACTGCTTGAGAGATCACCGGCGTTAGGATTTGCCGTACACCAACAGTACCTGATGACACCCTAATGAAGTCTTTCAGGAGCGGCCGATGAGTTCCAAAGACAATCAGGATGATATCCTCAGGCTTCTTAAGCTCGAAATATCAACATATTGCGAAAGTTTTTCGGCGTGCCTGGATGACATGAGCACGTCGAAAACCGTTCGATACATCATGGATTTCGACTCGGCATTTCCATATGTCTGGCGTGAAAACACCAATGAGATGTCGACATTCAAAGAGTACGGAAAACGACTTGTCAGCAATATGGCTGACCACAAGGAAGTAAGGGTTGGGTTTACTCCTGTTTTTACAGGAGCATCGTTTTTCGAACTGCTGGACAGCTTCTCCCACCACATATCGGACTTGGATGACAAGCTGAAGCGCTTCGACCATATGCGCCGAATCGGCGAAGTCGCTCTCCGGTACAAAAACAACAACTTCCAAGACATTGCCGATTTTCTGTCGACTGAGTTGTCGGTCTCCAGAACTGTCGCCCGTACCGAACTTTCGGAAATTCTCGAAATTTCCGAATGCGCACCGGTTCAGCAATATGTGGAGCGAGCGAATATCCTGGTCGGAGAAGGAGGGATCTTTCGCGGCCTTCGCGAGACGCTCGACGGCGAAAAATTGAAAATTCTCCCCGAAGACGTTGCTCTTTTGAACAAGCTTATCGAACGCATGAAATATCTGCGATGGAACAGCGATCCAAGAAGCGACAAGGACAAAACATTCCATTACACGGTTGATTGCCTTAATATCTTAAGCACCATTGTTTTGAGCAAGCGGTACTCCGGCACGAGCAAATTCGTTACGGGCATGACCTTGCGCAAAATGATGATTCCTGATATCAGCCGGAATCCGCTTGTCCCGAATGTTTGGATTTCAGCTGCCGTTTTGAACATGGCAAGCCGCACGCCAGAGCCCAAAAAATACATCAAATATGCGTACCAGGAAGCCAAGGAACTGCACGAGCTTCTGGCCGATGTTCACTCACCAAAAGGCCTCAATGATTTTTACAAAGACAAAATCAATTTGTTTTACAGGAACTTTGGCCGCCCATTGAACAAGCCGGCCGCGGCCCAGGAATGGGATTACGAAGTCAAAGATAAAATTTATTCGGTTTTCTCTTCCCGAGAAAGCTTCGAAGACCGGCTCATCGGCGCTCGGGACACAATCAAGAACAGCGGGAAGGAGCTGGCGGCGATAAACATAGCCACTCTTGAAGAAGGCCTTCTCGAACTTGACGTCGTCGAAACAGACCCTGTTTTCGAAAAATTGCTTCGCGACTTCTTCATTTAATCAGTTCCCGGCCGATCACAGACAAGAGAACACCAAACAACCATCAATTCCCGGAGCGGACGCCGTGATCGGCCGGCACACGGTCCATGGCGTTCGGTTCCCTTCGGCTTCCGGCACGTTCCTCACAGATATCGAATCCCGCGCCGCGCGGAAAATCCTCCCCAAGCGCGGCGTCATCGCCTGCCATCGCGCATAGCGTTTCACTCTGTGCGCCCATACGCATACCATGAGCCGCAAGAACGGTCATTCCGGCCAAAGCGCCGGGGAAGGGAGCATGGTGGAGCGCGCAGACTTTCTGGTGATCGGGGCCGGCATGGCCGGGGCCTCCGCGGCGTATGAGCTGGCCTCGCACGGCAGCGTCGTCGTGCTGGAGCGGGAGAGCCAGCCCGGCTATCACTCGACCGGGCGGTCGGCGGCGCACTACACGCAGACCTACGGGCACCCGGTGGTGCGCGCCCTGACCGTGGCGAGCTGGGACTTCTACACCCGCCCGCCGGAAGGCTTTTCGGATCATCCGCTGCTCACCCCGCGCGGCGTGCTGCTGATCGGTCGCGCCGACCAGACCGCCGCGCTGGATCGCGACTTCGCCGAGGGCCGCCGCCTGACGCCGAATGTGGAGCGGCTCGACCGCGAACAGGCGCTGGCCCGCGCGCCCTTCCTGCGGGAGGACTATGTGGCCGGTGGGGTGTGGGAGCCGGACGGCATGGACATGGACGTCCACGCCATCCATACCGGCTACCTGCGCGGGCTGAAGGCGCGCGGCGGACGCGTGGTGACCGACGCCGGGGTGCAGACGGTGGAGCGGCGCGACGGGCTGTGGATCGCGACGACTCCGGCGGGCACCTTCGCGGCTCCGGTGCTGGTCAACGCGGCCGGGGCCTGGGCGGATGTGCTGGCCGGCATGGCCGGTGTTCGACCGGTCGGGCTGGTGCCGAAGCGCCGCACCGCGATCACCTTCGACCCCGTGTTCGCCGATTCAATTTCCGCTGGCCCAGCCGACGCAGCCGGCCTGAACGACTGGCCGATGGTCATCGACGTGGACGAGCAGTTCTACGTCAAGCCCGACGCCGGACGCCTGCTGCTCTCCCCCGCCGACGAGACGCCCGTAGAGCCCTGCGATGTGCAACCGGAGGAACTGGACATCGCCATCGCCATAGACCGCATGGAACAGGCGGCCCGCTTCTCCGTTCGGAGAGTCGCGCACAAGTGGGCGGGCCTGCGCAGCTTCGTCGCCGACAAGGTGATGGTCGTGGGCTACGACGATGGCGCGGAGGGCTTCTTCTGGCTGGCCGGCCAGGGCGGTTACGGCATCCAGACGGCGCCGGCCATGGGCCGCACCGCGGCGGCGCTCGCAACCGGCGGTCGTCTACCCTCTGAGGTTGCAGCGCTGGGCGTCCGGCCCGAGGATCTGGCTCCGTCCCGTCTGCGGCGCGGCTGAGACGGCCAGGGGGGAGGAGGCCAAGGGAGAGGAGGAGCGGCGATGAGCAGGGCGCCTTTACGGGCTGCGGGTCGGTGTTCAGTGGGGCGGCGTTCATTGGGTCGGTGGCTGGTTTTGGCCGGGTTCGGCGCGATCGGCGCCTGCGCCAACCCCGCCGCGGATCAGGCGATGTTCGCGCAGAACGCGCTGATCGGCATGCCGAAGCAGACCCTGCTCTCATGCGCCGGTGTCCCCAACCGCCAGGCTGCGGCGGACAACCGGGAGTATTTCACCTACAACAGCAACCGCCTCGTCTCCTACCCGGCCTGGGGCGGATACGGCGGCTATTGGGGCCGCCCCTACGGCTATGGTTATGGCTGGCCGGGCTATTACGCCTCGGACGTCTACAGCATCGATTGCCAAGCCACCTTCACCCTGCGCAACGGGGTGGTCGAACAGGTGGTCTACGGCGGCGCGTCCTACGGATCGTCGCGGCTGGGGCAGTGCTACGCCATCGTCCAGAACTGCCTCGCCCAGATTCCGCAACAAATTCCACAGCAGATCCCGCATCAGGCGCCCCAGGGGCCTCGCACGCCCGCCCCTTGAGAGAACATGTCCATGCGACAACTCGTCGCTGTTGCAAAGATGCCTCAGCGCGCCTGATTGGTTGCACTCGTGTAGCAACCATACAAAAACTCTGGTAATACATCTCCAGGCATAAGCCAAAAACACGAACATCAGCTAATTCTGCCCTGGAGCACATCCCATGACTTTCCTGAAGCGCGCCGCGGCCGCCCTGCTGGCGACCACGGCTCTCGCCGCCGTTTCCTCTCCGTCGCTGGCCCAGGATTTCAAGGGCAAGTCCGCGGGTGACATCCTGATCCGTGCGCGCGGTCTGGCCGTGCTGCCGCAGGACAAGGGCACGCTGTACGCGGGCGCGCCGGTCAACGGCAACATCGGCAGCGCGAACGTCGGCAACGACTACATTCCGGAACTCGACTTCTCGTACTTCATCACCGACAACATCGCGCTGGAGCTGATCGCCGGCACCAGCCGCCACAAGGTCTCCGGTTCCCTCCTGCCGGCGCTGGGCAGCAGCATCGACATCGGCAAGGTCTCGCTCCTGCCGCCGACCCTGACCGCCCAGTACCACTTCTTCACGAAGGAGCGCATCAGCCCCTACGTCGGCGCCGGCATCAACTACACCCTGTTCTACCGCGAAGACGCCGCCAACACCCCGAATTCGGGCAACCTCCGCATCACCGACACCGACTACAAGAACCGCTTCGGCTGGGCCCTGCAGGCCGGTGTGGACGTTGCCATCACCGGCAACTGGTCGCTGAACTTCGACGTGAAGAAGATCTTCCTGAAGACCGACGTCACCGCCAAGGTCAACAACGCGATCCCGGTCACCTCGAAGGTCACGCTGGACCCGTGGCTGGTCGGCATCGGCGTCGGCTACCGCTTCTAATCAGGTTCCGCACCGGGTCCCTTTCGGGACCCGGCGTGGCCGGGAAACAGGCCGGGTACTCCTTTGGGGGTGCCCGGCCTGTGCTTTTTCGAGCCTTCCACCGCCGCCCCCAATGGGGGAGCATTCTCCTTTGCGAATTCCGCGAGGGGAGGATTCACAACCATGCACATTGCCGCCGTGTTGAAGAGAAAGGGCAGCACCATCATCACCGCCTACCCGGAAGACCGGGTCGACGAAGTGGCCCGGAAACTCGCCCAGCACCGGATCGGTGCCGTCCTGGTGATGAAAGGCGATGGTGTCCCCGCGGGCATCCTGTCGGAACGCGACATCGTCCGCGCCGTGGCGGCGGACGGAGCGGCGGCGCTGGAACGCCCGGTCGCCGACCTGATGACCCGTGAACTGGTCACCGGCCGGCCCAGCGACACCGTCTCGCAGATCATGGTCGTGATGACGGAGCGTCGCATCCGCCATCTCCCCATCGTGGAGGAGGACCGGCTCGTCGGTCTGGTCAGCATCGGCGACGTCGTCAAGGCCCGCCTGGACGACGCCGAACTGGAGGTCGAGTCGCTGCGCGGCTACGTCGCCGGCATGGGCTGATCCACACCGCCGGCCCGTCCAAAAGCAAAGCGCCCGCGGTTCTAACCGCGGGCGCTTTTTTATACGCTTTCTTTGTACGAAGGGCGCGACGAAATCCCGGGAGGCAGCCCGTCAGGCGGAATGGGATTGCGGGAAGGCCATCGCCGCCTGGGTGCGGTTGCGCACGCCCAACGACTTGAAAATGGCCGTCATGTGGATCTTCACCGTCCCTTCGGACAGACCCAGTTCGTGCGCGATCTGCTTGTTGGACTTGCCCTCCCGCAGGCGGTCCAGCACCTCGCGCTGCCGCTGGGTGAGCAGATGTTCCAACTGCGGGTCGGACGGCGGCATGCCGCCGGGCAGGCGCGACTCCGTCTCGTTCCCTTCACGCAGCACCGTCGGCGGCACATAGACGCCGCCGGAGAAGATCAGGTCCAGCGCGCTCAGCATGATCTTCACGCTGGAGGATTTCGGGATGTAGCCGGACGCGCCGTGCTCCAGCGCGTCGCGCACGTCGTGGTGCGCCTCCGACGCGGACACGACGACGACCTTTGCCTCGGGCTGGCGTTCACGCAGCATCTGAATGCCGGTGAATCCGGGCCAGCCGGGCATGCGCAGATCGGTCAGGACGAGATCGTAACTCTCGCCGGCAGCGGCCTTTTCCAGCAACTCGTCGAAGTTGCTGGCCTCCTGGAAGGACGCGCCTTCCTTCAGCTGCTCCAGCAGCCTGCGCAATCCCTCCCGGAAAAGCACATGGTCGTCTCCGATCAGGATTCTCATGAGCGATGCCCCCGTACGCAGTGCTTCAATGTTCCGTCACGCGGCTTCGGAAAAAAAGCGGGCCACTTTCAAGCATCATATGACCCAAATCCAAAAGATATAAAAAGCCCTTATCTAGCGTAATGTCTATTCAGACGTACCACGATTCGGCGTGCCCGGACAACCGGAATTTAACCTTTGTCACACTCATAGGCTTGCCGCACCGTAAAGCCGCACAGCAGCAGAGGTCTTTCCAAGCCATCACCTAAAACCTTCGCAGACTAAGGATGACGTTCGAAAAGGAGAAACGGCATCTTAAGAAAGAGTTCCCTCCGGACAAGCCGACCTTATCCTTATGCCCATTTCTTTACGAAAAAGGGCCGGGCCCAGTGCTGGCGGCACCAGACCCGGCTTAAGGGCGTAGGACTCGCGCGGGGGACGTCAGAACGCCGCTTCTTCCAATTCCATCAATGGCTTCGCCCCGGCCATGATGGTGATGAACAGCGCGTTGGTCTGCGGCAGCAGCTTCGCCATGTAGAATCGGGCGGTCTTGACCTTCGCGTCGTAGAAGGCGGCGTTGCCTTCCCCGGCGTCCAGCTTGCCCTGGGCGGCCTTGACCATCCGCAGCCACATCCAGCCGAGCGCCACCAGCCCGAACAGGCGCAGGTAGTCGCTGGCGGCCGCACCGGCCTCCTCCGGGTCCTTCAGGCCCTTCTGGGCGATGACCGCGGTGGCCTGCTGCAGCTTGGCGAAGGCCTTGGCGAGCGGCATGACGAATTCGCCCAGTTCCTCCTTCTCCATGTCGGCCTCGATCTCCGCCGCCACGGGGTGGAAGAACCGGCGCAGCAGCCGGCCCATGTCCTGGCCCATCTTGCGGCCCACGAGGTCCAGCGCCTGGATGCCGTTGGTGCCCTCGTAGATTTGGCAGATGCGCGCGTCGCGGACATACTGCTCCACGCCGGTTTCCCAAATGAAGCCGTGACCGCCGTGCACCTGCACCGCGATGTTCGCCGCGTCGAACCCGATGTCGGTGAACATCGCCTTGACGATGGGCGTCATCAACTGGACGAACTCGTCCGCCTCCTTCCGCGTCCGCTCGTCCGGATGCCGTTCGGAGACGTCGAGCTTGTAGCCGACCAGCGCGCCGAGCGCGCGGGCGCCCTCCGTGAAGGCGCGGGCGGTCAGCAGGTTCCGGCGCACGTCCGGATGCACGATGATCGGATCGGCGGGCTTGTCCGGCGCCTTGGGGCCCTTCAGCGAGCGGCCCTGGAGCCGTTCCTTGGCGTAGTTCACCGCGTTCTGGTAGCTGACCTCGGCCAGCCCCAGCCCCTGGATGCCGACGGCGAGACGGGCCGCGTTCATCATCACGAACATGGCCCGCATGCCCTTGTGCGGCTCGCCGACCAGCCAGCCGGTCGCGTCCTCGAAGTTCATGACGCAGGTCGCCGACGCCTTGATGCCCATCTTGTGCTCGATGGAGCCGCAGGCAACGCCGTTGCGCGGGCCGACCGATCCGTCCTCGCGGGGCAAGAACTTCGGCACCAGGAACAGGCTGATGCCGCGCGTGCCGGCCGGCGCGTCGGGCAGGCGCGCCAGAACGAGGTGCAGGATGTTCTCGGTCAGGTCATGCTCGCCGGCCGAGATGAAGATCTTCGTGCCGGTGATCTTGTGGCTGCCGTCCTCCTGCGGGACCGCCTTGGTGCGGATCAGCCCCAGGTCAGTGCCGCAGTGCGGCTCCGTCAGGCACATGGTGCCCGCCCAGGTGCCGTCCACCAGCCGGCCGAGGAAGCGCTGCTTCAACTCCTCAGACCCATAGGTCGACAGCGCGTTGTAGGCGCCCAGCGACAGGCCGGGATACATGCCGAAGCTGAGGTTGGCGGAGCAGATGAACTCCTCCAGCATCGTGTTCACCAGCTTCGGCAGGCCCTGCCCGCCGTACGCCGGATCGCAGGACAGGCCCTGCCATCCCGCCTCGATGTACGTGCCGTACGCTTCCTTGAATCCTTTGGGCGTACGCACCACGCCGTTCTCGAACGTACAGCCTTCCGCGTCGCCGGACTGGTTCAGCGGAAACAGCACCTCCTCGCACAGCTTGGCGCCTTCCTCCAGCACCTGATTGATCAGGTCGGGCGTGGCGTCCTCATAACCCGGCAGTTCGGCCAGCTTGCCCGCGCCGACGATTTCGTCGAGGACGAAGCGTACATCCTCCAGCGGAGCCTTGTAGATCGGCATTCTTCCATCCTCCCCGATTAATTCCGCAGCGGCTTGCCGGTGGTCAGCATGTGCTCGATCCGGTCGATGGTGCCGGCGGTGCGCACCAGCTCCATGAAGGCCTTGCGCTCCAGGCCGAGCATCTGCTCCTCCGTCACCGGCTGGGTGATGTCGGCCTTCGGGCCGCCCGTCAGGATCTGCGCCAGCTTGCCGCAGACGACCATGTCGTGCGGCGTGGCCTTGCCCTGCAGGGCGAAGCCTTCCAGGAAGATTTCCAGCGCCGTCTGGCCGGTGGGGCCGGGCAGCGTGTAGGTGGTCTTCTCGGGCGGGGTGTAGTTGGCGGCCAGTTCCAGCGCCTTGGCCTTGGCGTCGGCCAGCAGGCGGTCGCGGTTCATGGTGATGCCGTCGGTCGGGCGCAGGTACATCAGGTCCTTGGCCTCCGCCGCCGACTTGGCGACCTTGGCAAGGCTGATGGTCTCGAAGGCCGTGGCGATCGGGGGCATGGGGCCCTTCGGCGCCTTCGGGTTCTTCGCGAACCGGGCCAGCATCTCCGTGCAGCCGCCCCAGGCCGGGATCAGGCCGACGCCGACCTCGACGAGGCCCATGTAGGTCTCAGCGTGGGCCTGGACGTGGTCCGAATGCAGCAGGATCTCGCAGCCGCCGCCGAGCGCCAGCCCGCTGGGCGCCGCCACCACGGGGAACGGGGCGTATTTCAGCGCGCGGTAGGTCCGCTGGCCGGCCTCCACCATTTCCTCGATCTGCGGCCACAGGCCGATGTTCAGCACGAAGAGGGCGAGGCCCAGGTTGGCGCCGACGGAGAAGTTGGAGCCCTCGTTGTGGATGACCAGCGCCTTCCAGTCACCTTTGCCGTCGCCGATCAGCCCCATGGCCTTGCCGTAGGCGGCCATGATGTCGCCGTCCAGCGCGTTCATCTTGCTGGTGAACTCGACGCACAGCACGCCGTCGCCGATGTCCCACAGGCTGGCGGAGCCGTTCTTCCACACCGGCTTCGACGCCCGCTTGATGTCGGACAGCAGCAGCACGCCGTCGGGCCGCACCACGGTGTCGTAGACGCCCGCGGTCGTCAGGTGCTGGAGCTTGCCGTCCTCCACCCGGTAGAAGGGCCGGCCGGCGGCGGCATCGACCAGCGGCGGAACCGGAATGCCTTCGCTGCGGCACAGCTCGGCGAACCAGACGGTGCCCAGCCGGTCGATCAGCTCGAACGGCCCCTGCTTCCAGTTGTAGCCAAGCTTCATGCCCTCATCGACGGCGACGATGCTGTCGGCGATTTCCGGCACCAGCGAGGCCGCGTAGGCCAGCGTGTGGGCCAGAACCTTGCGGGCGTACTGGCCGGTCTTGTCCGGGAACTCGGCCAGCGCCTTCAGGTCGCGGCCGGCGGCGGAAACGCTGTCCAGCTTCGGCTTGTCGGAACGGCGGTACTCGCCGGTCTTCAGGTCGATGGCTTCCTTGACCTTGCCGCCGCCGGCGCGGTTCAGGCGGTAGAAGCCGCCCTTGCCCTTGCGGCCGGTGTAGCCCTCCGCGATCATCTTGGTGATGACCGGGTGTTCGCGGAAGGCGGCGCGGTAGGCGTCGTTGTCCGGCAGGGTGGCCAGCAGGCTCTTGGCGATGTGCGGCATCAGGTCCAGGCCGACGAGGTCCACCAGACCGAACACGCCCGTCTTCGGGATGCCCATCGGGCGGCCGACGATGGCGTCCGCCTCCTCCACCGTCAGGCCCAGGTCCACGGCGGCGTTGATGGCCGTCTGGATCCAGTAGACGCCGATGCGGTTGGCGATGAAGCCCGGCGTGTCCTTGCAGCGGACCACCCCCTTGCCCAGGCCGCGGTCGCAGAAATCGGCGATGGCGGCCAGCGCGTCCGGCCGGGTCTGTTCCCCGCCCACGATCTCCAAGAGCCGCATGTAGCGGGGCGGATTGAAGAAGTGGGTGATCATGAAGTCGCGCTTGAAGGCCTCCGACTGGCCCTCCACCAGCACGCCCAGCGGGATGGTCGAGGTGTTGGAGGACACCACCGATCCCGCCTTGCGCACCGGGTCGATGCGCTTGTAGAGGTCGGCCTTCACGGCCGGGTTCTCCACGATGGCCTCGACGATCCAGTCCACGTCGGCCAGCAGGTTCAGGTCGTCCTCCAGGTTGCCCGGGGTGACCAGCCTGGCGTTCTTCGGGTGCATGAAGGGCGCGGGGTCGGCCTTCAGCAGCTTCTGCACGGCCCCCTTGGCGATGGCGCTGCGGTCGTCACCATCCTTTGCGGGGATGTCCAGCAGGACGACCGGGATGCCGGCGTTCGCGAAATGGGCGGCGATGCCGCTTCCCATCACGCCGGAGCCGATCACGGCGGCGCGTTTGATGTGCATGGTCGTTGCCTCCCTCGGGTCGCGCCGTCAGACCGCTTCCAGGATGGTGGCGATGCCCTGCCCGCCGCCGATGCACTGGGTCGCCAGGGCGAACTGCTTGCCCTCGCGCTTCAGCAGGGCCGCGGCCTTGCCGGTGATGCGGGCGCCCGTGGCGCCGAGCGGGTGGCCGAGCGCGATGGCGCCGCCGTCCAGGTTCACCTTGGCCGGGTCGATGTCCAGGTCGCGCATGCAGGCGATGGCCTGGGAGGCGAAGGCCTCGTTCAGCTCCACCACGTCGATGTCCTGGATGGACAGGCCGGCGCGCTTCAGCGCCTTCTGCGCGGCCGGAACGGGGCCGAGGCCCATCACCTCCGGCGCGCAGCCGGCGACGGCGACGGAGCGGATGCGGGCGAGGATCGGCAGGCCGTTGGCCTTGGCGTAGGCCTCCGTCGTCACCAGCACCGCGGCGGCGCCGTCGGTCAGCGGGGAGGAGGTGCCGGCGGTCACCGAACCGTCAGCCATGAAGGCGGGCTTCAGGCCGGACAGGCCTTCCGCGGTGGTGCCGGGGCGGATGCAGCCGTCACGCTCCACCAGGGCGCCGGCGGGCGTCTGGATGCCGACGATCTCGTCCGCGAAGCGGCCGGCGTCCTGCGCCGCGGCGGCCTTCGCGTGGGAGGATGCGGCCAGCTCTTCCTGCTCCGCACGGGTGATCTGGTAACGGCGGGCAACGTTCTCCGCCGTGACGCCCATGGAGCTGTAGGCCTCCGGATAGCGCTCTTTCAGGCCAGGATGCGGCAGCGGGTTGTAGCCCATGATCGGAACGCGGGTCATCGACTCGATGCCGCCGCACAGGAAGACGTCGCCGGCGCCCATCTGGATGGCGCCCGCGGCCTGATGGACCGCCTGCATGGACGACCCGCAGTAGCGGTTGATGGTCGTGGCCGCCGCACTCTGCGGCAGGCCCGCCAGGAAGGAGACGGTGCGGGCGACGTTCATGCCCTGCTCCCCTTCCGGGAAGGCGCAGCCGACGACCACGTCCTCGACGTCCTGCGGGTTGACGCCGGTGCGCTCGACCAGGGCCGCGATGACGCGGGCCAGCAGGTCGTCCGGGCGGACCTTGGTCAGTTCGCCCTTGTTGGCGAAGGCGAAGGGCGAGCGGGCGTAGCCGGCGATGACCACTGAAGTCGCGGGCGAGGTCATGGGCGAAGTCATGGGTGCGGGTCCTCCGTCGTCTGCGTCTCCGTGATTCCGTTGCGGCGGAAGTGATCGGAGATCTGGGTGTCGATGATGCGCAGTTCGTCCAGCGTCTGCTGCACGTCCTGAAGCTGGCGTTCGAGGTCGGCGATGCGGCGGCGGGCGATGCGCTGCATGAAGCGCATCTGCTCCATCTGCGCCTCGTCGGCGTCGTAAAGCGTGAGGAATTCCTTGATCTCGGCGAGGCTGAAGCCCAGCCGCTTGCCCCGGCAGATCAGCGCGAGGCGCGCCCGGTCGCGGTGGCTGTAGACGCGGGCCGTGCCCTCGCGCGCGGGGGCGAGCAGGCCTTCGTCCTCGTAATGGCGGATGGTGCGGTGGGTCAGGCCGAATTCATCGGCCAGCATGCCGATGCTGTAGCTGCGCGCCTCTTCGCCGATGCTGTCGGCGCCCGGCCCCACGCGGTCGCGCGCGTCCCAGCCCATGCTTCGCGCGGTCTGCGCCATGCCCTTTTGCCCTTCCCTAGACCGTCATTGGTTGACGTTTACGTAAAGGTAAGGGCGCGCAGCGCGACTGTCAAGCGGGCCACCGGCAGGGGCAACGCCTGCTACTCTCGGCTGTTGCTGGGGGTGCGGCGCGCGCGCGCTGTGACAGGATGCCACGGGTCGTTTGGACACCGAACCATGGCAACCTTGAACTGCAAATCAGCCGCAAACAAAGATCCGCCGGCCTCGCAGGCCCAGCGCGGACCAGCAGGGTTAGGACAGCCGATGTCGTCACGCGCCATCGTATCGCTGGGGGTATGGATCCTCGCCATGGTCCTGCTCGGCACCATGACGGTCGGGTTCGCGCTGCTTTTCTACGTGGCGCTGACCGCCTTCTTCGCGGTCGTGGTGGTGGTCATGATGCTGATCACCCGCCAGCGCGAGGAAGACCGGCGGGAGTTGACCTGAAACACAAGATTTTTCGCCACCCTCCTCTCCCGGCCCCGTTGGAAGAGGACAGGCCCCCGCGCAACCCGGCAATGCCCGGCCGTAACCCCTGTTTTCCCCTTTTTGCGCGGTAGCGTACCGACCGGCGCAGCGGTTTCCGCTAATGTCGTTTGCGAATGATCAGCAGATGGCAATGTGTCGCAATGGACGATCGGGAATACGAATTCCTCACGCGGCGAAATCGCGAGCTTATCAAGCGGGCGCGGGAGGTCGTCGACAAGGCTCATCGCATACGGCAGGAATTCCGGCACCGATCCAGCATGATCCATGCCTGGAATGCCCGGATCGAGGAAAGAAACAAGGCCGATGCGAAGCGACTCGCCGCGGCAACCGGTGCCGTGATGGTGACCGACAGCGACCTCGAAGATTGACCGTGCCCGTGCAGCGCGGCATGGACCGTCACGCATCGCCCTGCGTGCCGCCGCCAGCCACCCGCAGAATAAACTCTCCGGGAGCGGCCTTGTGGCCTTCCAATCCGCGCAGGGCCTCCACCGTGTCTGCCCGCCCGGCCTCCCATCGCCCGGTCAGAACCGGCCGGGAATAATCGAAGGCCCGCAACTCCACGTCTTCAGGAACCGGGGCGTGGCTCAGCAAAAGGATCGTGGTCGCGCCGTCGCCGTCCCTCGCCCCTTCCGCCAGGGCGGAGGCGATGTCGGCCTCGGCGCGCCGGTCTTCCGGAAGCCGTTCGCCCAAGCGCCGCAGGTGCCGGCGCAGGTCGTGGACGCGCCGCAACGACCGCAGGGCCCGCGTGGTCTGGCTGGTGAGCAGCAGGTCGAGCTGCCGGTCCATGGCCTGCCCCACCGTCCTGGGCCGGGCGCCCGGCCGGCGGAACAGGTCAATGGCGATGCACAGCCGGTCCTCCGCCGAGGACTCCTCCAGGGCGGCCTCCAGCGGCAGGTTGGCGGCCATGCCGCCGTCGCCAAGAAGGCGCCCGTCGATCTCCACCGGGGGGAAGAAGGGGATGAAGCCGCTGCACGCCAGCAGGTGATCCGGGCCGATCGGCGCCTTGTCGGTGTCGAAATGCACTTCCTCGCCGGTCGTCACGTCCACCGCCACGATGGTCAGGCGCACGTCCCCGCTGTTCAGGCGCTCGAAATCGACCGCCCGCTCCAGGCTGGCCCGCAAGGGAGCGAGATCGTACAGGCTCGTGTCCCCCGGCATGCCCGGCAGCAGCGAAAGCCCGCCCGGAAAGCGCGGCCGGAAGACACCGGGACTGCCGAAGAGGGGGGATGGCAGGACCCGCGCCCGTTCGTCGGTCCACAGCCCCGCCCCCAAGCTCCACGCCACGCCGTCCCGCGCCGCCCCGTCCCAGAAGCGGCGCAGGCTCTCGATGCGCGTTTCCGGCGGGTTGCCGGCGAAGATGGCGGCGTTGACGGCGCCGGTGGAGGTTCCGACGATCCGCTCCGGCCGCAGGCCGCGGCCGTGCAGCGCCTCGAAGACACCCCCCTGGTAGGCGCCGAGCGCGCTTCCCCCGGACAGAACCAGCGTGATCCGCTCGGCCATGGCAACAGCCCCAATCCGACATAAGAGAACGCGGTGAACGCCTCACGCCCGGCGGGCGGGCGCGTGGCGCCACTGTCGCCACGCCATCACGCCGAGCGGGACACCGACCAGCGCCAGCGTGGCGAGCAGCGGCACGCCGCCGTTGTTCGGCCCCTTGCGCCAGCCGCCGTAAACGGCCTTGCCGTCGCGCATCGGCTCGAACAGGGTGCCGGTCGTCTCGTCGCTCGGCTCATCGGCCAGAAAGCCGTAATTGAGGGCGCGGCCGTTGACCCGCGTCATGGGGGCCGGGGCCAGCCGTTTCAGAAGGACGCCCATGCGGCCGGCCCCACCGATGACCACCTCGGCGCGCGGCCGTTCCACCAGACCGACGACCGTCCGGGCGACCTTTTCCGGCCTGTAGACCGGCGGCGCGGCCCGCACGCGGTGATGGCTGAAGTTGGCCGCGTGCTGGAAGAACGGCGTGTCGATCACCGAGGGCAGGATCGTGCAGACGTGGATGTCCGGCTGGTCCAGCACCTCCTGCCGCAGGGCCTCCGCAAAGCCGCGGATCGCGAATTTGCTGGTGGCGTAGGCAGAGGAGTCCGGTTTGGCGAGGCGCCCGACGATGGAGGCGTTGTTGATCAGGATGCCGTGCCCCTGCCGACGGAACTGCCGCATCGCCGCCTTCGCGCCGTGCATGGTGCCGAAGACGTTGGTGTCGATCACCCGGTGCCAGACGTCGCTCGGGATGTCCTCGAACCGCCCGAAGACGCCGACTCCGGCGTTGTTGAACCACACATCGATGCGGCCGAACCGCTCGATCGCCTCGCGCGCCAGCCGTTCGACCTGACCTTCGTCGGTCACGTCGGTGCGCACCGCAACCGCGTCGCCGCCGAGGTCGCGGCATTCCCGCGCGGCATCCTCCAGCATTTCCGCGCGCCGCGCGGCGAGCAGGACGGAGGCGCCCCGTTCGGCGAAGGCGTGGGCCGTGGCACGGCCGATCCCGCTCGACGCGCCGGTGACGACGACGACCATTCCCGCAAAGGACCGGTCCATGGCGTTCTCCTGCCTGTTTGCTGCATCGCAACAACAGCGAGGTCGAGCGCCTGTCACGCGGCTTTTCTCGTCTATCCCCAGCCCGCCGTGCGCCGTGCTCCGCCGTTCCGGGTTCAGGCTACGACGCGCAGCAGCAGGCCAGCCGCCGCGCACAGCAGCAGGACCGGAATCATCCCGACCTTGAAGCCGAACACCGCCAGCACCGCCGCGAGGGTGAGCACCGCCGCCGTCGGGTCGAGCGAGGACAGGACGGGAAGCTCCAGGCTGAGGCCGCCGACCGCAACGGGGTGCAGCTCATGGAACAGCACATGCACTCCAAACCATAGCGCCAGGTTCAGCACCACCCCGACCACCGCCGCCGTGATCGCCGACAGCGCCCCGGCGAGCGCGCGGTTGCCCCGCAGCGCCTCGACGAACGGGGCGCCCAGGAAGATCCACAGGAAGCAGGGGACGAAGGTCACCCAGGTGGTCAGCAGCCCGCCCAGCACGCCGGCCAGCAGCGGCGGCAGGGCGCCGGGATCGCGGAAGGCGCCCAGGAAGCCGACGAACTGCACGACCATGATCAGCGGGCCGGGCGTCGTCTCGGCCATGCCAAGGCCGTCCAGCATCTCGCCCGGTTGCAGCCAGCCGTAATGGTCCACCGCCTGCTGCGCCACGTAGGCCAGCACCGCGTAGGCGCCTCCGAAGGTGATCACCGCCATCTTGGAGAAGAAAACGGCGATCTGGCTGAACACGTCCGACGGGCCGAAGGCCAGCAGCAGCGCCAGCACCGGGCCGAGCCACAGCGCGAGGCAGACGC
>Ga0065721_10006412_pt1 | contig 17283 bp, 18 predicted proteins | sample Mesricmetagenome_FD_59108 | JGI IMG/M metagenome (GOLD analysis project Ga0065721, IMG submission 59108) | Mesophilic microbial community from rice straw/compost enrichment Sample: eDNA_1 v2 (version 2) | ecosystem: Engineered > Solid waste > Grass > Composting > Bioreactor | place: USA: Davis... | reverse complement strand
GCTCTGAGCCGGAGGTGCTGGTCGAGCCGGAAACGGCGCCGACGCAGACAGTCATGTCGTCCGCCGGCACATCGGTGCGAGGTGTGCCGTGAGCCGTGCAGTTCGAACGCGCACACTCTATTGGCTCGCGCTCGCCGCTCTCGGCGCGGCGAACGCTACATGCGCAGAAAGCGTGCCGGTTCCCGGAACGATCGATCCACGTATTCGTACGGCTGAGTACCGCGATGACGAGGTGTATCGCCTGCAGGGCTTTGTCGGTTACGGGATCGAGCTCGTGTTTGAGGAAGGCGAGGAGTTCGTTGGCCAGGCAGGCGGTGATCTCGATGCCATCACGTTCGGCGCACACGAGAACCACGTCATCCTCAAGCCTCGCGCGGCGAACGTAGGTACGAACTTCGTCGTCTACACGAACCGACGCGCCTATCGGTTCGACTACTCGGTTGCGGATCGGCGGCCAAATCCACTCAAGGACGAAGTGATCTATGCGGTTCGCTTCGTGTACCCGCAACGACTGGGGTCTACCGGCCCCACACCGGCTCAGCTGGTGGAGTCGGATCTCCTCGCCGCGCGCGAAAGCCGCCCCCGGAATATCGATTACTGGTTTTGCGGCAGTCCCGCCGTTAAGCCGATCGCCGCGTCGGACGACGGCGTTCACACACGCCTGACGTTTGGCAGCAAGACCGAGCTGCCCGCGATTTTCGTGCGTGGTGAAGACGACACCGAATCGCTGCTCAACTTCAGCGTCGATGGCGGCGACATCGTGATTCACCGCGTCGCTCGCGAGTTCATCGTGCGGCGTGGGCGGCTGACGGGATGCATCGTAAACAGGGGATTCGTCGGCACGGGAGAGCGGCTGGACTCCGGCACGCTCGCGCCGACGGTGCAGCGAGAACGTAAGGGAGCGCGCCCGTGAGCGTGTGGGATCGTCTTCGTCCTCACCGCGCTGCCGAGCCGGTAGAAGAAGGCGTGACGGTGTCTGCGAACTCGGCGATCTCAGGCGAAGGCGCAGACGATGAGAAGCAGTTGAGCACAGTCGCCGGCGAGCGGGGAGTTGCGTCGATCAGTGGCATGCGATCGCTTCAGGCGCGACTCAGCAATGTGCTCGCAATGGGCCTCATGTCCGTGCTCGCGATCGGCTTCCTCGCTTGGTACTACACACAGACGTTCGCTCGCCAGTCACGCACGGAAGCAGCGGCGGAATCGAGAACCAAACAGCAGGCGAAGGGAGAGATGGCGCTGCCGCCACTCGGCCGCGTGGATCCGCCCGTTGTTGAAAAGGTGCTAGGTCCTCCGCCGGAATCGCCCCTTGCTTCCTTGTTCGCAGCGTCGCAGCTTCCGCGCGACGAACCTGCGCCGTATGTATTGCCGCCATCTTACGTTCCTTCGTCCTCGCCAACCCGTGAGCAGCTTGCGTCGGACCGGCGGTTGTCCGGTCCTGTGTTCGTGAGCGCCTCTACGAGAAGTGCGCAGGGGAGTGCGCCGAGCGCAGAGGATTCGCCTTCCACGTCTTCCATGGGTTCTTCGATGAGTGGAACCTTTCCGACCGCCGCTCCGACCAGCGCTCTCACAGATTTGCTTGAGCCCACGGCAACACCGGCCGCGCACGCTAGAGTTCTTCCAACGCAGCGCCTCTTGCTTCCGAAGGGCGCCTTCGTCGACTGCACGCTCGAAACCGCCATCGACTCATCGCTTCCGGGCATGACTACGTGCATTACCGCGACTGACACCTTCGGCGCGGATGGCAGCGTCGTGCTATTGGAGCGCGGCACGAAGCTCGTCGGAGAGACGCGCGGAGACGTACGTCATGGTACGGCTCGCGTGTATGTCTTATGGACGGAAGCAAGGACGCCGGAAGGTGTCGTGGTGCCGCTTGCTTCTCTAGGTAGCGATGAGCTTGGGCGCGCGGGATTGCCCGGCGAGGTCAACCGTCACTTCTGGGAGCGGTTCGGCGCGGCGATTCTGGTGTCCGTCATCGACGGCGCGGTGCAAGTAGCTGTGCAAAGTGCGAGTGACGGCAACGGTACTGTGGTCGTGAACCCGTCCACGACTCGCGATGTGATGACGGAGGTGCTTCGAAGCACCATCAACATTCCTCCGACCGTCACGAAGCAGCACGGTGATCGAATCGCCGTGCTGGTCGCCCGAGATCTCGATTTCAGGAGCGTGTATGAGCTGCGTCCTACCGCACTCAACCGCTGAGTCGGCGTTGCACGCGGCCGGCGTTGCTCCGCGAGCCAGCGCAAGCGCCGAGGCATCCGCGCTCGAGCTCACGCTGCGGGCACTGCGTCCCATCCTCGCGCGATCGGACGTGACCGAGATCTGCATCAATCGGCCGGGCGAGGCATTTGTCGAGACGCGCTCCGGATGGCAGCGCGAGCCTTTGCCGTTCGCGGATGTCGATTGGTGCAGGCGACTCGCGAAGCTCGTGGCGAACTCGACCGCGCAGCGCATCGATGAAGAATCACCGCTGCTGTCCGCATCGCTTCCGACCGGTGAGCGCATCCAGATAGTGCTTCCGCCTGCGACGACACCGGGAACGGTCGCGATCACGATTCGCCGCCCATCGGATGGTGTGTGGAGCGTGCACGAACTCGCGCAGAGCGGGTTGTTCAAGCGCTGCGTTCCCGCGTCCAACGAGTTGGATGACACGGAGCAGACGCTCCTCAGACTGCACAAGGCGCGCGAGTTCGAGGAGTTTCTGAGCGTCGCCGTACGTGCGCGCAAGAACATCATCGTGAGCGGTGCGACAGGAAGCGGCAAGACGACGTTCACCAAAGGTCTCATCCTCGAGATACCGCCCGATGAACGGCTCGTCACGATCGAGGATGCGAAGGAGCTGGTGCTCGATCGGCATCCGAACAGCGTGCGCCTCTACTACTCCAAGGACGGCCAAGGTCAAGCGCGCGTCACGCCCAAGCAGTTGCTCGAGAGCTGCCTCCGCATGCGGCCCGACCGCATTCTGTTAGCCGAGCTGCGCAGCGACGAGGCGTACTACTACTTGCGCAACGTCAACTCGGGACATCCCGGCAGTATCACGAGCGTACATGCTTCGAGTGCGCAGCTCGCCTTTGAGCAGCTGATGCTCCTCGTAAAGGAGAGCCCCGGAGGAAGGGACCTCGCGCGCGAAGACATCAAGAGCCTGCTTTACATGCTCGTCGACGTCGTCGTGCAGTTCGGGGTGGAGCGGCATGAGCGATACGTGCGGGAGATCTGGTATGAACCAGCTCGCAAACGCAGCCACCTGGCGGCCGCGCACTGACGCGAGCGCGGCCGCGCGGCTCACGAGCGCCGCTGCGATCGGCGCTGCTGCGATCGTGCTGTCGCAATACCTTGCCGGATACATATTTCTCTGGTCGATCGGATCGCGACCGCTCGCCGCCACGCCACTGACCATCGTTCGTTACGCTTATTACTACGGCGACCGTCCCGAAGTGAGCGTGCGGTTGAAGGTGGCCTCTGCAGCTGGCGTGGTGCTCATCCTCATAGTCGCGCTGCCGGCGCTGCTCCCCAGAAAGCGCTCACTGCACGGCGATGCGCGATTCGCGAACACACGAGAAATTGCACGCGCGGGACTCTTCTCGAAGAACGGGTTCTATCTGGGTCGTGTGGGCCGGCGCGACTTAGTTCTCGGCGGACAGCAAGGGGTTCTGCTGTCCGCGCCTCCGCGCTCGGACAAGGGCACCGCCATCGTCATTCCGAACCTGCTGACGTGGCCGGGTTCGGTCGTGTGTCTCGACCTGAAGCTCGAGAACTGGACGATCACCGCGGGCTACCGCCAGCGGTGCGGTCAGGAAGTCTTTCTGTTCGACCCGCTGAGTGAGAGTGGCAACACAGCGTGTTGGAACTGCCTGAGCTACGTCTCGCAGGACCCGAATCTGCGCATCAACGACGTGCAGCACATCGGGGCGATTCTTTATCCGGACATTCCAGGTACGGATCCGTTCTGGTCGGCCGGCGCCCGCTCGCTCTTTCTCGGAATCACCCTGTACGTGCTCGAAACACCATCACTGCCGCCAACGTTAGGCGAAGTCTTGCGACAGGGCATGGCTTCCGACAGCGAAGGATTCAGTCATCACTGGAAGCGCATCATCGAGGGCAGGCAAGCAGGTCGCTTCCCGCTATCGCCTCAATGTGTGCGTGCGCTGTCGGATGTGATCGACCTCGCGCCGGTGACGGCATCGAGCATTCGCAAGACGTTCACGTCGCGCCTTGATCTGCTCGCAAACCCGCTACTCGACCGAGCGACGTCGCGGAACGACTTCGATCTTCGGGATCTGCGCCGCCGGCCCATGTCCATCTACATCGGCATACGGCCTGTGGACCTGCATCGCCTCAGACCACTCCTCAATCTATTCATCGAGCAAGCGATCGGCCTGCAAACAAAGACTCTGCCTGAACATGATCCGTCGCTGAAACATCAGATCGCCATGATTCTCGACGAGGCGCCCGCGATAGATCGCATACCGATCCTCGCAGGCTCCATTGCCTATCTTCCCGGGTTCAACGTTCGAATCCTCCTCGTCGTGCAGGCCCTTTCGCAGCTACGTGACGTGTACGGCACGCAAACCGCGGAAACGATGATGAAGAGTTTGGCCGTGCGCATCGCCTATGCACCGAAAGACTTCGGCGAGGCGAACGAACTGTCCCAGGAGCTGGGAAACCTCACGGTCCGCGTGAAGACAGTCTCGAAGCCGCTCTTCGACATGTTCGACCGGCATGGTCGGCGCTCACGCAGCGTGAGCATCAGTGAGCAGAAGCGTCAGCTGATGCTGCCGCAGGAAATCAAGGAGCTCGGCCGCGATCACGAGATCCTGATCTATGAAGGGCTGCGGCCCGTTCTCGCGAAGAAGAATCGGTATTTTCAAGATCCGCGACTACGCGCCCGATTGTTTCCGCCGCCCACGAGCGCGAGTCCAAATCCACCACCAACGCTGCCGGCGACCGCTGTTGTGGCGAGCAGCATGAGTTCAGTCGAATCCTCCATCGAGCAGTCCCTCCGTCCGAGTGATCCCGACGCCGAGCGAGCACCGCGTACAAGGGAGGCGACTATGGAAGACGTCGAACGCATCGACTCCCTCACGCTGGACGACTTCGCGGTGGATTGGAGCCGAGTGGAGATTCCGCAGAGGGCAGACGGTGAGAGCTTGACGGACGGGGAGCTGCAGCGCGCGGCCGACAGTTTCCTCGAGACCATACGCGGCAGGTGAGGCTATATGGCCAAGACACCACGAGATGCGAATGGCGGCACTCCGATCGGTCACGCCGACATTCAGAACAGAAGCGCAGCGAGCCCGCGATCTCACGCGCGGTCGCGAAACTCGGTAGAACCTGTCGCGGCTCTTTCAAGAGAGGAGCAAGCGCGCGTAGAACGCGCGCATCGCGAGCGTCTGTCGAGACGTGGGGGCGCAAAGCAAGAGCCAGAACGACTAGCGATAAACGCGATTCGCCCAACGCCCAGGCGGGTTCGAGACACTCCACAGCCAGACGCGCCTCCGAGTAGGCGACTCGCTGGCGAGAATCGCCACGCGATACCCCAGGAGATCACGGAGAGGTTCGTTCGAGTCGGCAATAAATATCACTTCCCAGATGGTACGCGCGCGTTTACGGATCACGGCAACCGGCTCACGTCGCCGAGTGAGAACTCGGAGGTGATCAGATCGCTCATCTCGATCGCCCAGGCCCGCGGTTGGTCGGACATCACAATCTCCGGGACCAATCGCTTCAAAAGAGAAGCATGGTTTGCCGCGCGCATGGCCGGATTGGATGTGCGCGGGTATTCGCCGGCGGATTTCGAGCAGGAACGTTTAGTACGCGCGATCGCGCGCGAGCAGCCCAATGCGTCACGGGTGCCGGCCGAAGCGGAACGCTCACCACGGAGATCATCGCCTGACAACGAGCGTGTGCACACCAGGGGAAACGAACGCATCGACGAGAGGGCGCGTACGCGAAAGCGGACGCTGCAGGTCGGTCGGCTCGTGGAGCACGGAGTGGCCCCCTATCTCCACGATCCTCATAACGCGATGTCGTACTTTGTCCGGATCGAAACGCCGAATGGTGAGCGTGAGATTTGGGGCGTCGACTTGCAACGCGCACTCAAAGAGTCTCTTACGCAACCGCAGCGGGGCGATGAGATCGGCGTACGCGCGCTCCGTCGCGATGCTGTGAAGGTCTTCCGTCCAGAGCGTGACGCGGAAGGCCGAGTCATCGGTGAGAAGGCGCACGAAGCGCATCGAAACGCATGGATAGTTGAGAAGCGCGACTTCTTCCGAGAGCGCGCGCAAGCTGCACGTGTGCTGCGGGATCCAAGCGTCGACCGCCAAACCGCGGTAAAGCAACACCCGGAGTTGTTGGGAACGTACCTCCAATTGCACGCCGCGGAGCTGGCGGCGAAGACGCTGCGCAATCCAGACGATCAACGACGATTCGTCGCCTCAGTGCGCACGGCACTCGCTGACGCAGTGGCTCGAGGTGAACCGCTGTCGCCGGTTCCCCTCAAGGAGAGCGCTGCGCAGCGCCGGGAGCCGCGCGAGCGCGCGGCTCCCCAACGCGACGCAGCGCCTGCGCGCTGACGTCGCAAACGTCGAGCGTCCGTCATGGCGGAACGACCGGGCACGCCAAAGAGGCCGCCACAGGTCCACAGCGATGAGCGCGACCGGCGCGCCGGAGGCGCGCTCGCTCGCGATGACTCGGCGCAAGCGCCGCACTCCAATTCAGGTGATCCGGGCAGACCACGGAGCACAGAGCGCTCGTTCGATCGCCGCGCTTGGCAGCTAATTGTTGGTCGTTTGCAGGAGCACGGTCGCGCTCCGTACCAGTTCCGCCCGGACCAGGACCTCTCCTACTACGCGAAAGTGTTGACGACGGGCGGCATGAGGGTGATCTGGGGCAAAGATCTCGAGCGTGCGATTCGAGCGGGTGAGACGAAGCCGAAGCTGGGAGACCTGATCGGTGCGCGGCGCGTGAGCCGCGAAGCCGTGACTCTCGTTGACCGAAGACGCGACGCGGAGGGCAATGTTCTCACGCAGACGGAGCACCACGCCCATCGCACGCGATGGGAAGTCGAAAAGCTGCAGTTCTTCTCTGAGCGCGCGCGGCGAGCTCGCCTTGCGCGCGATGCACATCTCGAGACGCGCGAGGCGGTGCGGCAGAGGCCCGAGCTGAAATCGACGTTTCTCAGTCTGCGTGCCGCCGAGGAACTCGCGGCGAAGAGAATCAGGAACGCGCAAGATCGAGAGCGCTTCCTTGCGATCGTCCGAGAAGCGATCGCCGCCTCCGTTCAGAAAGGCGAGCCGCTGCCGGACATCAAGCTCCGTGAACGAACGCGCAGCGTCACGCAATCCACTCCTGCGTCTCAGTCGAAGAAGGATCGGGAAGATCCCACGCGCTGAGTAGCAAGTGCCTGGCGCGATCGGCGGCGAGATGCAGAAGAAGAATCGCGCGACTTACCGTCGTGCTGACCAGCGTATCACGTCGTGCTCGCGTTCAAGGGAGAGCCAACGGGCTTTCGCGGCATAAACGGCGCCTCCCCGCGAGGACGCGGGTCCCCTCCATTTATTCCACGATCCCATTGCCTCTCCCTTGATCGCTGCGCGCGCCGAGATGGACGACGCACGTCGGCAAGTCCGCCGACGTCAGTAGAAGACTCGAGGAGAAAACGATGAACATCAAGGTTGCGTCGGAAGTGAAGGTGAAAGCCATCGCCGCCAATCTGGAGGCGCTGCACGGGTTGCTGCTCGAGGCGGCCAAGCGCAGTGCAGAGGGATACGATCTCATCCAGCGCGACGAGGCCAACGGCGCAATCGGCGCCGTGATCGGACTAGATGCGGTCTTGGACGATGCGAAGGCGCTCTATATTGCGGCACTCGCATTGCATCGCCTGAGAGCGATCTGATCGAAGATGCGGGGCTGCGAGCGGCCAGCTTGCAGCCCCTTTCGTCTGGCTGCCATACAAAGCGCGACTTTCTTTTGCTTTCGATTCCTTCGCGCGCGGTCGAGCCAGATGCGCTGACACAGGGGAGGGGCCAAGACGAGAAGAAGAAAAGGAAGGGCGCCTTGCCTCTGCTTTGCCAGCGTATCACGCCGTGCTCGCCGTCAATCGAAACGCGGCGGGCTTTCGCGGCATAAACGGCGCCTCCCCGCGAAGACGCGGGTCCCCTCCATTTATTCCACGATCCCACCGCGTTTCGATTGACTGCTCCGCGCGCCGTGATCGGGAGCGCGCATCGGCAAGCCGCCGATGCCCAATGGAGACTCTGTCATGTTCCCGATCAATCAAGTGTTGCAGGGAGATTGCACGCGACTACTGCGACAGCTGCCGAACGAGTGCGTCGACCTCATCGTCACCGATCCGCCGTATGGGGTTCGCTATCAGGATCGTTTCGGCCGCACCGTTGCGAACGACGACGATCCGAGCCGCATACTCGGTGCATTCACCGACCTCTATCGCGTTCTGAAGTCGGACAGTGTGTGTATTTCGTTCTACGGCTGGGGTCTCGTAGACGATTTCTTCCGCGCTTGGCGAAGCGCGGGGTTTCGGCCGGTCGGTCACATCGTCTGGGTGAAGGAGTACGCATCGCGGGCACGCTTCCTGCGGTATCGCCACGAGCAAGCGTTCCTGCTCGCGAAGGGACGGCCCGCGCTGCCCGCTGAGCCACTCGATGACATCCAGCCCTGGGTGTACTCCGGCAACACCGATCATCCGACACAGAAGGCGGTACGCATTCTTACGCCGCTGATCGAGACGTTCAGCCGGCGTGGACAGGTCGTTCTCGATCCGTTCGCGGGCTCGGGGAGCACACTTGTCGCAGCGCTCATCACGGGCCGACGCTATCTCGGTATCGAGCTCGAGCAGAAGTACTGTGCCTTAGCACGCAATCGGCTCGCATATCTCGAGCGCAATCCCACCTACCCGAGGGCGACTGTAGCCGGCATCAAGAACGAGCCTTTCCATTCACCGCCGGCGGTCGCGCTCGGTCAGCTCTTTCAGTGGCTCAACGAGCGCGAGCACTACGGACTTGCGCGAACAGTGCAGCAGGCGATGGCGCGCTACGGCAGGTAGCGCACCGAGCGCAGTTGCGAGCGGATCGTGTGACTCAGCATGTCATGTGATCCGCTCATCGCGCCGAAATTCAAACAAGAAGAAGCGGAGAGCAAGAGGGCGGGTTGCCTGTGACAGCCAAGGTATCACGGCGTGCTCGCCGTCAAGCGAGAGTCACCGGGCTTTCGCGGCATAAACGGCGCCTCCCCGCGAAGACGCGGGTCCCCTCCATTTATTCCACGGTCCCAATGCCTCTCGCTTGACCGCTGCGCGCGCCGTGATGCCCGCAGCGCGGGCAATCCCGCCCGAGGAGGAATCGCGATGACTACTTCCACGACACCGAAATTCCCCGATGCGCATGTTCGGCTCTCAGGAGAGGACGGGAACGTATTTGCGATCATCGGACGTGTTCGCCGAGCTCTGATACGGGCCGGTGCGACCGACGATGACCTCAAGTCGTTCATGAGCGAGGTCATGAATGCAGGCCCATACGACGAAGCACTCCAGACCATCATGCGCTGGGTGCACGTTTCATGAGCGTGTAGTTCTGTGATGACTTGTATCCGGGGAGGGCGGAACGCCTTCCCCGTTTTCACGCTCGCTACTTGCCCAACCACACCCCGATGCTCGGCGGAATAGGTCATGTGGCGTTGGCAGGGCCACACGTGGGATGCGGCCGAGCAAAGTCCGAAGAAGAGAAGAAGAGGAAGAGGAAGAGGGCGGGTTGCCTGTGAGAGCCAGCGTATCACGGCGTGCTCGCCGTCAAGCGAGAGTCACCGGGCTTTCGCGGCATAAACGGCGCCTCCCCGCGAAGACGCGGGTCCCCTCCATTTATTCCACGGTCCCGGTGCCTCTCGCTTGACCGCTGCGCGCGCCGTGATCCCCGAGACGCGGGCAATCCCGCCCAAGAACTTCTCGAGGGTTTCGCCATGAATACTCATTCTGATCTTTCGTTCTCGACCACCGCGAACGTCCTCTCAAGCGGTCTCTCGCTCGACGCGATCCGCCAGCGTGCGCCTGCCGTGTTCGCACATTCACCTGACGAGCGCATGAGTGACAAGTACACGTTCATCCCTACCGAGCGGGTGCTCTCGGGACTCATGCAGGCCGGTTTCGTGCCGGTCGAGGCGCGACAGTCTCGCGCACGTCGCAGCAGTGCCTTGCACGCGCGACACGTCGTTCGGCTTCGCCGACGATTTGAGACCGTGCAGCTCAAGGATGCCGTCCCCGAAGTGGTGTTCCTCAACAGCCACGACGGAAGCGCGGCAGCTCTTCAAGGACGAGCAGATCCACTTCGCGGAGCGTGCGCTGCGGTTGCGGTACCCGGACCGGGACGATCCTGGTCTGCAGCCGTCGCTACTGCTGACCTGCCGTCGGACAGAGGACCTGGGCGACGATCTGTGGAGCACCCTGAACAAGGTGCAGGAGAACCTGCTCCGAGGAGGGCTCACGCGTCGGTCGGCTACCGTCGCCTGACGCGCACGCGACGCATCACGGCGATCCGAGAGGACGTGCGGCCTTGGCACGCAACCGCCTCGCGCACATTGAACGCAATCCGACGCATCCCAGAGCGAACGTTGCCGGCATCGAACATGAGGCTTTGGCTTCGCCGCCGGCCGTCGCGCTGGCTCAACTCTCCCAGTGGCTGAGCGAACGGCAGCACTACGGACTTGCGCGAACGGTGCGACGAGCCATTAGCCATTACGGCAGCTAGCAGGCTGTTGAAAAACCCTGCGCATCGTGCACAGTTCGGCAACCACGCCGAATGAGAGCGAATGAATGCGCGGGACCGATATTCAGCAAGGCGGACTGTTCAGCTATGTGTCGCTGGAATCGCGCGTGCCGGAAAGCCATCCGCTGCGCGGGATCAAGGCGCTGTTGGACGAAGCGCTTGAAGGGATGAGCCGAGATTTCGAGCGGGTTTACGCACGTGAGGGTCGCCCCTCGATTCCTCCGGAGCGGCTGGTACGTGCCTCGACGCTGCAGATTCTCTATTCGATTCGCAGTGAGCGGCTGTTGTGCGAGCAGCTGGACTACAACCTGTTGTTCCGTTGGTTCGTGGGGCTGTCGATCGATGAGCCGATTTGGGACCACTCTACGTTCACTAAGAACCGCGACCGCCTGATCGAGGCGAAGGTGGCGCGCAAGCTCATGCGGCGAATCGTGCGTAAGGCACGCGATGCGCGGTTGTTGTCGAACGAGCACTTCAGCGTGGACGGAACGTTGATCGAGTCGTGGGCGGCGGTGAAGAGCATGCGCCGACGCGACGGCAAGGATGAGCCGCCCGGTCCGGGGCGAAATCCGACGGTGAACTGGCACGGTGAGAAGCGCAGCAACGAGACGCACGTTGCGCCGAAAGACCCGGAGGCCAAGCTGTTCTGCAAGGGCAAGGGTCAGACCGCCAAGCTCAATTACATGGGACACGTACTGATGGACCACCGTCATGGGCTGATCGTGGACGTCGAGGTGACACAGGCGAATGGCACTGCTGAGCGCGAAGCGGCGCTGCGGCTGCTCGATCGGCATCCCTCGCGAGAGCGGCGCACAGTGGCGGCGGACAAGGCCTACGACACCAGGCAGTTTGTTGCCGATTGCCGCGAGCGCGGCATCACCCCGCACGTGGCGATGAACATCAGTGGCACGCGCGGCTCGGCCATCGATACTCGCACGACGCGACACGCGGGTTACGTGGTCAGCCAGCGCATCCGCAAGCGCATCGAGGAATGCTTCGGCTGGTGCAAGGACGGGCGGCCGCTGCGCAAGATGAAAGTCTACAGCCAGCGTAAAGTCGAGTTTGTCACGACGCTGACCGTTGGGATCTACACGCTGCTGAGGGTTACCAAGCTGTTGAAGCCGCCTTCGCTGGTTCCCGTGTGAGCCGAAACATGTGCCAACCGGCACTCGTTGGCAACCACCACCACGCAAACCCACCGACAGCACAGCCGCCAGAGGGCTGAGAAGCGAGGGAGAGATGATTGCCGGGGGCATCATTGCAGCATCGAACGTACGTTCTTCAACAGCCTGCTAGTGCTAGTGCAAGCGCCAATGGTGTTTCTCGGCGGGCGGATCGAGTGACTCACAAGGTCTCGTGATCTGCTCGTCATTCTGAGACAGGGAAGGGCGAACAGCACTGGGCGCGCCTTGACATGCAAGTACGTGCTTGCATATTCTTGATGCAAGTAATCACTTGCATATAGAACATGGCAGAGCGCCACGATACAGATGTGCTCTTCAAGGCGCTGGCTGACCCAAACCGCCGCAAGCTTCTCGATCTGCTGCATGCGCACGACGGCCGCACTCTCAACGAGCTGTGCGAACACCTGGATATGACGCGGCAAGGCGTGACGCAGCACCTGGGCGTGTTGGAGGCGGCGAATTTGGTGGCCACCGTTTGGCGCGGGCGCGAGAAATTGCACTTTCTCAATCCGGTGCCCCTGCAGGAAATTTACGAGCGCTGGATCGCAAAGTTCGAAAAGCCGCGCCTAAAAGCGATTTCGGATTTGAAGAAGCGACTGGAGAAAGCCAATGGCTAGATCGACGTTTATCTACGTGACCTACATCCGCACCACGCCTGAGAAACTATGGTCCGCACTGACTGAAGATGGGGAGTTCCAAAAACAGTACTGGTTCGGCGTGCACTGTGAAAGCCGGTGGAAAGGCGGATCCCCGTGGAAGATGGTGTCCAGCGACGGTCATGTACTCGACGCTGGCGAGATCATCGAGGCCGAACCACCGAGGCGATTGGTGATCCGCTGGCAGCACCAGAGCAAGCCCGAGCTCAAGGCCGAGGGGGAGTCGCGATGCACGATTGAGCTGGAACCTTTTGGTACGGCGATCAAGCTCTCCATCACCCACACGATCGAGCGTGAGCCGTCGAAGCTGATCGAGGCCGTTTCCGGGGGCTGGCCGAAGATCATTTCCAACCTGAAGTCTCTGCTGGAAACCGGCTCAATCGTTCTGCGCGATCCTTACCCCGCTGCCTAATCAGCCTTGAATGCGAACTCGTCAATGCCCGCAGGAGAGGAGTCCCCTCAATGTTCGTTCGCTACGCCGCCGTAACTATGTGCGCTCTTCTACTCGCTGCATGCGTCAGCTCGCGGTCGGAGATTCGTCGCGAGCCGCCGCAGCAAAAGATCATGCTGAGAGTGCAGGAACTTCTGGATCGGTACGCGGCGAACGATCAAGCTGGCGTGATCAACATGCTCGATCCTGAAGGCTTCACGATCTTTGGAAGCGACATCAGCGAAGTCGTGCGGTCGGCCGAACAGCTGCGGCAACTCATGAGCGACGACTTCCGACTTTGGGGCACGGCGAGGTTCAGTGACGTTCGCGAGGTCGACGTCCGAGTAGGCGATGACCTTGCGACGGCTCACTTCGTTGCGTCGTTCCACCCTGGCGATGCACCGAACGGAATACCTGTGCGGTTTGCGACAACGTGGCGCAAGGCCGGTCGGACCTGGGTGCTTACCCAGAGTGCCAACGCTGTGCCTACGGTGGGGCAGTCAGCCGCGGAAATACTTCGCAAACAATAGCCGCTCGCCTCACCTTCATCGAGGAATAGCAAATGTCGCACTGTCTTGCGGAAGTCTCTACCGGGCGCCGGTGGCGTGGATTGTTCGTGCTCGCGCTGGCCCTGCCGGCCGCTTTCTCAACTGCCGTGCATGCACGCGAGTTACGTGTGGAGACTGTCGTCGATGCTGCGCCAGAAGAGATATGGCGAGCATGGACCACATCCGAGGGCGCGCAGTCATTCTTCGCTCCCAAGGCGAACATCCGGTTGGCGATTGGCGGTCCGTTCGAGATCTACTTCAACCCTGCCGATGAGGCACACAGTTCGAAAGGCATGCACATCCTGAGCTACGTTCCGAATGAGATGCTGTCGTTCCAGTGGAACGCGCCCCCGAACATGCCGCAGGTTCGCAACGCCGGAATGTGGGTCGTGGTACGGATACGGCCAGATGGTGCGAGACGTTCACATGTTCAGGTAACGCATCTCGGCTGGAAGGACGGCGCGGAATGGGATCTCGCCTACGCTCATTTTCAACGGGGCTGGACCGACCTGCTCGACCGGCTCCAACGCCGCTTTGCGAGCGGGCCAATCGATTGGGCTCGTGAGCCGATGATGTGGCAGGAGGCGCAGCGGCCAGATTGAGTGGAGCGAGGAGAGCGACTGGCTCCGCTGGCGCGCACTTTGCAAGAAATCCGAAGTAGCGAGCGTCGAGTTTCGGCCGAATTTTCCGCGTAATGCAGGATAGCCTCGCGGCGGCTAATGGGCCACATTTGTGGCCTGATGAACGCGACGCAGTTTCTGAAGACTCGGGTGCCCGCGGAGACGAAGGCGCTCATCCGCGCCGCAGCCGAGCGCGAATACGTCACGGAATCGATATGGTTCCGTCGCGCGATCGAGCACGCACTGCTCGCGCAATCGGGAGCGAGCGCGAGTCCAACGCCACAGCCGTTCCGAGACCGCAGAGGTCGAGATAACGAGAAGCATGGAGGCAGAGCTCGCCTCTACGTCCGGCTCAGACCGGACGATCGGCTGCTGCTTCGCGAGCGCGCGGCTGCGCGAGGGATGCCATCGGCCACGTACGTATCCGTCATTGTGCGCGCGCACCTTCGTAACCTCGCACCGATACCCAAGGACGAGCTGATGGCACTGAAGCGAAGCGTTGCGGAGCTGGGTGCGATCGGCCGGAATCTCAATCAGATTGCACGAGCGGCGAACAGCGGCGATAGAGTCGTTGGTCCAACGAGAGACGATTTGCGGGCGCTCCTGAAGGTCTGCGAAGCGCTGCGTGACAACGTAAAGGGGCTTATCAGGGCGAACGTCAACACATGGGAGATCGGTCATGCCGAAGCTGAGAATTAGCGTGTTTGAGGGCAGACCGCTTTTCGATATCGCCAGCTACGCGCGGCGCGGTCCTGGTCGACGCGACCGACTCTTGCCTGCGGAAATCGCGCAGATCGCACGAACGGTGAGGCGTGTACCGGAAGCGGTTGTGAAGGTCCTACCGCGAGACTCGAACAACTTCACGTCGATAACCAGACACGTCGATTACATCGGCCGTCGCGGAGAACTCGACCTGGAAACGGATGATGGGGATCGGCTGAGCGGCAAGGCTATCGGACGTCAGTTGCTCGAGGATTGGGATCTGGACCTCGACCAACATCGGCGACAGACTGACCTCGCCGCCGCGCAGGGACGGAAGCCACCGAAGCTCGTTCACAAGCTCATGTTCTCCATGCCGCCGGGGACGCCGGCTCAGGGCGTCCTTGCCGCAGTGAGAAACTTCCTGCGCGAAGAATTCGCGCTCAGTCATCGGTATGCGTTCGTGCTGCATACAGATGAGCCGCACCCTCATGTCCATGCTCTTGTAAAGGCCGTTAGTGAACAAGGTTTGAGGCTGAATATCCGTAAGGCGACTCTGCGCGCATGGCGACAAGAGTTCGCGAGACATCTACGCGAGCAGGGAATCGAAGCAAACGCCACGGAGCGAGCCGTCCGCGGAGAGTGCCGGATACAGAAAATCGACGGGATCTACCGAGCGAACCATCGTGGTGTCTCGACGCATACGCGGGGGCGTGCTGAAGTCGTTGCTGCCGAGCTGATGAGAGGCGATCTGCGCACGGAACGTGGGAAGCAAGGTCTTATGGAGACACGCAAAGAAATTAAGCGCGGATGGAGTGCCGTGAGCGATATGCTCATTAACGAAGGGCGCCTAGAGCTTGCCTCTGAAGTAAGGCACTTTGCGCATCAGATGCCACCGGCGCGCACAGAGAAGGAACAAATCGCGGCGCTGCTGGGTGGTTTGGTACGAGAAGCTCCTGTAAGGCAACGACCGCGCGCACGATGAGGGTGCGACTGTGGACTACCCGCGGGTTAGCACAGGCGCGATCTGGCGCAGGTCTGCCAGACAACAATGGGCCAGCGGCCGCGCTTTGCGAATAACGAGAGGCCTCGAATGTCTCAGCTTGACGTGCAAGTGATCGATCCGAAGAGAGCGTGGAAGGACTTGCTGGTCGCATCCGCGCCTGAGCAGAAGTTGTATCTCGAGGAGCTACTGCGTCAATACGAACTGGAGATCGTAGTCGGGCCGGATGCTCGCGGTGCGCAGCTCGCTGCGAGTCATCGGCGGATCCGTTTCGACAACAAGACGATGCGAGTCTACTGGCTGCTCGGATTTGCAGGATGGCGTGTGATCGAGTGCTATGCGCCCGCGATTATTGCTGCCCTCTTCGGCTTGGGCACGTTGCGGCAATGGCTCGATGCAGACACCGGACTAGTGGAAGTGGAAGAGAAATTCTGGGAGCAGTTGCGTTGGGCGCGAAGCCTTCTGTCGGCATCGAGCGCGGATCAGTTCGAATGGCCGCCAGAGATTCCCCCTCCCGGTACTGATCGCGACTCGCTGAGTCTCGAACACAGGGCGGTCCATGACATCACTCTCATTTCGACCGCGTACGCGTTTCTGCATGAGTTGCGTCATGTAATGTTCTTTCGCGATGGTGCGCCGCCGGCTCGGCCGGAGGAGGAACTCGCCTGCGATGTCTTCGCGCGCGAGTACTTGACCGCACGCATTGGCGAGTATGCGAAAGCGAACGGCGTGCCGTACGAGCATATATTGCGTAAGCGCTCGATCGCGTCGGCACTCGGCGTGCTCGTCCTGTATGAGACCACCGATCGGTGGGGAGACGCAGGGACCGAACACTATCCGCCGCTCGCCGACAGGATGGACGCGGCGCTGCGCAGCACGCCATTGCATCCGGACGATCCATTTTGGGTGTACTACGGCGCAGTGCTTGTCGCCATGCTTCGTCGGCGGAAGTCGGCTCTCGAGGTAATTGGGGCGACCGCGAAGGCCTCGTGCGAAGCGCTGGTGGAGGAGATCCGGAGCGCGTCGTCGCCGGCGACCTGACACCGGGCGCCAATCCAGACTGCTGTGCACATGCCGTCGTCCGTGTGACACAATATCCACAGATTTTTCGGCAGCATGGCCCACAGAAAGAAGAATTAACGTTTTGATAGTAAACGAAATTTCCTAATTTTGAAGAGGCCGCGCGTCTCTTCGAGCATCTTTTATAAATAGCGCAGTGTGACACCTGGGGCGGCTGGGGGAGGGTTTGCGTGGAAGATATCGTTGAGCAAATCCTTTCGGAAATGGGCCCGTCCCTCAGCGGGGAGGTTTCACGTGCTCTCAGAGAGCGGCATGCGCTTTCGCCAGCGGCTGCCAGGCAGCGGCTGGCACGCC
>Ga0065721_10050880_pt1 | contig 17296 bp, 17 predicted proteins | sample Mesricmetagenome_FD_59108 | JGI IMG/M metagenome (GOLD analysis project Ga0065721, IMG submission 59108) | Mesophilic microbial community from rice straw/compost enrichment Sample: eDNA_1 v2 (version 2) | ecosystem: Engineered > Solid waste > Grass > Composting > Bioreactor | place: USA: Davis... | reverse complement strand
GCTCGCCGTCGCCGTCGCCGAGCGGCTCAAGGTCGATGTCCGCGCCCATCCGGCGCAGCACGTCGACGATGCCGGTCCGCGTCGGGTTCACCCCGACCCGGTCCACCACCACCTCGGAGCCGGGGACGATCGAAGCGGCGACCATGAAGAACGCGGCGGAGGAGATGTCGGCGGGGACCTCCACCTCGTCCAGCCGGAGGCCCCGGCTCGGCCACACCGTGACCCGGCCGGGCCCCCGCTCGATCCTGGCCCCGGCCGCCTCGAGCATCACCTCGGTGTGGTCACGGGTCGGCTCCGGCTCGATGACCGTCGTCGGTCCCTCCGCCGAGAGCCCGGCCAGCAGCACGCAGGACTTGACCTGGGCCGAGGCCACGGGCAGCTCGTACTCGATTCCCGTGAGCCTCCGGCCGTCGATCCGGATCGGCGGGAAGCGCCCGTCGGTCACCTCGATCTCGGCCCCCATCATCCCGAGCGGGATCGCGATCCGGTCCACCGGCCGCCGACGGATCGAGGCGTCGCCGTTCATCCGCCACAGGCCGCCGTCGCAGCCGGCGAGCCAGCCGGGGAGGAGCCGCATCAGGGTGCCGGCGTTGCCGACGTCGATCCGGCCCATGCTGCGCGGCCCGGTCGGCCCCACGCCCTCGATCGTGAACTCCTCGGGCATCGCGTTGAGCGGCTCCGGGTTGACCATGGCTCCGAGCCCGGCGACGGCGCTCAGGGTCGAGCGGGTGTCGTCGGAGTCAAGGTAATTGACGACCCGCGTCGGGCCGTCGGCGATCGCACCGATGATCGCGGCCCGGTGCGAGATCGACTTGTCCGCCGGTGGGACGAGGCTGCCCCGGAGGGGGCCGGACGGCCGGAACGTCGCCCGCTCGCCGCCGTCGAGGTCGAGCTCGTGGCCGCTCACTGGGCCTCCACCAGGGTGACCGAATGGCCGAGCCCGGCGATGCATTCCTGCGCCTTCTCGGCCTCGTCGCCGCCGGCCACCCAGAGCGAGATCGCCCCCGAGCTCATGTCGGGAGCGGGATCGAGCGACATGTCGGTGATGTTCACCCCGGCCCGGCCGAGCGCCAGGGCGAGGTCCGCCAGCACGCCGGGCCGGTTCGCGACGAGCACCCGGAGCTCGTGCGTCGCGCCGGCCTCCGACTCGGTCGCCGACAACGCCGCGCGCTCCTCCCCGGCGGCCTCCTGCCACCGCGCGATCCGCTCGGGATCGGCCGACCCGATCACCTCCGCCGCCTCCTCGAGCCCGGCGATCGCTACGCGGATCGCGTCGACCACGGCCTCGTGGTTGGTCGCGAAGATCTCGCCCCAGATCCCCGGGTTCGAGCCGGCCACTCGGGTGCCGTCGCGGAGGCTCGGCGCGAGCGCGCCCAGCCGCTCCGTGCCCGGGCGGCCCTGGGTAGCCAGCTGGTTCGCGAAGACGTGGGGCAGGTGGCTCGCGACCGCCACCGCCTCGTCGTGCTCGGCGGCGTCGATCGCCACCGGGCGGGCGCCGAGATCCTTCACGAATCGCTGCAGGCGGTCGAGCAGGATCCCCGACGAATCGGAGGTCGGCGTCAGGTACCAGCGGGCCCCCTCGTAGAGATCCGCCCGCGCGTTCTCGACCCCGGCGGTCTCGGCCCCGGCGAGCGGGTGACCGCCGATGAAGCGCTGATCCCCGGCCAGGGCCTCGACCAGTTCGAACTTGGTCGAGCCGACGTCGGTCACGACGCAGTCGTCCGGGGCGGCGGCGAGCGCGCGCCGGCCCATCTCGACGAGCCCGCCGACCGCGGCGCAGCAGACGACGATGTCCGCCTCCGCGCAGGCCCCCTCGATCGTGTCGGCCATCCGGTCGACCGCCCCGGCCTCCAGGCAGCCGGCCGCACGCTCGGGGCGGCGGACCCAGCCGATCACCTCGGCCAGGCCGCGTTCCCGGGCGGCGAGGCCGATCGATCCTCCGATCAGCCCCACTCCGAGGACGGCCACCTTCATCTCAGCGCCTCAGGCCCGGGAGATCGTCTTGCCGACCACCGACGTGACGGTCTCCAGCTTGTTCGTCAGGTCCTGGAACTCCGAGGTCGGGACCTGCTGCGCGGCGTCGCAGATCGCCTTCTCCGGCTCGTTGTGGACCTCGACGATGATCCCGTCCGCTCCGGCCGCCGCGGCGGCGAGCGACATGGACTCGACCCAATCGCGCCTGCCCGGCGCGTGGCTCGGATCGACGATCACCGGCAGGTGGGTCGCCTCCTTGAGCGCGGGCACCGCCAGCAGGTCCAGGGTGAAGCGGTAGGCGGTCTCGTACGTGCGGATCCCCCGCTCGCAGAGCATCACGTTCTCGTTGCCCTCCTTGAGGATGTACTCGGAGGCCATGAGCAGTTCCTCGACCGTGGCGGAGAGCCCGCGCTTCAGCAGCACGGCCTTGCCCGACTTGCCGATCTCGGACAGCAGGGCGTAGTTCTGCATGTTCCGCGCGCCGACCTGGATCACGTCGGCCACCTCGACCACGTCGTCGATGTCGCGCAGGTCGAGCAGCTCGGTCACGATCGGGAGCCCGGTGCGCTCGCGCGCCTCGGCCAGCAGGCGGAGGCCCTCCCGACCGAGCCCCTGGAAGCTGTACGGGGAGGTGCGGGGCTTGTAGGCGCCGCCGCGCAGCATGCTCGCGCCGGCCGCCGCCACCGCGTCGGCGGAGTCCAGCATCTGGTCACGGTTCTCGACCGTGCACGGGCCCGCCATCAGGGCGAAGTGAGTCCCGCCGACCTTTCGCCCGCCGATCTCGAGGATCGAGTCGGCCCCCTGCTTCGTCTCGCGCGAGGCGAGCTTGTACGGCTTCGAGATCGGGGTCAGGTGGTCGACCCCCGGGGTCCCCTCGAGCCCGAGGTCGGCCACCTTGCCGCGGTCGCCGATGGCGCCGATCACGGTCAGGATCTCTCCCTTGGACACGTGGGCCGAGCATCCGATCTCTTCGACCCGTTCCACGACGTGGGCGATCTCCTCTTCCGTCGCCCCCTCTTTCATCACGATCATCATTTGCTTCTCAAACCTTTCCTCTTTTGCTGCCTGAAGACTCTACTTTCGACCGTCGCCCGCGCACGGGGACGGTCCGACTCGCTCGGCGCCCGGCGGCTTCCCAAAACGCTGCGGGTGCGGACCCGCGACCGGACGGACGCCTAGATAAATCGCCAATAGGGATAAGAGGCAGCACCGAGGGAACCGCTGGTGCGGTCGGCCGTGCCCGAGAGGGCGATGCGGCTGTCGGTCTGCTGCTTCACTGGGAGGTTTGTATCAGGTGGACGCTTCCGGTGCTAGCCGTGAAGCTTCATCGCATCGGCGAGTGCCGCCACGAACCGATCGTTCTCCTCGGGCGTGCCGTAGGAGACGCGCAGCCAGCCGGGCCCGCCGAGCAGCCGGCCCTGACGGACCACGATGCCGGCCGAGGCCAGCACGCCGACGACCGCGTCCTCGATCTCCTCGCCCTTCTCCCCGAGCGAGATCCAGGAGAAGTTCGCCTGGCTGTCGGTGGTCTCGAGCCCCATCTCGGCGACCGCGGCCTCCACCCTCACCCTCTCCACGATCTGGGACTCGATCTGGCGCTGGATGACGTCCCCGTGCTCGAGCGCCTCGACCGCCGCCGCCTGGGCCAGGGCGTTCACGCTGAACGGCTGCCGCACGGCGTCGAACGCCGCCTTGAAGGCGGGGGAGCCCATCGCGTAGCCGACCCGGAGACCGGCTAGCGAGTGGGTCTTGCTGAACGTCCTGAGGATCACCAGGTTCGGGTGCCGCTTGAGCAGGTCCACCGAGAGCGCCGGGTCGTCGTAGACCTGGAACTCGATGTAGGCCTCGTCGAGGATCACCGTCACGTGGTCGGGCACCCGGGAGACGAAGTCGGCGATCTCCGCGAACGGGATGTACGTCCCAGTGGGGTTGTTCGGATTGCACACGACGACGACCTGGGTGGCGGCCGTGATCTCGTCCAGCATGGCCTCGAGGTCGTGCGTCTGGTCCTCCTTGAGCGGGACCAGGATCTCGCGGGCGCCGGTCATCGCGGCCATGTTCGGGTACATGGAGAACGACGGCCAGGCGTAGACGATCTCGGCCCCGGGCTCCAGCAGCGCTTCGGCGGCGGCCAGCAGGAAGTCGCACGATCCGTTCGCCACGGAGATCTGGCCCGGCTCGATCTCGTGCCGGTCGGCCAGCCGCTGGCGAAGCCGCGTCGCCTGGGGGTCGGGATAGCGGTTCATCGCCTCGGCCGCCTTGGTGATCGCCTCGACCACCTCGGGCAGCGGTGGGAACGGCGACTCGTTGGAGGCGAGCTGGGCGAGGTCGGAGCCCGCGACGTCCTCGGCCGTGTGGCCCTTCGGGACCCCGGGGGTGTAGCCGGGGATGGAGGTGAGGTGGCTGTTGAACCGAACCGTCATTGGGCCGACTCCAGGTCCGCGCGGAGGTTTCTCGTCTCGCCGAGGTAGACGTGGCGCGGCGGGTCCCCCACCGGCAGGTTGGCGTGGAGCAGGACCCGGATCACGGAGGGCATCGCGCCGGGCACGGGGATCTCTCGCGCGCACATCAGCGGCACGTCGTTCAGGCCCATCCGCCGGGCCGCCGCCGCCGGGAACTCGGCGTCCAGGTCCTCGGTGGTGGTGAAGATCGCGCTGATCATCTCGCCGGGCTCGAGGCCGTTCGCCTCCACGATCCCGCGCAGCAGCTCCTCGGTCGCGGACAGGATTGCGTCGGAGGTGTTCGCCTCCGCCTGGACGGCCCCGCGAATGGCCGCCACTCTCGTCGCTTTCGCCTCACTCATCGGCTGCATCTTTCCAGAGCCGCTCGACCTCGGCCTCGTCCAGCAGCCGGGCCTTGCCGATCCCGAGCCGGCCGAGCCGGAGCGAACCCAGCCGGATGCGCCTGAGGCCGGTCACCTCGTTGCCGATCGCCTCGGCCATTCGTCGCACCTGGCGGTTCCGGCCCTCGTGGATCGTGATGTCGATCTCGCGCTCTCCCATCCGCTTGACGTCGGCCGGCGCGGTCATGCCGTCCTCGAGCCGCACCCCTTCCGTCAGGCGTTCGATCCCGGTGTCCCGGATCGGCTTTCTGAGGGTCACCCGGTAAGTCTTCTCGACCTCGTAGCGGGGGTGGGTCAGCCGGTTGGCCAGCTCGCCGTCGTTGGTCAGCAGGATCAGCCCGCTCGAGTCGGCGTCGAGCCGGCCCACCGGGTAGAGCCGCGCCGTGGTGTCGACCAGGTCGACGACGGCCACGCGCTTGCCGGGCTCGTCGGCGGTCGAGATCACGCCGAGCGGCTTGTTGACCATCCAGACCTCGCGCCCCTCGGGCTCGAGGCGGTGCCCGTCCACTCGGACGTCGTCGCCGGCCTCCACCCCGAAGGCCGGGTCGGTCACCACCCTGCCGTCGACGCGGACGCGACCGGAGGCGATGATCGCCTCGGACTTGCGCCGCGAGGCGACGCCGGCGTGAGCTAGGTACTTGGCCAACCGCATGGCCGGAACTATGTCAGCAGGGTCATCCGGCCTTCGGGATCGGGTAGTAGCCGCTGAAGGCGTACTTGCCGCCGGCGCCCGGCTTGTGGATCGTGGCGATGAGCCAGTCGTTCTTCTCCCCGGGCAGGAAGTAGAAGCCGAAGGCGGCGCTCAGGCCGAGCTGGACCGGATCCTCGTCGGTGGCGCGCACATCTGCCAAGAACGGCTTGGCGAAGTCGCTCTTGCTGAAGGAGTCGACCGAGTCGCCCTCCACGTGGAAACCGGTTTCCTCCGAAGGCAGCTTGGCGTTGAAAGCCTCCACGTCGTCATTCCGGAGGGCGCCGACGACCGCATCCGCCACGGCCTGGGAGTCGTTTTCCTCCGGGGCGGGCCGCAGGCCACCCTGGTCGTGGATCGCCTCGCCCCCGTACCGCAGGTTCCCGTCCAGGTCGTTCGCGAAGTAGAACGCGTAGCGGGTCCCGTCCTCGGTCACGACTTCGGCCTGCCCGGCGGGACCGAACTGCTCGGTGCCCTCGACTTCGCCCGTGCCGAACTGGTCCGCCACGGCCTGGCAAGATTTCCCGTCCAGCTCGCCGGCGTCCGTGTGGCGGGTGGCGTTGATCCGGTCGCACTTGCCGGACCGGATCGCCGCGACGAACGAGTCGGCGGCCTCCTCGATCGTGTTCCCCGGTTCGGCGTACTCGAGATCTTCCGGCGGAGCGGTTTCGGTCGCGACGACCTTGATGTCGGCCGGCTTGCCGCAGACCTTCGTGCCGATCTCCCCGGCGATTGCATCACGTTCCTCGAATGCCCCGGTCGATTCCTCGAAAGCCTCGTTCAGCGCCGTGTCGTCACCCTTTCCGGCCGCGCCGGCTATCGCCTCATCGGACTCGATGATCTTCTCGGTGGCGGCGATGTACTCGTCGAGTTGCTTGCGGGCCTCGGCGTCCGCGTCGATCTCCTCGAAGCCGGCGATCAGCTCCCGGCGTGCGTCGGCCGATCCCTCGAACTCGAGGACGAGGCCGGGGTTGTCCAAGCCACGGGTGCCGAGGTCGTCGAAGGCCGGATTGGTCTCGGTGCACACCTCGTCCATCGCCGCGGCCAGCGTCTCCGGGGTGACTTTCTCATCGTCCGAGCCGCATGCAACGGCGACGAGTCCCGTGGCTAGCACGGCGAAAAGAGCAGCGATCTTCTTCAAGTGGATCTCCCTGACTGGTGATCGAGGCGGAAAGCCCCGGAACGGACCGGAGCAACCTACCAGCGATACCAGACGGGGGTATGCGCCCCGGGGCGACGTTCAGCTCTCGGCGCGCTGCTCGCCGGCCGCGAGCAGGCGCTCGCGGAGCTCCCGCTCATCCTCGGGCGACGGATCAAAGGTGGAGGGGTCCGGCAGGGCGCCCATGTTCTCGAGCCCGAACACCTTCTCGAAGAGCGGCGAGGTCCGGTAGATCGCGGCGCCGAAGCGGGACCTGCCCGCTTCCTCGATCAGCCCGCGCTCGGCGAGGCTGTTCACGGCCGACTCGGACGATACGCCGCGGATCCGGGCGATCTCGGGGCGGGCCACGGGCTGCAGGTAGGCGACGATCGCGAGGGTCTCGGCCTGAGCCTGCGTGAGGGGCGGCGTCCGGGGCTTCGACAGCAGGCGTCGGGCCGCGTTTTCCGCGTCCGGGTCGCTGGCCAGGGTTATTCCCCCGCCGATTCTCCGCATGACGATCCCCCGCCTGCCGGGCGCGAGCTCCGACTCGAGCTCCCTCACGGCATCCTCGACCCGTTCGAGCTCCACCTCCAGGGCCTCGGCCAGGGCGATCTCGGTCACGGGCTGGTTCGAGAGGAAGAGGAGCGACTCGACCCTTCGCGATAGCTCGTTCATGCGGTCCTTGCCAGGTTCGCCTGGTGCGGTTGGGTGCGATGGACGGTGATCGGGCCGCAGGACTCGGTCTGTTCCCACACGGCCTCCCCCTTCTTGTACAGGTCCAGCAGCGCGAATATCGTCACTGCCTGGGTCATCCGGTCCTCCTTCCCGAACTCCTCGTCGAAGTCGAAGACGGGACGGTTGGAGAGCACGGAGCGCAGCACGGAGAGCCGGCGCCGCAGCGAGACGGTCGCCCTCATGTGGGAGAGATCGGGGCGCGGCGGGGGCTCGAGCAGGTCACCGAGCGCCGCCGCGAGCTGCTCGGGCTCGTAGACCTTCTCCGCGGTGTCGACCTCCACCCTCCGCAGGGAGAGCGGCAGCGGGGCCGACCGGTAGAGGTAGCCGCGCTGGCTCTCGAACCGGTCCGAGAGAACGCGGCCGGCGTCCCGGTAGCGCCGGTACTCGAGCATCCGCGCGACGAGCTCCTCGACCGCCTCCGCCGGCTCCATGTCGGTCAGGTCCTCCTCGGCCCCGGGCAGCATGAGCCGGGACTTCAGCTCGAGCAGCGCGGCGATGAGGACGAGGAACTCGGTGGCGACCTCCAGCTCGAGATCGCCTTGCTCCTCGAGGCGCGTGACGTAGCTCGCGACGATCTCTCCCAGCTCGACCTCCAGCAGGCTGATCTCCTCGCGCAGGACGATGCTCAGGAGCAGGTCGAAGGGCCCGATGAAGACATCGAGATCCAGGTCGAGGTCCAGGTCCAGCAAGTTGGCCATCGAAAAGAGCGTAGAGGGGCCGTCGGTCGCCTCCACCACGAAAATCCGCTATTTGCGAACCGGCCGGATTCCGCGTTCTGCCGCTATTTGCAGGAAAGTTGCAGTTATCGGCGCGGAACCCCGACGCCCATCGCCGCGCGGACGTCGGCCATCGTCTCGGACGCGATCGCGCGGGCCTTGGCGGCCCCCCGGGCCAGGACCCGCTCGATCTCCGCCTCGTCCTCGCGGATCTCGGGATAGCGCTCGCGGACCGGCGCGAGGTACTCGACGACGGCGTCGGCCACGGCCTTCTTGAAGTCGCCGTAGCCCTTTCCCTCGAACTCGGCCTCGACCTGTTCCTCGGTCTGACCCGTGGCGACCGCGTAGATGCCGATCAGGTTTCCGATCCCCTCCTTGCCCTCCCCGCGACGCACCTCGCGGCCCGAGTCGGTCACCGCCGAGCCGAGCTTCTTGCGGGTCTCCTGCTCGGTCTCGAGCAGATAGACCCGCCCGCTGTCGGCCCCGACCGAGGTCGACATCTTCCTGGTGGGCTCCTGCAGGTCCATGATCCGGGCCCCGATCTCCGGGATCCGGTGCTCGGGGATCACGAAGGTCTCGCCGAAGCGCTCGTTGAAGCGCCGTCCGATCTCGCGCATCAGTTCGATGTGCTGGCGCTGATCCTCGCCGACCGGAACCTCCTCGGCCCGGTACACGAGCACGTCGGCCGCCTGGAGCAGCGGGTAGATGAAGATCCCGGCCGAGACCAGGTCCTTCTGCTGGGCGGACTTCTCCTTGAACTGGGTCATCCGGTTCAGGTCGCCGTGCGCGCAGACCCCGGAGAGCAGCCAGCAGAGCTCCGTGTGCTCCGGGATGTCGGACTGGCGGAAGAGGATGCATCGATCCGGGTCGACCCCGGCCGCGAGGATCGCCGCGGTGGTGTCGTAGAGGTTCCCCCGGAGCTGGGCCGGTTCGTAGGCCACCGTGATCGCGTGGAGGTCGACGATCGAGTAGATCGCGGGGTCGCCCCGGTCCTGACCCTCCACGTACTGCCTGATCGCCCCGATGTAGTTGCCCAGGTGCTTTCGCCCGGTGGGCTGTATTCCCGAAAAGATTCGCATCGGGGCGAAAGACTATTTATTCGCTCCTCCCCGCGCGCCCGATGGTCATGGCGTCGGCGTCGGCGAGGGCTGCGGAGGCCGCGACCGTCGTCCGGGCCACGTCGAGGTCGTCCGCGTCGCCGCGGATCGCGGCGCCGACGAGCAGCGCGATCAGGATCGCCACCCCGAAGGGCGTCGCCGATCGTGGTGGAGGCCGCCCGACCGACCGCAACGATGTTCCGTTGCATCATGCGACTGACCGATACAATCGATCCGATGCTGGATCGCGAGTACGACACCCAGGTGTGCTCCATCGCCCGCTCCCTCGAGGTGGTGGGCGAGCGCTGGTCGCTCCTCATCATCCGCAACGTCGGGCTCGGGATGAACCGCTTCGAGCCGCTGAGGGAGAACCTGGGGATCACCCGGAGCGTGCTCACCACGAGGCTCAACTCCCTGATCGAGTACGGCATCCTGGAGAAGCGTCGATACAGCGAACGCCCTCCTCGCTACGAGTACCACCTGACCGAGAAGGGACGCGACCTCGCGCCCGTCCTGCTCCAGCTCATGTGGTGGGGCGACCGCTACTACCCCGAGGCGGGCGGACCCCCGACCGTCGCGGTCCACAAGTCCTGCGGCGGCGACCTGGACCGTCACATGGTCTGCGAGAAGTGCGGCGAGGCGGTCGAGGCGGACCGGGTCTACCTGAAGCCGGGCCCGGGACGAGACGCCGAAGACAAACCCCGGATCCCCGCCTAAATTAACTGGAGTCGGCGAGCTTCGCCCCGCCTCCAGGTTAAACCCGCCGGCCCGCCCGAGTCTGCACTAGACGGTTGGCCGGGCCGGCTCCGGCTGAACAGTCTCCATGGCGTAACTGGCGGAGCCCCGCCCAACACCTCATCATGTGCAGACTTGGGGGCGGGGCGGGTTGTTTGTCGAGCGAGGGCGGTAGCCCGCGCGAGGCGTTTTTTATTGATGAGACGTTGGTGCCACCGAGCTGTCCCAGACGCCACGCGGGCCTGGCGCCGCCCGCCCCTATGCGAGGGTTCGGGCGATGACCACCCGCTGAATCTCGTTCGTGCCCTCGTAGATCTGGGTCAGCTTGGCATCGCGCATCATGCGCTCCACCGGGTATTCCCTGACGTAGCCGTAGCCGCCGAGGACCTGCACCGCCTCGGTGGTGACCTCCATCGCGACGTCGGAGGCGAAGAGCTTCGCCATCGCCGAGTACTTGCCGAGCTTGGGGTCGTTGGTCTCGGCCATGGAGGCCGCCTTGTAGAGCAGCTCGCGGGCCGCGGCGGTCTTGGTCTCCATGTCGGCGAGCTTGAACTGGATGCCCTGGAGCTGGTTGATCGGCTTGCCGAACGCGACGCGCTCCTTGGCGTAGTCGGCGGCGTAGTCGGTCGCCCCCTGGGCGATGCCGAGGGCCTGGGCGCCGATGCCGAGGCGGGAACGGTCGAGCGTCCGCATCGCGACCTGGAATCCCTTGCCGACCTCGCCGATCACGTTCTCGTCGGGCACGAAGACGTCCTCGTAGACGGGCTGGCCGGTCGGCGATCCCTTCATGCCCATCTTCTTCTCGAGCGCGTCGATGCGGAAGCCCTCGGAATCGGCCATCACCGCGAAGCAGGTGATGCCGCGGGAGAACTTCACGTCGGGATCGGTGACCGCGAACGTGACGTACACGTCGGCGACGCCGGAGTTGGTGATCCAGTTCTTGGCGCCGTTCAGCTTCCATCCGCCGTCGACCTTGGTCGCGCGCGTGCGCATCGCGCCCGGGTCGGAGCCCGCGTCGGGCTCGGAGAGGCAGAACGCGCCGAGCCACTCGCCCGAGGCCATCCGCGGGAGGATCCGGTCCTTGAGCTCGTCGGACGCGGCGAGCTTCATCGGCAGCGACGAGAGGTCCTGGGCGGCGACCATGAGCGACGAGGAGGCGCAGCCCTTCGCGATCTCCTCGATCGCGGCGCAGAGCATCAGCTCGCCGGTGCCGGTGCCGCCGTGCCGCTCCTCGAACGGGAGCCCGAACAGGTCGTGCTCGGCGAAGAGCTCGCGGATGTCCTGCGGGAACTCCCCGGACTCGTCGATGTCGTGGGCGCGGGGCGTCACCTTCTCGACCACCATCTGACGGATCACCTCGAGGAAGTCGAGCTGGTCCTGGGTCAGTGCGTACTGGGCTTCGGCGGTCATTCGGTCACTCCGGTTCGTCTCGGTTTGAAAAAGGCCGAAGGACAGGTTATTGGGGCTGGCGAATCCGGGGCTTGCGCGTGGCGCCGACCTCGTCGAGTCTTCTAACCGGCGTGGTGTATGGCGCGTTCTGGGCGATGGACGGATCCCCCTCCGCTTCCTCGAGGATCTTCTCGATCGCGTCGGCGAACGCGTCCAGGTCTTCCTTGGACTCCGTCTCGACGGGTTCGATCATCAGTGCCTCGTCCACCAGAAGCGGGAAGTAGACGGTCGGCGGGTGGAAGCCGAAGTCGAGGAGGCGTTTCGCCAGGTCCAACGTCTTGACGCCGAGCTCCTTCTTCATCGGGGCGCCCGAGAGGACGAACTCGTGCATGCAGTGACGGTCGAAGGCGATCGGCAGGTACCTGCCGGCCCGGCCGTGGGCGAGACGGCTCTTCAGGTAGTTCGCGTTCAGCACGGCCTGGCGCGACGCCTCGGCGAGGCCGTCGCCGCCGAGGCTGAGGATGTACGCGAGCGAGCGCACGAAGACGCCGAAGTTGCCCTGGAAGCCGCGCAACCGCCCGATGGACTTGGGACGGTCGTGATCGAGATCGAAGAAGACGCCGTCCTCGGACTCGACGCGCACCACCTGCGGCCGAGGGATGAAGGGCTCCACCCGCTCCGAGACGGCGATCGGGCCGGCGCCCGGCCCTCCCCCGCCGTGCGGTTGGGAGAAGGACTTGTGCAGGTTGACGTGGACGATGTCGAAGCCCATGTCGCCCGGGCGCGCCTGGCCCATGATCGCGTTGAGGTTCGCGCCGTCGTAGTACAGGAGCCCGCCCGCCTCGTGGACGAGCGCGGCCATCTCCGCGATGTTCTCGTCGAATACCCCGAGCGTGTTGGGGTTCGTGAGCATCAGGCAGGCGATTTCGTCGTCGATCTTGGACCTCAGGTCCTCCAGGTCCACCCCGCCCTTCTCGTTCGTGGCCACCTTGACCACCTCGTACCCGGCCATGGTGACCGACGCCGGGTTGGTGCCGTGGGCGGTGTCCGGGGTGAGCACCTTCGTCGGGTTGCGCCCCCGGTCGGCGTGATACGCCCGGGTGAGGAGCAGGCCGGCGAGCTCGCCCTGCGACCCCGCCGAGGGTTGGAGGCTCACGGTCGGGAGGCCAGTGATCTCGCTCAGCGACTCCTGCAGCAGGTACATGAGCTGGAGGGCACCCTGGGCGTCGGCCGGGTCGGTCGCCGGGTGGAGCTTCGCGTGCCCGGGCAGCGCCGCGACCCTTTCGTTCAGGCGCGGGTTGTACTTCATGGTGCAGGAGCCGAGCGGGTAGAAGCCGGTGTCGAGGTCGAAGTTCCGGCGGGACAGGCGGTTGTAGTGGCGGACGATCTCGGGCTCCGAGACCTCGGGCAACTCGGCCGGCTCCCGGCGGAGAAGGTGAGCCGGGATCAGGTCCGCGAGCGGGGTCTCCTCGATCCCTTCGCCGAGCGCCGGCAGCTGCGCGGCGCGCCGGCCCGCGACGGACTTCTCGTAGATCGTCTTCGCGCGGTCCGCCTGCTGCGGCGTCTCCTTCAGCGTGGGGGCGCTCATCGCACGCCCCCGGCGACGGGGTTCCCGTCCTCGTCGTGATCGTGGATGTGCTCCCCCCAGCCGGCCTGGGCGTGCTCCAGCATGTGGGCGAGCCAGCCGATCTCGTCCACGGACCGGTTCTCGGTGATCGCCACGAGGAACGCGTCCTCGTACTCGGGGTAGTCGCGGCCGAGCGGGTAGACGGGCAGCCGCGGGGCGGGGCCTTCCGACTCGTCGCCGAGGGGCAGGAGCTCACCGACCGGCCGCTCGGAGCGCACCGCGAACTCGCGGACCACCGGGGCGTCGTGGAGGAGCTCGTATCCGTCGAGGCCACCGAGCAGGTTGCGGGCGTATGCGGTGCGGCGCGCGAGTAGCTCGCCGAGCTCCACGAAGCCCCGCTTGCCGAGCCAGGCCAGGTGGATCATCCCGGCCAGGGCGTTCAGCGCCTGCGCCGTGCAGATGTTCGAGGTCGCCTTCTCGCGGCGGATGTGCTGCTCACGGGTTTGCAGGGTGAGAACGAACCCGCGCCGCCCGTCGACGTCGGTCGTCTCGCCCGCGATCCTTCCCGGCATCTTGCGGAGGTACTCCTCCTTCGCGCAGAAGAACCCGAACGACGGGCCGCCGAAGTCGAGCCGGTTGCCGAGGGGCTGGCCCTCGCCGAAGGCGATGTCGGCCCCGCATTCACCCGGGGGCCTGAGGATGCCCAGGGTCATCGGGTCGACGGCGACGATCAGCAGCGCGCCCTTCGCCTTGACCGCCTCGCCGAGCGCGGCCACGTCCTCCACCGCCCCGAGGAAGTTCGGGTTCTGGAGGAAGACGGCGGCGGTGTCGTCGGTGACCGCGGCGGCGAGCTCGTCGGCGGAGGTGAGTCCGTTCTCCAGCCCGACCTCGGTCAGCGTGGCGCCGAAACCGACCGCGTGCGTGGCCAGGGTCTCCCGGCTGTGCGGGTGCAGTCCCCGGGACGCGACGAGACCGGTCCGGCCGGTGGCGCCCATCGCCAGGTAGGCGGCGGAGGCCGCGGCGGAAGGCCCCTCGTAGAGGCCGGCGTTGGCGACGGGCAGCCCGGTGATCTCGCTCATCGCGGTCTGGAACTCGAACATCACCTGGAGTCCGCCCTGGGAGACCTCGGGCTGGTAGGGCGTGTACGGGGTGAGGAACTCGGAGCGGGAGACGATCGCCTCGACGATGGCCGGCACGTAGTGGTCGTACATCCCGGCCCCGAGGAACGAGGGGATGCGTTCGGCGTCGAGGTTGGTGTCGGCGAGGCCCGCGAGGAAGCGATACACCTCGGACTCGCTCATCCCGTCCTCGAGGTCGAGCGGCCTCCCGAGCTTGACCTCTTCCGGGATCTGCGCGAACAGGTCGTCGACCGAGTCGACCCCGATCGCGGCCAGCATGTCGGCCTGGTCTGCCGCCGTCGCCGGTGTGTACCCCGCCAAGTCGGCCTACTCCAGGCTGGCGGTGTAGGCCGCCGCGTCCATCAGCGAATCGGCCTCGGACGGATCGCTCAACCGGATCTTGACGAGCCAGCCCGTCTCGTACGGATCGGCGTTGATCGCCTCCGGGGCGTCCGCGAGGCTCTCGTTGACGGCGATCACCTCGCCGGACACGGGAGCGACCACGTCGGAGACGGCCTTCACCGACTCGACCTCCGCGTAGGGCTGGTCCTTGGTGACCTCGGCGCCGATCTCGGGCCCCTCGAAGAAGACGACCTCGCCCAGCGAGTCCTGGGCGTACCAGGTGATGCCCAGGGTGGCCTCGTCCCCCTCGATCCGCGCCCAATCGTGCTCCGGGTGGTACTTCAGGTCTTCGGGGTAGCTGGCCTCGGCCAAGGTCATCTCGCTTTCTTGTAAAGGGGTTTCGAGCTTACGCGCGCCGTACGACGCTTCCCGCGCACGTCGACCTCGAGCTCGGTCCCGGGCTCGGCCAGGTCCGAACGGACGTAGGCCAGGCCGATCCCGCACTCGAGCGAGGGCGAGAACGTCCCGCTGGTCACCTCGCCCACGGTCTCCTCGCCGAGCATCACCGGGTTGCCCTGGCGCGGGATGCCCGGGCCCTCGATCGCGAACGGCGCGAGCTTCTCGTCGGTTCCGTTGGCGCGGAGCACGGCGACCTTCTCGGCCCCGACGAAGCCGGTCGACTCGACGCAGGCCCATCCGAGCCCGGCGGAGATCGGATCCGTCTCCTCCGTCAGGTCGTTGCCATGCAGATGGAAGCAGACCTCGAGGCGCAGGGTGTCTCGCGCGCCGAGACCGCAGGGCACGGTGCCGGCGTCGACCAGCTCGGTCCAGATCGCCGGCGCGATCCCGGGGTCGATCAGGATCTCGACCCCGTCTTCGCCCGTGTACCCGGTGCCGCAGACGATCGCCGGGCGTCGTCCGATCTGGCGCGCCGCGACCTGGAAGCGGGCGGGCAGATCGACGTGGAGGGTGTTCTCGACGATGCGGCGGGCGTTGGGGCCCTGGATCGCCAGCATCGCGTAGTTGAAGCTCGCGTCCCGGACGTACACGTCGAAGTCGCGGGCGAGTTCGCCGAAACGGATCAGGTCGGCCCGGTGGTTGCCGGCGTTGGTCACGACCAGGTAGCGGTCGTGACCGAGGCGATAGACGAAGAGGTCGTCGATCACCCCGGCGTCGTCGTTCAGCAGCAGCGAGTACTGGGCGCCCCCGACCTGGATCTTCGCGACGTCGTTGGTGACCAGCCGCTGGAGGAAGGCGAGCGACCCCGGGCCCTCGACCTCGATCTGCCCCATGTGGGAGACATCGAAGATCCCGGCGTGGGTCCGGACGGCGATGTGCTCCTCCTTGATGCCGTCGTACTGGACGGGCATCTCCCAGCCCGCGAAGGGCACCATCTTTGCCCCGGCCTCGACGTGGGTCTCGTAGAGGCTGGTCCGGCGTTCGGCGAGAGACGAAGTCACCGGGTCAGATTACGCCAACCACGCCTCCGGCGGCGCCAGACCGGACCCCAAACGAGGTTTTTCCGCATGAAACCTGGGATCTACGCTCCCAGGTTTGTTCCACAATCCTAGTCGCGGAGGAAGGGAGGAACTTCGATGTCGCCGTCCCCGACCCGCAGGTTGCTGAGGTCGGTGTCCTCCGGCGAAACCCGCTTGCGGCTCTCGTAGCGGCGACGGACCCGCTGGGGCGAGCGAGCCAGGAGCTCGAAGCCCTCGAAGCCAGTCGCGATCACCGTGACGCGGACCTCGTCGACGAGCGACTGGTCGACCACGGAGCCGAAGATGATGTTCGCGTTCGGGTCGGCCTCCGACTGGACGAGCTGCGCGGCCTCGTTGACCTCGAACAGCCCGAGTTCCTCCGGGCCCGTGATGTTGAGCAGCATGCCGGTCGCACCCTTGATCGATTCCTCGATCAGCGGCGAGGTGATCGCGGCCTTGGCGGCGTCGATCGCACGGTTCTCGCCCTGGCCCGCCCCGACGCCCATCAGGGCCGAGCCGGCGTCGCGCATGATCGTCCGCACGTCGGCGAAGTCGAGGTTGATCAGCCCCGGGATCGTGATCAGGTCGGTGATGCCCTGCACGCCCTGTCGCAGGATGTCGTCCGCCATCCGGAACGCGTCGAGCACCGTGGTTCGGCGCTCGACGGCCTGGAGCAGCTTCTCGTTCGGGACGATGATCAGCGTGTCGACGTGGTTGCGCAGCTTCTCGATGCCCTCCATCGCGTTCTGCATGCGCTTCTTGCCCTCGAACTCGAAGGGCTTGGTCACGGCGCCGACGGTCAGCGCGCCGATCTCCTCCTTGGCGATCTCGGCGATGATCGGCGCCGAGCCGGTCCCGGTGCCGCCGCCCTCGCCAGCGGTGACGAAGACCATGTCGGCCCCCTTCAGCGCCTCCTTGATCTCGTCGCGGGTCTCGGCCGCGGCGCCGGCGCCGATCTCGGGCTTGCCCCCGGCCCCGAGGCCTCGGGTCAATTCCTGGCCGATCGAGATCTTGATGTCGGCGTCACAGGCCTGAAGCGCCTGGGCGTCGGTGTTCACCGCGATGAACTCGACGCCCCGCACTCCGGCATCGACCATCCGGCTCACTGCGTTGGTACCGCCGCCGCCGCAGCCGACGACCTTGATTACCGCCAGGTATGTGGTCTCCATCATTCCGATCCAAATCTTTTGCTTGAGTTGAAGCCTCCGGGGCCCGCAGCCTGCATTCCCGCTTAAGGGTTGCCAAGGCCGGCCGGATCCCGGAAATTGCGCTCAACGTAGGGCATCTCGACGGATCTGTCAACGGGCCGCAGGCGATCCTGCAAGGCCGGATTCTAGACCAATGGTCGAGGGTTTGGAGACACTCGAGCTTTGGTCGAGGGTTAGGGTGGCGCTCGGCCCCACCGCGCGGATCGGCGGGCTACATCCCTGACCGCAAGCGGGAAAACGCCGCGCGGGGTCACCCATCCACGGGGTTG
>Ga0065721_10001339_pt1 | contig 17298 bp, 15 predicted proteins | sample Mesricmetagenome_FD_59108 | JGI IMG/M metagenome (GOLD analysis project Ga0065721, IMG submission 59108) | Mesophilic microbial community from rice straw/compost enrichment Sample: eDNA_1 v2 (version 2) | ecosystem: Engineered > Solid waste > Grass > Composting > Bioreactor | place: USA: Davis... | reverse complement strand
GCGTTTCCTGCAACGCGCGCGGCGCTCCGGCAAACAGGTGGCCAGTTCCCCCGCAAGGAGACACGGCCATGAGGATCAGGACACTGTCGGGCGACCGCGGACAGCTGCAGGAGCTGCACTGGCCGCCCGGCGCGCACGAGCGGCCCACGCTGGCGACCCTGGCGCGCGGCGCGGGCCTCGCGCTGCAGGCCGGCGCGGCCAGCATCTGGCTGGTCGTGCGCGGCAGCGCCGAGCTGGAAGGCCAGGAGGACCGCTTCGCCCTGGGCGCCGGGCACTGGATCTACCTGGACCGCGAGTCGATGCCGGTGGTGCGCAGCGGCAGCCGCGCGCTGGTGCTGGGCCTGGTGCTTTCCGCCGGCCTGCAGGCGCGGCTGCAGCAGTCGGCCTATGCGCCGATGTATCCCGGGCGCGGCGAGGCGCCGCCGCGCGCGCGCCGCGGCGTGCTGTCGCTGTGGCGCCGGCTGCTGCGTCCCGGGCTGCACCCGGCTGACGCCTCGGTCCTGCTCGGCCGCCTGCTGCGCGCGCTGGCCGACCTGCAGGACGACTGCAGCGCGCTGGTGGAGCGCTGCCCCGGCCGCACCCTGCACCGCCGCCGCCAGGTGTTCGCGCGCATGCAGCGGGTGATGCTTTACCTGGAGGGGCACCCCGAGCGCGCCCTGACCACGCTGCAGATGGCCGATCGCGCCAGCATGTCGGTCTGGTACTTCATCCGCGCGTTCCGCGCGGTGTACGGGGAGACCCCGCAGGCGGCCTCGGCGCGCCTGCGCCTGCAGCGCGCCGCGCGCCTGCTGCTGGAGGGGCGGATGGCGGTGGGCGAGGTCGGCGCCGCGTGCGGCTTCGAGAACAACTGCAGCTTCTCGCGCGCGTTCCGCGCGCAGTTCGGCGTGCCGCCGTCGATCTACCGTCTCCATGGGGGGAGCGTGGCGGCAGCCCTGGCAAACCCGGTCGACATGCACGGCCAAGCGGGATGAGCGCGTGGCTCCGTAACGTCTTGCTGCGTTTTCGCAAACCCCTAACGGACCGGAGAACACCCATGAAACACCATCCACGCGCCGCATCGCGGCTGGCGGCGCTGCCGCTGGGCATCGCCTGCGCCCTGGCCGCCAGCGGCGTCGCCGCACAGGAAGGCCCCGCCGGCGAGGCACAGACCCTGGACCGGGTCACCGTCACCGGCTCGCGCCTCAAGCGCGCCGACATCGAGGGCGCGGTCCCGGTCACCGTGATCGACCGCGCCACGATCGACGCCAGCGGCGACATCTCGGTGGCCGAGCTGCTGCGCGACAGCTCCTTCGCCGCGTTCGGCAGCTTCCGCCCGCGCTCGGGCAGCAGCGCCCAGGCGGTGTCGGAGGTGGACATGCGCGGCATCGGCGCCGACCGCACCCTGGTGCTGGTCGACGGCCGCCGCGCGCCGTACGCGCCGAGCACCGGCACCGCGGCCGACCTCAACACCATCCCGCTGGCGGCGGTGGAACGGATCGAGATCCTGTCCGACGGCGCCTCGGCGCTGTACGGCTCCGACGCCATCGGCGGCGTGGTCAACATCATCCTGCGCAAGGACTTCGAGGGTGGCGAGGTGCGCTACGGCCGCGGCAACCCGGCGGTGCGCGGCGGCGACACCGAGGAGGCCTCGCTGCTGTTCGGCACCAGCTCCGAGCGCGGCAGCCTGCTGATGGGCGCCTCGTACAACGCGCGCGGCATCGTCTTCAGCCGCGACCAGATCGGCGGCGACGTCCGCGGCGGCTCCGGCTACGGCAACAACTACTACATCGAGGACCCGGACGCGCCGGGCGAGGAAGGCGAGTACGGCGGCGCGCTGCCGGGCTTCGCCTGCAACAGCGACGGCTTCTGGATGAACGGCGACACCTGCGCCTACGACTACAACGCCGTGGCCGCCAGCGACGCCTCGGTCCGCAACAAGGCCCTCTTCGCCCGCGGCCAGTACGACGTCAGCCCCAGCTTCAGCGTCAATGCCGCGCTGAGCTACAGCAAGGCCAGCAGCTTCGGCCGCTTCGCCCCGACCCCGGGCGTGCTGTACGTGGAGGAGGGCAGCCCCAACGACCCGGTCAAGGGCGACGGCCTGGGCGCGTTCATCTACCACCGCTACGCCGCGGCCGGCAACCGCGACAACTTCATCGACAACGACACCGTCGACGTGCAGCTGGGCGCCAGCTGGATGGCCAGCGAGCGCCTGACCCTGGACTTCGGCCTGCGCACCAGCCGCGCCAGCTCCTCCGACATCGGCCGCGGCTACATCGTCACCCCGCTGGCGGAGAAGGCCGCCGCCGACGGCAGCTACAACGTCGCCGATCCGTTCGCCGACCCGGACGTGGTCAAGGGCTTCACCGTCACCACCAACCGCCAGGGCAAGTTCAACGTCGACGAGATGTTCGCCAGCGCGGCGCTGGACCTGTTCCAGATGGCAGGCGGCACCTCGGCGGTCGGCGTTCGGCGTGGAGCACCGCCGGGAGGACTACGCCGACGTCTACGACGCGCTGTCGGAGTCCGGCGCGGTGGCCGGCTCGGCCGGCAACACCGCCGGCGGCCGGCGCAAGGTCAGCGCGGCCTACGCCGAGTGGTACCTGCCGGTGGCGCAGGACTTCGACTTCACCCTGGCCGCGCGCTACGACCGCTACGACGACTACGGCAGCGACGTCTCGCCGAAGCTGTCGCTGCGCTGGCAGCCGCTGGACAACCTGACCCTGCGCGCCTCGGTGGGCGAGGGCTTCCGCGCCCCGGCGCTGCCCTACGTGCACAGCCAGCGCGCGTTCAGCGCCGAGCCGATCTCCGACTACCGCACCTGCGTGGCCACCGGCTTCTCGCCGGTGCTGTGCGGCGGCGACGCCAACGGCGACAACATCGCCGACGGCCCGGAGAACGAGGAGGAGGTCGCCTACCAGGTCGATTCCTACCAGACCGGCAACCCGGACCTGCTGTCGGAGCACTCGCGGCAGTTCAGCGTCGGCCTGGCCTGGGATCCGCTGGACTGGTTCAACCTGACCCTGGACTACTACCGGATCCAGATCGACGACCGCATCCGCCTGATCTCCTTCCGCGAGCTGGTCGGCCTGGACAACGCCGGCCAGCCGTTGCCGGAGCACACCTGGGTCAAGCGCCGCAGCAACGGTTCCATCAGCGAGATCCAGACCGCCTTCGTCAACGAGGGCAAGCTGGATACCCGCGGCCTGGACCTGAACCTGCGTGCCTCCGGCAACCTCGCCTGGGGCCGCGTGGACAGCTGGCTGCAGGTGGCGCGGGTGCTGGAGTACACCGTGGTCGACGGTGACACCCGCAAGGATCCGCTGGGCTGGGTCACGCAGCCGAAGCTGCGCGCCACCTGGCGCAACGCCTGGAGCCGCGGCGACTTCAACCTCGCCTGGAACATCAACTACATCGGCAGCCAGCAGAACCCGGCCGAGGTCCCGCCCTACGGCTTCATCACCAGCGGTCCGGGCGTGCGCGTGGGCAGCTACACCACCCACGACCTCAACCTGACCTGGAACGCGCCGTGGAACGGCAGCCTGAGCCTGGGCGTGAACAACGCCGGCGACCGTTACCCGGAGCTGGTCGGCTACGACAACCAGCCCTGGAACTTCCACCTCTACGACGCCTACGGGCGCACCGTGTACTTCCGCGTCTCGCAGAAGTTCTGAGGCCTGCAGGGGGAGGGACGGGGAGGCCGCAAGGCCTCCCCGTCTTTTTTTCGGCGCGCGCTGGCGCCGCGTTCACGGGCCGGCGCGGATCATCCGGCGCCAGGTCCTCCCTCCCGGGGGACGCAGGAGCACGCCATGGTCCGCTTCCTCCGTATCCCCCGCGCCGCCGCCGTGCTGGCGGCCGCGGCCATGCTGCTGCTGGCGGCCTGTGCCAGCGGCCCGCGGATCAGCAGCGAGGCCGATCCTTCGGCCGACTTCGGCCGCTACCGCAGCTTCGCCTTCTATTCGCCGCTGGCGATCGAGTCGCGCGGCTATTCCACCCCCACCAGCAACCGCATCCGCCAGGCCGCACGCGCGCAGCTGGAGGCGCGCGGCTACGTCTACGACGAGCGCGACCCGGACCTGTGGGTGAACCTCAACGCCTACCTGCAGGAACGCACCGACGTCAGCACCATCCCCGAGGTGGACTACGACTACTACTACAGCTACCGCGCCCGCAGCTACGTGGCGGTGCCGTACTGGCGCGAGCGCACCAGCGTGCGCCGCTACACCGAAGGCACGCTCAACGTGGACCTGGTGGACGCGCGCCAGAACCGGCTGGTGTGGACCGGGGTGGCGGTAGGCCAGGCCAGCAGCCGCAGCACGCCGGCCGAGCGCGACGCGCGGATCGACTCGGCCGTGGCCCAGATCTTCGCCCGCTACCCGTACCGGGCCGCGCCGCGCTGACGCGGCGGCGCGGGCGGATGTGCCCGCGCCGGTTGCATGCCGCGGCCGCCGCGCCTCAGGCGCCGACCGCGGCCGAGTCCAGCAGCAGGTCCGCCTGTGCGCGCCACTCCTCCAGGCGCGGCAGCACGTTGCAGCGCTGCAGGTACTCCAGGTCCGGCTCCTCGCCGGAGGCCAGGGCCATGGCCACGTGGGTGGCGCCGGTGACCCAGAAGCTGCGGCTGGACGAGCGCGACGGCGTGCGGTGGAACGCCACCGCCTCGATGATCGGCATCGGCAGGCCCCACAGGCCCAGCAGGTAGGCGCCGGCCTCGGTATGGCCGGGGCGCGCGTCGCCGGCGGCGGCCGGCTCGCGCTCGTCGCGCACGCCGGGCAGCAGCAGGCCGATGTCGGCCAGCAGGGCGGCGGTGGCGCCCAGCTCGGCGCTGGATTCGGGGAGCATGCGCTTGGCCAGGCGCGAGGCCACCAGCGCGCGCTGCTGCAGCGCCGCGCGGTCCACCCCGGCCGGGGCCGGCAGGGCGAACACCTCGCTGGCCAGGACCAGGTCGCGCAGGGTGGCGATGCCCAGCCGGGTCACCGCGGCGCGCAGGTCGGTCACGGTGCGCCCGGAGGAGAAGAACGCCGAGTTGCACAGCTGCAGCACCTTGGCCGCGATCGCCGGGTCGGCCGCGACCAGGGCGGCGATGTCGGCGGCGCTGGTGTCCTCGTCGTTCTCCAGCGCGTGCATCAGGCGCAGGTACAGCTGCGGCGGCGAGGGCAGCTGCTCGACCCGGCCGATGCCGTCGCGCAGCTGCGGGTTGTCGACCAGCTCGCGCAGCTCCTCCAGGCTGCCGATGGATTCCAGCAGCAACTCGGGGGCCACGGGGGCGGGCAGGAAGCGGTGGGCCAGGCCGATGATGCGCGCCGGCGGGGTGGCCGAGTTCTCGATCACCGCCATGCGCGAGGTGGAGGGCCTCAGGGTACGGACCTTGGCCGAGTCAGGGTGGCCGGCGGCATGTCCGGCAGCGCCGGCGGCACCAGGACCACGTCGACCTCGACCGCGGTCCACGTGGGCCATGGCCGAGCCGCCATCCGGGCAACGGTGGACATCCCAGTCCTCTCCCATGTCACCGACCAGTTCCACGAGGTCGGCAGGAAACACGACGTCGTCACCGACGAACAGGATGCGCACTCATTCCTCCACGAAGATCGTCCAGCCAGGGCGTGCCGGGGCCCGCCCCTGCACGGTAGCGGATAACCGCGCAGGAATCTTCAGGACTGCCGGCACCCCGGGCACGGCACTGCCGGGAAGTGTGCCGCATTTGGCGGTCCGGCGGCGCCGGCGGACCGCCGGCGCGCGATGGGTGCGGCCGTGCCGCACCCGGTGGCGATCAGGCCTCGCCCTTGGCCTTGGCGCGTTCCATCGACTCGACCAGGATGCGGCGGGCCTCCTCGGCGTCGCCCCAACCCTCGACCTTGACCCACTTGCCCTTCTCCAGGTCCTTGTAGTGCTCGAAGAAGTGGCCGATGCGCTCCAGCCAGTGGCTGGAGACCTGGTTGATGTTCTCCACGTGGGCGTAGCCGGCGAACACCTTGGGCACCGGCACGGCCAGGATCTTCTCGTCGCCGCCGGCCTCGTCGCTCATCTTCAGCACGCCCACCGGGCGGCAGCGCACCACCGAGCCCGGGACCAGCGGCAGCGGCAGCACCACCAGCACGTCGGCCGGGTCGCCGTCGCCGCACAGGGTGTTGGGCACGTAGCCGTAGTTGCACGGGTAGCGCATCGGGGTGGAGAGGATGCGGTCGACGAAGATCGCGCCGCTTTCCTTGTCCACCTCGTACTTGACCGGCTCGGAGTCCTTCGGGATCTCGATGACGACGTTGATTTCCTCGGGCGGGTTGCGTCCGGAATTGACCTGGTCGAGGCCCATCAGTGACTCCATTCCATCGGTTGGGTGAATCCGGCCATTTTACGCGCTGCGGTATTGCATTGCACAACGCACGATGGCAGGGCCCTCCGGGGCGGGCGCGGCCCGGAGGCGGGGCGCCGCGGCGGGCTCCCGCGCGGCCAGGCACGGCCCGGGGCGTGCCGCGCATCACGCAAATCCCCGGTGCGCACAGCCGGGGCCGCGGTGCAATTAGCCGAAAAGCGCATGGGCGCGCCGCGGCCGCGGCGGCAGGCCGGGGGCCCGGGACCGGTAGAATCGGGCGATTCTCCCCNCGACGTTGGACCCCCTGCATCATGAACGAGCGTATTGCCCACGCCGGCCTGGCTTCCAGGCTCATGTCGGCGGAGCAGGCCGCTGCCCTGATCCAGCCCGGCATGGCCGTGGGCATGAGTGGCTTCACCGGCGCCGGCTATCCCAAGGCCGTGCCCCAGGCGCTGGCCGCGCGCATCGAGGCGGCGCACGAGCGCGGCGAATCCTTCGCCATCCGCATCCTCACCGGCGCGTCGACAGCGCCGGAACTGGACGGCGTGCTGGCGCGCGCCGGCGGCATCGAGTTCCGCCTGCCGTACCAGTCCGATCCGGAACTGCGTGGCCGCATCAACGGCGGCCAGATCGAGTACATGGACGTGCACCTGGGCCACGTCGCCCAGCATGCGCTGTTCGGTTTCCTCGGCCGCATCGACCTGGCCATCGTCGAGGTCACCGCGATCCTGCCCGACGGCCGCCTGGTGCCCTCNACCTCGGTGGGCAACAACAAGACCTGGCTGGACCTGGCCGACAAGGTGATCATCGAGGTCAACCACCGCCAGCCNCGCGGCATGGANGGNATGCACGANNTCTACTACGGCACCGCCAAGCCGCCGCANCGCAAGCCGATCCCGCTGACCCACCCGGGCGACCGCATCGGCGAGCCCTACCTCAAGGTCGACCTGGACAAGGTCGTGGCGGTGGTNGAGAGCGACGCGCCGGACCGCATCGGCCGCTTCGCCCCGATCGACGACGTCTCCCGCGCCATCGCCGGCCACCTGGTGGAGTTCTTCCGCCACGAGATCNGNGCCGGGCGCCTGGGCGAGCANCTGCTGCCNCTGCAGTCGGGCGTGGGCAACATCGCCAACGCGGTGCTGGCCGGCCTGCACGANGGCGGNTTCCGNGGCCTGACCGCGTTCACCGAGGTGATCCAGGACGGCATGCTCGACCTGATCGGCAACGGCACGATCGACATGGCCTCGGCCACCTCGTTCTCGCTCAGCCCCGAGGGCGTGGAGGAGTTCGCGCGCAACATCGACCTGTACCGCGAGAAGATCGTGCTGCGCCCGCAGGAGATCTCCAACCACGCCGAGCTGGTGCGCCGCCTGGGCGTGATCGGCATGAACGGCATGGTCGAGGCCGACCTCTACGGCAACGTGAACTCCACCCACGTCTGCGGCACCAGCATCATCAACGGCATCGGCGGCTCCGGCGACTTCGCCCGCAACGGCTTCATGTCCTGCTTCCTGAGCCCGAGCACGGCCAAGAACGGCGCGATCTCGGCCTTCGTGCCGATGGTCAGCCACGTCGACCACACCGAGCACGACGTGGCGGTGCTGGTCAGCGAGCAGGGCCTGGCCGANCTGCGNGGGCTGTCGCCCAAGCAGCGCGCGCGGGCGATCATCGACAACTGCGCGCACCCGGACTACCGGCCGATGCTGCAGGACTACTACGACCGCGCCCTGCGCGACAGCAAGGGCCGGCATACCCCGCACCTGCTGGCCGAGGCACTGTCCTGGCACCAGCGCTACCTGGAGACGGGGACGATGAAGGCCTGACGGCCTTCGCGGTGGCAGACGAAGAAGGGCGGCCAGTGGCCGCCCTTCTTCGTCCCTGCCGGTGCGGCCGGATCAGCCCAGCGACTCCAGCCACTCGTCGTCCGAGCCTTCGTTGACGCCCTCGAACAGCGGGGTGGAGAAGTAGCGTTCGCCGGTATCCGGCAGCATGGCCAGCAGCACCGAGCCGGCCGGGGCCTCGGCCGCCACCTTCAGCGCGGCGGCCACGGTGGCGCCGGCGGAGATGCCGACGAAGATGCCTTCCTCGGCGGCCAGGCGGCGCGCGGTGGCGATGGCCTCGTCGTCGGTCACGCCGAGGATGCGGTCGGCCACGTCGCGGTTGAGCACCGAGGGGACGAAGTCCGGGGTCCAGCCCTGCACCTTGTGCGGCTTCCACTCGCCGCCGGCCAGCAGCGAGGCGTTGGCCGGCTCGGCGGCGGTGATCTTCACCTCCGGGCGGGCCACGCGCAGCACCTCGCCCACGCCGGTCAGGGTGCCGCCGGTGCCCCAGCCGCTGACGAAGTGGTCGAGGCGGCGGCCGGCGAAGTCGCGCAGGATCTCGGCGGCGGTGGTCTGGCGGTGGTAGGCCGGGTTGGCCGGGTTCTCGAACTGGCGCGCCAGGAACCAGCCGTGCTTCTTCGCCAGCTCCTCGGCCTTGCGCACCATGCCGCTGCCGCGCTCGGCCGCCGGGGTCAGGATCACCTTGCCGCCGTAGGCGCGGATCAGCTTGCGGCGCTCGACCGAGAAGGTCTCCACCATCGTGGCCACGAACTTGTAGCCGCGCGCCGCGGCCACCGCCGCCAGCGCCACGCCGGTGTTGCCGGAGGTCGCCTCGACGATGGTGTCGCCCGGCTTGAGCAGTCCCTTGGCCTCGGCGTCGAGCACGATGGCCAGGGCCAAGCGGTCCTTGACCGAGCCGGCCGGGTTGAAGGCCTCGACCTTGGCGTACAGCTCGATGCCCTCCGGGGCGATGCGGTTGAGGCGGACGACCGGAGTGCGGCCGATGGTGTCGAGGATGCTGTCGTAGATGGCCATGTGAAGTTCCGTTGTCGTGACGGGATGGAAATCAGGCGGCGCGCGCCAGCGCCGCGGGCGCGCCCAGCGGCGGGGCGCCGAACCAGTGCAGGCGGGCGGCCAGCGCGGCCACCTCGCCGAGGATCAGCAGGGCCGGTGAAGACACCGCATGCGCGCGCGCGGTCTGCGCCAGGTCGGCCAGGGTGCCGGCGACCACCCGTTGCTCCGGGCGCGAACCGTTTTCCACCAGGGCGAACGGCGTGGCCGGGTCGCGCCCGGCGGCGAGCAGGCGCTGCTGCAACTGCTCCAGCGCGGCCACGCCCATGTACACGGCCAGGGTCTGGCGCTCCTGGGCCAGCGCCTCCCAGTCCAGGGTGTCGGCCGAGTCGCGGCAGTGCGCGGTGACCAGGCGCAGGGACTGGGCGTGGTCGCGGTGGGTCAGGGGAATGCCGGCATAGGCCGCGCAGGCGACCGCCGCGGTGATGCCCGGCACCACCTGGTAGGGGATGCCGTGCGCACGCAGGAATTCCAGCTCCTCGCCGCCGCGCCCGAACACGAAGGGGTCGCCGCCCTTGAGCCGGACCACGCGGCGGCCGGCGCGGGCGTGGTGCAGCATCAGGGCGTGGATCTCCTCCTGCGGCATGCTGTGGTTGCCGGCGGACTTGCCGACCTCCACCCGCAGCGCCTGCGGATTGGCCAGGGCCAGCACCCCGGCGCCGACCAGGCGGTCGTGCAGCAGCACCTCGGCGGCTTCCAGCGCGCGCAGGGCGTGCAGGGTCAGCAGTCCCGGATCGCCGGGCCCGGCACCGACCAGGGCGACGCTGCCCGGGGCCAGTTCCAGGGGGGAGCCGGAAGACGGTGCGGCGGTGGGCGACAGGCTCACGGCTGTACGGTCGCAGGAAGGGAAGCCGACCGTACGCCCGCCTCATGACCGGCGGAAATAACTTGCCGGGCAAAGCTCATGCGTTCGGGTTATAAGGCTGGGGCGCGGATTGCCCTACAGTCCGCAACACCCCGCCATGCCATCGCCGGTACCGCGCCATGACGCTCACCCAGCTGCGCTATCTGGTCGCCATTGCCGACGCCGGGCTGAACATCACCCTGGCCGCGGCGCGCGTGCATGCCACCCAGCCGGGCCTGTCCAAACAGCTCAAGCAGCTGGAGGACGAGCTGGGCTTCCTGCTGTTCGTGCGCAAGGGCCGCAGCCTGGAATCGATCACCCCGGCCGGCGCCGAGGTGCTGGAGCGGGCGCGGGTGATCCTGGCCGAGACCGCCAACATCCGCGCCTACGCCGCCAACCAGCGCCGCGACAACCAGGGCCAGCTGACCATCATCACCACGCACACCCAGTCGCGCTTCGTGCTGCCGCCGGCGATCGCGCGGATCAAGCGCGACTTCCCGCAGGTGAGCGTGCACCTGCAGCAGTCGGCCGAAGGCGTGGCCCTGGACCTGCTGTCGCAGGGCGATGCCGACATGGCCGTGGTCAGCACCGCCGGCAGCGAGCCGCAGGGCGGGGTGGCGGTGCCGCTGTACCGCTGGCGCCGGCTGGCGCTGGTGCCGCGCGGGCATCCGCTGGACCGCGCCGGGCGCGCGCCCGACATCCACGAGCTGTCGAAGTACCCGCTGATCAGCTATGAATCCTCGGTGCGCCCGGAATCCTCGCTGCAGCGCGCCTTCCACTCGGTGGGCCTGGAGCCGAACCTCGCGCTGACCGCGCTGGACGCGGACCTGATCAAGACCTACGTGCGCGCCGGGCTGGGCGTGGGCCTGCTGGCGGAAATGGCGGTGAGCACCGGCGATACCGACCTGCGCGGCTGGCCGGCGCCGCCGGAGGTCAGCGAGTGCATCGCCTGGGCGGTGCTGCCGCGCGAGCGGGTGTTGCGCGACTACGCGCTGGAGCTGGTGCACGTACTGGCGCCGCAGATCGACAAGCGCGACCTGCGCCGGGTGCTGGACGGCAACCAGGAGCCCGACTGGCCGCCGCCGCCGACCTGGGAATCCCTGACCCAGACGATCACCAGCTGAGCCGCGCCCTCAGGGCAATGGCGTCTGGTGATGCAGGGCCGGCAGCCACAGGCCGGCGATCAGGACCTCCCGTCGTCGCGGTTCCNGCTGGTTCCGGCTTCGTCCCCGGGTCTGGTGCGCTTGCCCGAAGTGGCCAGCGACAGGGCGATGCCGATGGCGATGCCCGGCCCGATGCCCAGCGCCACGTTGTCCATCGCCACGCCGATCGCCGCGCCGATGGCGATGCCCAGGGCGATGCCGGTCGTGAAGGAAATGCCTTTCCCGCCGTGCTCGCGTGCCATGTCGCCTCCGCGGGTATCCAGGTCGCCGGCAGTCTGCGCCGGCGCCGGTGGATGCCGTGTCGTGCCCGGGCGGCAGTGTCCGCAGGTTTTTCCGGGGCGCCTGCCACGCGGCCCGCTGCGGCCCTCCGGTAAACTGGCCACCCCACCGCCAGCAGAAGCCGCATGAACACCATCATGGTCCCCGTTTCGGTCGGGGAGCTCGTCGACAAGATCACGATCCTGGAGATCAAGGCCGAGCGCATCGCCGACCCGGACAAGCGCGCCAACGTGGTGCGCGAGCTGGAGGGCCTGCGGCCGCTGTGGCAGCCGCTGGAAGGCGGCTCGGCCGAGCTGGCCGCGCTCAAGGCCAGGCTGCGCGACGTCAACGAGCGCATGTGGGACGTGCAGGACGCGCTGCGCGCCAAGGAAGCGGCCCAGGACTTTGGCGCCGAATTCATCGAACTGGCGCGCGCGGTGGCCGCGCGCAATGGCGAGCGCGTCGGCTACAAGAATGAGATCAACCGCCTGGCCGGTTCGCAGTTCGTCGAGGAAAAGCAGTACCGCTGAGGTTTTCCGGCCCGCTCGCCAACCCTCAGATGTCCTCGTGGATCCCGCACTCGCGCTTGAGGCCGAAGAAGCGGGTGTCCTCGTCCTTCATGCCCGGCTCCCAGCGGCGGGTGGTGTGGAAGTCGCCGATGGAAACGTAGCCCTCGTGCCACAGCGGGTGGTAGGGCAGGTCGTGCTTCTTCAGGTACTGCCACACGTCGCGGTCGCTCCAGTCGGCGATCGGGCTGACCTTCAGGCGGTTGCCGCGCCACTGCAGGATCGGCGTGTTGGCGCGGCTGGCCGACTGGCTGCGGCGCAGGCCGGTGAACCAGGTGCCGGCCTGTAGCTCGTCCAGGGCGCGGCGCATGGGCTCGACCTTGCGCAGCTGGTTGTAGTTGTCCAGGCCTTCCACGCCCTGCTCCCACAGGCGGCCGTGGCGCGCTTCCATCCAGGCGCGGCTGATCAGCGGACGGTACACCTTGAGGTTGAGCTTCAGCCGTTCGGCCAGCTCGTCGGCGAAGCGGTAGGTCTCCGGGAACAGGTAGCCGGTGTCGACCAGGATCACCGGGATGTCCGGCTTCTGCGCGGTGAGCATGTGCAGGGCGACCGCGGCCTGNGCGCCGAAGCTGGAGGACAGCACGTGGNTGGCCGGNCCNTGTTCGAGCGCCCAGGCCACGCGGGCCTCGGCGTCCATCGCTTCCAGCCTGGGGTTCAGCGCGTCGAGGTCCAGCACCGGGCTGGCATCGGCGCTGTTGGCGGCTTGGTCGGGAACGGCATTGGTGCTCATGGGGGNGGCGCTCCGGTGCGGATGCGGCATGGCTCAGGCGGGGACGGGCACGGCCGCTTCGGCGGGCCCGACCTGGACGTGGGTNGGATAGGACGGCAGGGCGACCAGCCCGGCGCGGTGCAGGAAGTCGCCGAAGCGCTCCTCCGGCTGGCGCTCGGCGGCATAGCGCGCCAGCAGCGGTTCCAGCGCCTCGAGGATCTGCGCCTCGGTGATGTTCTCGCGGTAGAGGGTGTTGAGCCGCTGGCCGCGGTGGTCGGCGCCGAGCATCAGGTTGTAGCGGCCCGGGGCCTTGCCGACCAGGGCGATCTCGCCCAGGTAGGGGCGCGAGCAGCCGTTGGGGCAGCCGGAGATGCGCAGCAGGATCGGCGCGTCGGCCAGGCCGTGCTTCTCCAGCACCGGCTGCAGCCTGGCGGCGAAGTCGGGCAGGTAGCGTTCGGCCTCGGCCATGGCCAGGGCGCAAGTGGGCAGGGCGACGCAGGCCATGGCCGTGCGCTGCAGTGCGGTCGGGGCGCGGTTCTCCAGGTCCAGGCCGTGGTCGCGCACCAGGGCGTCGATCCGCTTGCGCTCGCTGGCCGGCACGTTGGCGATGATCAGGTTCTGGTTGGCGGTCAGGCGGAACTGGCCGCGGTGCACGTTGGCGATCTCGCGCAGGCCGGTCAGGTGCGGCGCGCCGGGGCGGTCGGCGATGCGCCCCGACGGGACCGACAGGGTCAGGTGCCAACGCCCGTCCTCGCCCTCGATCCAGCCGAAGCGGTCGCCGTTGTGCTCGAAGCGGAACGGCCGCGCCGGCTGCAGGCGGAACCCGGCAAGTTCCTGCATGCGCGCGACGATCGCCTCCAGGCCGTGGTCGTCGATGGTGTACTTGAAGCGCGCGTGCTTGCGCTCCACGCGGTCGCCCAGGTCGCGCTGCACCACCAGCGCGGCGCGGGCGATGTCGATCGCCTGCTCCGGGGCGACGAAGCCGATCACGTTGCCCAGGCGCGGATAGGTCTTCGGATCGCCGTGGCTGGCGCCCATGCCGCCACCGATGGTGACGTTGAAGCCGGCCAGGCCGCCGGCGCCGTCGTCGATGGCGATCAGGCCGAAGTCGTTGGCGAACACGTCCACGTCGTTCACCGGCGGCACCGCCACGGCCATCTTGAACTTGCGCGGCAGGAAGGCCTTGCCGTACAGGGGCTCTTCCTCCTGCCCGCTGTCGGCCAGCTTCTCCTGGTCCAGCCAGATCTCGTAGTAGGCGCGGGTCTTCGGCAGGAACTCCAGCGACAGCTTCTGCGCCCACTCGTGCACCTGCGCGTGCAGGCCGGACAGCAGCGGGTTGCTGCAGCCGAGCACGTTGCGGTTGACGTCGCCGCAGGCGGAGATGGTGTCCAGCGCGGCGGCGTTGATGGCCTGCATGGTCGCCTTCAGCTCGCGCTTGACCACGCCGTGGAACTGGAAGGTCTGGCGGGTGGTGATGCGCAGCGAGTGGTTGGCGAAGCGGGTGGCGATGGCGTCGAGCTTGAGCCACTGCTCCGGGGTGAAGACCCCGCCCGGGGCGCGGATCCGGATCATGAACTGGTGCGCCGGTTCCAGCTTCTGGCGGCGGCGCTCGTCGCGGATGTCGCGGTCGTCCTGCTGGTAGGTGCCGTGGAACTTGACCAGGCGCTGGTCCTCGAACGACAGCGAGCCGCTGACCGGGTCGGCCAGTCCCTCCAGCAGCGTGCCCCGCAGGCCGCGGCTGTTGATCTTGATGTCTTCGACGGAGGGGTGGCTCATGGAAAGTGATTGGTGATTGGTGATTCGGGATTGGGGGACGTGTTTCCGTTGAACCGGATCGGGTCAGTAGACGTCGCGGGCGTAGCGCCCTTCGGCTTGCAGCGTGGTGAGGTATTCGGCCGCCGCTTCGCGGTCGCCGCCGTTGTGCGCGGCAACCACGTCCAGCAGCGCCGCATGCACGTCCTTGCCCATGGCGATCGCGCCGCAAACGTACAGGTGCGCGCCGTCCTGCAGCCAGGCGTACAGCTCGGCGCCGCGCTCGCGGAGCCGGTCCTGCACGTAGACCTTGGCGGGCTGGTCGCGGGAGAAGGCCAGGTCGAGGCGATGCAGTTCCTTGCGCTGCAGGGCTTCCTGCCACTCGACCTGGTAAAGGAAACCGGTGTTGAAGTGCTGGGCGCCGAAGAACAGCCAGTTGCGGCCGCTGGCGCCGGTCTCGGCGCGCTCCTGGACGAAGCCGCGGAACGGGGCCACGCCGGTGCCCGGGCCGATCATGATGATGTCGCGGCTGGCATCGGCCGGGACCCGGAAGCGCTCGTTCGGCTCCACGTACACCGGTACCTGCGCGCCTTCCTCCAGCGCAGCCAGGAAGGCGCTGGCGGCGCCGAGGTGGTCGTGGCCGTGGGCGTGGTAGCGCAGCGCGTCCACGGTCAGGTGCGCTTCCTCGCCGACGCGCTTGCGGCTGGAGGCGATGGAGTACAGGCGTTGGGCCTGTGGCCGCAGCGCGGCCACCAGGGCCTGGTGGTCCCAATCCGCCGGCCAGCGACGCAGCACGTCCACCAGCTGGTGGTCCGCGAGCAGCGCCGCCAGGCCGGCAGGCTGGGTCGGGTCGAGTAGCTGTCGCAGCGACGCGGAGCCGGAGCGCTCGGCATGCGCGGCCAGGAACGGTCGCGACAGCCGGGTCAGCTCGCGCCGGGTGGCCAGCCACTCGTGCAGGGGCAGAGTCTCCCCTTCGATGGTGACGGCAGCGTTACCGTCCAGGCGGGCGGCCTCCAGCACGGAGGCCACCAGGGGTTCGGGATTGCGGTGGCGGATGCCCAGCGCATCGCCGGGTTCGTAGGCCAGGCCGGAGCCTTCCAGCGACAGCTCGATGTGGCGGACGTCCTTCTCCACCGGCCCGTACTTGCGGAAACCGACCGCGCGGAACTCGCGCCCGGTGATGCGCTGGTTGGCCAGCACCTCGGCCGGGAACGGGTGCTCGTGCGACCAGCCGGCCGCGGCCGGCCGCAGCGGGGTGACCGTAGCCAGGTGCGCGCCGGACGCAGGCGCGGCGGCCCGCAGCAGTTCGCCGGCCTTGGCCAGGGCCGCTTCACGCCAGGGCGCGGCGACGCTGTCGATGTCCAGGTCGGCCTGGCCCAGGTCGTGGATGCGCTGCGCGCCCAGTTCGGCCAGGCGCGCGTCCAGCTTGCGCGCGATGCCGCAGAAATCGGCGTAGCTGGTATCGCCCAGGCCCAGCACCGCGTACTTCAGCTCCGGCAGCTTCGGCGCGCGCTTGCCGGAAAGGAACTCGGTGAAACCAATCGCGTCGTCCGGCGGATCGCCCTCGCCCTGGGTGCTGATGACGATGTACAGCAGGCGCTCGCTGGCCAGCTCGCGGGTGGGGTAGGCGTCGGCGCGCACCAGGCGCACCGCCAGGCCGGCCGCTTCCGCGGCGGTGGCCAGCTTCTCCGCCTCGCGCCGGGCATTGCCGGTCTGGCTGCCGTAGAGCACGGTCAGGCGCTGGCCGGACTGCGGGGCCGCGGCCGCGCCGCCGCCGGGCAGCACCGCCAGTTGCGGCGCGCCGTGGCCCTGGGCCAGGCCGGCGGTGTAGCCGGACAGCCACCACAGCGCGGGCGCATCCAGGCCTTCCACCAGCCGCGCCAGCAGGACCTTGCGGTCCTCGTCGAGCGGACCGGGCGGAAAGGCGGGGGACGCAGCGGTCATTGGCAGGGGCCTTGTGGACGCAGTCGCAACTCGACGGGAGTCCGATGGTAGGAAGCCCGGTCCCGCTACTGAAACGGCTTGTGGTTATTGGCTTATGCTCGCCGCTTATTTCATCTGCGCGGGCCCGCGTGCGGATACTGCGGCTCCATCGCACGCCCCCCGTTCCATGCGGGCCGGTACTGCGAAGCGCCCCGGCAACGCCTGCCGCGGCCCCATTCCCCAGGTCGCAGATGAGCCTTTCCCACCGCCTGTCCCACCTCGACCGCCTGGAGGCGGAGAGCATCCACATCCTGCGCGAGGTGGCGGCCGAGTTCCGCAACCCGGTGCTGCTGTACTCGGTGGGCAAGGACAGTTCGGTGCTGCTGCACCTGCTGCTGAAGGCGTTCGCCCCGGCGATCCCGCCGATCCCGCTGCTGCACGTGGACACGCGCTGGAAGTTCCGCGAGATGATCGCCTTCCGCGACCGCCGCGCGGCCGAGACCGGCGTGGAACTGCGGGTGCACGTCAATCCCGAGGGCATCGCCCAGGACATCGGCCCGGTCAGCCACGGCGCCAGCGTGCACACCGAAGTGATGAAGACCCAGGGCCTGAAGCAGGCGCTGGAGAAGTGGAAGTTCGACGCTGCCATCGGCGGGGCGCGCCGCGACGAGGAGAAGTCGCGGGCCAAGGAACGGGTGTTCTCGTTCCGCAACGAGCACCACCGCTGGGACCCCAAGCGCCAGCGCCCGGAGCTGTGGAACCTGTACAACGCGCGCGTGCGCAGCGGCGAGAGCGTGCGCGTGTTCCCGCTGTCCAACTGGACCGAGCTGGACGTGTGGCTCTACATCTACCGCGAGAAGATCCCGGTGGTGCCGCTGTACTTCGCCGCCGAGCGCCCGGTGGTCGAGC
>Ga0065721_10050879_pt1 | contig 17300 bp, 13 predicted proteins | sample Mesricmetagenome_FD_59108 | JGI IMG/M metagenome (GOLD analysis project Ga0065721, IMG submission 59108) | Mesophilic microbial community from rice straw/compost enrichment Sample: eDNA_1 v2 (version 2) | ecosystem: Engineered > Solid waste > Grass > Composting > Bioreactor | place: USA: Davis... | reverse complement strand
CCTCGCGCAGCGGGTCGATCGGCGGGTTGGTCACCTGGGCGAACTGCTGGCGGAAAAAGTCATAGAGCACACGCCGCTTCTGGGACAGCACCGCCATGGGTGTGTCGTCTCCCATGGAACCCACCGCCTCCTGGCCGGATTCCGCCAGCGGCCGCACCACCTGGTCACACTCCTCGAAGGTGACGTGGTACATCTTCATGTAGGTTTTGACTTCTTCGGGGTTGAGCCCGTTTTCTGCCACGTCCACGGCAAGGCTGGATTCGATGCGCACGGCGCGCTTTTTCAGCCATTCCTGGTAGGGGCGGGTATCTTTGAGCTGATTGTCTATGTCGGCGGTGTGCGAGACCTTGCCGGTGACTGTGTCCACCGAGAGTATCTGCCCGGGACCCAGACGACCCTTGGCCACCACATCCTCCGGGGAGTAGCGATAGACCCCGACTTCCGAGGCGACGGTGATGATGTCGTCGCGGGTGATGACCCAGCGCGAGGGCCGCAGACCATTGCGGTCCAGGGTGCAGACGGCATAGCGGCCGTCAGTGATCACCAAGCCGGCGGGGCCATCCCAGGGCTCTATATGCATGGAGTTGTATTCGTAGAACGCCTTGAGATTCTCATCCATGGTCTCGACGTTCTGCCAAGCCGGCGGCACCAGCATGCGGATGGCTCTGTGCAGGTCCATACCACCGGTCAGCAGGACTTCCAACATGTTGTCCAGGCTGGAGGAGTCGGAGCCGTCGCGGTTGACCAGCGGCGCTATCTCTTCCAGGTTGGGCAGCAGCTCCGATTGGAATTTCGAGGTGCGCGCCACCGCCCAGTTGCGGTTACCGGTGACAGTGTTGATTTCCCCGTTGTGGGCCAGCAATCGGAACGGCTGGGCCAGGGGCCAGCGCGGCATGGTATTGGTGGAAAATCGCTGGTGGAACACGCAGATGGCCGTGGCCAGGTTTTCATCCGCCAGATCCGGATAAAACTTCGGTAGGTCCACGGGCATCATCAGCCCTTTGTAGGACAGGACATTGGCGGAGAGGCTGGCGATGTAGAAAGCCGGGTCGTCGGTGAGGCGCTTTTCCGCCAGTCGACGGGCAATGAACAGTTTGGCGTTCAGTGTCTGATCGGAATCGGCATCGCTGTTGATGAACAGGTGGTAGAAATCCGGGACACTGCTCTTGGCGATGGGGCCGAGGCAGCTTTCGTCCGTGGGCAGCTTGCGCCAGCCTATGTCGGTCAGCCCCTGACTGGCCAGACTCTCCGCCAGCACCTGCTGGGCGCGGGCACACGCGGCCGGGTCGCGGTTCATCATGATGGCGCCGACTCCGTAGCGATCAGACAGGCGCATATTGGCGTCGCGCTCCGCCACGAGCCGCAGGAAGGCATCGGGCTTCTGGATCAGCAGTCCGCAGCCGTCCCCAGTCTTGCCGTCAGCGGCGATACCGCCCCTGTGGGTCATACAGGTCAGGGCTTCAATCCCGGTTTTCAACAGTCTGTGACTGGGCTGTCCCTTGATATGGGCAATCAGACCGAAGCCGCAGTTGTCTTTGAATTCATCTAACCGGTAAAGACCTGTGTTCATAGGCTGCTTCACTTCAATAGAACTGTGCACAACATCCGCAGGCAGTGTGGGAGCCGGCGGGACAATTTGGGCCCTTCAGACAAAAAAGCCCCTGGAAAAGGGGCCTGCCTAATAAATGGGCGCTGCATGGTAACTGCTCATATGGCGCTTGGCAAGCGCAGGGGCCGGATGGCATTTTTGCTGAAAGACCGGCGGTTTTCAGACCCAATTTCCCTTATTTGGGTCGGTTTGAGCGAATCTCCCTATGGATCTGTTCCAGGGGTTTGGGCCAGGGACCCATGCGGCGCTGTTGTTCAGGCAGATTGACCACGGCGGCCTGGGCGGAGGCTTTGTCAGCATAGAAACCTTCCACTGCTATATATAGGGCTTTGCCGTTGCGGGTGCTGTGATACATGCGCAGATTCTTGCGGTTGGGCTGTTGTGCCATAAAGGTGTTTAACGCCTCCGCAGTGCTGGCCGCCATAAGTTGCAGGGCGAAGCCGCTCGCTGGCAGACGCAGCAGAGCCTGTTCATCGGATGACAAGGTGCCAGGATCCATGGACGCGGCCGGCCGCTGCGGTTGTTCCCGCAGCGCGACCGGTTGTGGTTCAGGAGCCGGTGGGGCTGGCTCGGTCTGCAGCTTTACAGTGTCAGCTGCCGTTTGGTCATCAAAATTCGCGCCAGACTCAGCGGCTTCCGTGCTGGCTGAGGGACGAATGTCCGGGGACTGTGCGGGCACCTCCTCCTGTATCGGAAGCGATACCGGGTTTGCGGCGAGTTCCTGAGGTTTCGGTGATTCCACCTCTATATATGGTGCAGTGGTAACCCTCGGGATGGGTAGTGGCTGTGTCCGTGCTTCCGTCTGAGGCGGCTGAGATGGGGAGCGCACCAGGAATGCCCAGATCAACACACCCGATAAAACGATCAGGGCGGCAAAGTGGCCAATTGGCAGGCCGCGCAGAGACAGGGCCTTTTCTTTCGCCGGTTGCGGCCGCAGTTGTTCGGCGAGTTCCACCAATCTGCCCGGCAAACCCTGGGACTGCTGCCACAGCTGCTGAGCGGGCTCTGTGACGTCCTGCGGCAGGCCCAGGCGTGGTGTCAGACGTCGCAATAGCTGATGGGTTTCCGCCAGCGATAAAGGCGGTAGAGGGGCATCGTGCACCGTGACATCCAGAAGACCCAGGGAATCGAGGCGCGCCGCGAAGCCCGGCTCCGCAAACATGACCATATGCAGGCCGACGCCGGCATCCTCATGGCCCTGTTGCAGGCTCAACAGGGCTCCCAGTTCCGGATCGGAGAAGGTGTGGGCGTCGTCGATCAGTAGGACGGTGCGCGAACGCTCCCGATGCAGTGTTTGCACAAATCCGCGCAGGGCGGCAATCAGCTCGCCCCGGGAGGCCGTTTGATCCGGCCTCAGTCCCAATTGCTCCAGCGCCGATCGCAGAAAAGCATCGAAGCCCGCGCCTTGAGCGGCGTTTATTCCCACCGCCGAACTGCTGAATCCGCGGGTCAGCAGATGTTGGAAAAAGGTGGATTTGCCTGCTCCCGGTGCCCCGTGGATGACCTGGACACTGTTACCGAACTGGGCCAGATAAATGATCTGCTGCTTCAGGCCCTGCCAAGTGGCAGGCCAGATCAGTTCGGATTCATCCGGTATGTCGGCCATGAGGTCTCCGCGTATCCCGGTTATAGACGTTGCAGTTGCGCCTTAAGCAGCGCGGGATCGAAATCAGTGGTGATCACCGCATGTCCGCAGCCCTTCAGCAGAACCAGCCGCACACGGCCATCGAGCACCTTTTTATCTACCGCCATATGCTTGAGAAATGCCTCTGCTGTCATGGAGGCCGGCGGCTTTGAGGGCAGATGTGCCGCTTCGAGCAACTGTTGAGTGCGTTTCAGCACGTCCGGTTCCAACCAACCCAGATCCACAGACAATTCGCACGCCATGGCCATGCCGGCGGCGACGGCCTCGCCATGCAGCCAAGTGCCATAGCCCATTTCGGTCTCTATGGCGTGGCCGTAGGTGTGTCCGAAATTCAGGATGGCGCGCAGGCCCCCTTCCCGCTCGTCCTTGGCCACGACATCCGCTTTGATTTCGCAGGAGCGCTTGATGGCATAGGTCAGGGCTTCGGGATCGCGACGGTTGAGCGCCTCTATGTTGTTTTCGAGCCAGAGGAAGAAGTCGGCATCCGCGATCAATCCATATTTGATGATTTCGGCGAGTCCTGCCGCCAGTTCGCGGTCCGGCAAGGTCTGCAGCAGATCCAGGTCGATCAGCACCGCCCGCGGCTGATAAAAAGCACCGATCATGTTTTTACCCAGAGGGTGATTCACACCGGTTTTTCCGCCGACGGAGGAATCCACCTGGGAGAGCAGAGTCGTGGGTATCTGGACAAAGTCAACGCCGCGTTGGTAACAGGCTGCGGCAAATCCCGCCATATCGCCCACGACCCCCCCACCGAAAGCCAATAAAGTGGTATTGCGGTTGTGTCTGTCCGCCAGCAGGGCATCAAAGACGGTCGCCAGGGTTTCCAAGGTCTTGAAGGCTTCTCCATCTGGCAGATGTACACTGGTGATCTGGCCGTCGGGCCGTATTTTGTCGAGCAACTGCCGCAGTTTGCTTTCATGGAGGGCCGCCACAGTGGTGTTGGTCACTATGCAGATCTGCCGGGACTTGATATGCGGCTCCAGCCATTCCGGCTGTGTGAGAAGTCCGGGACCTATGACTATGGGATAGGAGCGATCGCCCAGGGCAACGGAAAGGGTGGTTGGATATGTCATGGCTAAAGCGGGTCAACCCCGGCTGAATGGCAAGGGTCGCAAGATTAAGCAGTTTGGCAGGGCCAATCAAGCTGAGCGCAATGACTCAGCCGATGGGAGTGACGCTGTGGGAGTTCAGCCACTGCATGACTTGTTGCACCACCCATTTGCTGCTGCGGCCATCGGTCTGCACAGTGAGGTCTGCCAGCTGCTGATAAAGCGCGCCGCGTTCCTGCAGCAATTGGGTGATTTTGGCGCGCGGATCCGCCACCTGCAGCAAGGGGCGTTTTTTGTCCTTGCTGGTGCGGGCGAGCAACTGCTCCACCGAAGCGGTGAGATAGATCACCTTGCCCAAGGCTTTAAGGCGGGAGTGATTCTCCGGGCGTACCACAATGCCGCCCCCCGTGGCGATCACGTGGCGGCTCACTTGCTGCAGGGAATCGAGGATCGAAGTTTCACGCGCGCGAAAACCCGCTTCACCTTCCACATCAAAAATCCAGGGAATGTCGGCGCCAGTGCGCTCTTCGATCAGATGATCAGTGTCGACAAAATGGTAGGAGAGGCGGGAGGCGAGGTAACGACCTACAGTGGACTTGCCGGCCCCCATGGGGCCGACAAGAACTATATTTCCAGTCACTGTCAGTCGTCGACACCGTTGGACATGATGCGCGGCGTGATGAAGATCAACAGCTCGCGTTTGACCTCGTCGTTGATGTCTCTGCGGAACAGGCGGCCGATAACCGGGATGTCGCCGAGCAGAGGCACTTTGGACTGTCTGGACAGGACGTTGTTCTGGAAGATGCCGCCCAGAACCACAGTCTGACCATTGGGCACCAGTACCTGGGTTTCCAGTTTGGTGACATCGATGGTGGGGCCGGCAGTACCGGTTTCTTCACCCGGAGAGTCCTGGTTGATGATCAGGTCCATGATGATCTTGTCATCCGGAGTGATCTGAGGCGTCACATCCAGTTTCAGCACAGCCTTCTTGAACGAAATGGTTGCTGCAACACCACCGCCACCGCCAGCGCCAGTGGTGGCTGCTGCGTCGCGATAGGGGATTTCAGTACCGGATTCGATGCTCGCCTGCTTTTTATCCCCGGTGATGACCTTGGGCTGGCTGACGATTTCCGCGTAACCGCTGTCTTCCAGGGCGGAAAGCTCAAGGCCGAGGAACATATTGTCTCGAATGATATTCCACGCAAAGCGCGAGGCGTTGGCACCTGTGGCCGCCAGATTGTAGAAGGGCTGGGTCTCGACGCTGACGCCGGCAACTGTGCCATCCGGGTTCCAGGTCACATCGGCAGAATCGCTGTCGAGTCGGCTGCCGGTGATCACGTTGGCAGTTCTTCTGCCATCAGCCAGCATCACCGCACCGTTGCCCAGGGAGGCCCCCAGTTCCTTGCGGAAATTGGTGTTGGCAATGACGATGCGCGCTTCGATCATCACCTGACGGATCGGGATATCCACCTGGTCGATGACTTTTCTGAATTCCGCGATCTTCTCTTCCGTATCGGTGAGAATGATCGAGTTGGTGCGCTCATCGACAATGGCATGGCCACGCTCGGACAGGATGGTACCTGTGGTATTGCGATCCTGCATGGAGCGTCCAGCAGCTGCGCCACCACGGCCGCCGCGCTCGCCATATTGCGGCAGGAACAGATCGAAGAGTTCACGGGCGTTGGCATAACGCACGCGGATGTATTCGGTGCGCAGGGGAGCCAGTTCCTGAAGTTGTTTCTTGGTTTCCAGTTCCTGGCGTTCGCGCTCGGCGATTTCAGCCGCGGGTGCGACCATCAACACGTTGCCCACCTGACGCTTGTCCAGGCCCTTGGTTTTCAGCACCAGATCCAGGGCCTGATCCCAGGGCACATTGTCCAGGCGCAGAGTGATATTGCCTTTTACGGTATCGCTGGCAACCAGGTTCAATTCGGTCACATCGGCGATCAGCTGCAGTACACTGCGGACTTCGATGTTCTGGAAGTTGAGCGAGAGTTTTTCACCGGTAAAGGCAAACTTGGATTTTTTCTCTTCCAGCTCTGAGCGGGTGAGAGGTTTTACGCTGATGACGTATTCATTGTCAGTCTGATAGGCGAGATAGTCGTATTCGCCGGAAGCCTTGATGTTCAGCGAGGTGCGAACAGTATCTGAGGCTGCAGAAATCATTTTCACCGGAGTAGCGAAATCGGTGACATCCAGACGGCGCTTCAACTCATCCGGCAGAGCGGTTTGCATGAAGCTCACTTCTATGCCGCCTGCCACCTGCTCTGCGTCTATACTGACGCGCGGATTGGTGAGCTGCACGATGATGCGGCCTTCGCCGGCATCGCCGCGGCGGAAATCAATCGCTGAAATGGATGACTTGGATTTGTCGAATGCACTTTTGGGCTTGCCAACCACTGATGCTGTGGTTGTGGTGCGGGGTGTTTCCACGCTGCGCACTACATCGGCTTCCGCTGAGGATCCATCGGATCCCACTTCGACAATGAAGATATTGCCTTCCTTGCGAGTGGTATAGGTGGCGAGTTGTTCCATGTTGACGATCAGACGTGTACGTCCACCGCTCGATACCACCACAGCGCTGGAAACGTCACCTATACCCATGGTGAATTTCTTCTGTGAGAGCGTGTTGTCAGTGTTATCGAAATCCAGAACTATGCGCGCTGGTTTATCGATGGTGTAGCCCGCAGGGTCTGAGGGGAGTTCGTCAAACCGCAATCGCAATTCCACTTTCTCACCTGGCAGTTCGGAAAACTGGATATCCTGCAGCTCCGCAGCCCAAGCGAGCGCCGGGAGAAAGCAACCACTCAGTAGAAACCCAGCGATTTTTTTATGTTGAACAAACATGCCAGTTATTCCTTCTCAGATAATTTCAGAGTGCGGGGGCGCTGCAGCCAACCGCCAAGACCGTCAGATACGATTTCGACTATATCCAGCTGGGTCGCTGATGCGGCCACGATTCTGCCGTGATCTTTGCCGACGAAATTGCCCACAGTGACACGGTTGATACCGCTCACACCGTCTTTGACCAATGCCCAGAACTGCCCATCCTTCTGCAGAGTGCCCACCATGGTGAGCGAGTCGAGGGGAAATGACTCCAGGTATTCTTTTTCGCGAGCAAAATCCGGCTTGATCGTAGGATCATTGGATTGCTCAAGCTCCTTGACCTCCACCGGTGCATCGAAGGGGCTGCGCATGGCTGTTACATTGTAGACATAGGCGTCATAAGTGCGCAGCGGCGGCAGTGGCTCTATGGAACCCTGCGGTTTGGCTTTGACTTCTGCGATGTAAGCGCGCAGATCAGCATGATCTTCGCCAAATGAACAGCCTGTGAGCGCCGGAACCAAGGTACTGGCGGCAAGCAAGACCGGCACCCGTGCAAGGCTTTTTATAGATATTGTGACCATCAGCACTATTCCCGCTCTTTGTATCTGTAGGTTTTTGCCTGAATGGTCATCAACAGGTGCCCTGCCTTGTCATCACGCTTGATGTTGAAATCGTGCAGGGTAACTATCCTGGGCATTCCGGCAATGCCACTTACGAAAGCGCCAAAATCGTGGTAACCACCGGCCACCTTGATCTCGATCGGCAGCTCAACATAAAACTCGGAGGCGACTTCTGGCTTCAGCGTGATGCTCTCTATAGCCAGACGGCTGTCGATACCTTTTTCGTCAATATCTTCCAGTAGGCCCGGAACCTCTGTGTCCTTGGGAAGTTGCTTTTTAAGTGCTTCGAACGATTCTTCCATCTCGGCCATCTGCTGGCGGTATTTCTCCAGATTGGCCGCCTCGTAAGCCTTTTTCTCAAAGCTTGCTTTCAGGTCGGTTTCTTTGCGCTGAGCGCCCGCCAGCTCGGCGTTCTTGTCCTGCACAACTAAAAAGTAGGCGCCGGCGATGATCGCAGCACTGACAAGCAAGCAGATAAACACGCGTGCTGGTACGGGCCATACACCTATGCGCTCCCAATCCAGGTCTGACAGATTGAGGTTCTTAAGTTGCTCTGCGTATTCTGATATTCCAGCCATAATCAAGCTCCGCCTTCCGGTTTACCGCTGGCCGGCAACACCGCTTTGAATTGCAGCGAAAACTCTGATGCCTGTTCCCCGTGTCGAGCGGATGCCCGGATAGATTTCAGATTGGGATTGGCAAACCATTGAGATTGATCGAGGTTTCTCATAAAGCTGGAAACCCGATTGCTCGATTCAGTGATTCCGGTGATGGAGAGATTGTCTCCCTGACGCACGAGGCTGCTGAAATAGAGACCGTCGGGTACGGCTCTGACGATTTCGTCAAAGTAGCGCACGATTGTCGGGCGGGTGCCCTGCAGATCCTGGATAACTTTCATGCGCGCAATCAAAGCTTCACGCTTCTTTTTGAGCTCGTTGATTTCCTTCACCCGTTTATTGAGTGCGGCAATTTCCGTCTCCAGAATAGTATTACGTTGCTTCTGGCTTTCTATGGCGCTGTCGACGAAATGGATCCAGCCAAAAGCGACTATTGCTGCAACTACACCCACGGCGCCAAGCTGGGTCAGAAATTCTTTTTTCTTTTCCCTGCGGAATTCCTCCCGCCAGGGTAGAAGGTTGATCTTAGCCATCGAAATCAAAACTCCTCAAAGCCAAACCGGTGGCAATCATGAGTGCAGGTGCGTCGTTGGCAAGGGCCGCTGAGTTGACCCGCGAAGCAATCGACATATTGGCGAAGGGATTGGCCACACTTGCCGAAGTGCCCAATTTCTCTTCAATCAGTTCCGCCAGCCCCGACATGGAGGCGACACCGCCGGCCAGTACTATGTGATCCACATCGTTGTATTGGCTCGACGAGAAGAAGAACTGCAGCGAACGTGTCACTTGCTGCACTACGGAATCCTTGAAGGGTTCGAGCACTTCCGGTTCGTAATCATCCGGCAGCCCGCCTTGTTTTTTAGCCAGCCCGGCCTCCTCTTCGGACAGCCCATATCGACGCTGGATTTCCTCAGTGAGCTGTCTACCGCCGAACAGTTGTTCGCGCGTATAAACAGTGCGTCCATCCACCAGAACACTGAGTGTAGTCATGGTGGAACCTATGTCTACTATGGCGACTACCTGATCTTGCTGATCGGTGAACTGGTCGCGGATCAGCGCGAAGGCGCGCTCCATGGTGTAGGCTTCCACATCCACGACTTTGGGGTGCAGGTCCGCCAGCTCCAGGACAGTGGAACGGGTTTCCACATTCTCCTTGCGGCAGGCGGCGAGCAGAACCTTGACCTGATCGGGGGATTTGTCCGAAACGCCTTGAACGTCGAAGTCCAAGGCAACTTCTTCCAGCGGGTAGGGGATATACTGATCGGCTTCGAGGGAGATTTGCAGCTCCATGGCATCTTCGCTCAGTCCCGCCGGCATATCGATCATCTTGGTGATCACAGCGGAGCCCGGAACTGCCACGGCGGCATCTTTCAATTTGGTGCGAGAGGACTGGACGGTTGCCTTGATGGCCTGGGCAACGGCTTCAACATCGTTGATGTTCTTTTCCACTACCGAGTTGGCCGGGAGCGCACGGACAGCATAATTTTCCACCCGATAACCGCTGCCCTGACGACTCAACTCCAACATTTTGACCGTAGTGGAACTGATATCCAGGCCAAGCATGGGTTTCGTTTTTTTATCCAAAAAACTGAAGAGGCTCATTTTTCTATCAATTTCCACTACTTAGCTGATGTTTATGTTATAGCACTTTAACAAACGGCTGCAACTTAAGGTGTCGCGTGTAAAGTGTGAAAAAGCTCTTATAATAGCCGGCCTGTTTGAACTAAACGACCAAGAACCTATTCAGACTTTCATACCAATGACTTACAAAAAGACCCTATTGGCAACGTCATGGCTCGTGCTAGCCGGTATAGGTGGCGCTTTGGCTGTTCTGGCAGGAGCCCACTTATACCTTAGTCCATCTTTGCCATCTGTGGAGAGTTTGCGCGATATTCGCTTACAAACGCCACTGCGTATTTATTCTAGTGATGGCAAGCTCATCGGGGAAATTGGCGAGATGCGCCGCACCCCCGTCAAGTTTGAGGCCATTCCTCAAGGCTATATTGACGCCATTCTCTCAGCGGAAGACGCCCAATTCTACTCCCATCATGGCGTTTCAATTCGGGGACTTATGCGAGCGTCTTCACAATTATTAATGTCAGGAGATATCCAGGGCGGGGGTTCAACCATCACCATGCAGGTGGCCCGCAACTTTTTTCTTAGCAAACGCCAGGAGTTTAAACGCAAATTCAACGAGATCTTACTCGCTTTGCGCATTGAGAGGGAACTCTCCAAAGAAGAAATTTTGGAGCTCTACGTCAATGTTATCTTTCTGGGTAATCGCGCATACGGCATACAGGCTGCGGCCCAGGTGTACTACGGCAAAACCCTGGATCAACTGTCCACCGCCCAGTTGGCGATGCTGGCCGCTTTGCCCAAGGCTCCCTCCACTCTGAATCCCATAGCCAATCCCCAGCGTGCACTGGAGCGCCGCAATTGGATTCTGGGGCGTATGCGGGAGCTGGGAAAACTTTCCCAAGATGAATATGAGGTAGCGGTGGCGGAGCCTCTGATAGCCAAGTACCACGGTAGCAGTCTCGATCTGAATGCGTCCTATGTTGCGGAGATGGCACGGCGCACAGCGGTGGATATGTTTGGTACCAAGGCCTATACCGATGGCTATAGGGTCTATACCACCTTGGACAGTGAGCTGCAGTCCGCCGCGCGTCAGTCCGTGATCATAGGATTACAGGATTACGATCAGCGTCACGGTTTTCGCGGCGCTGAACGCAAGGTGGTACCGCCCGCGCGAGCGGCCGATGCGGAGGCGGCGGAAGATCCGGAATCCATACGCGCTTGGCATGAGGCGCTGCGCTCGGCTATGGCGGAGTTGCCGGTATATGCGGAGATGTTGCCCGCAGCCGTGACCGGATTGACCGACACGCAAGCGGATTTCCTGCTGGTGGACGGCCGCCAGGTCACCTTGAAGTGGGAAGAGGGGCTGTCCGACTGGCGGCCCTATATTTCAGTCAACAGCGTGGGGCCCAAGCCGCGCGCTCCTGCGGATCTCTTGGCATTAGGGGACGTGGTGCGCTTGCGCCAGAATCCGCAAGGTGCCTGGCAGCTGACGCAAATACCGGAGGTTCAGGCGGCGCTGGTGGTTTTGAATCCCCGCAATGGCGCAGTGCTCGCGTTGGTGGGCGGGCTCGACTTTCAGCAGAGCAATTTCAACCGCGCCATTCAGGCGCGCCGACAGCCGGGGTCGAGTTTCAAGCCCTTCCTTTATACAGAGGCTCTGGAGAATGGCTATACAGCGGCCAGCCTGATCAACGATGCCCCTGTGGTGTTTGAAGACAACCTGCAGGAGAGCGCCTGGCGACCGGAAAATTCTGGGCGCGATTTCCTCGGACCCACGCGGCTGCGCAAAGCCTTGTATCTGTCGCGCAATCTGGTGTCCATTCGTCTGCTGCACAGCATGGGAATCGACCGCGCTCTGGCGGGTATAGACCGTTTTGGATTTGATCCCGCGGCATTTCCTCGGGATCTCTCTATTGCCTTGGGAAGTTTTGCCGTGACTCCTATGGATATGGCGCGCGGCTACGCCGTATTGGCCAACGGGGGCTACAAGGTGGAGCCTTACTATATAGAGCGTATTCTGAATTTCGACGGGCAGACCGTTTATGAGGCGGCGCCACCCACCGTGTGCCGCGGCTGCGAGCCCGGCTTCGATGAGTTCTTCCTGAGTTCCAACGAACCCTTTCTGTTCCAGGGCGACGCTTTTGAAATCAGCAGCGCACTGCGCAAGTTGCTGGGGGGCAGGGAGCCACAGGATTATCCCCGGGCGGCCAAAGTGGTGGACGATCAGGTGGCTTACATAATGGATTCCATGTTGAAGGATGTGGTCCAGCGCGGCACGGCGGTCAAGGCCAAGGTGCTCAAGCGCAGCGATCTGGCCGGAAAAACCGGAACCACCAACGACGCCACCGATGCCTGGTTTGCGGGTTACGGCGGCGATCTGGTGGCGGTTGCCTGGTTGGGGTTTGATGAGGTCAAGACGCTGGGGCGACAGGAGTATGGTGGAACTGCGGCCCTGCCTATTTGGATAGAGTTCATGCGCCAGGCGCTCAAGGATCGGCCGGAGGTGCACCCCCCGCGTCCGCCTGGTCTGGTGACCGTGCGCATAGATCCGGACACAGGCAAGCGCGCCGCAGCCGGTGATCCCAATGCTATTTACGAAATATTCCGCAGTGATCAGGTGCCTGAGCTGGACACAGACGCGAAGACGCCGTCGCCCTGGCAATCCTCAGGTGAAGTACGCACGGACACGATTTTCTAAGAGGGGTACCTGAGCCATTCCGGTTGGGGGTGGCTGAAACTGAGGTCTTTGACTTGGCTGTATATATAAGAAGGGAGACTTGCAGGGAGATCGGACCGGTGCTCTACCGGTCCGACGCAAAGGAGTATCAGTTGGCGCTGCGACGGCCTGCGAAACGCTTGTTGAAGCGGTCGATACGTCCGCCGGTATCCACCATTTTCTGCTTGCCGGTGTAGAACGGATGGCACTCGGAACACACCTCGATGGTGATGCTTTTGGCCAGGGTGGAGCGGGTTTCGATCACGTTGCCACAGCTGCAGGTGGCAACCATTTTGCCGTACTTGGGTTGAATGTTCTCTTGCATGATGTCTATCTCGATACACGTATGCCGCCACCCGATCTTGTGCCGGGCACCGCATACTGGTTAAAGTTGCTGGCCTCAAGGGCGCGCATACTACCAGAAAGCCGGGTGCGCGCAAGCATTACTGCATAAAAATCAGCCGTTCTGAGCGCTGTATCGGATCTTAAAACTCCCCCTCATGCCTCTGATCCTGCTCGTTGCCCTACCCACACCGCTTCGTCGTTTATTCGAGTACCTGCCGGGAGACGACTTTGATCCTGCGACTCCGGTCGGCGTCAGGCTGCGGGTGCCATTTGGATCTCAAACCCTGATCGGCGTCCTGGTAGGTCTATCCGACGAGGCTCAGTATCCTGTCGACAAATTGCGGCCGGTGGAAGCTGTGCTCGACCGCAAGCCGGTATTGCCCGAGGAGATACTGGCACTTTGCCGCTGGGTGTCCGACTACTATCAACACCCCTTGGGCGAGGTGTTGCATGCGGCCCTGCCGGTGCAGATGCGCAAGGTAGAGGCTCAGCAAGAACCTGTGATCGCTTGGCGTCACGCGGTCGCCGGCAGGGGGTTGCCTGAGCATGCCTTTCCCCGCAGTCCCCGGCAGCAACAGTTGCATCAATTGTTGTTGCAGCACGAGGTTCTGACAGAGGCCCATATACGCCAGGCGGGAATCGCCAAAAGTGTCATACAGGCCATGGCGGACAAAGGGTTGATTGTCCCTGTGGAAGTGACCGGGGTGCCGGAGGGGCGGCCAGATGTGATTCTGGCTGAGCAACCCCAGACCTTGAACAGCGAACAACAGGCAGCGCTGGAACAGATCCGCTATCACCGTTACGACACTTATCTGCTGGAGGGCACCACGGGCAGCGGCAAAACCGAGGTTTATATGCACGCCATCGCCCGGGCTCTGCAGGCGGGGCATCAGGTTTTGATGCTGGTGCCAGAGATAGGTCTGGCTCCCCAAACACTGCAGAGGTTCCGCAAGCGCTTCGCTGTTCCGGTGGTGCAACTGCATTCGGCGGTGGCGGAGGCGGAGCGCACCCGCAATTGGCGCGCCGCCACCTCGGGCGCCGCCAGACTAGTCATAGGTACCCGCCTTGCAGTGTTCACACCCATGCCTGATCTGGGTTTGATCATCCTGGATGAAGAGCACGACCAATCCTTCAAACAGCAGGAAGGATTGCGCTATTCAGCCCGGGATGTGGCGGTGATGCGCGCCTTCCGCGCGTCTATTCCTTTGGTGCTAGGTTCGGCCACCCCGTCTCTGGAGTCCCTGCACAACGCCCTCCAGGGACGCTACCGCCACCTGACCCTCACCCGGCGCGCAGGGGGAGCTCAGGTTCCGGAGGTTCAGCTGATCGATATGCGTCGCGAGGCGGAGGGGCCTGTGTCTGCAGCGGCGCTGGAAGCATTGCGGCGCACGCTGGCGCGGGGGGAGCAGGCACTGGTGTTCATCAACCGGCGCGGCTATGCGCCCGCCTTGCTCTGCCGCCAGTGCGGCTGGGTGGCCAACTGCACCGCCTGCGCGGCTCGTCTGACTCTGCACAGCAATCCCCGCCATCTGCGCTGCCACCATTGCGATCTGCAGAAACCGGTTCCCGCCCAGTGTCCCAGTTGCCATAACACGGACCTCACAGCGCTGGGTCAGGGAACCGAGCGCTGTGAGTCGCTGCTGCAGGCGCATTTCCCCGGAACTGAAATTCTGCGCGTGGATCAGGATTCCATGAGTCGCAAAAATTCCATGGAGGCGCTCGCGCAAAAACTGGCTCTAGGCGAACCCTGCATATTGGTGGGCACCCAGATGCTGGCCAAGGGACATCATTTTCCCAGGGTCACGCTGGCGGTACTGCTGGATATAGACCAGGGATTGTTCAGCGGCGACTTCCGCGGCCCAGAGCGCATGGGGCAACAACTGATCCAGGTGGCCGGGCGCGCCGGACGCGGCGAATTGCCCGGGCGCGTCCTGCTGCAGACCTATCAGCCCGACCATCCTTTGTTGCAGATACTGCTCACCGAGGGTTACAGCACCTTTGCCCGCACGCTGCTGCAGGAGCGCCACGCCACGCGTCTGCCCCCGGTTTGGGCCATGGCCATGTTGCGCGCCGAGAGCAAGCGCGCGGAAAACGCGGTGGAATTTCTCCGCCGCGCATTGGCCACAGCCCGCAAGCTGGCGCCGCCTTCACCTCAGGTACAGTACCTGGGTCCTCTACCTGCGCTTATGGAAAAACGCCATCATCGTTACCGCTACCAATTGCAGGTCACCTGTGCCAAACGGGCACAACTGCAGGCGCTGTTGAAGGAATGGGTGGAGCAGTTGGAGCAGCTGCCTCTGGCGCAGAGGGTGCGATGGTCGCTGGATGTTGATCCACAGGACATGAGTTGAATGTCGGCATTTTTTCCGGGGGCGGCGCGGGCTACAATGGCCTCCCTTTCGAATTGAGCCCGCAGCACCATGGCTGATCAATCTTCTGGTTCCAAGGTTCCCGGTTGGGTCTGGTTGTTCACCGGCGCCATCCTGGGTGCGTTCATCATGTTTCTCATGAAGTTGAGCGACTTGCAGCCACAGTCTCAGGGCGCCCGTCCCGCGCAGCAGACGGGCGCTGCGGATTCCAACGCCCGCTCTCCCGCCAAATATGATTTCTACAAAATGCTGCGCGAGGCGGAAGTGCCAGTGACGGCGCCGCAAAACCCACCGGCGGGTAAAGTGGAAGAAAAGGTGGATTATCTGCTGCAGGTGGCCTCCTTCCGCTCCTCTGCCGAAGCGGAGCAGGTGCGGGCGGAACTCATGCTGTTGAATCTCAACGCCCGGATCGAGCAGTCCGTGCGGGAAGGCACCACCTGGTACAGGGTGATGGTGGGACCCTTCTCCAACCGGTCTCAACTCGCCAAAGCCCGGGACACACTCCTATCCAATCGCCATCAGGCGATGCTGGTGACGCGCAAGCGCGACAGCTGAGCTCACCTTGCGCGGGTTTGCTTGAAATACGCACCCGCGCCCCAAAATTCATGGCATTTCACCGATCCGCCAAGACGGCGGGCTCTCTCTAAGGAACTCCCGTGGAACAGTATCGAGGCACCACCATCCTGTCCGTGCGCCGCAATGGCAAGGTCGTCATAGGTGGCGACGGCCAGGTGTCACTGGGCAACACCATCATGAAGGGCAATGCGCGCAAGGTGCGCCGCTTGTACCGCAATCAGGTCATTGCGGGATTTGCCGGCGGCACTGCCGACGCATTCACGCTGTTCGAACGTTTTGAAGCCAAGCTGGAAAGCCACAGTGGCAATCTGGTCCGCGCCGCCGTTGAGCTGGCCAAGGACTGGCGCACCGACCGGGCCCTGCGCCGCCTGGAAGCATTGTTGGCTGTGGCCAATGCCGATGCATCCCTCATCATCACTGGCAATGGCGACGTGATACAGCCGGAAGACGATCTGATCGCCATAGGCTCCGGCGGTGCATTTGCTCAGTCCGCGGCGCGGGCGCTGTTGGACAATACCCAGTTGGAAGCGCGCGAGATCGTCGAAAAGTCGTTGAAGATCGCCGGTGATATCTGCATTTACACCAACCACAACCTCACCATTGAAGAACTTGAGTTTTAAACCCTCCTATGACTCAGATGACCCCCCGGGAAATAGTGCACGAATTGGATAAGCATATAGTCGGTCAGCAAGCGGCCAAACGCGCCGTGGCCATAGCGCTGCGCAACCGCTGGCGGCGCATGCAGCTGGATCCGGAACTGCGCAATGAAGTCACCCCCAAGAATATCCTGATGATCGGCCCCACCGGGGTAGGCAAAACCGAAATAGCCCGCCGTCTGGCCAAGCTCGCCAATGCTCCCTTTATCAAGGTGGAAGCTACCAAGTTCACCGAGGTTGGGTATGTGGGGCGCGATGTGGAATCCATAGTGCGCGACCTGGTTGAAAGCGCCATCAAGCTCTATCGCGAGCAGGAGACGCGCAAGGTACGCCACCGCGCCATGGACGCCGCCGAAGAGCGGGTATTGGACGCCTTGGTGCCGCCGCCTCGCTACGATGAGGCCGCTACCGAGTCCTCCACCCGCCAGCTGTTCCGCAAGAAGCTGCGTCAGGGTGAACTGGATGACAAGGAGATCGAGATAGAGGTGAGCAGTGCCTCAGTGGGGGTGGAAATCATGGCCCCTCCCGGCATGGAGGAAATGACCAGCCAATTGCAGAACATGTTCTCCTCATTGAACTCCGGCCGTACCCGCAAGCGCAAAATGACGGTCAAGCAGGCGCTGAAGAAACTGACGGATGAAGAGGCCGAGAAGCTTATCAATGCCGAAGAGCTGAAGGCGGCAGCCATAGC
>Ga0065721_10050878_pt1 | contig 17313 bp, 13 predicted proteins | sample Mesricmetagenome_FD_59108 | JGI IMG/M metagenome (GOLD analysis project Ga0065721, IMG submission 59108) | Mesophilic microbial community from rice straw/compost enrichment Sample: eDNA_1 v2 (version 2) | ecosystem: Engineered > Solid waste > Grass > Composting > Bioreactor | place: USA: Davis... | reverse complement strand
GGAGCCAATATTGGACGACGCGGTTGTCCGGCACCTGCGCCCTTGCTCTAAGGAGCGTCCGTATCGCTTCCTGCAGCTTGCCCTGTACCCGATACGTCGAGCTTAGCTCCATGGACGCGGGCAGCCAGTACGGATGCGCCTCTTCAAGCTTGCGCAGCTGCGATTCCGCTTTCCCGTAATGACCCAGCGTTCGGTTCAGAGCTGCCTGCCTGAGCAGAAGCTCCGGAACTGCCGGATGAGCGAGCAGCGCTTGTTCGATCGAAGCTAACGCTTCTTCGGGCTGTCCGCTCAGTTCAAGCAGGCGGGATTCGTATACGCGAAAGCCGAGCTCGGCTTTCACGCCTTGGATGAAGCTCGCGACCGCCGAATGGGAATAGTTCGTTCGTTCTTTCATAAGCGAGGCCCCTTGGTCGCTTAGCTTCTCCCATTGCTCCAGCAAGGCGATGCCCGCTTGGAGCGTCGCAAGCGCTTCTTCGATCCTCTCCAGCTTCTCCAGCGCCTGCGCTTGCCGATAGTAGTAATGCGGAATCGCTCGGTTCGGATCGCGCGATGCCTGACGGTAGCAGCGCTCGGCTTCGACGTAATGGCCAAGCTTCATATGGACGTTGCCCAGCTCGTAGAACGTCGAGGCTTTGGAGTCTTCCCGGCGCAGCAGCGCTTCCTCGAAATCGCGCACGGCAAGGTCATACTGTCCGAGGTCATGATACGAGATCGCTCTCGTATACCAATACAGATAAGGGTTAGGGTCTAGGCGAATGGCCGCGTTCAGATCGGCTATCGCTTGATTCTCCTGGCCGAGCTCGTTATAGATGTGGGCGCGGCGTTCATAAGCCTGCGGATTGTCGCTTCTGTCAATCAGCTTGCCGAGGACGACGAGCGCTTGATCGGATTGCCCGGCTTCGTGAAGCAACCCGGCATATTCGATCTGTTCCTCTTCCGTCATGGAGCCGGTGCCCCATCTCTCGTACCATACGAGCGCTTGCTTCAGCCGCCCTTGCCGATGCAGCTTCTTCGCCATTCTCCGGGACCATCTTCTGAACATGGGAATCCCCTCCCTATCGGCGTCGTATAGATACTTCTGTAATGGTAAGCAAAAGCTGCCGAACGATTCGGCAGCTTCTGCGACAATAGCTTATCTCTCGGACGTCTCGGCTGCTTCCTCAATCGCGAATTCGAAATCGTCGATATCGAACAGTTGAACCGAAATGCCGTTCTGAATGACTTTATCCTGAAACTCGATCTGATCGGTCAGGATCGGGCTTTCCATTCTTTGCGCTAGCAGGATCACTTCCGTCTCGATCGGATCGAATACTTCCCCGAACTGCATATTCTCCGACGTGTTAACGACGACGAAGGTTACGTTCTCGTTGATCGGCAGCGGTGGGCTTTCCCGCCACGGCGCGATGAGAGCCCTCTCCAGCTTCTTCTTGTTGAACGGGTCCTCGAAGAACGCGATCATTTCCCCGATTTTCTGCTTCACGTGCGCATCGTCGTCCTTCTCCGGCATGACCGGCTCCGGACTGTCTTTCATATCGTAAAGCTCCATTACCGTCGTATATGGAATTCTATATTCGACTGGCCGTTTCGGCAGAAGCAGTTGCCCATAGATGGCGATCATGACCGCCTCGATGACAAAACGCCGACTCATCTTAAGCAATTCCCTCCCATAAACCATCGCAAAGCCGTTTGACTGGCTTTCATTATATCACATGCGATGACGGCTGTCGCCGTACTTGCGAATAACGATGAGAGGACGAATGACCGCCATTTGGGGTATAATATTCCAAGATTGCGCACCATATCTTTCGTCGATTAGGGGTGTCGCCTATGTCACAGTTATCTTTTGCGTATTATACGCAGCTCGAGTCTCCGGAGACTGAGCGTATGTTCCGGGACGAGATGAACGCCTCCGGTTATTTCGCGTTTTACGCGTTCGCGGAGCAGTTCCGGGAAGGCTTGCGCCATTATGACGAAGCTCAGATCGAGCTCTACGGCCGACTGCTGGGTAGAAGCCGCGAGCTGTTCCCTAACCCGGCGCGGTTCAGCCCGTCGTTCGACGAGCTATGGGACGAGTTCGAGAGCATCTATCGTGCCAAAAATGAAGCTATTGCCGCGATCCCTGAATCCGAGCGTAGCGGTGAATGGCAGGTACTGCTCGACAACCCGTATTCCACGCAGCAGGTCGTCTGCTACCCGAGTCTTTCTTTCATCGAAGCAGCGTATCTATACGGATATTTCCAGCGCGAATTAAATCCGAACGAACTGCTGCGCCTGCAACGGATTACGCACTGCTTAGCCGTGCGCGGAAGCACGGAACAATCCTTCTTCCCCAGCAATTCATAGTACATACGATAAGAACGGAGCGAGCCTTATTACGACAGCCAAGCGATTCGACGAAGCTGCGCTGGCAGCGTTCGAGAAGCGATTATCCCAGCATAAAATCGACCATTGCCAAATCGTTCAGCACGGGAGAACGCTGCTCTCTTACGCGCGGAACAATCAATCGGCCCATAAGCTTCACAAGATCAACTCGGTTACCAAGAGCGTCGTCTCCCTCCTGATCGGAATCGCCATCGAACGGGGCGAAATCGCCGGCATTCACCAGCCGATAACCGATTACTTCCCGGAAGCCCGTAACACGGACAAGACAGACGTGACGATCGAGCATCTGCTGACGATGGCTCCCGGATGGGATTGGCCCGAGATGGGAGATTGGGGCGGCCGGCCGTTCCCGATGATCAATAGCATGAACTGGGTCCGCTTTGTCCTGAATCGGCCGATGATCCACAAGCCCGGCACTAGGATGTACTACGATTCGGGCAGCTCCCACCTGCTTAGCGCGATCCTGCAGCAAGCGACCGGCCTTAAGACTTCCGCCTATGCGGAGCAGCACTTGTTCCATCCTCTAGGCATCGAGCGTTATCGATGGTACGCGGATTCGAAAGGCATCGTCATCGGCGGCTTCGGACTCGAGGTCGTCGGACCTGATCTCGCGAAACTCGGCTTGCTCGCGCTTCGGAACGGCCAGTGGAACGGCAAGCAGCTCGTCCCTTCCGCCTGGATCGAGGCCACGACGGACCCCCGCCATCATACGTACGACCTTATCGGCTCCTACGCTTCTCATTGGTGGGTCATGGCGGACGAGCGCCGCAGGCCGGTTTTCCCCCGCATATACTTCGCAATGGGATACGGCGGCCAATACATATTCGTCGTGCCTGATTTGGATCTGGTCGTCACGTTCGCCAGCACGCTGTATAAATCGACGTTCCTGCCGATGCGCCTGTTTCGCGAAATGATGGAGCTGTAGCATAGAACCTTCCCCAACCGCCTATGGCCATTATCCCGTCTAGTCAGGTACGCGCCTCAGCCATGCAGAGCGACGCGATTCCTGACCTAAGGGGATAATGGCCATAGGGACTTTAAAGAGCTATAGCTTGGACTCGCTAGGCCTTAGCACGGAGGCGCCGAAGCCGAGCAGCACCGCTGCGAACAGAATCAGGATGCCGAGCTGCAGGGCAATGTCCGGGATCGCATCACCCTGCGACATACGCGTCATCGCTTCAATCGCCCACTTCTGCGGGACGAAATTGGCGATTCGCTGCATGAAATCCGGCATCAGCTCGATTCGCCAGAAGCAACCGCCGATCATGCATGTCGGCACCATGACGAGGTTGTTGACGACCGTCAACTGTTCCGTGCTGCGCACGATGCCTCCGACCGCGCTTGCGATGCCTAATGCGGCCATAATGAAGCATTCGAGGATGAGGAACTGCGCCAGGAACGAGACGCCGAAGTCGAACCCGAACGCATAACGGGTAATGAGCATTATCGCGACGATCTGAATCGTCCCCAAGACGACGCTCCCGATGAAATTACCGAACGCGATATGTCCGCTGTACACGGGAGCGGCGTATATTCTCGACAGCGTCTGATTGTTCCGATCTTCAACGATGTTGCCGATGCTCTGATTAAGCAAGATCATCAGCATCAACAGCATAATCCCGATAACCGGACTCGCAGACTGTCCCGCGTTCTCTTCCCATTCCACGGTCGTCCCCTGAATCCGATGCTCCCTGTACGACTCTAGCAATGGCTTGACTGCCTCGACATCCGCCTCGCCTCTCGTCTCTTTCACCGCGCTTACGGAATCGGCAATCGTATTCGCCGCCTCGTTCAGAGCCAGCTCCAGCGTAACGGAAGCTTCGTTGATCGATAGCCTGATCTGTTGCATCTTCGGGGTTTCGCCGGCAAGCAGCTTACCCTCGAAGCCTTGCGGAATGATGAACGCGGTCGTCAGATCCTCGTCCGCGACAAGCTCGCCCGCTTCTTCGTCGGACTCAAGCTCAGTCAGTTCATACGCCGCGCTGCGTCCCAATTCTTCGATCATATGCCGGGAGAACTCGCTGCGATCATGATCGACGTAACCGATCGGAACCTTCGTGTCCGAGCTATTGCCGCCCGATATGCCGACGATCACGGAGATGATGATCGTTGGCAGCAGGATCCCGATCCTGAACCCTTTTCGCGTGCCGATCGAACGGCGAACCAAGTTCATCGCAATGTACCAGCTATTCATGGGAAACCGCCTTTCTGCCCAGCAGTACCGATCCGGCGAACAAGAGGAACGCGATCATCCCGAGCCAGGAGAGATGCTGGAATATCGTGCTAAGCGGGCTATCCAGAATCAATTGAACGAAGCTTCTTGAAGCCCAGTAGCTTAACGTATATTCGCCGATTCGCTCGATGTTATCGCTAAGCCTCGGATTAAAGCCGCCGCTGATGAACGTCATGGACATGATGATCAGCGTGAATACGATCTGAATCGTTTTGCCGTTCTTCGCGAACGCGGCGACGATCACTCCGAGGCTAATGGACGCGATGACGGTCAATAAGCTGGCCAAGAGCAACAGCAAGTATCGGTCTCCCCAATCCACCCCGTAGAAAAGCCGCGTGCACAACATGATGACGGCGGATTGTCCGAGGGCGACCACGCCGCTCCCGAGCATTTTGCCGGCGATCAGATGGATCGGCCGGACCGGAGCGGTATACAGCCGATCAAGCGTATACTCTTCTTTCTCTGCAGCGAATGCCAGCCCCGTCGACATGCCTGCGTACAGCACGAACATGACGAGCATAACCGCCGCGTAATATTCAATGGCGGAATAGTCTTTGCCCGACAAATCCGGACGGACGCTTTCCACATAGTTCATGCTCGGATCGCCGATCGTCGCCATATCCGCCGTACCAGCGCCGATCGTCATCGCTGTCGATTGCGCGAAGTTCATCCGGTTCAGCATGGACTCGATGTAGCTCTCCGCGACCATGCTGTTCACTTCGTCGAACCCGGGATACAGCTCCCATTCCGAGGGCTGTCCGGCGGCGACTTTGGTCGTAAACCCTTCCGGCACGACCACTCCGTAATCGATATCCCGATCCTCGAGCGCCTCGGTCAGCTCCTCTCTGATGTTGTAAGCTTGGAACGTCAACCGATCGGTCGAGCTTTCCGAGTTCATGAATATGGCCGCAGCGCCCGCGTCGGAATTCACTACCCCCGCCGTAACCGACGCGATGTCCCGGTCCTTGTTCTCGAACGTTTCCGATAACGCGCTGCCGAGAATGAAGATGAGCAGGATCGGCATGAATACTTGCAGCCATATCGTCCGCCTCGACCGAACCGTTCGCAGCAATTGATAGCGGGCGATCGTCAATATTTTGGTCATATTCGCCATCTCCCTGCTTAATCTCTTAGCTTACGGCCAGTCAGCATCAAGAACAGCGTCTCCAAGTCCGGCTCCACGCTTTTGAGAGATTCGATGCGAACGTCGTTTTTCGATAAAATGAACAGAATGTCTTGCAAATACGCCTGCGAGTGATTCAAATAAATTTCAAGCTTGCCTTCCTCTCTGCTTACGCGTTTCACCGCGGCATGGCGTTCGATCTCCTCGACCGCGGCAGCCGACAGCCCCTCCGTCTCGATGAGCAGCTTCTCTTCCTGCGAGATCTGCGCCATCAGGTCCTTCAGAGAACCGTTAGCGATCAACCGCCCGTGATCGATAACGCCGATTCTCGTGCTGATCGCTTCGACTTCCTCCATATAGTGACTCGTGTAGATCACCGTCGCGCCTCTCTGATTCAATACTTGTACCGACTCCAGAATATGGTTGCGAGATTGGGGATCGATGCCGACCGTCGGTTCGTCCATGATGATCAGCTTCGGCCCGTGGACGACCGCGCAAGCGATATTGAGCCTCCGCTTCATCCCCCCGGAGAACGTGCCGGGCTTGTCGCTCCGACGATCGGATAACCCGACGAATTCCAGCGCTTCGTCGACCCGTGCCGCCAGCTCCTTGCCGCGAAGCCCGTACAGCTTGCCGAAGAACGTTAAATTCTCTTTCGCGGACAAATTCTCGTACACCGCGATCTCTTGAGGAACGACGCCGATGCGCGACTTTACCTCGAGCACGTTCTTCCGAATCGAAAGCCCGTCGATTTCGATATCGCCTTGATCGCTTTGAAGCAGTCCGCTGATCATCTTGATCGTCGTGCTTTTCCCGGCGCCGTTCGGCCCGAGCAAGCCGAACACCTCTCCTTGCTTAATGGTTAGACTCAGATGGTCTACCGACAGCTTATCCCCGTATCGCTTCACGACGTTATGCAGTCTAACGAAGCTCATGCTTGGTTCCTCCCCTATCATCCAATGGACGTCTATCGTTCGACTTCATTGTAGCGGTTAAGACCCTAGAAGACAGGTAGATTAGGTCATGAAAGCAGGTGACGAAAGTCACGTGATAAAATGGTATAATTTGTTATAATTTGAGTGAAGCCGATGCGAAAGGAACTTCACCTTGAACTTATCTCTTTATGTATTGCGCTATCTACTAGTGGTCCTCCCTGGAATCGCGACGATGTACGTATCCGAATCGATCGATTCCGAGGGTGTCTATGTGGTGTTCCTATTAGCCTTTCTCTTCTTCCTTGGGCAGAAGGATACGCGATGGGAGCTTCGGTTCTCTTCCTTGGCCGTGTCGCCGCTTCTGCTGATCGAGCTCGCGGCGTTGTCCGCTCTAGTCGAACGATACGAAGGTATGCTGCCCATCGCTTATCTCTCCGCGTTATTCCCGCTGTATCACCGGCCGAACCGCTATTTTCCGCAGACGCTACTGATTGCCGCAGCCATGAATTACTTCGCCTTCTCCCGAGAATCCTGGTCCATGCTGATGACCTTGAATCTGGTTTATATCGTTATTGCCTTATTGCTATACCGACTAGCGGAATCGACCGGTGACAAACGGAAAATCGAGGGGTTATACGATCGCTTGAAGCAGCAGCATTACGAGCTGGAGACGGCTCGGAAGACCGTCGTCGAATATGCCGCGAAAGTGCAGGAAATGGCGCAGATCGAGGAACGAAACCGAATCGCGCACGATCTTCACGACGATCTCGGTCACCGGTTGATCCGGCTCAAGATGATGCTGGAAGCCGCCGGACGGCTTGAGCCGGATCATCGGAATAAAGTTCTCGACATCGTTAGAGACGTGCGGGATCAATTGGGAGAAGGCATGGAATCGCTGCGATCGACCGTAAGGAGATTGAAGCCGGCCCAATCTCTGACCAGCCAATATTCGTTGGAACGGCTGATCGGCGAATTCGCCAAGGAGTGCGGGATAACGGTCATCTACGAGATTGTCGGCAAACCTTACCCGTTATACCCGAGCGACGAATTCATCCTCTATCGCAACGCCCAGGAAGCGATCACCAACGCGATCCGGCACGGACAGGCGACGCAAGTGGCGATTACGCTTGACTATGCGCCCGAACGGCTCAGCATGGCGATCAACAATAACGGCGCGTCTCCCGACGCGACCCCTATTCGCAAAGGACTCGGACTAATGGGAATGGAAGACCGGGTGCGCGTCGTAGGCGGTAGCGTGGAGCTGACGACGAAGCCGATGTTCGAGATCGTTACCCGGCTTCCGAGACGAGGACCGGCTGCGACATTCGCGGAAGGAGATGAACAGCAATGATTCAAGTACTGGTCGTGGACGACGATCCGTTCATCCGGGAAAGCTTGAGGCTGATTCTGAATTCGATGGAGGGCATTAGCGTAGCCGGCGTATGCCAGAACGGTCGTGAAGCGTTCGAGTACATTCGTAACGGAGGAGCGGCGGATGTCGTGCTCATGGACATTCGCATGCCGGAATGCGACGGCGTGGAAGGAACGCGCCTGATCAAACAATATGATCCATCGAGGATCGTGCTGATCTTGACGACGTTCGACGATGACGAATATATCTTGAAGGCGCTGCAATACGGGGCTGGCGGATATATGTTGAAGAACATCGCACCGGAACAGATCGCAAGAGGCATCCGCACCGTGCATGAGGGCCATATGCTCATCCATCCGGATATCGCGAAGAAGCTGGGCGGACTGCTCCATCACGTGAAGCCTCCGCAAGACCGCCCTCTGCCGGACCAAAAGCTATCCGATTACGGCTTAACAGCCGCGGAGAAGCAGGTTGTCCGTAAAATCGCCGAAGGGCTGTCGAACAAAGAAATCGCGCAGCAGCTGTACCTCAGCGAAGGCACGGTGAAAAACTACATTACGGATATTCTAGGCAAGCTCGCCCTCCGCGATCGAACGCAAATCGCCATCTTCTTCTTGAAGGAAATCGGAGAATAAAGAAGCCGGCACCGATGAACGATCGGCTGCCGACTTCTTTATTTACCCTATTGCGTTAAGATGGAGCCGTCTTTGTAGTAGACGACGCGCGATGGATCGTTGCGCAGCTTAACGTTCGCCATCTTCGCCTCGTGCTCCGTCAGCGACAACGGCTCCCACTCGCTCAGGCTGCCGCCCTCGTCCATCGGCGAGACGCCGGCTTCCGCGAGCGCCTCGGACATGGACGCGGGATCGGGCGAGTCGTCCCACAACCGAACGCCGTAGTAGGCTAGGGAGTAACCGTTGCGCTGCACGTAAGACAATATCGTTCCGCTTGCGCGATGTTTCATAACGTATGGCATCGATGAATCCCGCCGATCTGACGTCTTATAGGTAAGGGTTCTCGTGCTTCGCCTTCAGCATGTTCCAACGGCGCTCGATCTCGTGCTCGAACTCGCGCAGTGTCTCGGCGTATTCCGGCTTGGACAAGTGCTTCGTCTTGCCCATCAGCTTCAGCCAATCGCCGACGGGAACGCGCTTGCCCTTCTCTTCCGGATTGTACGTGATCGTCGTGACGCCTCTCTCCACTTCGTACAGCGGGAAGAAGCAGGTGTTGACCGCGTAATCGATGATCGTCGAGCCGTCTTTATCCTCGGACAGCCAGTTCAGCGGACAAGTGATCAGGATTTTGCCGTACACCATGCCGACGTTCTGCGCGTACCATTGCGCCTTCGCCGCTTTGCGCACGAGGTCCTGCGGACTCGCTTCGCTGCCGGTAAAGACGTACGGGATGTTCGTCGCCGCCATGATCTGCGCCGTGTCCTTATGATGGAACACTTTACCGCCTTGATGCTTGCCGACGTTCGAAGTCGACGTGCGGTGGCCCATAGGCGTCGAATAGGACAGCTGCGCGCCCGTGTTCATGTATCCTTCGTTATCGTACTCGAGGATGATCATGCGATGGTTGCGGAGCGCCGCGCCGATCGCCGGACCCATGCCGATATCCATGCCGCCGTCGCCCGTAATCATGACGAACGTAAAGTCGTCCTGCAGGCCGAGGTGATCGAGCTCTCCGCGGCGTTTGCGCTCGTGGAACATCTCGACGACGCCGGACAACGTAGCCGCGCCGTTCTGGAACAGATTGTGGATGTAGGTCGCTTTGTGCGCGGAGTACGGATAACCCGTCGTAACGACCATCGCGCAGCCGGTATGGAACAACGCGACGATATCGCCCTCGATGCCCTTAAAGAACAGCTCCAGCCCGGAGAATATCCCGCAGCCCGGACAAGCGCCGTGTCCCGGAGCGATCCGTTTCGCCTTCTTCGTCAGCGCGCGTAGCGGCGGAATGCGGACGTTCACCTTGCCCGTCGCTTCGTCCGGCGTTACGGTGATGAGCCCCGTCTTCACGTCCTCGTATTTCATCGGCTCGAGCACGCGTTTCGGCGCTTTGTTCGGGTCGCCCGGCGAGTGCCCGTGGTAATCGTACGGCTTCTCGACGTAGCCCTTCTCGACGGCGTCGATCGCGAATTCGAACAAAGCGAGACCGTCTTCGGCATAGAAGTCTTTGCCGCCGAGACCGTAGATCCGGCTGATCACCATCGTCGCGTGGTTGCCGTATTGCTGCAGAGCTGCCCGGATTTCGAGCGACATGTTGCCGCCGTGTCCCCCATAAGCATCGGCGCGGTCGCCAACCGTTACCGCTTTGACGTTCTTGAGCGCTTCCGCGATCTGCTTCGCCGGGAACGGACGGATGATGTTCGGAGAGATGCTTCCCGCCTTCACGCCTTTGGCGCGCAGCTGGTCTACGACGTCTTTGATAATTTCCGAAGAGGAGTTGAGCAGGAATACCGCCACCTCGGCGTCCTCCATCCGGTACAGCTCCAAGATCGGATAGTCGCGTCCCGTAAGCTCCGCGTATTCTTGGCGAATGCGATCGTACACCGCTTCGGCGCGATACATCGCCATGCTCTGCTGATAGCAGTTATTGATATAGTCCGGCTCGTTCATGTACGGACCTACGGTAATCGGATTGTTGCGGTCGAGCACGTGCTTGAAGCCTTCCGGCGGGTGCTCCCCGATGAACTTCTGAACGTCTTCCCGCTTCGCGAACGTCATGACGCGGCGCTTCTGATGACTCGTGAAGTATCCGTCCTGCGCGACGAGCACCGGCAGCCGGACTTCCGGATCCTCCGCCAGCTTCAGCGCGATAATGTTCATGTCATATACCGATTGCGGATCGCGGCACATGATAATCGGCCAGCCCGTGTTCAGCGCGAAGTACAAATCCGAATGGTCGCCATGAATGTCGAGCGGTCCGGACACCGAGCGGCAGACGAGGTTCATGACCATCGGGAACCGCGTGCCCGATTGCACCGGCATCTGCTCCAGCATGTATAGATAACCGTTGGCGCTCGTCGCGTTGAATACGCGTCCGCCCGCCGTCGAAGCCCCGTAGCAAACGCCGGCGGAGCCGTGTTCGCCGTCGGCCGGGATGAGCACGATGTCGTGCTGGCCGTTCGCCTTCATCAGATCTAGAAATTGCGCGACTTCCGTAGAGGGCGAGATCGGGAAATATCCCATGATGTGATAGTTAATCTGGTGTGCGGCATAAGCTGCCATCTCGTTGCCTGATTCGTAGACGATGCGTTGCTCGACGGTGCCGGACGGCCCCGTCTCCTTGCGAATGTCGATCGCCATTGCAGACTCCACCTTCCTATCGTTCTTCTCGTAGTATCGGAATGCTCTTTGCTTTTTCTATCGATCTATCGACCTGAGGCCGGGATTATTGAGCCAATTGAAACCGGTGCGGAACGCGGTGCTCGTCAGCGTAGCCTTCTGCTTCCCGCTCGCTGGACAACGCTTCGGTCGGGCACGCTTGTACGCACTTCAGACAGCCTTTGCAATATTGATAATCGATCCCTTGCAGGAACATCTGCGGCCGGCCTTTCTTGTCGGGTTGTTCCTCCCATACGAAGCAGAAATCCGGGCAGACGTTGTCGCAAGCGGCGCAATGAATGCATTTGTCATCCGCGAAGTGCGGCATCATGCCCGCGCGCGAGATGCTGAGATCCTTCAAGATGCTGTTGCCCGGATTCGTAATCATGCCGCCGATCGGCTGCGTCTCGTAACCGAGCACCGGCGTATCCATCCGGACATAGCTAGGCATCGCATCCCCTTCCGGCAATGCGAACGACTGAAACTTCACTTCGTCGTAACCGCGCTGGAACGTATTCAAGGCGGGCTGAACCGCTCCGGGATACTTCTTCTCCAGCGATTTGCGAACGACGCCTTTCATGAACTCGGCGTCCAGGAAGTCGCATAAGCGGAATAGTCCGCCTAGCATCGCCATGTTGACGCGGTTGTTCTCGTCCATCGCGATGCCGGTCGCATCGACGACGGCGATAATTCCCGCCTTCAGCTTGAGCTGCTCCTTGAGCTGCTCCGGCGATTTCTTCGAATTGACGAGCACGATCGTGTCCTCGTACATGCCGGAGATGACGTTGATCGTCTTCGACAGGTTCTCGTGGAAAATTCCGATAACGTGCGGCCTCTCGACCGGCGACGTATCGCGGATTTGCGCGTTCGTGTCGCAGAACCGGATGTGCGCCTTAACGGCCGAGCCTTTCTTCTCCGAGCCGTAAGAGCTGAAGCTTACGCCGTTCAGTCCTACGCCCATAACGCCTGCCTCCGCCAGCATCTTGCCGGCCAAGTTTGCTCCTAGTCCACCGATTGATTCCAGACGAATTTCGAAAAACCCAAGCTCATTTACCTTCGGCAGCATGACCATGGCGCATTGAAATCCCCTTTCGCGTGTAGTGGCACATAAAGAGTCAGAACATTTCGTAGATTGCAAATATTAATATATTCGCGATAATTTGTGCAATTCCTGCCTCTGTGACCAAAATCGGGCTCTTGTATCGCCCAGATGCAACTTATAATGACAAACTTGCCTGCAAACGCTTCAGTTCGTTCCAGCCGACTAGCCGGATCTTCTCCTCGTCGAGGACGGCGCGCACGTCCGGATCGCGCCAGAACGCAAGCTCCATGCCGCGTTTGTTCGGTACGCCGTGGAAGGAACGCAGCTCCTCGGACACGAGCGACGGATGGCTGATCCACTCCGTTACGCCGGGCAACAATCCGCGAAGCATCGAGATACCTTCCGCCTTCATCGTCTCGTACGTCTCTTCGGAGCTTTGATGGAATTCTAATCCGGTGAGATAGTCGGGCAGCACGATGCCGTTATCCTCGGCCTGCCTCACGCGTTGTTTCGCCCGGCGCTCCAGCTCCTTCGGAATCTTCCTTCCTCCTACTGGCTGTAGTTGGCGCGGCAGGCGGAAAGGCAATCCGTACATCGCGCAAACATCGAATACGACGGGCAGCAAGTCTTGGCCCGTATGAAACCCATATAAGCTGCCCATATGGTTATCCGCATGGGTGATCGGAAGGCCCGCCGCCAACGCGGCTTCCGTCTGCGCGATCAGCTCCGCCCGCACCTGCTCGGGGGCGGCGGCTTTCTCGAACTCCGCGACCGTCGCCGGAAACCAACCGTTCCTGCCCGACAGCGTGTTGGTCGGCTGCGTGCGGCATAGCGGTCCCCAACGGTAGCCGTCCCACTCGCTCGTCAGCGTCCAATGAACCCCGATATCCGCAGCGGGCGTCCGTTCCATGAATGAAGCCGCCGCGTCCTCGGACCAAGGGCACGTCATCATGATCGTCGTCGAGCTGATCGCCTTTTCCTCTAATAAGAGCAATACGCCGTCATTCGTGCTTCTGCACAGACCGAAGTCGTCCGCGTTTACGATCAGCAGTCGGTCGAGGCTTCCGTAGCCCAGCTGGGTGGCCGTATTCATTGACGCTCGCCTCCTTCCTTCACTATATGACGGATAGACGTCCGCATTGCCGTCCTCGGCGTGGACAGCCTGGCTTCCAATATCATCCTAGACTTTAGTCTAAGATTGAACCGTTCCCCAGACCGCTATACCGTATCTTCCCAATCTATATATAATAGACAACAGAGTGAGATAGAAGGAGCAGAGAGAATATGAAATCTTGGGTTCGTTTCAGTATGAACAATGGTATTGCCCTGTTGCTGATCGTAGCGATTCTGATCGGCAGCGGGTTATTCGCCATGAGCACCATGAAGAAGGAAAAATACCCTGCGGTCGACATCCCTTACTTAACCGTGGAGATCGCGTATCCCGGCGCATCGCCTATGCAAGTGATGGATACTTTCGGCAAAGATCTCGAAGCCGAACTGAACCGCCTCAACCGGCTGGAGAACTTGTACGTAACCGCCGGCACGAACTATTTCGTGGCGACGATGAATTTCGAGATGGGCATGGAGATGGACGAAGCGGAGGTTATCGCCCGCTCCGCCGTCGGCAAAGTAAACCTGCCCGCATCAGCCAAAGTGGTCAACTATATTAAAGACCAGCTAGACGGAGACGTGTACGCAGTCGGCATCTGGGGAAGCGATACAGCGGCGGTTCAAGCGTTCGTCAAGGATCAGCTGCTGCCCGCTTACCGGAGCGTCGACGGCATCGACCGCATCGATACGAACGGCGTCATCGACGACGAGGCGATGATATCGCTTCGCGAAGCGGACTTGATCAAGCACGGCCTCGACGCGGAGCAAGTGAAGCTAGCCGTAACGTCCGCTCAGCTGTCCGTTCCGATCGGCAACTGGGATACCGACCGGGAGCATCTGCCCATCCGAGTCGGCGGCACGATTGATTCGCTTACCCAGCTCCAATCGCTGCTCATTCCGACCGCGCAGGGCGGCATTCCGTTGTCTGAGGTTGCCGATGTAGAGTATCTACAAGACGAAGACGAACAAGTCCGCATGAACGGACAGCCTGCCGCGTTCATCTCGATCATCGGCCAAGGCGGCTACGACAGCGTCAAGCTCGTAGACGACTTGATCGATGCCGAGAACGAGCTTGCCTTGCCTGCGGGCGTTAACAAGAAAATAACGACCGATCGTACCGAGGAAATCGAGCAATCCGTCGATTCCATGCTCCGCGAAGTGCTGCTTGGCGCATGCATGGCCATGCTCGTCACGCTGCTGTTCCTGCGCAACTTCAGGTCCACGCTGATCGCGATCATCTCGATACCGCTTTCGATGATCGCTTCCATGCTTGTGCTCAAGCAGCTCGATTACTCGCTTAACATCATGACGCTTGCCGGCATCGCCGTCGCGATCGGACGCGTCGTAGACGATTCGATCGTCGTTATCGAGAATATTTTCCGGCGCGTCCGCAAGACGACGCAGCGCGACGATCAGCTCGTCGAGGATGCGACGAACGAAGTGTCGCGGGCGATTACGTCCTCTACCTTGACGACGGTAGCGGTATTCCTGCCGATGGCTTTCGTACCGGGCATCGTAGGCGCGTTCTTCCGCCCGCTCGCTTGGACGATCGTCGTCTCCCTGCTCTTCTCGCTACTCGTAGCGATCACGATCGTCCCACTGCTGTCGAAGCTTAGCTTATTGAAAGTAAAGCATAAGGCACAGCAAGAGAACGCGCTTCAGCGCGTATATCGCCGCATGCTAGGCTGGTCTCTGGTGCACCGCTTGATTACGCTGCTACTGGCTTTCGTTCTATTAATCGGAAGCTTGGCGATCGTCGTCACCGGACAGCTTGGCTTTAACTTCCTGCCTACGGAGCCAACCCGTGAGTTTGCGATCGAAGTAACGATGGAGGAAGGCTCCAACCTGCAAGCGACTAACAAAGTCGTGGCGGATATCGAGCAACAGATTAAGCAGCATCCTGTTCATGATCTGGCGACCGGCGTGCGGAGCCAGAAAGCCGATATTAGCTTCGAGCTTGACGAAAGCGCCGGCGATTCGGGGGCGTTCGAGAGAACGATTCGCGGCGAGCTCAAGCAAATCCAAGGAGCGAAGACGATTACGCTCGTCGGGCAGCAAGGCATTGGCAGCAATGAGCTTATGATTACCGTCAACGGCCCGGACAGCGAATCGATTCGACAAGGCGCGCAGATGATGGTCGAAGCGATCCAAGGCATCGAGGGACTGGAGGATGTACACCATACCGGCTCGAGCGAGAAGCCGGAGGTCCAGTTCGTCGCCGATGACCGCAAGCTGGCGGATGCCGGGCTGAACAACGCGTTAGTCGCCCAAGCGATCAACCGCGCGATCAAGGGCGAGACGCTCGTCACTGCCCTCCTGGACGGCCGCAGCACCGACATTATGCTGCGGACCGGGGTATCGCTCGCACAGCCGGCTCCAATCGAATCCCTGAACGATATTCAGGTGCCGAACCTTATCGGGCAACCCGTTCGGATCGGCGACGTCGGAAGCTGGGAACGGAAGCTGAACCCTTCCTCGATCATGCGTCTGAACCAGAAAGAATATTTGCAGATTAACGGCACGTTTACGGATTCGAATACCGGAGGCGTCATCGCGAACGTCGAGAGCAAGCTGAATGCGCTGAAGCTGCCTGACGGCGTCACATGGGAATCGCTCGGCGCTTCCAAAGAAATGAACGACGGGTTCATCAATATGGGGCTTGCTCTCGGCATCAGTATCTTCCTCGTCTACTTGGTCATGCTGCTGTCGTTCGGAGAGTGGCTGACGCCGTTCGTCATCTTGTTCTCGATTCCGTTCTCTCTAATCGGAGCGCTTACGGGATTGTGGATCGTCCGGGAGCCCGTCGGCATGCCGGCTATGATCGGCTTGCTCATGCTTAACGGCATCGTCGTTACGAATGCGATCGTATTGCTCGAGCGCGTTCACAGCAACCTGAAGAAAGGCATGGAACGCGATGCCGCGTTGCTCGAAGCCGGAGCAACCCGCGTTCGTCCGATTCTGATGACCGCGATCGCGACGATCGGCGCGCTGTTCCCGCTCGCGTTGTCGTCCGAAGTCGGCCTAGTATCCCGCGCGCTAGCCGTTGTCGTAATCGGCGGATTGTCGACTTCGACGCTGCTTACGCTCATTATCGTACCGGTGCTCTTCAGCTTCACGCACCGCAAGCATCGCGACTCGAAATCCAGTTCCGCAGCGGCCAAGTCCGAAGCGGTTGCAGGATTGGCGGAATAAGCGACAAATACAAAGGACCTTCAAGCATCCGGCGAATCCGCCTTGCTTGAAGGTCCTTTCGATTATCCCGTGATTTTAGCCAATCGTGCCGTTAACGTGTTTACCCAGCTATCAGAAAGCGCGTCTACCGCCAGCAGCGATCGAATGCCCTCCGCATCCTGTTTATCGCGATGCATGATCCGATTCGCTTCCGCGACAGTATACCGCGCCGGATGTCTCTCGATTAGACGCAGAGTGTCGCCAGTGCGCACCTCCCCTTCCGTTACGGTACGGAAGTAGAATCCCGTCGCTCCGCTCTCGGTAACGAGCAACGGCAAATCGTCGAGCCCCCATCTCATAGCTAGCTTCCAGCAAGGCTGCCTAGGCTGGCTGACTTGCACGACGGCGGTGCCGATGGCGAACGTATCCCCGATGCAGACCTCATTCTCCATCAAGTCCAACGCAGTGAAATTTTCCCCGAACGATCCGTAAGGAAGCGAACGTCCCAGCACTTGCTCCCAATGCGGGTAGTGATTATGCAAGTAGACGCAGACCGCTTTGTTTGGGCCGCCGTGGAAGACGAGATCGGCTTGTTCGTCGCCGGTCAGGCCGAGCT
>Ga0065721_10000026_pt1 | contig 17313 bp, 15 predicted proteins | sample Mesricmetagenome_FD_59108 | JGI IMG/M metagenome (GOLD analysis project Ga0065721, IMG submission 59108) | Mesophilic microbial community from rice straw/compost enrichment Sample: eDNA_1 v2 (version 2) | ecosystem: Engineered > Solid waste > Grass > Composting > Bioreactor | place: USA: Davis... | reverse complement strand
GCCCAGTTCGGCGAGCTGGAGACGCTGGGCGAACTGACGAAGATCGCGTGGAAGCACGACGTCCAGACCATGATCGAAGGCCCGGGCCACGTGCCGATGCAGCTGATCAAGGAGAACATGGACAAGCAGCTGCGCGAGTGCGGCGAGGCGCCGTTCTACACCCTGGGACCGCTGACCACCGACATCGCGCCCGGCTACGACCACATCACCAGCGCGATCGGCGCGGCGATGATCGGCTGGTACGGCACCGCCATGCTCTGCTACGTCACCCCGAAGGAGCACCTGGGCCTGCCCAACCGCCAGGACGTGCGCGACGGCATCATGGCCTACAGGATCGCCGCCCATGCGGCCGACCTGGCCAAGGGCCACCCCGGCGCGCAGGTGCGCGACAACGCGCTGAGCAAGGCGCGCTTCGAGTTCCGCTGGGAGGACCAGTTCCACCTCGGCCTGGATCCGGAGAAGGCGAAGGAGTTCCACGACGAGACCCTGCCCAAGGAAGCGCACAAGCTGGCGCATTTCTGCTCGATGTGCGGCCCGCACTTCTGCTCGATGAAGATCACCCAGGACGTGCGCGACTATGCCGCCGAGCGCGGGGTGGACGAACAGGCCGCGCTGGAGGCGGGCATGGCCGAGAAGTCGGCGCAGTTCCGCGAGCAGGGCGCGGAGGTCTACCGCGCCGGCTAGCGCAGAAGGCGCCTGGCCGCGGCCCCTCCCGTGCCGCGGCCAGGCGCAATGGCGCCGCTGGCGCCGGCCGCAGACAGGCGGGAACCCGCTGCGGCCGGTGGCGAGTGTCGGCGCCTGCCGGCCGCGCACGGTAGCCGGCGATGGCCGCCAGGGTTTGCCGCGATTGGCGTCCCGCGCCGGTCGGCGGCCTGCTTCCCCACCGGCTGCTGACTGGGACGTTGTGCCCCCGTACCAAAGACACATGGCGCTGCCGGACCCCCCGGCTAGTGTGCGCGCCTTGCCGGACGGTCCGCGTGCATGGGGTGCGCGGCTCCGCACGCGGACGCGTTGCCGCCGTGCACTCCGTGCAACCTGGATTACGTGGGGACGGATGGCAGCTGCGGACACGAGTTCCCGGAACCAGCCTGCGGCGGGCGGCAGGCTGCTGCGCGTCGGACGGCACGAGGTCGACCTCGACCGCAGGCTGGTGGCGCTTGCCGGCACGCAGGAAACCCGGCGGCTGACGCTCAAGGCGATGCAGGTGCTGCTGGCGCTGGCCGAGGCCGGGGGACGCGTGGTCAGTCGGGAACAGCTCCTGGGACGGGTGTGGCCCGATACCCTGCCGACCGACGACGTACTCACCCAGGCGGTGGCCCAGCTGCGCCGGGCCTTTGGCAGCGGGCGCGAGGCGCCGCCGTATATCGAGACCATCGCCAAGGCCGGCTACCGGCTGCTGGTCCCGTGCACCTGGATCGAGCCGCAGCCCGGCGCACCGGCGGCGGTCGTGCACGAAGCCATGCGCATGCCGGCTGCGCCATCCTTGGCCGCGGCTGCAGTGGCCGCGGCGCCGCTTCCGGCACCCGCGCCATCGCCGCGCCCGCAGCGTCCGCGCCGCTGGCTGCTGCTGCCCGTCCTGGTCCTGGCGTTGGCACTGTGCGCCGGCGCCTGGCAGCTTCTGCATTCGCATGCCGGCGCCGCCGCCGCGCCACCGGCGGCCCATGCGTCCGCGCTGCGGTACCACGCGATCGCTTCCACCGCGCTGCACGAGCAGCACCCGTCGCTGTCCCCGGACGGCGGCCAGGTCGTGTACTCGCGCGAGACCCGCGCCGGCGGACCGCGGGCGCTGTATCTGCAAGCGGTCGCGGACGGCAGTCCGCGCCAGCTGACCTTCCCCCACGAGGGACAGGCCGACCACCTGCCGGCCTGGTCGCGCGACGGACGCAGGATCGCATTCGTGCGCAGCGACGCCGGCGGCTGCGCGCTGCTGGTGGTGGCGGCCAGCGGCGGCGGCGAACGCGAGGTGGGTCGCTGCGAGGGCGGGGACTTCGCAGCCTTCGACTGGACCCCGGATGGCCGCGGCCTGGTGATGGGCGGTCGCAGCCGCGGCAACGGCCAGCCGGCGCCACTGCGGCGACTCGACCTGGCGAGCGCACGCTGGGAGCCGCTGGACTATGCGGCCGGCGGCATGGACACCCTGCCGCGCCATTCACCGGACGGGGCCTGGCTCGGCTTCCGCCGCGGCACCTCGCTGGGCGACCTGTGGCTGGTGCCGGCCGCCGGAGGCNCCCCGCGTCCGCTCACCCACCTGCGTGGCGACATCCGCGGCTGGGACTGGCTGCCCGACGGCANCGGCNTGGTCTTCAGCCTGGTCAAGGAAGAGNCGCGGCTGTACCGGCTGGCGCTGGAGGACGGTTCGATCGAGGAGCTGCCGCCANTGCCGCGCGGCGACCCGTTCCATCCGGACATCGCCGCCGACGCGTGGAGCATGGTGTTCGGCATCTACCGTTTCCGCAGCGGGCTGTACGCGTTCGACCTGGACGGTCCGCCCGATGCCGCGGGCGAACGCGTGTTCGCTTCAAGCGGCGTGGACATGATGCCGGCCATATCGCCGGACGGTTCGACCCTGGCGTTCATTTCCGACCGCAGCCTGGCCGCGCAGCTGTGGATCGGCGAGCCCGCCCACCCGCAGACCCTTCGTGCGGTGCCGGGCATCGTGCCGGTGCCGCGCAACCCGCCGGTGTGGTCGGCCGACGGCAGGCGGCTGCTGGTGATCGGGGCCACTGGACGCGGCGGTGATCGCCTGTACGAAGTGGAGGTCGGCTTCGACACCGTGCGGGTGCTGCCGGTACCGGGCGTGCCCGCGTTCGCCGCCTATCCGCGCGAGCCGGACCAGCTGCTGGTCGGCGTGGATGGCGGCGCCGGGCGTACCCGCCTGGTGCGCTACCAGCTGCCGGAATGGCGCGAGCTTGCCAGCCTGGACGACGTGGCCGTGGCCCGCTACGACCGCGCCAGCGACCGCGTCTGCTTCACCCGTCCCGCCCGCGCCGGCCTGTGGTGCGCCGACCCGATGCTGGAGCGGGTGGTCCAGGTCAGCGTGGCCACACCGGAGCCGGAGCGCTACCGGGAATGGGCCTTCGCCGGCGGCCAGCTCGTCTCCAGCGTCGCGGGCCGCGACTGCGCCACCGCCTGGACCGCGCTCGACGCCGCTGCCGCCGCGGTGCGCTGCCTGTCGCGTACGCACGCCGTGGTGCAGGGCTCGACCAGCGTGGACGCCGAAGCGCGCCGTGCCTATCTGGCCCTGCCCCTGGAGGAGGAGCTCGACGTGGGCCACGCCTGGCTGCCGCCGCCCGGCGGCCGCGACGCGCCCGGCAAGCGCGCAAGCCACTGATCCACAAGGACGCCGCCGCCCGCAAGACAAATATCAGGAAAATTTCAGCCCGTTTTCCGGCGCGGTGCGCGCCGTCCCGGCACAACGCCAGGCCAGGTTCCCCCGGAGGAGATTTGGCCATGAGGATCAGGACGCTGTCGGGCGACCGCGGCCAGGCGCAGGAGCTGCACTGGCCACCCGGCTGGCAGGAGCGGCCCACGCTGGCGATGCTGGCGCGTGGCGCCACGCTGGCGATCAACGCGGGCGCGGCCAGCATCTGGCTGGTGCTGCGCGGAGGCGCGGAACTGGAAGGCAGGGAGGGGCGCTTCGCCCTGGACGCCGGCCAGTGGCTGTACCTGGACCGCGAATCGATGCCCTCGGTGCGCGCCGGCGCGCGCGCGCTGGTGCTCGGGCTGGTCCTCCCTGCCGGGTTGCAGGCCCAGCTGCAGCAGTCCGCGCATGCGCCGCTGTTCCCGGGCCGCGGCCATGCCGCGCCGGGCGCGCGCCGCGCCCTGCTCCGCTCGTGGCGACGGCTGCAGGAACCGCGCCTGCACCCGGCCGACGCGGTGCGCCTGCTCGAGCGCCTGCTGCGCGACCTGGCGGAGCTGCAGGACGACTGCAGTCCGCTGGTCGAGCGCTGTCCCGGCCGCACCCTGCAGCGCCGGCGCCAGGTGTTCGCGCGGCTGCAACGGGTAATGCTCTACCTGGAAGGCCACCTGGAGCGGGCCCCGGCCACCACCGAGCTGGCCGCGCGCGCCAGCATGTCGGTCTGGTACTTCATCCGTGCCTTCCGCGCGCTGTACGGCGAGACCCCGCAGGCGGCATCGGCGCGCATGCGGCTGCAGCGCTCGGCGCGCCTGGTCCTGGACCGGCGCCTTGCCATCAGCGAGGTCGGCGCGGCCTGCGGCTTCGAGAACAACTGCAGCTTCTCGCGTGCGTTCCGCACCCAGTTCGGCGTGCCGCCGTCCATCTACCGCCTGCACGGCGGCAACGTCCCGGCAGTCCATGCAAACCCGGCCGACATCCGCGGCCAAGCGGGGTGAGGCAGCGCGTCCTTAACGTCTCCCTGCGTTTTCGCACATCCCCAACGTGACTGGAGAATCCCGATGAAGTCGCACCATCCGCGCGCGTCGAAGTGGGCGGCGTTGCCGCTGGGCATCGCCTGCGCCCTTTCCGCCGCCGTCGCTTCCGCCCAGGAGGCCGCACTCGACGACGCCCGTACCCTGGACCGCGTCAACGTCACCGGCTCGCGCCTCAAGCGCGCAGACCTCGAGGGCGCGATCCCGGTCACGGTGATCGACCGTGCCGTGATCGACGCCAGCGGCGACGTCTCGGTCGCCGACGTGCTGCGCGACGCCACCTTCGCCTCGTTCGGCAACTTCCGCCCGCGTTCGGGCAGCAGCGCCCAGTCGGTGGCCGACGTGGACCTGCGTGGCATCGGCTCCGACCGCACCCTGGTCCTGGTCGACGGCCGCCGCGCGCCGTACGCGCCGTCCACCGGCACCAGCGCCGACCTCAACACCATCCCGCTGGCGGCGGTGGAGCGGATCGAGATCCTGTCCGATGGCGCCTCGGCGCTGTACGGTTCCGATGCCATCGGCGGCGTGGTCAACATCATCCTGCGCAAGGACTTCGACGGCGTCGAAGTGCGCCTGGGCAAGGGCGTGACCGCGGTGCGCGGCGGAGACACCGAGGAAGCCTCGCTGCTGTTCGGCACCTCCAACGACCGCGGTTCGCTGCTGTTCGGCGCCTCGCACAACTCGCGCGGCATGGTGTTCACCCGCGACCAGATCGGCGGGGACGTGCGCGGCGCCTCGCCCTACGGCAACAACTACTACCTGGAAAGCCCGGACGAGCCGGGCGAGACCGGCGAGTACGGCGGCGCCCTGCCGGGATACGCCTGCAACGACCCGGGCTTCTGGATGAACGGCGGCAACTGCGTGTTCGACTACAACTCGGTGCAGGCCGACGAGGCCTCGGTGCGCAACCGCTCGCTGTTCGCCCGCGGCGACTACCAGGTCAACGACGACTGGACCGTCTACGCCGCTGCCAGCTACAGCCACGCGCGCAGCTTCGGCCGTTACGCGCCGACCCCGGGCGTGCTGTACGTGGCCGAGGGTTCGCCCAACGACCCGGTCAAGGGCGACGGCCTGGGCGCCTTCATCCAGCACCGCTANGCCGCTGCNGGCAATCGCGACGGGTTCGTCGACAACACCGTGTTCGACGCCAACATCGGCGCCAGCTGGCGCGCCAGCGACCGCCTCAGCGTCGACTTCGGCCTGCGCCACAGCGCCGCCGGCTTCAACGAGATCGGTCGCGGCTACATCGTCACCACGCTGGCGGAGGCCGCCGCGGCCGACGGCAGCTACAACCTCTACGATCCCTTCGGCAACCCGGAAGAGGTGGTCAAGGGCTTCACCGCCACCACCAACCGCGACGGCAACTTCGACGTCAGCGAGGCCTACGCCAGTGCCACCCTGGACCTGTTCCAGATGGGCGGCGGCACCTCGGCGCTGGCGTTCGGCGCCGAATACCGCAAGGAGGACTACGCCGACATCTACGATTCGCTGTCCGAGGCGGGGGCGATCGCCGGCTCGGCGGGCAACTCGGCCGCCGGCAGCCGCGACATCCAGGCTGCCTATGCCGAGTGGCTGTTCCCGGTCGCGCCGGAGTTCGACTTCACCCTGGCCGCGCGCTACGACCGCTACAGCGACTATGGCAGCGACGTCTCGCCCAAGGTCTCGCTGCGCTGGCAGCCGCTGGCCAACCTGACCCTGCGGGCCTCGGCCGGAGAGGGCTTCCGCGCCCCGGCGCTGAACTACATCCACGCCAAGCGCTCGTTCTCGGCCGAGCAGATCGCCGACTACCGCACCTGCGTGGCGATGGGCTACTCGCCGGCGGACTGCGGCGGCGACGCCAACAACGACGGCATCGCCGACGGTGCGGAGAAGAGCAGCGTCTCCTACCAGGTGGACAGCTGGTCCTCCGGCAACCTCGACCTCGAGTCGGAGCACTCGCGCCAGTTCAGCGCCGGCCTGGCCTGGGACATGACCGACTGGCTGAACCTGACCCTGGATTACTACCGCATCCAGATCGACGACCGCATCCGCCTGATCGAGTACGAAGAGCTGGTGAGCTTCGACAACAACGGCCTGCCGCTGCCGACGGGCACCTCGCTCAAGCGCCGCGCCAACGGTTCGATCGCGGAGATCGTCACCGCCTACGCCAACGAGGGCCGGCTCGACACCCGTGGNNTGGACATGAACCTGCGGGCCCGCTTCGCCACNGNCCTGGGCCGCTTCGACCACTGGNTGCAGGTCGCGAAGGTCCTGGAGTACGACCTGACCGACGGCGAGACGGTCAAGGACCGCCTGGGCTGGGTGACCCTGCCCGACCTGCGCGCCAGCCTGCGCAACAGCTGGAGCCGCGAAGGCCTCAGCCTGAGCTGGAACATCAACCTGATCGGGTCGCAGGAGAACCCGCNGAGCCGNCCGCTTTANGGCTTCATCGCCGGCGGCGAGGGCACCCGCATCGGCAGCTACGTCACCCACGACCTGGCCGCGACCTGGAACGCGCCGTGGGATGGCAGCGTCACCCTGGGCGTGACCAATGCCGGCGACCGTTACCCGGAACTGGTGGGGCACGACAACCGGCCGTGGAACTTCAACCTCTACGACGCCTACGGCCGCACCGTCTACGTCCGCTACGCGCAGAAGTTCTGAACACCAGCGATCGTCGTGGGGCGAGGGGGGAGGCTTCGGCCTCCCCCTTCTTTTTCCGCGGAGATTGCGGCACCGCGGCATGCGTGGGACCGGCTTGCCGCCCGCCCCGGAGCGGGAGGGGAGGATCGTCCCGATCCCGCGGTGTTCACGCGCCCGCGCGGATGATCCGGCACCAGGTCTTCCGCCCCGGAAGACGGGAGCATGCCATGGCCCGCTTCAATCGCTACCTCCGCATTCCACGCATCGCCTTCCTGCTGGTCCTGGCCACGCTGTTGGCCGCCTGTGCCACCGGTCCACGCGTCAGCAGCGAGATCGATCCCACGGCCGACTTCGGCCGCTACCGGACCTTCGCCTTCTACTCGCCACTGGCGATCGAGGCGCGGGGCTACTCGACCCCGACCAGCAATCGCCTGCGCGACGCGGCGCGGGCGCAGATGGAAGCGCGCGGCTACGTCTACGACGAGCGCGATCCGGACCTGTGGGTGAACCTCAACGCCTACCTGCAGGAGCGCACCGACGTCACCACCATGCCCGAGGTGGACTACAGCTACTACTACAGCTACCGCGCCCGCGCCTACGTGGCCGTGCCGTACTGGCGCGACCGCACCGACGTGCGCCGCTATACCGAGGGCACCCTCAACGTCGACCTGGTGGACGCGCGCCAGAACCGCCTGGTATGGACGGGCGTGGCCGTGGGCCGCGCCAGCCGCAGCAGCACGCCGGCCGAGCGCGGAGCGAAGATCGATTCGGCCATGGCCGAGATCTTCGCGCGCTATCCGCATCGCGCGGCAGGGCGCTGAGGGCGGGACCCCCGATGGCGGCCGGGCGGCATGCCCGGCCGCGCCGCACCGTGCGCGGATTCCGGATACACCGCCGGGAACGTGACGCCCCTCACATGGCGCCGCGCACCGCGCGGTCTGATGAAGCCCATAGCCGTGGGCGAGGCACCGGACCTGCCCTGTCGGGGCCATGACCGTGGCTTCCTGGCGGTGGCTGCACCGGTGCAGCCCTTCGAACGAACGACCTGCGCACGGGCACGTGTACGTGCGCGCAGCGTGCCGGAACGGGGAGCTGCTCCGGGACGCCAGGCCTCCTGCGCGTCCACCTCCAGGATGGGCGCATGTCGTGGACGAAGNCGTTGAGCCATGCGTCGGGTGANCGGCTGCAGCCAGGGTGGCGTCCGCAAAGCGTGGCCGCACNGCGGCGGGAGCGGCGCGGTGTTGCCAGACCCAGGTGGGTGGCGCCGCATCGGACAGCCGCGTACAGGTCGGCGCGTGCGGGCGCATGCGATTGAAACGCCCAGGCAAGTCACTGGAACATCCCGTCAAACCCCGGGGGCGCACTTCGGCTTACACCATCGCATCGGTTGGCGGTGATCAGGACGTCGCTGCGGTCGAGCTGTCGTAGCGATGTCCTGCCGCTTCCACCGATGCGTCCGCTCCCCTGCGGAGCGATTGGTCAGGCTGGAGGGGCATGCAATGGAAGGCNAGGATGGTCCATTTGTCTACGCAGTCCACGCCGGTTCGCGCGGCGGGACCACGGATGGAATCGGCGTGCGGGACTGCGGCGGGCACCAGTACGGACGACGCGCGGAACGGCTCTTGTCCCGCGCACGCAGCTGGGTAGAGCACCACGTCGACGAGGAGGACCTGTCGGTCAGCGCGATGGCTTCGGCCATGCACATGTCCAGGTCGACGCTTCACCGGAAGCTGGTCGCCATGACCGGCATGGCACCGGGCGCCTTCATCCGCGACACGCGCATGCACCTGGCGCGGCGCCTGCTGAAGGAAGGCGAATGCAANGTCTCCGAGGTCGCCTATTCGGTCGGCTTCGTGAGCCTTTCCGGCTTCAGCCGCGCATACCGCCACCACTACGGCGAGGCGCCTTCGAGCAGCCTGCACAGGCGCGAACGCTGAGATGCAACAGCGGGTCAAGCGCGTGCGACGCCCGGGCAATGACGCCGCCGACGGCGGCGATATACCTGCATCCACACCGCCGCCGGCCATCGCCGGGACCGAAGCGGACGGAACGAAACGGGAGGATCCACCATGAAGGGAAAGATCTCGTTCCACTCGCTGATCGAGGCGTTGAGCAGCGCCGTGATCGAAGCGCAGGACAGCATCAACCTCCACCAGATCGCGACCATCCGCGGCTACTTCGACGAGGACAACCGCCCCAGGAGCGTGAGCTTCCGGTTGCCCTCGCTGCACCCGGCCGCGGAGGAAGGCGACGAGGACCTCTACCGCGCGCCGCTGCTGCCCCTGGTGTCGACCAACCACCTCCGGATCAAGGACGTGGAAATCAGCTTCGAGGCCGACCTGGGCGAGCTGGCGNCCGAGGAGTCCGGCGCGGACCCCGGGGCCGANCCGGTCGGCGAGGCGTGGTCCTCTTCGCGCCGGCCCCCGCCGCGCATCGGCCTGGATACGGGCGTGACCCGCCAGCGCGGCAACGTCCGCGTGGTGCTGCGGGTGGAGGGCACCGAGCCGACCGACGGCGCTGCAAGGCTCATCAACCAGTTGGCGCAGAGCCAGGGGGTGTTCAAGACGATCAAGGCGACNTAACCCACGGTGCCGGCTTCCGCCGACGGCACATCCGCAGCATTCCATTCGGGCGGTCCAGATAGAGGAGATACGGCCATGGCCGACGAACTCGTCAACATGTCAAGTCAGTTCAAGGGGTTGCCGATGGGCGACCTGATCGGTGGCCCGCTGACGGCTGCCTGCGATTCGCAGATCAAGCTGGCCAACGCCACCGCGGACTTCATCCGCGTGGTGGGCTTCCTGCCACCCGCCAGCCCNGACCCGAACGATCCGTATGCGGTGGGTGGCACGCGCACCGCGCTGTTCCGGTTCAAGCGCCCGGTCGACAACCCCGATCCGGCCAACGGCGGCGCCATCGCCGAGGAAGAGGTCGAGCTGGAGGTGCCGCTGCTGTCGATCGTCAAGGTGCCTTCGCTGAGCATCCAGAGCGTGGACATCACGTTCGACATGGAGGTGAAGTCCTCCTTCAGCGCCAAGGAGTCCACCGACGCCAGCGCCACGATGAACGCCGAGATGAGGGTCGGNTGGGGCATTTTCTCGGCCAAGGTGAACATCCAGGGCTCGGTGGCCACGCACAAGGAAAACACCCGCAGCTCGGACAACTCGGCCAAGTACCACGTCGAGGTCCGTGCGCAGGACACCGGCATGCCCGAGGGGCTGGCGCGGGTGCTGGACATCCTGCAGACCGCGGCGGCGCCGCGGAAGATCAGCGCGCCGGTGCCGGTGACCTGATCCCGGTCGCGTGACCGGAACGCAGGAGAACGGTGAAGGGAGCGGCGGCCGCCGCCGTCGCGGCGGTCGCCGTCTGGATGGACTCTTCCGTGCAGGAGGCAAGCGATGTCCGACCTGAGCCAGGTCAAGTACGTCAAGCGCGTGGTGGTAGGCAGCGACAACCCGTCGCAGATGCTGTCGGACGCGCAGATCGCGCAGAAGCAGGAGCTGCTCAACCGCTGCCTGAGCGACACGCCGAAGGGCATGATCCTCGGGATCGAACGCAGCTTCAGCCTGCTGCAGATCGGCGAGCACCAGGTCGTGCTGCAGTGGCTGGCCTACCACGTCGGCTTCCCGCGCAAGCCGGCGTGGATGCAGGACGCGGAGTGAAACGCCGGTGGCCGCGCATACGCTGGACGAGCTGCTGGGCGAACTGGGATCGGCCGTGGCTGCGGCCGACGCGAGGCTGCAGGAAGACCGCCGGGCGCGCTGGCGCCGTGGATTCGGGCTCGATGGCGACGGGCCNCTCGAGTTCCAGGTTCCGAGCCTGGGCGAGGATGGCTGGCGCGTCCTGCAGGTCCCGCTCGAATCGCTGATGTGCCGCGACGGGATGTCGGTGGCCGGGTTGAGCCTGGAGATCGACTGCGCCCTGCGGGTCCGGCCACCGTCGACCCGCGATGGCGCCGTGCGGATCGANCTGGATCCCTGCGCACGTCGCACGCCGCATCGGCTTGCGCTGCGGCTGCAGGGGCCGGAAGTGGAGGTGTGGCTGGACGGAACCNTCCTGCGCCGCAACCAGCGAGACGGTGGAGTGGCAGGCACGTCGCCGGCGCCGCGCAAGGCCTGGCGCATTCGCCGACGCTCCCGTCCGTCCCTGCTGCTCGAGGGCGAGGACGCACGCCGCGCACTCGCAGCCCTGGGGCCGGTGCTGGCGCGCGAGGCGTCGGCCAGGCGTCGCCGGCTCGTCCTGCTCCTGTCGCTATCCGCACTGCTGGCGGTGGTGGCCGCCGTCCTGCCGTACCTGCTGGCTTCCTGAGGCAACGCAAGCGCGGCGGCCGCCGCGCGCGACAAACGAGGAGAACGACATGAAACGCAACAAGGTGCGCCGCATGGCGGCGCAGGCGGCACTGGCCTGGATCGCGACGGGGGCGAGTACGTCCCCGGCCTCGCCCCTGTCCGGCGACTGGGTCGGACAGGACCAGGTATCCAGCGCGCCCGTCCTCGCTGCGCCTGAGCATCGACAAGGGCAGCGGCGCGGTGCTGAGGTTCGGCGCAGGACGGAACTGCACGCTGCTCCTGCGCGCGGTCGGAGGCGCCCAGGCGCCGACCGGGTTCGCGATCACCGAATCCAACGGCGGCCGGTTCTGCGACCGGCTGGTTCCGGGGACGCTGCAGCTGGCGGCGAAGGACGATGCGCAGCTGTCGGTTTCGCTCTCGGCCAGCGACCGGCGATACGGGTGGACCCTGCGGCGCGCCGGTGGCGCGGCCGATCCGGCGCTGCATGGCGCCTGGTCCGGCTGGCTCCAGCCGGCGCAGTCCAGCGTGCCGGTCGACGTGCGCCTGGACGTCGGTGGCACCGAGCCGGGCGATGCGGACAGCCTGCTGCGCCAGGGCGGCACGCGGCAGTGCCAGGTCGGCCTCGCCTACCAGGGGGCAGCCGGCACGGTGCACTACTTCCAGGCCTTGATGCGCCAGGTGGCCGGCGGCTACTGCGAAGCGCTGGTGGACCGCCTGCTGCGCGCGGAATCGGATGGCCGGACGCTGCGCTACTCCTTCATTCCCGACGACGGGCAGTGCGGAAAGGGCTGCGTGCTGGAACGGGTCCCGCGCTAGCGGGTCCTCCGCGCTGATTGCGACATGCGGGAAANCGGCTGCAACGCACGGACCAACAGCGTTTCCGGNCGNTGNCTACGTTCGATACCGGCGGCGATTCCGCCGCCGCGGCCNGCATCGATGCGATGCCACGGCCGGCCCCAACGACCCAACACGACGAGGTGGCACATGGGCATCATCGACGGTACGCCGACCGCGCTCACCGGTCCGGAGAAGGATGCGCTGGTCCTGGAGGCGAGCACCATCTTCTCCAGCGTATTCATTGGATTCCTGGACAGCGCGTTCCAGAAAAACGTTCCGCTGCGCTGGGACGTGGAGCCGGACAGCTCCCCCGACCGGCAGGAAAGGGCCCTTGGCGAACTGAGCGCGGCGGTTATTCCGCTGGCCGAGCATGTCAGCCGGACACGCCATCGCGGGCAGGTCGACATCGGAGTCAGCCAGGCGCACGACCGCGACCACGTCGCCATCAGCACCAGCGAGGAAATCGACAGGCGCTTCGAGGAGCGGCAGGAGCTCCAGCCCCGCTCGGAGTGGGTCAGGCGCTACATGAGGGACCTGGCGTACCCGGCGGATAGCCGCGAACCGGCGCCGAAGGGCTACCGGGAATGGGCGACCGGCCTGGATGAGCTGCGCGAAGAGAACCTGGACAAGGAGTTCGGCGCGTATTACGGCATCGTCGACCATCCGGACAACGTGCCGCCGCGGGTGATCTCCTCGGTGCGATGCCTGATTCCATACGGCGGGGAACCTGCACGCTGGAACCGCGGTGTCGCGCTCCATGGCCTGATCGGATACGAGCAGGAGGATGCCAGGCCCAGCGAGTCGCCGAAGCAGGCGGGCTCGTTCGAGCCGACCGGGATGATCCGGGAATGGGCCGCTCGCGGCGGCGGCGAGTGCGTCTGCGGCTACTGCCACGGCATGGTCTGGGCGGTGGGCATGGCCAGGACGGATTTTCCGGGCGGCATTCCCTACGAAATCGCGCTGGGAAAGAAGACCCTCAAGCTCGCGTCCTGCTTCGGCTGCACGACGTTCCTGTACGCCAACGGCATCGCGCCCGCCTCGATGCACCTGGGGCGCAGCGAATCGTGGATACCCCTGCCCGAGGACGATTACGGGCTGGGCGGCCTGGCCTATTTCAGCGACGAGGAAGCGGCCAGGGTCGTGGTGCGGCAGCTCAACGGCGCCTGGGAGGACTCGGTGGCCGGATGGCTGCGGACGGGCGCGGAGATCATCGCGGCCAACCAGTCCGTCGATGGCAAGGCGCCATTGTTCTCCGGTGCGGCAGCGGGGATCGCCAGCAAGCTCCTGGATGAGGCACGCAGGAGGGACAACGCGGCCGCCGCGGCCCTGTTCCTCGATGCGCTGACGGTCCACGAAAAGAAGGACGTGGACCGGCTGAGGGCGATCCGCGCGTAGCTCCGCGGACAGGTGCGCATGGCGGCGTCGGGAGATGGCGATGGATACGTTCGTGCCAGGCAGCACTGCCACCGCCGGATGGCGGCGGTGGCGGGGCAGGAATGCGAGACTGCTGCGGCTGGTCTGCGTGCTGCTGGTGCTGGGTGTGCCGGCCGCAGGCTGGGCCAGCGTGGTGTCTGCGCCGCGCGTGGTCGGCGTCGAGGGCTGGCTTGAACTCGACTGCCCCATCGAGGTGGAAGTCGCCGGCCTGCGGGAATGGGCGAAGGACAACGATCCGCGAAGGCTGGTGCCGTTCATCGATGGCTACCCGATCGCGGGCAACACGCCCGTCGCGATCGACCTGCAGCACGGACGCCTGCTGTTCCACCTGGCGATCACCCGCGAAAGCGAGGACACCTGGCGGCAGTTGCTGGGCGCACCTGAAGGCCTGGAGCGACCGGTGACCTTCAGCGTCGGCCCGGAGGACGACTCGCCGTTCGACACGGTCTACGCCCGCTACAACCGGCTGCCGCTGACGGTGATCAATCCGGCCTACGGCTACCTGGCGCTGGCGGTGGTGCTGCTTACCCTGTCGACCCTGGTGTGGCTGGCGCGGACCACAGGCATCATCCGCCACCCCGGCAATGGCGAACTGGGGCCCTACGACCTGGGGCGGTTCCAGATGGCGTTCTGGTTCTCGCTGGTCTACGCCTCGTACGTGTCGATCTGGCTGGTCACCGACGCGAAGGACACCATCACTCCGTCGTTGCTGGCGCTGATGGGCATCAGTGCCGGTACCGCCCTGGGCGAGGCGCTCATCGACTCCGATCGTGCCGGTGCCTCCGCGCAGGAAGTGCGTGCGCTGCAGGCCGAGCAGCGGGCGCTGTCCGCGGCCGCAGGCACTGCCGGCGGGGACGATGGCAACGACACGGCGAACGCAGCGCGCCTGCTGGAGATCGAGGCACGGTTGCAGGAGCTGCAGGGTGCGCCGGTGCACCGCTCGCGCGGGTTCCTGCGCGACCTGCTGTCGGACGCGCACGGCTACCGCTTCGACCGGTTCCAGATCCTCGCCTTCACCCTGATCCTCGGCGTGATCTTCCTGTCGGCCGTCTACAACGGGCTGACGATGCCGGAGTTCAGTCCCACCTTGCTGGGGCTGATGGGCCTGAGTTCCGGCACCTACATCGGCTTCAAGTTCCCCTCGAACAGATGATCCGCGCAGGCCCGTCCGGCAGGGGCCGGGGCGGGCGTCGCGGGAAGGACGAATCCCATGGACACGATGCACATGAGCAACGAAGGACTGGCCTGGCTGAAGAAGGTGGAGGGCAAGTCCCTGGTGCCGTACGACGACCAGACCGGCAAGCCGGTCGACCACTGGGTGCAGGGCGCCACGATCGGCTACGGCCACCTCATCACTTCAGCCGAATGGCCGCAGTACCGCGGCGGCATCGACGAGGCCGCCGCCGAGGCACTGCTGCGCAGGGACCTGGCGCCGTTCGAGAACTCGGTCAACCAGGGACTCAAGGTGCCGCAGCAGCAGAACCAGTTCGATGCGCTGGTGGCGCTGGCCTACAACATCGGCACCGGGGCGTTCCTGGGCTCGTCGGTGCTGCGCATGATCAACGANCCTGGCCTGCGGGTGCCGGCCTATCCGACCCTGGAGCAGGCCTGGAAGGCGTGGTCGCGTTCGCAGGGCCGCGAGAACCGCGGGCTCGCCAACCGCCGCGCGGCCGAGTGGACGATGTACAGCGAAGGCCGCTACACCCACTGGTGAGGACGAGGCCGGGCATGGCCCGGCGCCGGCGGTGCCGTCCTCCGGGGTGCCGCACGGACCGGCTGGCGCCTGCGCCAGCACATGCCGGAGGGATGGATCGCCGGCCGGGGCGGCGCGGATCGCGCGCGCCCCGGCCGGCACCTGCGGTCAGGCGGTGGCCGAATCCAGCATCAGTTCGGCCTGGGCGCGCCAGTCGTCCAGGCGCGAGAGCACGTTGCAGCGCTGCAGGTACTCCAGGTCCGGCTCCTCGCCNGAGGCCAGGGCCATGGCCACGTGGGTGGCGCCGGTGACCCAGAAGCTGCGGCTGGCCGAGCGCGANGGGCGGCGATGGAAGGCCACCGCCTCGATGATCGGCATCGGCAGGCCCCACAGGCCCAGCAGGTAGGCGCCGGCCTCGGTGTGGCCCGGACGGGTGTCGCCCTCGGCCACCGGCTCGCGCTCGTCGCGCACGCCCGGCAGCAGCAGGCCGATGTCGGCCAGCAGCGCGGCGGTGGCGCCCAGCTCGGCGCTGGATTCGGGGAGCATGCGCTTGGCCAGGCGCGAGGCCACCAGGGCGCGCTGCTGCAGGGCGTTGCGGTCCACGCCGGCCGGGGCCGGCAGGGCGAACACCTCGCTGGCCAGGACCAGGTCGCGCAGGGTGGCGATGCCCAGGCGGGTCACCGCGGCGCGCAGGTCGGTCACGGTGCGGCCGGAGGAGAAGAACGCCGAGTTGCACAGCTGCAGGACCTTGGCGGCGATCGCCGGATCGGCCGCGACCAGGCCGGCGATGTCGGCGGCGCTGGTGTCCTCGTCGTTCTCCAGGGCGTGCATCAGCCGCAGGTACAGCTGCGGCGGAGACGGCAGCTGCTCGACGCGGCCGATGCCCTCGCGCAGCTGCGGGTTGTCCACCAGGTCGCGCAGCTCCTCGAGGCTGCCGACGGACTCCAGCAGCAGCTCCGGGGCCACGGGGGCCGGCAGGAAGCGGTGGGCGAGGCCGATGATGCGGGCCGGCGGGGTGACCGAGTTCTCGATCACCGCCATGCGCGAGGTGGAGGGCCTCAGGGTGCGGATCTGGCCCAGCAGGGTGGCTGCCGGCATGTCCGGCAAGGTCGGCGGTACCAGGACGACATCGACCTCGGTGTCGGCCACCAGTGCCATGGCCGAGCCCCCATCCCCACAGCGGCGGACATCCCAGTCCTCTCCCATGTCGCCGACCAGCTCCACGAGGTCGGCAGGAAATACGACGTCGTCACCGACGAACAGGATGCGCACTCAATCTCCTCCACGAAATCTTCTACGGCAGGGCCGGGCCACGTCGGGATGCCCCAACCCGCACGGTATCGGAATCCGGGCAGGATTGTTTACTACCGGTGGCAGGCGCGGCACGGCCGGGCTTCCGGAGTGTGCCTGAGTCGACATTCCGGTGGCACGGCCCGGACCGCGCGGGGCGGGTGCGGCCGGGGCCGCACCCGGTGGCCGTCAGGCCTTCTGGGCCTTGGCGCGGGCCATGGCGTCCAGCAGGATCTTCTTGGCTTCGTCGTGGTCGCCCCAGCCCTCGACCTTGACCCACTTGCCCTTCTCGAGGTCCTTGTAGTGCTCGAAGAAGTGGCCGATGCGCTCCAGCCAGTGCTGCGAGACCTGCTTGATGTCCTCGACGTGGGCGTAGCCGGCGAACACCTTGGCGATCGGCACGGCCAGGATCTTCTCGTCGGAGCCGGCCTCGTCGCTCATCTTCAGCACGCCCACCGGACGGCAGCGCACCACCGAGCCCGGGACCAGCGGCAGCGGCAGCACCACCAGCACGTCGGCCGGGTCGCCATCGCCGCACAGGGTGTCCGGCACGTAGCCGTAGTTGCACGGGTAGCGCATGGGGGTGGAGAGGATGCGGTCGACGAAGATCGCGCCGCTTTCCTTGTCCACTTCGTACTTGACCGGCTCGGAGTCCTTCGGGATCTCGATGACGACGTTGATTTCCTCGGGCGGGTTGCGTCCGGAATTGACCTGGTCGAGGCCCATCTGTGGCTCCGTTGCGAATGCGGGTGGTGGAAG
>Ga0065721_10006112_pt1 | contig 17317 bp, 19 predicted proteins | sample Mesricmetagenome_FD_59108 | JGI IMG/M metagenome (GOLD analysis project Ga0065721, IMG submission 59108) | Mesophilic microbial community from rice straw/compost enrichment Sample: eDNA_1 v2 (version 2) | ecosystem: Engineered > Solid waste > Grass > Composting > Bioreactor | place: USA: Davis... | reverse complement strand
ACAAGGACGTCGCCACGCTCCGCAAGTTCATCTCCGAGCGCGGCAAGATCCGCGCCCGGCGCATCACCGGCGTCTCGGTGCAGGAGCAGCGCCTCATCGCGCGCGCCGTCAAGAACGCGCGCGAGATGGCTCTCCTCCCCTACGCGGGTTCGGGGCGATAAACCATGTCGAAGCTCATCCTCACCACCGAGGTCTCCGGCCTCGGCTCGGCCGGTGACGTCGTCGACGTCAAGAACGGCTACGCCCGCAACTACCTCGTGCCCCAGGGCTACGCGATCGCGTGGACCAAGGGCGCCGAGAAGCAGATCGCGACCCTCCAGGCCGCGCGCGACGCCCGCGAGGCCGCGTCGCTCGAGGACGCCCAGGCGTTCAAGGCGAAGCTCGAGGCCACTCCCGTGAAGCTCGCCGTCAAGGCGGGTCGCGAGGGTCGCCTGTTCGGCTCGGTCAAGACGGCGGATGTCGCCGACGCGGTCAAGGCCGCGGGCCTCGGCGACGTCGACAAGCGCTCGATCGAGCTCTCGAGCGCGATCAAGAGCGTCGGCCGCTACGACGCGACCGTGCGTCTGCGCAGCGACGTGATCGCCGCGCTCACGATCGACGTGGTCGCCGCGAAGTAACCTCTCGCAGCCGGATGGCGCATCCCTTCGGGGGTGCGCCATCCGTCGTTAACGGGGCCCGTACCCCGGCGCCAATCGGCCCTGTTCGTCCACAGGCGGGGTCCTCGAGCACCAACCCTCAACCAACGGTCAAAGCCTGTTTCCCCACACAGGATGTGGACGAAGAAATCCCTGGTCAGGATGAGGTTGGTCGCGCAAACGGGCGAGTTTCCCCCAGGACTGTCCACAGCTTCTTCACACGCTTCACGGCGTTTCCCGCCGATTACCCACATCCCCATCCACAGGGTCGGCTTGTCCGCCCGCGCGGCTGCTCCTAGCCTGGGCGAGGCCCTCGCGCTCGGGGTTCGCGAGGCCCGTGCCGGGCGACTCGGGGTGTCGCCGGGCTCTGTCGGTGCGCCCGTCTAGCCTGACCACAGGGAGGTCTCACGCATGTCCATCGCGCATCTCGGACTCGCCGACGCTCCCGCCGACGACCGAGGTGGCTGGCAGGGCGAGCGCACCCCTCCCCACGACCTCCTCGCCGAGCAGAGCGCCCTCGGCGGCATGATGCTCAGCAGCGACGCCGTCGCCGACGTCACCGAGATCGTGCGCGGCGTCGACTTCTACCTCCCCAAGCACGAGGTCATCTTCGACGCCGTGCTCACGCTCTACTCGCACGGTGAGCCGACCGACGTCATCGCCGTCACCGACCAGCTCACGAAGACCGGCACCCTCGGTCGCGCGGGCGGCGCCGAGTACCTGCACACGCTCACCGGCCTCGTGCCGACCGCCGCGAACGCCGGCTACTACGCACAGATCGTCGCCGAGAAGGCCGTGCTACGCCGCCTCGTCGAGGCCGGCACACGCATCGTGCAGATGGGCTACGCGAGCGAGGGCGAGGTCATCGACCTCGTCAACAACGCGCAGGCCGAGATCTACAACGTCACCGGCGGCGTCGAGTCCGAAGACTACGTGCCGCTCCTCGAAGCGATCGACACCGCCGTCGAGGAGATCGAGATCGCGCGCGGCCGCGACGGGCAGCTGCATGGCGTGCCGACGGGGTTCGCCGAGCTCGACGAGATGACGAACGGCCTCCAGGGCGGGCAGCTCATCATCGTCGGCGCCCGACCCGCGATGGGAAAGTCGACGCTCGCGCTCGACTTCGCGCGCACCGCCGCCGTGCACCACAAGCAGCCCACGATCTTCTTCTCCCTCGAGATGGGCCGCAGCGAGATCGCGACGCGACTGCTCTCGGCCGAGGCGAGCATCCCGATGCACATCCTCCGCAAGGGCAACATGGACGATCGCGACTGGACGCGGCTCGCGAGCGTGCGCGGCGAGATCGGCGACGCCCCGCTCTACATCGACGACAGCCCCAACATGACGCTCGTCGAGATCCGCGCCAAGTGCCGCAAGCTCAGCCAGCGCGTCGGACTCAAGATGGTCGTCGTCGACTACCTCCAGCTCATGACCTCCGGCAAGAAGGTCGAATCGCGTCAGCAGGAGGTCAGCGAGTTCTCGCGGGCGCTCAAGCTCCTCGCGAAGGAGCTCAACATCCCGATCGTCGCGCTCGCCCAGCTCAACCGCGGACCCGAGCAGCGCGCCGACAAGAAGCCCGCGCTCTCCGACCTCCGCGAGTCGGGCTCGCTCGAGCAGGACGCCGACATCGTCATCCTGCTGCACCGCGAGGCGGCGTACGAGCGCGACCACCCCCGTGCGGGCGAGGCCGACCTCATCGTGGCCAAGCACCGCAACGGCCGCACCGACGACGTCGCCGTCGCGTTCCAGGGGCAGTACTCGCGCTTCGCGGACATGCCCCGCACCTGAGCCCCGCCCGCGTCGGCTCCGGGCCGACCGACCGCGCGCGCGACGTAGACTTGAGGGCGTGGTAGCCGCCTGGATCGCGCAGCTCGCCCGCGGCATCCTCGCTGTCGCGCTCGGCGTGACGATCACCCTCACCCTCGAGCACACGCCCGCGTTCGGGCTCATCAGCTTCGGCGTCTTCGCGCTCCTCGCGGGTGCGGCGCTCCTCGTCGGCACGCTCCGCGGCGACTACGCCGACGGACACCGCCGGCTCTTCGTCGCGCAGGCGGTCGTGACCCTCGCCGCCGCGATCGTCGCCCTCGTGCTCGCGCCGAGCGCGGGCGTCGCGACGTTCGGCATCCTCGTCGGCGTCTGGGCGATCGTCGCCGGACTGCTCGAGGGCGCGACCGGCCTCCTCGCCCGCGGCACCTCCCCGCTCGCACGCGACTGGATCATCACGGGCGCCGTCACGATCGTGCTGGGAGTCGTCGCCCTCGTGCTGCCGCCCGACATCGCCGAGGCCTTCGCGGGCGAGAACGGCGCGGCGGGCGTGCTGACGTCGTCCGTCATCCTCGTGGGCATCGTCGGTGCGTGGGCGATCATCGTCGGCGTGCTCCAGGCCATCTCGGCGGTCTCGATCCGCACGCCGCGCGCGACCCCGGCGGTGGTGTCGTGAGCGCGCCCCGTCGCCCGAGCCTGCGTGAGCGGCTTCGCCCCGCCGAGGTGCTCGGCCTCGCCGCCGTGCTCTCGCTCTTCGTCGGCGGCGCCGTGCTGTTCTCGACGCGCGATTGGCAACTCGCCGTCGTGTTCTTCGGCGTCGCGTTCGTCGTCTCGGTGCTCATGCTCGCAACGCTGCTGCTCGCGATCTCGAAGCCCGACGTGCCGTCGCGCGACGACGACGCGCCCTCCGCGCACTGACGCCGCCTCGCGGAGCGGGCTGCGGGCTCAGTCGGCGGCGGGCAGGTAGTCGACGAGTCGGTCGGCGAGCCCGACGTAGGTCGCGGGGGTGAGGGCGAGCAGGCGTTCCTTCGCGTCGTCGCCGATGTCGAGGCCCGCGACGAACGCGCGCAGGTCGTCGCCCGTGACGCGGCGGCCGCGCGTGAGTTCCTTGAGCAGTGCGTAGGGGTCGGCGATCGCGGAGCGCCCCGCCGTGACCTCGGCGCGGATCGCGGTCTGGATCGCCTCGCCGAGCACCTCCCAGTTTCCGTCGAGGTCGGCCGCGAGCACGGCGGGCGCGACGGCGATCTCGTCGAGGCCGCGGCGGATGTTGTCGAGAGCGAGCAGGGAGTGGCCGAGGGCGACGCCGATGTTGCGCTGCGTCGTCGAGTCGGTGAGGTCGCGCTGGAGTCGGCTCGTGACGAGCGTCTCGGCGAGGGAGTCGAGGAGCGCGGCGGAGAGCTCGAGGTTGGCCTCGGCGTTCTCGAAACGGATCGGGTTCACCTTGTGCGGCATCGTCGACGAGCCGGTCGCGCCGGCCTGCGGGATCTGCGCGAGGTAGCCGATCGAGATGTAGGTCCAGATGTCGGTGCACAGGTTGTGCAGGATGCGGCCGGCGTGCGCGACGGCGGCGTAGAGCTCCGCTTGCCAGTCGTGCGACTCGATCTGGGTCGTGAGCGGGTTCCAGTCGAGACCGAGCGAGGTGACGAACTCGCGCGACAGGGCCGGCCAGTCGAGGCCGGGGTCGGCGGCGAGGTGCGCCGAGAAGGTCCCGGTCGCGCCGCTGAACTTGCCGAGGTACTCGATCGCGTCGATGCGGCGCAGCTGACGCTCCAGCCGGTGCACGAAGACCGCGATCTCCTTGCCGAACGTCGTCGGCGTCGCGGGCTGCCCGTGCGTGCGGGCGAGCATCGGGGTGGCGCGCTCGGCGTGGGCGAGCTCGCTCAGCCGCGCCACGACATCCCGGAGCTTCGGGAGCCAGACCCCCGTGACGGCGGCGCGCACGGTGAGCGCGTAGGAGAGGTTGTTGACATCCTCGCTCGTGCAGGCGAAGTGCACGAGCTCGGCGACGCGCGTGAGGCCGAGGTCGGCGAGCTTCTCGCGCACGAGGTACTCGACCGCCTTGACGTCGTGCCGGGTCGTCGCCTCGAGTTCGGCGAGGCGGTCGATCTCGGGCTGCCCGAACTCGGCGGCGAAGTGGCGCAGCGCGCGCACCTGCTCGGCGTCGAGCGGGGCGGAGCCGAGGAGGCCGCGCTCGGTGAGGAAGACGAGCCACTCGACCTCGACCCGCACGCGCGCCCGGTTGAGGCCCGCCTCGGAGAGGTGGTCGCCGAGATCTCCGACCGCGGCGCGGTACCGGCCGTCGAGGGGGCTGAGGGGCTGCGGAGGGAGAGGACTCACGTTTTTCGACCCTATCTGAGCGCCGGCTCGAGCTGCCGGAAGAGTGCTGTGCTGGCCCGTTCGATCGTCGCCAGGACGGAGTCGAACAGCGCGGCGTCGGAGTAGTAAGGGTCGGGCACGTCGCCGCCGGACCCGGGTCCGCCGGACTCGTCGAACGAGAGCAGCAGTTGCACCTTCGCGCGCGAGGCGTCGTCGGGCGCCCACTCGCGCACGGTGCGCTCCTGCCCGCGGTCGAACACGACGACGAGGTCGAGCTTGTCGAACCACGCGGGATCGAACTGCCGCGCGCGGTGCCCGGCGGCGTCGTAGCCGCGGCTCGCGAGCGACGCGATCGTGCGGGCGTCGGCACGTTCGCCGACGTGCCAGTCGCCGGTTGCGGCCGAGCTCACCTCGAGCCGCCCCTCGAATCCGCTCGTCTGGATCAGGCGCCGGAACACCGCCTCCGCCATCGGCGACCGGCAGATGTTCCCCGTGCAGACGAAGCAGATGCGGAAGACCGGCCCGGCGCTCCCGGGATCGTCTGCCATGCCCCCATCATCGCGTGCGGACCGCGTCCTCCACAGCCCCCGGCCGGTGAACGGCTCCGCCGAAGGCTCCGGATGCCGTCGCGCCCCCGGCACCCCTGGCGAGACTCGCGGCATGTTCCCGCCGATCGACCCCGTCGCCCAGCGCGCCGCCTACGAGCGGCAGCTCGCGCTCCTCACCCCCGTCGCCCAGCACCTCCGCGTCGAGGTCGCGCCGCGCGTGATCGTCGTCGACGACGAGTGGACGGGCCCTGCGGCCGAGGCGGCGGCGGCGTTCGTCGCGGAGCTCGACCGGCTCGTGTCGCTCGCCGCCGACGGGGTCGAGGATCTCGTGCGTGTCGTCCGCGGGCAGCTCGGAGCGCTCCTGTGACGGCCGCGGCGGCCGGCGCATTCGCGGCGTCCTCCGACCGCGGGCGCGAGAAGGGCGACCCGGGCGGGCAACTGCTCATCGCCCCGGCCGGCCGGGTCACCGTCGCGACCGACGCGCTCCTCGCGACGGGGGAGCGGCTGCGGGCGCTCGAGACCCGGCTCGACATCGCTCTGCGCCGCGTCGCCGCCGCGGACGCCTGCCGCGACGGCGTCCCCGTGCCCGACGAGCTCATGGCGCGCATCCACCGCGTGCGCGAGCTCGCGGCCTCGGCGCGCGAGGGCTACGCGCGCGTCGCCGAGAACTACACGGAGGCCGAGCGCGCGGTCGAGCGGCTCCAACGGGATGTCGCCGGCTTCCTCGCGGCGACGCTCGGCGCGCAGGCGCTCGCGTTCCTCGCGCGGCTCCTCGTCCTCTCGCCCGGGCTCGTCGCGGCGGGCGCGCTCCTCGGCTGGGCGGCGATCCCCGACACGGGCGACGGCAAACTCGAGACCATCAAGCGGTTCCTCCTCGGGCATCCCGAGCTCATCACGAACCCCGGGTTCGTGCGCGCCGTGTCCCTGCTGTCGACGAGCCTCGACGACGTCGGCGCCGGCCTGCTGGGCGTCCCGGGCTGGGCGGCGTTCCTGCCCCGGCCGCCGGGGTCCGAAACGGCGTTCGGGGCGATGGGCGTCATCGCGCTCGGGCAGCTGCTCGGCATGATGCGCGAGACCCCGGTCGAGGTCGAACGCGTGCCGGGGCCGCGGGCCGACGGCGCACCGACGGGCGTGCGGGAGCGGCTCGACCGCATCCCCGAGGGCGCCCAGATCCGCATCGAGCGCTACGAGGCCGACGGGATGCCGCCGCGCTTCGCCGTCTTCATCGGGCCGACCGAGAACTTCACCCCGTTCTCCGGCGCGGGGGAGCCGTGGGACAGCACGAGCAACATCCACGGCGTCGCGGGCCTCTCGCCCGGGTCGCTGCGCGCGGTCGAGGAGGCGATGCGCAGCGCCGGCATCCAGGCGGGCGACGAGGTGTTCGTCGCGGGCTTCTCGCAGGGCGGCCTCGTCGCGCGGCTCGTCGCCGCCTCCGGCGACTGGAACGTCGTCGGCGTCGAGACGCACGGCGCTCCCGCGGGCCGCATCCCCGTCGCCGACGGCACGGCGGGGCTCGAGATCCGCCACTCCGACGATCTCGTGCCCGCGCTCGGCGGCCCGCCGCTCGACGACTCGATCGTGCGGGTCGAGCGGCGCGCGTTCGCCGAGGGCGCCGAGATCCCGGGGGTACAGGCGGCGCCCGCACACCAGCGCTCCGCGTACGAGCGCACCGCCGACGCGATCGACGACGCGCGCAGCGCGGTCGTGCGCGAGCAGGTCGCCGCGGTCGACGCGTTCCTCGGCGACTACCTCGACCGACCCGGCGGGCACGTCACGGCATCCACCTACCACGCGACGCGCACGGGCGGCGCGGGGTGAGCGCGGGTCAGCGGCGCGACGACTTCTTCGTGAAGGGGCGCAGCAGGATGCCGATGAGCCAGCCGATGACGCCGAGCACGAGGGCGCCGAGCACGCCCCACCAGAAGTTCTCGACCGTGAGGCCGAAGCCGAGGAGGCTGCTGATCCACGCGACGAGCAGCAGGAGCAGGCCGTTGACGACGAGGGAGATGAGGCCGAGCGTGAGGATGTAGATCGGGAACGCGACGACGCGGATGATGCCGCCGATGATGCCGTTCACGAGACCGAAGAGCAAAGCGGTGAGCAGGATCGTGAGGAAGAGCTCGAAGTTGCCGCCGGGCGCGTAGGGCACCACCTCGACGTGCGGCGCGAGGATGAGCGTCGTGAGCCAGAGCGCGAGCGCGTTGATGAGCAGACGGAGGATGAGGCGACCCATGCGCCCCATCATCGTGCACCGGCCCGGGCGGGCGCGACCCTAGGCTGGACCCCATGCCTGTGACCCTCCGCCCGGAGATCGCCGCGCTCCCGCCGTACCGTCAGGGCCGACCGGCGGCCGCCGACGCGTTCAAGCTCTCGAGCAACGAGAACCCCAACCCGACGCACCCGGCGATCCTCGCCGCGATCGCGGGGTCGAACCTCAACCGCTACCCCGACGGGGCGGCGACGGCGCTGCGCGCGCGGCTCGCCGAACGCGCGGGCGTCTCCGTCGACGAGGTGCACGTCGGCGCGGGCTCGGTGTCGATCCTGTCGCAGCTCATCGCGGCGGCGGCCGGACCGGGCGACGAGGTCGTCTACGCGTGGCGCTCCTTCGAGGCCTACCCGAGCCTCGTCATGGTCGCGGGGGCCACGAGCGTGCAGGTGCCGAACCTCCCGGGCGGGCACCACCATCTCGACGCGATGGCCGCAGCGATCACGGACCGCACGCGCGTCGTCATCCTGTGCACGCCCAACAACCCCACGTCGACCCTCATCACGACCGAGCAGTTCACCGCGTTCATGGCGAAGGTGCCCGACTCGGTGCTCGTGCTCCTCGACGAGGCGTACTTCGAGTTCGTCACCGACCCGCACGCGGTCAACGGCCTCGACGAGCTGCAGCGGCATCCGAACCTCGTCGTGCTGCGCACCTTCTCGAAGGCGTTCGGGCTCGCCGGGCTCCGGGTCGGCTGGGCGATCGGCGCGTCCTACATCCTCGACGCCGCCCGCAGCGCCGCGATCCCCCTCTCCGTCACCGAGCCCGCCCAGCTCGCCGCGATCGCCGCGCTCGACGTCGAGGCCGACCTGCTCGCGGGTGTCGGCGACCTCGTCGACCGCCGCACGCGCGTCTACGCCGGGCTCCGCGAGGCCGGGCTCGTCGTTCCCGAGCCGCACGGCAACTTCGTCTGGATCGCCGCGGGCGACGAGACGACCGCCGTCGCGGCGGTGCTCGAAGACCACGGGATCGTCGGCCGGGTCTTCGCCGGAGACGGCGTGCGGGTGTCGATCGGCGAGGAGGAGTCTGTCGACAGACTCCTAGCTTCGGCCGCGCGCATTGTGGAGACCCTCCCGAAGGCGGCCGAGAACGCCCGGTTAGGGTAGGCAGCATGTCCTACACCGAGGCGACACTCCAGCTCCTGTCGCCCGAGGGCACTCTCGTCGAATCCGACGCGACGGCGCCGTATCTCGAGCGCATCGCGGCGCTCAGCGACGACCAGCTGCGCGACTTCCACCGGCAGATGGTCGTCATCCGCCGCTTCGACATCGAGGCCGGCAACCTGCAGCGTCAGGGCCAGCTCGCGCTGTGGATCCCGTCGCTCGGCCAGGAGGCCGCGCAGGTCGGGTCCGGCTACGCCGCCCGCGCGCAGGACCACGTCTTCCCCGCCTACCGCGAGCACGTCGTCGGGCGCATCCGCGGGCTCGACCCGATGCGCATCATCGAGCTGCTGCGCGGCCTGAGCCACGGCGGCTGGGACCCGGCGCAGACCGGCAACTTCCACCTCTACACCCTCGTCATCGGATCGCAGTCGCTGCACGCGACGGGCTATGCGATGGGCCTCACCCTCGACGGTGGGACGAACACGGGCGACCTGGAGAAGGATGCCGCCGTGCTCGCCTACTTCGGCGACGGCGCGACGAGCCAGGGCGACGTGAGCGAGGCGTTCGTCTTCTCCGCGAGCTACCAGGCGCCCATCGTCTACGTGCTGCAGAACAACCACTGGGCGATCTCGGTGCCCGTCGAGCGGCAGTCGCGCACGCCGCTTTACCTGCGCTCGCAGGGCTTCGGCATCCCGTCGACCCAGATCGACGGCAACGACGTGCTCGCCGCCTACGCCGTGACGGCGCAGTACCTCGACGAGGCCCGCTCCGGCCAGGGGCCGCGGTTCGTCGAGGCGCTCACCTACCGCATGGGCGCGCACACGACGAGCGACGACCCGACGAAGTACCGCGAGCACGAGGACGTGCAGTTCTGGGCTCAGCGCGACCCGATCACGCGCTTCGAGACGTTCCTGCGCGCGCGCGGCGAAGGCGAGGCGTTCTTCGCCGAGGTCGCGACCGAGGCCGAGGATCTCGCGGCCGACCTGCGCGCGCGCATCTTCGAGCTCGGCGACCCGCCCAGCTCGAAGATGTTCGACCACGTCTACCGCGACCCGCATCCGCTCATGGACGAGCAGCGGGCGTGGCTCGCCGCGTACGAGTCGTCGTTCGAGGAGGGCACGGACTGATGGCCGAGACCCTGACGATGGCGAAGGCCATCAACGAGGGCCTGCGCACCGCGCTCGCCGCCGACGACCGCGTGCTGCTCATGGGCGAGGACATCGGCACGCTCGGCGGCGTGTTCCGCGTGACGGAGGGCCTCAAGGCGGAGTTCGGCGAGAACCGGGTGCTCGACACCCCGCTCGCGGAGTCGGGCATCGTCGGCACGGCGATCGGCCTCGCGATGCGCGGGTTCCGTCCGGTGTGCGAGATCCAGTTCGACGGCTTCATCTTCCCGGGCTTCGACCAGATCACCTCGCAGCTGGCCAAACTCACGTTCCGGCACGAGGGCTCGATGTCGTTCCCCGTCGTCATCCGGGTGCCCTACGGCGGTCACATCGGCGCGGTCGAGCACCACCAGGAGAGCCCCGAGGCCTACTTCGCGCACACCCCGGGTCTGCGGGTCGTCAGCCCCGCGACCGCCCACGACGCGTACTGGATGATCCAGCAGGCGATCGCGTCGGACGACCCGGTGCTGTTCTTCGAGCCGAAGAGCCGCTACTGGCAGAAGGGCGAGGTCGACCGCGCCGCGCAGGACGTCGGGATGCACGCCTCCCGCGTCGTGCGCGAGGGCACCGACGCGACCCTCGTCGGCCACGGCGCGATGGTGTCCGTGCTGCTCTCGGCCGCCGAGATCGCGGCGGAGGAGGGCACGAGCCTCGAGGTCGTCGACCTGCGCTCGCTCTCGCCGATCGACTACGGCCCGCTGCTCGCCTCGGTGCAGAAGACGGGACGCCTCGTCGTCGCCCAGGAGGCGCCGGGCAACGCGAGCGTCGGGTCCGAGATCGCCGCGACGATCGCGGAGCGCGCCTTCTACTCGCTCCAGGCTCCGGTGCTGCGGGTGAGCGGCTTCGACGTGCCGTTCCCGCCCGCGAAGCTCGAGGCCGCGTACCTGCCCGACGCCGATCGCGTGCTCGAGGCCGTCGACCGGGCCCTGGCCTACTAGGAGGGATGACCATGGCGCAGGAGTTCCCGCTGCCCGACGTCGGCGAAGGCCTGACGGAAGCCGAGATCGTCTCCTGGAAGGTCAAGCCGGGCGACACCGTCTCCGTCAACCAGGTGCTCGTCGAGATCGAGACCGCGAAGTCGCTCGTCGAGCTCCCGTCGCCGTTCGCCGGCACGGTCACCGAGCTGCTCTTCGACGAGGGCGCGACGGTCGAGGTGGGGGCTCCCATCATCCGCGTCGACTCGGCGGGCGGCACGATCGAGTTGCAGGCGCCGCGGGATGCCGACACCGTCGGCGAGTTGGCCGACCCCGCCGCGACGGCGGCGTCCGAGAGCTCCGGCTCGGTGCTCGTCGGCTACGGCTCGAAGGGCGGTCACGGTGCGACCCGTCGGCGCCGCCGCCCCGGCGCGATCGCCGCGACCGCCGAGGGGACGACGGCCGACGGCGCGAAGGCCTCGGCTCGCCGCCCCACCACGACCGGGTCGCCCATGCCCATCATCGCGAAGCCGCCGATCCGCAAACTCGCGAAGGACCTCGACGTCGACCTCGCGACCGTCACGGGCACGGGCCTCGGCGGCGAGATCACGCGCGACGACGTCGTGCGCGCGGCGGAGCAGGCGAGCGTGTTCCGCAACATCGAGACGCCCGCCTGGCCGGAGGAGCGCGAGGAGCGCATCCCGGTGAAGGGCGTGCGCAAGGCGATCGCGACGGCGATGGTCGCGAGCGCGTTCACGGCGCCGCACGTGAGCGTGTTCACCGACGTCAACGCGACGCGCACGATGGAGTTCGTGCGCCGGTTGAAGGACTCGCCGCAGTTCGCCGGCATCCGGGTCTCGCCGCTGCTGGTCATGGCGAAGGCCGTGATCTGGGCGGTGCAGCGCAACCCCACCGTGAACTCGACGTGGACCGACAAGGAGATCGTCGTCCACCACTACGTGAACCTCGGGATCGCCGCGGCGACGCCGCGCGGGCTCATCGTGCCGAACGTCAAGGACGCCCAGAAGCTGAGCCTGCGCGAGCTCGCGATGGCGCTCGAGCAGCTCACGGCGACGGCGCGCGAGGGCAAGTCGACGCCCGCCAACATGGCGAACGGCACCATCACGATCACGAACCTCGGCTCGTTCGGGATGGACACGGGAACGCCGATCCTCAACCCCGGCGAGGTCGGCATCGTCGCCCTCGGCGCGATCAAGCAGAAGCCGTGGGTCGTCGACGGGGAGGTGCGCCCGGCGTGGGTGACGACGGTGTCCGCGGCGTTCGACCACCGCGTCGTCGACGGGGATGTCGCGAGCCGCTTCACGGCGGATCTCGCGGCCGTCCTGGAGGAGCCGGCGCTCCTGCTCGACTGACCTCGGTGCGCGACGGACGCCGGGCGTCTTATTGAGAATCGTTTTGACAACGGTTCTCAGGAGTCGATAGTGTCGGCCTCGTGCGCCGCTCCCGCTCTCTCCTGCTCCTCGCCCTGGTGCCCGTCGCGCTCGTGCTCGCCGGCTGCGCGCCGGGCCCGGCCGCCGCGGACGGCGAACTGCGCATCGTCGCGTCGACGGGCGTCTACGGCGACATCGCGGCGACCGTCGCGGGGGAGCACGCCGCGGTGACGAGCCTCGTGACGTCGACCGTGCAGGACCCGCACTCCTACGAGCTCACCGCACGCGACCGGCTCGCGCTCGAACGCGCCGACCTCGTCGTGTTCAACGGCGGCGGCTACGACCCCTACGTCGCGACCGCGCTCGACGCGATCGCCGGCTCTCCGCGCGTCGTCGAGGCGGTCGAGATCGCCGGCCTCGAGGGCGACCACGACGAGGACCACGCCGAGGAGCACGCGGGCCACGCGCACCTCGAGGGCGTCAACGAGCACCTCTGGTACGACCTCCACGTCATGGCGGAGGTGGCGGACGGGATCGCCGACGCGCTCGCCGAGCTCGACCCCGCGAACGCCGAGGCATTCGCCGCGAACGCCGAGGCCTTCGGCGCCGAACTCGAGGGGCTCGAGGGCGAGGTCGAGGCGCTCGCCGCGCGGGCATCCGGCCTCGGCGTCGTCGTCACCGAGCTCGTGCCCGGCTACCTGATCGCCGAGGCGGGGCTCGTCGACCTGACCCCCGAGGGCTTCAGCGCCGCGATCGAGGAGGGCACTGACGTGTCGCCCGCGCTCCTCGCCGAGACCCTCTCCGTCGTGCGCGAGGCCGCGCTCGTGACCAACAACCCGCAGACGGGTGGCCGCGAGACCGCCGCGGTCCTCGACGCGGCCGACGAGGCGGGCGTCCCCGTCGTCGACTTCCTCGAACTCCTGCCCGCGGGCGAGACCTACGTCTCCTGGATGCGCGGCAACATCGCGGCGCTCGCGGCGGCACTCCCGTGAGCGCCGTGAGCGCCGACCCGCCCGCCCTCCGCATCCGGGGGGCGGCGCTGTCGTTCGGCGATCGCGTCCTCTGGTCGGGGCTCGACCTCGACATCGCCCCGGGCGAGCTCGTCGCCGTGCTCGGCCCGAACGGATCGGGCAAGACGAGCCTCCTGCGGGCGATCCTCGGCATCCAGCCGCTCGACACCGGTGCGATCGAGGTCGCCGGGATGCCCGTGCACCGCGGGCGGTCGCGGGTCGGCTACGTGCCGCAACAGCGCGCCCTCCCGCGCGACCTCGCCCTCCGCGCCCGCGACCTCGTGCGATTCGGCGTCTCGGGCACGCGGTTCGGCCTGCCGCTGCCGTCGGCGCGCGACCGCGCCCAGGTCGACGACCTGCTCGCCCGGGTCGGCGCCACCCGCTACGGCGGGATGCCCGTCGGCCGGCTCTCGGGTGGCGAGCAGCAGCGACTGCGGATCGCCCAGGCGCTCGCGGGCGACCCGCGCCTCCTGCTGCTCGACGAGCCGCTCCTGAGCCTCGACCTCCAGCACCAGCGCGGCCTCGCCGACCTGCTCGCGGCGGAGCGGGCGACGGGCGACACCGGCATCCTCGTCGTCACGCACGACGTGAACCCGCTGCTCGGCCTCGTCGACCGGGTGCTCTACCTCGCGGGCGGCGGGTTCCGCGTCGGCTCGCCCGACGAGGTGCTGCGCTCCGAGGTGCTCACCGAGCTCTACGGCACCCCCGTCGACGTGTTCCGCTCGCACGGGCGGCTCGTGGTCGTCGGCGCCCCCGACGCGCACCACCACGTCGAGGAGGGCGCGTGATGGACGGCCTTCTCGACCTGTTCTCGTTCGACGACTACGGCGCGCTGCTCTGGCTCGTGCGCAACTCGATCCTCGCGGGCGCCGTGCTGGGCCTCGTCGGCGGCCTCGTCGGCGTCATGGTCATGCAGCGCGACCTCGCGTTCGCGGTGCACGGCATCAGCGAGCTCTCCTTCGCGGGCGCCGCGGCCGCGCTCCTCATCGGCGCCGACGTCGTCACCGGGTCGATCGTCGGCTCGGTGCTCGCGGCTCTCGTGATCGGCGCCTTCGGGGCCCGCGCGCGCGACCGCAACTCGATCGTCGGCGTGCTCATGCCCGCCGGCCTCGGGCTCGGCATCCTGTTCCTCGCCCTCTACCCCGGGCGCAGCGCCAACAAGTTCAGCCTGCTCACGGGGCAGATCATCGCGATCGACGACCCGGGCGTGCTGCGCCTCGTAATCGTGTCGCTCGTCGTGCTCGTCGCGCTGCTGCTGGTCTGGCGCCCGCTCACCTTTCTGAGCCTCGACCCCGAGTCGGCCGTCGCCCGCGGCGTGCCCGCGCGGGCGCTCTCGATCGGGTTCCTCCTGCTGCTCGGACTCATCACCGCGGTGTCGGTGCAGATCGTCGGGGCCCTCCTCGTGCTCGCGCTCCTGGTCACCCCCGCGGCCGCCGCGCTGCGCGTCGCGACGTCGCCGCTCGTCGTCGCACTCCTCGCGTCGGCGTTCGGGCTCGTGTCGGCCGTCGGCGGCATCCTGCTCGCGATCGCCGGGTCGCTGCCGATCAGTCCGTTCATCACGACGATCTCGTTCCTCATCTACCTCGTCTGCCGAGTCGTCGGCGGCGTTCGTGGCACAGTGGTGCGCAAGGAGGTCCTGGCGTGAAGCGCAACACGTGGCAGCGCGAGGCGGTGCGCGAAGCGCTCGACGCCGCGCCCGGCTTCGTGAGTGCGCAGGCCCTCCACGCGCAGCTCAAGGAGGGTGGCTCGAGCGTCGGGCTCGCGACCGTCTACCGCGCGCTCGCCGACCTCGCCACCGAGGGGGATGCCGACTCGCTCCAGCAGGACGGCGAGAGCCTCTACCGCGCCTGCACCCCCGGCAAGCACCACCACCACCTCATCTGCCGCAACTGCGGCACGACCGTCGAGATCGAGGCCGACGAGGTCGAGCAGTGGGCGCAGGCGGTCGCCGCGAAGCACGGCTTCACGCGCGCGCAGCACGTCGTCGACGTGTTCGGGCTGTGCCCGCCGTGCTCACGCGGCGCCTGACTCCCGGCGACGCAGGAGCGTCATGACCTCGGCGTGCCGGGTCTGCGGGAACATGTCGAACAGCCGCGCCTCGACGATGTCGTACGACGGCATCGCCGCGAGATCCTTCGCGAGGGTCACCGGGTTGCAGCTCGAGTAGACGATCGTCGCCGGGCCGTGCCGCTCGAGCGTCTCCGCGAACTCCGCCCCGAGCCCCCGGCGCGGCGGGTTCACGACGACCGCGTCGGGCGCGGCCCTCCCGGCCGCGAACGCGCCCGCGTCGCCGACCTCGAACGCGACACCCGGGATGCCGGCCTCGGCCGCCGTGAGCCGGGCGCTCTCGACGGCGGGGGCGGAGGTCTCGATGCCGACGACGTCGCGACCGGGCGCCGCGAGGTGGAGCGCGAAGCCTCCGACACCGCAGTAGAGGTCCCACACCGTGCGGGGGCCGACGGCGTCGAGCCACGCGGCGGCCTGCGCGTACAGTCCCGCCGCGATCGCGGTGTTCGTCTGGAAGAAGCCGCCCGGGCGCAGGTGCAGCACGACGTCGCCCGTGCGCATGGCGAGGGTCTCCACGTCGCCGAGCAGCAGTTCGGTCTCGCCTTCGAGCACGGCCTTGTGCTCCGGCTGCAGATTCACGGTGAGAACGCTGATCGCCGGCAGCTGCTCGCGCAGCCAGTCGGCGTGCTTCCGGATGCGCGCGAGCGCCTCCGTCGACCGCAGCACGAAGCGCACCATGAGCTCGCCGTCGGGCGACTCCGTGAGCAGCACGTTCTTGAGCTCGCCGCGACGCTCCGGGATGTCGTAGGGCACGAGCCGGGCGCGCGTCACGAACGCGGCGATCGCCGGCATCGCCGCGCGCAAACCGGGCGCGAGAACCCCGCAATTCCGCAGATCCACGCCCCGCTGCGTCGCGTCGAGGATGCCGAGCGTCGGCTCGTCGACCGTGCCGCCGACCACCATCTTCGCCTTGTTGCGGAAGCCCGCCTCGGCGCTCGGCACGGCATCCCGCCACACCGTCTCGGGCCAGGCGGCGAGGAGTGCGCGCGCCGCCGCGACCTTGCCCGCGAGCTGCTCGGGATAGGGCACCCCCATGAGCTCGCACGACCGGCAGACCCCGGCGTCGTAGTAGGCGCACTCCATGGTTCCCAAGCTAAGGTCTGCTTCCGTCAACCCGCTGGCCGCCCCCGAACGTCAGGGATCATCATGCTCAGGAGCCGCACGCGCCTCGTCGCGCTCGCGGTGCTGCCATTCGTCGTAGCGCTCGCGGGCTGCGGAGTCGCGAGCCCCGTGCCGAGCGCCGGCGGGCCGGATCTCCCGGGCGACACCCCGACGCCGCTCCCCACGGACGGCACCGCGCCGGATCCCGTGCCGACCGGCGGCCCGACGCCCACGCCCACCCCGACGCCCACGCCGCCCGAGGAGCCGCCCGTCGTCGTCCCGCTCGCGACGAGCGTCGTCGTCGACTCGCGACTCGTCGCGGCCTACGCCGCCGACGGTACCCAGGTGGCGGTCGTGGGCTTCGACGAGGCCGACCACGCCGCGGCGGCCGAACGCCTCGGCCTCGCGCTCGGCCTCGAGCCGGTCGTCTCGACGACGGGCGCGATCGGCACGGGGTGCGACGCCGATCAGGCGGTCTACGACTTCGGGGGCTTCCTGCTGCGCTCGCCCGGCCACGTCGCGACCCCCGGCCCGATCGAGGTCGAGGTCGACGGCACCGCGACCACGAACGGCATCCCGATCGTCAGCGTCGGCGGGGTCGCCATCGGGCTCACGCGCGCCGAGTTCGACGCCCTCGTCGGACCCGTCGTCGACCTCGGGTCGTACAGCGGTCGCAACTGGGTGGGCTTCGACCGGGTCAACCCGGGTGCTCCCGAGGCCGACGCGATCGGGTCGCTCGCGCGCTTCGACGACGGCGTGCTCGCGCAGTGGAACGCGCCGCGGCACCTCTACGGCGAGTGCTGAGAATTGCCGCGCGGGCATCCGTCGTCTACTATCGAGAGGTTGTCCCGGATTTCGGGGCTTCTTGTGTGCCGTCCGGCGCCTTCGGAAACCGGATCTCGGCACGCCGACAAGTGACCTTGGGTGGGGCGCTCGCCCCACGGTAGCCGACGGAGAGATCCGTCATTACGGAGGAAACCATGGCAGCTGTCTGCCAGGTGACCGGAGCCGTCCCCGGTTTCGGACACAACATCTC
>Ga0065721_10050877_pt1 | contig 17321 bp, 5 predicted proteins | sample Mesricmetagenome_FD_59108 | JGI IMG/M metagenome (GOLD analysis project Ga0065721, IMG submission 59108) | Mesophilic microbial community from rice straw/compost enrichment Sample: eDNA_1 v2 (version 2) | ecosystem: Engineered > Solid waste > Grass > Composting > Bioreactor | place: USA: Davis... | reverse complement strand
AGAAAAAGTAGCAGTAGAAACCGGTTTACTGGCCCTGGCACATAACTTAAGGAAGAAATCCGCATAAAAATAGGGCAACCTATTGCCAAAAATCAGCAACACCTCCCCTGGGTTGCTTCTATAGATATTAATCAAACCGACTAAGACAACACCCTCTATAAATTTTTATCATCGCCAAAAAATCACAAAAAAGGCCGTCTCTTTTTTTGAGACGGCCTCTTCGGCGTTTAAACGTTTAATAAAAATATAAAAATTACTTAACCTGCTGTCACCCGATTCATTCAGTTCCTTGTCTAATTAATATAAACTACATGTTTTATGAGATTCACCGCCGGACATTGTTCCTACAATATCCGGGTAATGAAATTGTTTTGGATATCCCTGATTGCAGCGGCTATTCTACCCACATTACCCCTAACAACCAAGGCAGTTCCCAGGCAGGAGTTCAAAATAACGCTGCAGGTCAAACGCACCTCGCTGAGTGATGTATTTTCTGCTATTCACAAACAAACCGGGTTTATTGTTTTTTACGCCAACGATCTTTTTAACGATAAAGATAAAGTGAGCGTAAACTTTGTAGAGGCCGGTCTCGACGAAGTGATGCAAAGCCTGTTGCGCGGGCGCTCACTCGGCTACCGCATCACCGACAACTACATCATCATTATCAAAGCCATCGACAAAAAGAAAGAAGGAAAAACCAGTATAGTAAAGCCCGTACCGCAGGCAACGGCCGACACGTTGCCTGCTTCCCGTTTAAAAGGGAAAGTGATAGGCAAGGAAGAAAATTCGCCGTTAGGACAGGTATCGGTTGAAAACCTCACCGATCACAAAGGTGTATTCACCGATGCAAAAGGTGAATTTGTACTGCAGGTGCAACCGGGCGACAGCGTTCGGTTTTCGTACGTAGGTAAGGCGCCTTATGTGGTACTTTACCGCGGGCAATCATTCTTAAACGTTCAGTTATACAACGAAGAAGAAAGAGTGTTGTCGGAGGTCATCGTAACGGGTTTTCAAAACATCGATAAAAATAAATTCTCGGGCGCTGCTACCCGGTTGAAGGCAGACGATATAAAAATACAGGGTGTTACTGATGTTAGCCGGATGCTCGAAGGAAGGGCCGCCGGCGTATCTATTCAAAATGTATCCGGCACTTTTGGTACGGCGCCTAAGATCCGCGTTCGCGGCGCCACCTCTATTAACGGTGATAACAAACCGCTGTGGGTGGTAGACGGCGTGGTGCTGGAAGACATCGTAAACATCAGCAACGACCAGCTTTCAAGCGGTGACCCTACCACCTTGCTGGGTTCGGCCGTAGCCGGTTTAAACGCCAACGATATCGAGAGCTTCGATATATTAAAAGACGCAGCTGCCACAGCTTTATATGGCGCCCGCGCCATGAATGGGGTAGTGGTGATCACTACCAAAAAAGGTAAGGCCGGTAAAATTGCCGTTACCTATACCGGCAACTACAGCTCGCAATGGAAACCTACTTATTCCGGTTTTAATATTATGAACTCGGCCCAGCAAATGTCGGTACTGGCCGAGCTGGAAAGAAAAGGCGTGCTCGGTCCCAATATCCTCGACAGGGCCAATTATGGCGTATACGGTAAAATGTACGACCTGATGAATGCCGACGAGAACGACGAGTTTCCGCTGATCAACCGGCCCGAAGAACGGAAAAAGTTTTTGACCCGTTATGCCCTCGCCAATACCGACTGGTTCGATGTATTGTTCCGTAATAATTTTATGCAGGAACATTCGCTCAGCGTATCATCGGGTACCGACCGTTCGCAATCGTATTTCTCCACCAGTTATTATGGCGATAATGGCTGGACCATCGCCGACCGTGTAAACCGCTACACACTTAATTACCGCAATAATTATAAGTTCAACGACCGGCTGTCGGCCGGGTTTGCCACCGTAGGCTCGGTACGCCAGCAACGTGCACCCGGCGCACTGGCCCGCAACAGCAATCCCGTAGAAGGCAGGTTCGATCGTGATTTCGATATCAATCCATTTAGCTTTGCACTCAACACCAGCCGTACCCTGACTGCTTTTGATGAAGACGGCCAGCTGGAATTTTTCAGAAGGAATTTCGCACCCTTTAACATCATTCATGAGCTGCGCAACAATTACATCGATCTGAACGTGATCGATCTGCGTTTGCAGGCCAACCTCGATTATAAGCTCACCAAAAACCTGCGTTATGAATTTGTAGGCGCCATGCGGTATGTAAAATCTACCCGCGAGCACCAGATCAACGAACACGCGAATATGGCTGAAGCTTACCGCTCGGCTAGTACTACTTCTATCCGGCGCGCCAACCGTTTCCTGTACCGCGATCCGGATAATCCCGAAGCCGAACCGGAAGTGGTTTTGCCATATGGAGGTTTTTATAATCGCACCGAAGACCAGTTGGTGAATTTTGATTTCAGGAACAGCCTCAATTACAACAAAACCATCCGCGATAAACATACGCTGAACATACTGGCCGGTCAGCAGGTAAAATATGCCGACCGCCAGAATTTTTCCAGCACCGGTTATGGATATCAATACGAGAACGGCGGAACGCCCTTCATCGACTACCGCATATTAAAACAAACCATCGAGAATAATTTTCCTTACTATGGCATGAGCAAAGACTACGACCGTTTTGTAGCGTTGTATGCATCGGGCAGTTATTCGTACGATCTGAAATATAATTTCACCGGTACCGTGCGCTACGATGGCAGCAACCGGCTGGGCCAGTCGCGCCGTGCACGCTGGCTGCCCACCTGGAGTGTGGCCGGTTCCTGGAACATCGACCAGGAAGCCTTTATGCAAAGTCAGGGGTTGGTCGATTATCTCACCCTGCGCGCCAGCTACGGCCTTACCGCCAGTATGGGCCCTGCTACCAATTCCAGCATTGTGTTGCGTAACATCAATACACGCAGACCATATTTATCGGAAGTGGAATCGGTGATTCAACTGGCCAACCTGGAGAACATCGATCTTACCTGGGAAAAATTATATACCACCAACCTGGGTCTGGATGCCGGTTTATTTAACAGGCGGCTTACCATGAGCGTGGATGTATACCAGCGCACCAGCTTCGATCTTATCAGCCTTATCAAAACATCGGCCATTGGCGGTGAGCCCATCAAGGCGGCCAATTATGCCGATATGAAATCGAAGGGCATCGAGGTGTTGTTGAATGGTACCATTTTTAAGAATAAGAACTGGAGCTGGAGAAGCACCGCCACCTTTGGTTACAACACCACAACCATTACCAAGGCCGACAACAACCCGCGCATCTTCGACCTGGTAATTGCCGAAGGCGGGAACACCGTGGGTTATCCCGTACGCAGTTTGTTCTCTTTACAATACAATGGCCTGGACCCGTATACGGGCAGACCCACTTTTGTAAACCAGGAAGGCAAGAACAGCAGCGATGTGTATTTGCAGGACGATGCCATTGAATACCTGGTGTATGAGGGTCCGGTTGATCCCACCATTACCGGGGGCTTTTCAAACACCTTCCAGTACAAGGCATTTTCGCTGAATGTGTTTGTTACTTACCAGGCCGGTAACAAGATACGTATGTATCCCGCTTTCAAATCATCCTATTCCGACCTGGATGCCATGCCCAAAGAGTTTTATGACCGCTGGATCATGCCGGGCGAAGAAAAGATGACGCCCGTGCCTTCCATGCTCGATCTGCTGGCGCAGGCGCGTTTGGGTGGTTCGTATCCCTACAACAATTACAACTATAGCACCGAGCGGGTAGCCCGGGGAGATTTTGTACGTGTGAAAACGGTATCGCTTACTTACGGTGTACCGGCTGCCTGGTTGCAACGGGCTCGTTTGAGCATGGCCAGTGTAACGGCTGCCGTGGTGAACCCCTGGTTGATATATGCTGATAAAAAATTAAATGGACAGGACCCCGAGTTTTTTAATACCGGCGGTGTAGCTCAGCCCATTCAAAAACAATTCACATTATCAGTGAAGTTGGGCATATAAAGCGGCCGCCCGCCGAAGCTTTAGCGTAGGCGGGGGCATATAACTGTAGATTATGAGAAAAACACTATTATTCCTTACCGCTGTTGTTTTTATAACAACAGGCTGCAAAAAATTTCTTGAACAACCACCCGATAACCGCGCGGTGCTGAATTCGCCCGAAAAGGTATCGCAGCTGTTGTCCACTGCTTATCCGCAGGCCAACTACATGCCCTTTTGCGAATCCATCTCAGATAACGTAGCCGATAAAGGCATCGGTGGCCAGGAAAGAACCAATATAGATCCCTTTCATTTCAAGGATGTGAACGACGACCAGGAAGACTCACCCGAGTTTTACTGGAATGCCTGTTACACCGCCATAGCCGCTGCCAACCAGGCGCTGGCAGCCTGCGAAGCGGCACCCGATCCCGAAAACTACCAGGCGCAAAAAGGCGAGGCCCTGGTGGCCCGCGCCTATGCACATTTTATGCTGGTGACCTTTTTCTCAAAGATCTACGATGCTGCTACCGCTTCACAGGACCCCGGTATACCCTATGTGCTCTCGCCCGAAAAAGTGGTGTTTGCCAACTACGATCGTAAAACGGTGCAGTATGTATACGATATGATCGAAAAAGACCTGACCGAAGGTCTGCCACTCATCGACGATAAATTATATACCGTACCCCGTTATCATTTTACCAAAGCGGCGGCCCATGCTTTTGCCACCCGGTTTTACCTGTTCCAGAAAAAATACGATCAGGTGATAGAACATGCCAGCCAGGTATTTCCCAACAACAATGTGGCCGCCGGATTGCGTCCCTGGAACAGCGCCTATTATATACAAACCTATAACGAGTTGTGGGCGCGTTATGCCAAGGCCACCGAGCCGGCCAACCTGTTACTGGTAGAAACACAATCGGTATGGGGCCGCAATTATTTCAGCGTGCGTTTTGGAATGGAGGCCGTGCTGGCCGATATCATCCTGGGCCGCAATGTAACGGGCGGTACATGGGTATTCAATTACCAGTTGTATACCATCGGCACCAACAATTATATGCTGCCCAAGATCAACGAGTATTTTGTGCGTGCTTCTGTAAATGCACAGATCGGGTATCCTTATGTGATGGTTCCCTTATTTACCGCGGAGGAAGTGTTGTTCAACCGGGCCGAAGCCTATGTGATGCAGAATAAGATCAACGAAGCCATCAGCGATCTGAATGCTTATGCCGGTACCCGCATATTCAACTACAATCCTGCTACCCACAATATCACCGCCACCCGCATGCGCAACTTTTATGGCGCTTCCAATGTGCAGTTGGCGGCTTTGCTTACCATACTCGATTTCAAACGCGCCGAGTTTGTACAGGAAGGCATGCGCTGGTTCGACCTGGCGCGGCTGAAGATACCCATCGAACACCGTGATGTGGATGGATGGCGATCGACCCTGGAACCTGATGACCCGCGGCGTGTATTCCAGATACCCGATAAAGCAAAAATGGCGGGCATAGAACAAAACCCGAGATAGCACGTGCACCAGAAAATAAACCTGTTTATGAAAAAACGAAACCTCTACCTGATCATCCTTTTTATGGGCATCCTGGCTGGTTGCAAAAAAGAAGACAAGCTGGGACCTGTTGACGACATACCCGGCCTGGGTGGCGATCAATGGATAAAAGGCCCCATCGACTACTGGATAGATGATCATTTAACCGAACCCTTCAACATAGCCGTCAAGTACAAATGGGACCAGTTTGAACTGGAACTGAACAAAAACCTGGTGCCGCCCATGGAAGAAAAGATCGTTCCCGTGCTGGAAGCGGTAAAAAAGGTATGGCTGGATACCTATATCGCCGAAGCCGGCGAAGCCTTCATCAGGAAATACTGTCCCAAATATTTTGTGCTTTGCGGCAGCGCAAGCTGGAATACCGATGGCACCATAACCCTGGGCACCGCCGAGGGCGGCCGAAAAGTGGTGTTGTATGTGCTGAACGATTTCCGCACCAAGGGCATGCCCGGTTACCAGCTTTCCGATTCCATGAACATCAAAATGATGTTCCATACTATAGAACACGAGTTTGGTCATATCCTTCACCAGAATGTGATGTACGCGGAAGATTACAAACGCATCACGCCCGGTTTGTATACCGCCAACTGGAACAATGTGAGCGATGCAGGCGCCCGCCGCGATGGATTTGTTACCGCCTATGCCATGTCGGCCCCCGATGAAGATTTTGTTGAAATGATCTCGATGATGCTCACCGAGGGCAGGGCAGGCTTCGACAGGATCGTGGCATCTGTTCCGGCGGGTACCAGCATCAATGGCACCACGCAGGCGCAGGCCCGTGAACGGTTGCGCCAGAAGGAAGCCATGGTGGTGGCTTATTTCAAGGATGTGTGGGGTATGGACTTTTACAGCCTGCAAACGCGTGTACGCAAAGCAGTGGATGATTTGATCAAATAGCGAGTAGTAAATAGCGAGTAGCAAGTGGGATCACCACTGGCTACTAGCCACTAGCTCCCCAAAAAACATGATTATGAAAAAGTATTTTACATACTTCTTATGCATCGCTATTGCCCTAACTGGCTGCCGGAAAGAAACCGACCCGGTTTTCGACCGCTCACCCGATGAGCGGTTGAACGAAACCCTGCAGCGTTACCAGCAGGTGCTCACCGGCGCTCTCAACGGCTGGAATGGCACGGTGGAAACAGCACTCGGCATTACCTACAGTTTTTATTTCAGGTTCAACGACAGCAACCGCGTGGTGATGTACAGCGATTTCGATTCAACCACCGCCAGTGTAAGCCGCGAAAGCAGTTACCGCTTGAAGGCCCTGCAACAACCCAGCCTTTTATTCGATACCTATTCTTACATACACATACTGGCCGATCCCGATGCCAGCGTGAATGGCGGTTATTATGGCAGCGGCCTGGTGTCGGATTTCGAATTTTCCATCGATTCTGTAGCCGATGATCATGTGTCGCTTACAGGCCGCTTCAACAGCAGCAAGGCCCGTTTCAAAAAAGCCACCGCGCAGGAACAGGCTGCCTGGGAAAATAAAGAGATACTAAAGGCGCAGCAATCGCTCCGCAGCCTGAATAATATTCTTAACTATTTCAAGCGGCTCACTTATGAAGGGGTGCAATACGAAATACGTGTTGATACCCTGTTCAAACAGGTTGTTTTCACCTGGCTCGATGAGTCGGGCAATGCACAAACCGTTACCGTAGGTTATTATTATGTACCGGGTGGTATTACATTGTCGAAACCGGTAGGGGATATCACTGGTTTTAGCATCGGCGCCTGGAACGGATCTACATCTACCCTGCAGGTACAGGTAGGCGGTAAACCCGCTTCTATTGCCGGCGCCATTCAACCCATCCAACCCGACGAACAGGCCGGGAAAAGATGGTGGCAGATAGCCGTTAGCCAGCAGGGTTATTGGTTTTCGCCCAATGGGTTTCATGTAAATGGCATTGACGATGCCTTTAACCTGCGCAGCCTGCAAACCGATACATCGCAGTATTACTACCTGGTATACCTGCCGGGTATACAACCACAATCGGGACCTGGTTACGATGTAATGATGCCCTTCTTTTATTTCCCGGCTTTAAATGCCATCGATTTTAACTATGGAACCGCACACACCATCGAGTTCAGGAACGATGGCAGGGTACTATTCCGTTACCTCGGCGATCTAACAGTAGGGGAGCATCCCGTATCGGGGCCTGCACACCAAACACGTGTACAGTTATACGACAGTTATGGCTACTGGTTTGTGCAAACCGGTGCCAATTCATTTGATATGGTAAGTGCAAAAGACGCCAAAACATGGGCGAGCTGGAGATTATAAAAATTATAAAACTATAAACACTGCTTTCATGAGAAACTGGTACTCCAAATTGTTGCTGTCCATACTGCTGGTATCGGCTTTTAAGCTGAATGCACAGGTGGATATAGCCATTGGTACAGGCACTGCTGGTAACAGCAATACTACATATCCCTGTCCTTTACAGGATTATTTTGAAGGCGCGCGGGCGCAATACCTGTTCCGTGCTTCGGAGCTCATAGCTGCGGGTATGGGGCCGGGTAATATCAATGCCATCAAATTTAATGTGGTAAGCCTGGCTACCAGTTCCAATACATCGCCGCATTTTGCGCTGCACCAGCAAACTTTCAAGATAGGCACTACAACGGCCAATACACTCGATCTGGATGATTGGGTGGCAGGCACTACAACGGTGTATGGTGCGGTGGATTATACACCCGTATTAGGGATCAATACATTTACATTTACCACACCATTTTTCTGGAACGGTGTAGACAATATCGTGGTTGAAATGTGTAATGGGGACCCAGGCAATGATACCGCCACCTTCTGGACAGGCAATGCGGTAGTACCCTGGACAGAAGATCTGCCATTCGATGCCTCCCATACCTACCGGGTCGATAACTCGGGTAATCTTTGTGATGCTACCACTACCTCAAACACAGGAACCAGCACCACAAGGCCCAATATTATTTTCAACTGGACGGCTGCAGCCGCCTGTACCGGCGCACCCGTTGCCGGCACGGCCAACACGAGTAAAACGATGGTTTGCCTGGGTGAACCGTTTACCCTGCATTTGAGCGGTGTTACTGTTGCATCGGGGTTAAGCTACCAGTGGCAGTCGTCTACCGATAATACAAACTGGACGAATATCACCGGCGCTACTCGATCTTCTTTAGACACCTCGCAGTCGGTCACCTCCTGGTACCGTGCCATCGTTACCTGTACTGCATCCGGTGGCGCCGATACATCTACCGTGGTACAGGTTACATCGCCCTCATTGGTGAGCGGCGTATTTACGATCGATAAAAACTCCACCACACCAGGGGTATTCCATTCCTTTAACGAAGCCTACAGTTATATCAAATGCGGCATCAACGGCCCCGTGGTATTTAATGTGGAGCCCGGCAGCGGCCCTTACGACGAACAATTGGTGATGCTGCCCGTGCCCGGAGCATCGGGTGCAAACACCGTAACCTTTAATGGCAACGGCAATACCATCAGCTTTGCCACCAATGTAAGCGCCGAAAGAGCGGTGATAAAACTGAACGGCGCCGATCATATTATTTTCGACAGCCTGGTAATTGAGCCCACCGGCACTTCACAGGGCTTTGGTGTGCAACTGATCAATGATGCCGACTCCAATACCATCAGGCGTTGTGTGATCAATGTCAATACCACTTCCACTTCTACTGCATTTGCCGGTTTGGTAGTGAGCAGTTCCCATACATCGGCCACCGGCACCGGCGCTACCAGTTGCGACTATAACACTTTCACGGGCAATACCATCACCGGTGGTTATTACGGATTTACCCAGGTAGCCAGCAATACGGCCTCTAATGGTAACAATAAGTTTGTGGGTAATACCATACAGGATTTTTACCAGTATGGTATGTACATATATGGTTCTTTCAATACACTCGTTGACAGTAACTTTATATCGCGGCCAACACGCAGTACGGTATCCACCTTCTATGGCATTTATGTTACCAACCTGAGTGCCCGCCTTAACATTACCCGCAACCGCATTACCAATCCCTTTGGCGGCGCTGAAAGCAGCACCAGCGATTTTTATGGCATAAACTTCAGCAGCGTGGATGCCCTCACCGGTTTGGACAATATTGTAACCAATAACCTCATCTACAATATCACCGGTAATGGCAACGTGTATGGATTGTACAACAGCAGTTCCGACAACGTGTTGTACTACCACAATACCGTTGCACTGGATGGCGCGGCTACAGCCTCCACCAACAGCCATAGCGCCAGGGGCTTTTATCAAACCTCGCAGGCAGATGGTATCATCTTCAAGAACAACATCATTGCCATCACCAGGGGAGGTATCGGTTCCAAATACGCCATTTATTTTAACACACCTACCAGCACCATCGAGTCTAACCGCAACAACTTTTATATAGCATCGGCAACTGGTAACCGTGCCATAGGTTTTTTAAGCGCAGACCGCGTTACATTGCCCGACTGGCAAACCGCATCCCTACAGGATACCAACAGCCTTACCGTAAACCCTGTATTTACCAACCCGCTTACCGGCGACTACCGCCCTGTGAGCGCCTCGGTAGATAACCTGGGTTTGCCCGAAGGCATCTCCATAGATATTACCGGTTTACCCCGCAGCGCCACCACACCCGATATCGGCGCCTATGAGTTTACGCCGCCACCCTGTACGGCGCCACCCACTCCTGGTGTAGCACATACCAGCCAATCACCGGTGTGCGCCGAATCGAAAGTGCAGTTGACGCTCACGGATAATTCACTCGGTTTGCAACAAACCTATCAATGGCAGGTGGCAACCGATGCAGCCGGCCCCTATACCAACCTGGGCAGCGTGCTGGTAATACCCGATACGGTGATCACCGTCCAAAATTCAGCGTATTACCGTTGTGCAGTTACCTGTTCAGGAATGACCTCATATTCCCAACCTGTATTTATAGAGGTAACACCCCGTTTGCCGGGCGATACCTATACCATCAACCCAACCGGTACGGGTCCCAAAAACTATGTGAGCTTTGCTGCGGCCAGGGAAGCCATGAAATGTGGTATTGCCGGCCCCATCGTATTTGAAGTAACAACGGGTATATACAACGAACAACTGATACTGGATTCCATACCGGGCAGTTCGGCTGTTAATACCATTACCTTCAAGGGTAACGGCGCTACCATTGCATTCAGCTCAGACGAAAGCAACGAGCGCGCGGTGATCAAATTACGCAGCGCCGACCATGTAACCTTCGACAGTCTGATCATCGATGCTACCGGATCGGGCAGCTATGGTTATGGCGTGCAACTGATCAACGATGCCGACAGCAATACGTTCCGTAACTGTACCATCCGCCTGGAAACCAGCTCTACCTCCACCAACTATTCGGGTATCGTGATCAACAGTTCCGAAACAGGTGTTACCACTACGGGCAATACCCTGTGCGATGGCAATACCTTCGATGGCAATACCATCCAGGGTGGTTATTATGCCATTACGCTGGTGGGCAGTTCGGCCAACCCGCTTAGTGATAACCGCATCATCAATAATACCATCCAGGATTACTACTACTATGGCGTGTATATTTCATATACCACCAATACGCTGGTAGAAAAGAATGATATCAGCAGGCCTACCCGTACCACTGTAGGTTATAGCTACAGTATTTATGCTACCAATGCCAGCAATAATTTGCGCATCTCGAAAAACCGTATACACAATCCCTTTTCCGGTAACCTCACCAGCACCAACTATTTCTATGGTGTGTATTTCACCGGTGCCGATGCACAGGAGACTACGCCGAATATCATCAGCAATAACATTTTCTATGATATAGAAGGAAACGGGGATGTATATGGTTTGTATAATTCCAGTTCCGACAATGCCCGTTATTATCATAATACCATTTCATTCGACTACCAGGGAAGTACCCATTCTACTTCTTACTGGACTCGCGGGATCTATCAAACCGGCGATGCCACTGGTCTCGAGTACAAGAACAACATCATTACCATCAGCAGATCGGGTAGTGGTACAAGACATGCCATTTATATGAGCACCACGTCTACTACCTACACCTCCGATTATAACGACTATTATGTAGTAGCCAATTCCAATACATCGGCAGTAGGTTACAACGGCGCCAACCAGGTAACCCTGGCCGATTGGCAGGCCGCTACCAGCCAGGATGCTCACAGCATCAGCATGGATCCCATATACGCCGATCCGTCTGTGACCTTCAACTTTACACCCGTGGTGTCTCCGCTGGATAACAGCGGTACGCCGGCCGGCATCGATGCAGACATACTGGATGTTGCCCGCAGCGCCACCACACCCGATATGGGCGCCTACGAATTTACCATACCGCCTTGCGTGAACCCGCCGGTGGCAGGCGCTTCGGTGGCCAACCCCGGCAATGGCATCTGTTTAGGAACCATGATACAATTAACGTTGAGCGGTAATACCAGTGGCGGTAACCAAACCTACCAATGGCAGGCTGCCAGCAGCGCCGCCGGTCCCTGGACGGATATCAGCGACATACGTTATGTGAAGGAGTTCAGTACCGAGCTCAGTATGCAAAACTTCTTCCGTTGTAAAGTAGTCTGCGGCGATACCTCTTATTCAACCCCTGTGGAAGTGGTGATGAACCCGCCATTCCTCGCAGGTACCTATACCATCGACCCGGGACAGGCGCCCAGCGCTACCAACTTCACCTCCTTTGCTTCGGCAGTGGCTGCACTGGAATGTGGTATCACCGGTCATGTATACTTTAATGTTGCGCCGGGAACCTATACCGAACAAATACGTATGCGCAGGATCTATGGCTCGGGCCACGATGCACGCGTTACCTTCCAAAGCGACAATGGCGATGCCACTTCGGTAACGCTCACCTACGATGCCGGCAGCACAGCCAACTATGTGTTGCAACTCGACAGCGCCAGCTTTATCACTTATAAGAACCTGTCCATTGTATCGGTTGATAACAGCTATGGCAGGGTGGTGGAACTGGCCAATACGGCTTCGTACGACAGCATCGTGAACTGTATTTTAACAGCGCCTGCCGTTACCTCTACCTCCAATAACCTGGCCGTTGTGTTTGCCGATGGATTGCAGGGCGACAACAACGTCATCAAAGGCAATACCATCAGCCGGGGATCGAACGGTATCCATTTTGAAGGCGAAAGCGCCCGGCGCATTCCGCAACAGGTAATAGACAGCAATACCATCAGCGGTACCTACCAGCATGGTGTATACGTGTATTATTCCAACGGGTTTACCATCAACAGGAACAAGGTGACCATCACTGCACCCGCCAATTCCGATGCCAGCGGTTTATACATTTATGAAAGCGATTCGGCTTACCAGGTAAATCACAACCAAATAGAGATATCAAATGTGGCCGGTACCAAGCGCGGTATTTACTTCCAGTATGGAGATGCTTCGCTGGCCAATCCCGGCCAAATGAAGGGTAATATCGTGACCGCCGTAACCGGCATCACCGGCACCATCTATGGCATCAGTAACAGCTATGCCCACTACCAGCATTTCCGTAACAACGTAGTGACGGTAAAAAATACCGGTTCCAGTAGCTCATATGGCTTGTATATAAGTGGAGGTAGTGCTATCACCTGCTATAACAATTCTGTGAACAGCAGCAGCACTACCACTTCCACCACCAATGCGGCAGCTTATTTCAGCCTGTCTTCTGCTACCAATGGCGTGGTAAATATCAGGAACAATGTGTTTGCCCATCATGGCGGCGCGGTGGCCTATTATGTTTCCAATCCTAACTATATCTATAGCGATTACAATATGTTCTACACATCCGGCGATGTGTTGATCGATGGCGGTGGTGATGATTACGCAGACATTCATCCCTGGCGTGCTGAGCGCGACCAGGATATCCATTCCATCGTGTACAAACCGGCCTTTATCAACGAGAGCGACCTGCATCCCGATGTTGCCAATGCCGATGTATGGGCCATGCATGGCCGTGGCGTTCAGATCGAAGACAACGACCGCGACATCAACGACAGCATCAGGCCCACTACCTTAACAGCCGGTGTACCCGACCTGGGCGCCTATGAATTTGTGCCCACCTCCACACCGCCTGTATTACCGGCCATACCGGCCACACCCGCACCCGGTGTTGAACAGGCCTTTATGTTTGGTACCGATACGGTGATGAAGATCACCTGGGCGCCTGCTTCCACGGTACCCTCCAGCATTGAAGTGCGCAGGTATTCCGGTGTAATACCGCCGGGATTGGCGCCGGGCCAGGACCACATGTATTTCTACACCGATGTGGATGTAACACCAGGCGGTCCGTTCAACTACAGCATTCAACAGTTTTATCTCGATCCCTGGCAGGGCTTTATTGCCAGCCAGCCCATTATCAAACTGGGCCGTACCAACAGTGCAGGCGAATGGCTGGTAGACAGTACCAGCCTGGTGGATGACCTGGCCGATGTGATTGGGCAAACCGGTCTCGATTCGCTGGATAAATTCACCGGTCTCACCGATGGCAAAGCCGCCAAACCACCTGTGCCGCCTTATACTTCGCAGGATAGCAGCAACAGGGGTACACAGTTCTGGGTTGCCTACGGCCATCATTACAATTTCTCATCCAACGACCAGGACATGGTATTGTACCTGAGCGCCGAAGATTCGGCCAATGTAACCGTGCGCATCAATGGTACATCGTGGGTTCGTCATTACGCCATACCCGCCGGTACCGTAACAGTGAGCGACCTGATACCAAAGGCCGGTTTAAGCGATGCCCGTATCACAGACGAAGGCCTGTTCGACAGGGCCATCAGCATCACCAGCGATGTGCCCATTGTAGCCTATGCGCATATTTATGCCACCACCAACTCGGGCGCCACCATGTTGTTGCCGGTAGGTACCTATGGATATGAATATGTGTCGCTCAACAGCAGGCAGTATTATCCCACCGGCGGCGCCGGCTCGTATAGCTGGTTCTATGTGGTAGCCGATCACGACAGCACCCTGGTAGAGATCACCCCCTCGGTAACTACCAGGGGCGGCAAGCCTGCCAACACACCGTTTACCGTGATGCTGAACAGGGGACAGGTGTACAATGTGATGGGCACCATCAATGGCGCCACCGGCACCGATCTTACGGGCAGCATTGCACGCTCACTGCCCAATGCCAGTGGTAAATGTTATCCCATTGCCGTGTTCTCGGGCAGCAGCCGTACTGCCATCTGTTACAATACCAATGGCGACAACATGATACAACAGGTATTCCCCAGCCAGGCATGGGGTAAAAAATACCTGGCCTTTGCTACGGCCAACGCCTCAGGCGCCAACAACTATAATTCCAACATATTCCGTGTAATGGTAAAAGATACGGCTACCGATGTGCATGTGAACGGTAACCTGTTACCCCATTCCAGCCTCATTCAGCCCGGCAACTATTACCAGTTCAATACCACGCAGGGGAATGGTCCCAATGGCGCTGTATATGTAGAAGGTTCGCAGCCCATACTGGTAGCACAGTATATGGTGTCGAGCGGCGCCAACGAATGTCCGGGTGTTACAGCCCCCGGTAATGGCGACCCCGAGCTGATCTATATCAGTCCGGTTGAACAGGGCATCAAACGCGCCGCTTTCTACAACACGGAAGAGTTGAACATCGTGAGCAATTATATCAACATCATTGTACCCGACGGTGGTTTGCCCACACTCACCGTAGACGGTTCCAACACCTTCAGCGATGTGTTTGCACATCCTTACCTGCCCGGTTATACCTGCGTACGGCTCGACCTGGGCGGTAACCCGGGACAACATACGGTAGCCTGTGATTCGGCCTTTACAGCCATCACCTACGGTTTGGGCAGTGCCGAAAGTTATGGATACAATGCCGGCACCCTGGTGAAGAACCTGCAGGCCATTTCTTCTATCAATAATATTTACGACACCATCAATGCGGTGAGTGAATATACCTGCAGCAACACTAAATTCAAGTTCAACATCCTGCTGCCCATACAACCCACCAGTTTAACCTGGAAACTGAGCGAGGTGTCGGATCTGGCGCCCAACCACGATGTGGTGCAAAACGATCCGCAGCCTGTAGACAGCCTGGAAGTGAATGGCCAGATGTATTACAAATACACCATCGATGCCGAGTACAGCTTTGCTCAGCCCGGAAACTACCAGGTACCCATCTATTTCACCCACCCGTCGTTTGAAAGCTGCAACAACAGCCGGGAGAATATACTGGTGGTGAAAGTGATCGCATCGCCCGTGGCCGACTTTACCATGAACTTCAGCGGTTGCGCCGGATCGCCCGCCCAGTTCAATGGCGCCGGCACCACATCGAATGGAGTAGTAGTGAACAAGTGGACCTGGAACTTTGGCGGACAGGACAGCACCGAAACGCAAAACCCCACTTATACGTTCAACAGCGGCGGCACCTATGATATCAAACTGAGTGTAATTGGCCTGGATGGTTGTGTAGGCGATACCGTTGCAACCGTAGAGGTGAATGAAGCGCCGGCCGTTGAAGTAGTATCCGATTCGTTGACCGTATGTGCCGGCGAAACAGCCAGCTTTGAAGTACAGGATCCCGTAAGCGGCGCTACCTATCATTGGTACGATGCACAGGTAGGTGGCACCGTGGTAGCCACAGGCGTCACCTTCGACATACCCAATATTACCGGCGCCGTTAGCTATTATGTAGAAGCCGTGAAAGATGGTTGCAGCAGCGTTATACGCAAAAAGGTAACCGCCTGGGTGGCTCCTGTACTCACTGCGCCGATAGTGCAGGTAGATTCACTCGCCGTTAACCTGGTTCGCTTCAAATGGGAGGCCGTTCCTGATGCTGCAGGATATGAAGTATCAACCAACGATGGCATGAACTGGACACCGCCTTCATCGGGCACAACAGGGCTCACCCATACCGTAGCAGGCCTGCTGCCGCTGCAAACCGTGAACCTGCTGGTGAAAGCCATAGGTGGTTGCGAAGATGTGATATCTGCACCCGCTACTGCGAAGGCATTACCCGACGGTGTGTTCATACCCAACAGCTTTACACCAAACGGCGACGGTTTGAACGATGTGTTGCAGGTGTACGGCTATGTGATCAAAGACCTGCATTTTATGGTATTTAACCAATGGGGTGAAAAACTGCATGAAAGCCGCAGGCAGAACAACGTGTGGGACGGTTATTACAAAGGAAAACTGCAGCCATCCGGCGTATACATGTACGTATGCCGCATAACCCTGAACGATGGCGCCGTGATCAGCAAAAAAGGATCCATTAACCTGATAAGATAAGCCTATGATGCGCATAGTAACGATAATGGTTCTGGGATTATTCAGTTACCTGTTCAGTACAGGTCAAAACCTGTCGAACAGGGGCAAGGAGTTCTGGGTAAGCTATCCCTATCACTGGTATTATGAAAATGGCGGCGATTGCAGTGGCCCGGGTTGTAAAAACTCGCAGGAAATGGTACTGTACCTGAGCGCCGAAGAAGACGCCACGGTAACCGTAACCTGTTATGCCAACAACAACACAAGGACTTTTGTGTATACTGTGCCTGCGGGAACCGTAAAGGTGAGCGACTATATTCCCAAGGCAGGCACCTTCGACAGCCGCCTTTACGACCTGCCCGTATTGTTTGGCGGCAATGGGGGAGAGGGATTGTACACCAAGGGTATTCATATTACCAGCACCACACCCATTGTTGTATATGCGCATTATATTGGCTCGGCTACTTCAGGCGGCGCCATGCTGTTCCCGGTGGAGGCCTATGGTTATACCTATACCACCATCA
>Ga0065721_10008513_pt1 | contig 17321 bp, 19 predicted proteins | sample Mesricmetagenome_FD_59108 | JGI IMG/M metagenome (GOLD analysis project Ga0065721, IMG submission 59108) | Mesophilic microbial community from rice straw/compost enrichment Sample: eDNA_1 v2 (version 2) | ecosystem: Engineered > Solid waste > Grass > Composting > Bioreactor | place: USA: Davis... | reverse complement strand
AATCCGCCGTTCCGGCCTGCCGCGCTCCGATTTCTTCGTCACCACCAAGGTGGCGGATACCAGCCTGGCGAAGTCCGACTTCCTGCCGAGCGTCGAGAAGAGCCTCGAAGCGATCGGCACCGATCAGCTCGACCTTCTGCTCATCCACTGGCCCTCGCATAGCGATCAGGTGCCGTTCGAAGACTACGTGCTCGCCCTTGCCGAGGCGAGGCAGCGCGGATGGACAAAGCACATCGGGGTCTCCAACTTCCCCATCGCTTTGCTGGAGAGGACCTTCGCCCTGCTCGGCCGCGAGGCGATCGCCACCGATCAGGTCGAGATCCATCCTTATCTCCAGGCGCCGAAGCTTGCAGGTTACTGCCGCGAGAAGAAACTGACGCTGACGGCCTATCAGCCGCTCTACAAGGGCGCGGTCAACAACGATCCGCTCCTGAACGGCATTGCCGCCGAGCACGGCGTCACGGCGGCCGCGATCGCGCTCGCCTTCCTCATGGCGGAAGGCCATGCCGTCATCCCGGCCTCCGGGAGCGGGAAGAACCTGAAGGCCAACTTCGTAGCACAGGATGTCGTCCTCACCGCCGACGAGATCGCCCGCATCAGAACGCTCGACCGGTCCATCCGTCACATCAATCCCGCCAAGTCCCCCCGCTGGGACGATTGAGGCCATTCTGACAGGAGACCGCAATTGGCACCGGTAACGATCAACAATGTTCGAAAATCCTATGGCGCGCTGGAGGTCCTGCACGGCGTTTCCATCGATATCGCCGACGGCGAGTTCGTGGTCCTCGTCGGCCCGTCAGGCTGCGGCAAGTCCACACTGCTGCGCATGCTCGCCGGGCTGGAGGATATCACCGCCGGCGAAGTCTCGATCGGCGGGCGGGTGGTGAACTCGCTTCAGCCGAAGGAGCGCGACATCGCAATGGTTTTCCAGAGCTACGCCCTCTATCCGCACATGACGGTCGAGCAGAACATGGGCTTCTCGCTGAAGCTCGCGAGGGCACCCAAGGAGGAGATCCGCGAGCGCGTCCTCAAGGTGGCGAACATGCTCAACCTCGAAGACTACCTGAAGCGGTATCCGCGCCAGCTCTCCGGCGGCCAGCGCCAGCGCGTCGCCATGGGACGCGCCATGGTGCGCAACCCGGAAGTCTTCCTGTTCGACGAGCCGCTTTCCAACCTCGACGCGAAGCTGCGCGTGCAGATGCGTTCCGAAATCAAGCAGAACCACCAGCGGCTGAAGACCACGACCGTTTATGTCACCCATGACCAGATCGAAGCCATGACCATGGCCGACAAGATCGTCGTCATGCACGGCGGCATCGTCGAGCAGATCGGCTCTCCGCTGGAGCTCTACGATCATCCGGCCAACCTTTTCGTGGCAGGCTTCATCGGCTCTCCGGCCATGAACTTCATCGGCGGGAATATCGGCATGGGCGGTTTCGTCGGCGCCGACGGAACACGGATCGCTCTGCCCGCTGCCGCCGGACAGGCCGACGGAAGGAAGGTAAAGCTCGGCATACGTCCCGAACACCTTGTCCTCGATGCGAACGGGCATGCTGCCGAGATCGTCACCGTCGAGCCGACCGGGGCCGAGACCCAGGTCCTGATGCGGCTCGCCGGCCATGACATCGTCGGTGTCTTCCGCGAGCGCATCACGCACAAGCCCGGCGAACTTCTCCATGTGTCGCTCATGCCGGATCGCNTCCACCTCTTCGACGGCGATAACGGCCGACGCATTGAACTNGGCCAGGAGGCCTGATCCATGGCAATCTATCCGGACCTCNAGGGAAAGACGGTTCTCATCACCGGCGGAGCGAGCGGCATCGGTGCAGCGCTGGTGCAGGCCTTTGCCNAACAGGGCTCGAAGGTAGGCTTCCTCGACCGCGACGAGCGCGNAGGCGTTGANCTTGCCGAAAAACTGTCGGCAGAGGGACGGCAGGTGTTGTTCGCTCCNGTCGACCTGCGCGACATCGAAGGCCTCCGCGCCGGCATCGAAGCCGTCCGGCAGAAGCTCGGGCCGATCACCGTTCTCGTCAACAACGCCGCCCACGACGAGCGGCATGTGACNGAGGAGGTGACCGAGGACTATTTCGACGACCGCATCGCCACCAACTTCAAGCACCAGTTNTTCGCCTCCCAGGCGGTGCTGCCGGACATGAAGGANGCCGGCGGCGGNGCGATCATCTGCATGAGCTCGATCTCGTGGATGGCGGGCTTCGGCGGAATGGCGCTCTATACCGCGGCAAAATCCGCCGTACTCGGCCTCGTCCGATCGCTCGCTCGGGATTTCGGACCCTATGAAATCCGGGTCAATGCCATCTCTCCCGGCTGGATCATGACCAAACGCCAGCTCGATCTCTGGCTCACCCCGGAGGCGGATGCGATGCGCGCGGAGCGGCAGGCGCTCAAGCGCCGCCTGCTTCCGCAGGATGTCGCCAAGCTCGCCCTGTTCCTGGCATCCGACGATGCCGGCGCGATCACCAGCCAGAACTACATCGTCGACGGCGGCTGGGTCTGACCGACCGCCCTCGCAAGAAGCTCCCACACCGAGGTCCATGACATGCAATCTCCCGCAGACATCAAAGACATCAAGCGTCCGCCGCGTGAGCTGTGCGATGCGCTCGCCACGATCGGCACGGCGACCGCCAGCAGCGAACTCAGCCTGATGGGCATCCGCGACCCGCAGATCCGCGGGCCGCAGCCCCTGAGGTCCGGCCGCTCGGTCGCCGGTCCGGCACTGACACTGCAATGCATGCCGAAGCGCGAGGACCTCTACGGATCAAACGAATACGAAAACCCCGAACTTCAGCTGCACCGGCATGTGCTCTATCCGGCCCAGGCCGGCGACATGGTGGTGGTCGACGCGCGCGGCGACATGGCGAGCGGTATCTTCGGCGAGATGATGCTGACCTTCCTCGCCGGCCGCGGCGGCGCCGGCGTAGTCGTCGACGGCTGCATCCGCGATTCCGCCAAGGCGAAGGAACTTGATCTCGGCATCTGGGTGAAGGGGGTCACGCCGAACTACCACGCCCAGACGGGGCTGATCCCCTTCGCCGTCAATGTGCCCGTCGCCTGCGGAAACGTCCTCGTCATGCCGGGCGACATCATTGTCGCCGACGACGACGGCGTCATCGTCGTGCCGGTGGCGCTTGCGCCGGAGGTGATCGAGCGGTCCAGCGAGCACGCGGAGTGGGAAGAATTCGCCCGCTTCAGGCTGTCGCAAGGGGGCGACCTGCGCAAATACTATCCGCTGACGGAGTCCGTTCGGGACGAATACATCGCCTGGCGCGACCGCCAGAGCGCGGACGCCTGAGGGAATTGTGGGCGGCGTCCTCCATGACCAGGCAATGATCCGGCCATACAGACCTCATCTCCCCCTTTCGGAGTACCATCATGGCTACCCCTCCAAGCATCGAAGACCTGCTGGCCGAAGAAGATCGCGTCCGGCTTGAAAGATTCGACTACGACTTCGCCTGGACGCTCGGCTGCGAAATCCGGAGGATGGCCTCGCAAGCGAATCTGCCGATCGCGATCGAGATCGCCCATGCNGGCAATCCGGTCTTCACGACGCTTCTTCCCGGCGCGTCGCCNGACAACGGCATCTGGGTGAAGCGCAAGCGGGCAGTCGTTGAACGCTTCCANCGCAGTTCCCTCTATATGCGGCTGCTCTGCGAACGTAACGGCGTCGATTTCAACANGCGCTACCGCCTGTCGGCGGATGAATTNGCGGCAAGCGGCGGCGGCTTNCCCTTGCGNCTGCACAATTCCGGCGTGGTCGGAGTTGCTGCTGTGAGTGGTCTTCCCGATATCGAGGATCATCGAATTATCGTGCAGGCGATCGCCAACCTGGAGCGCCGACCGACGTCCAGTTGAGCTCCAACCGATGCAGTGCCTCTCGATGCTACGGCTCGCCCGTGGTCAACCTTTTACGCCAGACGAAATCATCACCGCCTCCGTGACCTTCTTCTGGAAGATCAGATAGGCGATCGCCACCGGCATGGCGCCGAGGAGGGCTACGGACATGAGGCGCGCATAGAAGACGCCGAAGGCGTCGTTGACCTGCGTGATCCCGACGGGGATCGTCATCATGTCCTCTGTGGTTACCGCGAGGAAGGGCCAGAGGAATTGGTTCCACGCCATGATGAAGGTGATGATGGCGAGCGCGGTGGTGATGCCCCAGTTGAGAGGCAGGTAGATCTTGAACAGCAGCGTGTAATCGCCGCCGCCGTCGAGGACCACTGCCTCCCGCATTTCCTTCGGCACCGCGTCGAAGAATTGCTTATAGACGATGATGACCACAGGCACGATGAGCTGCGGCAGGATGATGCCAGCCCAGCTATTGATCAATCCAAGGTCGTTCATCAGGATGAACTGTGTGACGACCAGCGCCTGTGAAGGCACCATGAAGCTCGCGAGCACGATGCCGTAGAGCAATCTGCGGCCAGGAAAGCGAAGCTGCGAAATCGCGTAGGCGCACATCATCCCGGAAACGATCACGGTTACCGTGATGATGACCGCTGTACCGATCGAGTTCAGGTACCACGTGAGNATATTCGAGTTCCACAAGATATCGATGTAGGCGCTGAGGTTGAACTCGTCNGGCACGACGCCCGCCTCACGCGACACGACCCGTTCCTCCGTCCGGATGGAGGTGATGAAAGCCCAGTAGAGCGGGAATATCCACACTGCCGCGGCAAGAAAGGTGCCGATCGTCAGCACACCGTTCTCCAGTCTGCGAACGGATCTCATCGGCGACCTCCTGCCCGCAGGAGCTGGAATTGCAGCACGGAAAGCGCCGCGATCAAGACGAAAAGCACGAGTGCGATGGTCGAGGCATAGCCGCCGTGGTTAAGCTGGAACGCCTCGCGATAAACCATCAACAGCAGAACATAAGATGAGTTGAACGGGCCGCCGCTGCTCAAGAGATAGACCTGGTCGAAGATCTTCAGTTGCAGGATGAGCTGCAATGTCAGCACCAGCGCCGTCACTGGCCATAGCAGCGGCCAGGTCACCTTTGTGAAGAGCTGCAGCCGCGTCGCGCCGTCGAGTTGAGCCGCTTCGTAGTAGTCCTTCGGAATGTTCCGCAAGCCGGCAATGAACAGTAGCACGTTGAAGCCGTTGGTCCACCAGATGGTGACGAGCGCGACCATCGGCATCACCCAATAGGGGTTCTTGAAGACGGGAACCGGCTTGCCATAGAAGAAGGCGATGACCGGCTGCAGCACGCCGAACTGGAAGTCCAGCATCCAGGTCCAGATCTGCGTCACCACGGAGACCGGCAGGATATAGGGAAGGAAGAAGATCGCCAGCGCCAGCGCCTGGAGCGAGCCGCGCAGGCGGTTGATCATCAGGGCGATCGTCAGGGCCAAGGCCGTGGTCGGAATCACCGTCAACAGAACGAAATAGCCGTTGTTCTTCAGCGAAGTGAAAAACAGCTTGTCCGTCAGAAGACGACTGAAGTTGTCGAACCCCACCCACTCGCCGGGCCCGATGAGGGGCGAGTTTGTAAAGCTAAGCTCCACGAGGCGGATGGCGGGATAAAGAAAGACGAGCGCAAAGGTGAGCACGAAGGGCGCCACCAGCGTCGCGGCCACGATCCCTTCCCTTCGTCTGTTTGTAAGCATCGCCACGTCAAATCTCCCTGGAAGACCCGGCCGCATCGAAGTCGATGCGGCCGCAGGCCGTACTCACTTCAGCGCGTTCTGCAGGTCGGACTTGACCTGTTCCGCAGCGGCCATCGGCTCGGCATAGCCGTGAATAGCCGGCGAGATCACGTTGATGGCTGCGTCATAGGCAGGCGATGCGACGCCGGCGATCGGAGCGCGCGGATCATAGGATGCGCTGTCTGCAAGCGCCGCGTAGGTGGCGTTCGGCTCCATCTTCTTGAACTCCTCACTCTCCGCCACCGGCTTGTAGGCCGGGATGTGGCCTGCGTCCGCCCAGGAGATCGCATTCTTCTCCATCCAGCCGATCACCGTCATCACCGCCTTGCGCTTTTCGGGCGACATGTTGTTGTTCTCCGGAATGGCGAAAGCGTGCGAATCCGCCCATGTGGTCTGGGTACCCATCAGGTTCGGCACCTGAACGGCACCCCAGTCGAAACCGAGCGTGCCTTTCTCGGCGAGGTCCACCATGGTCGGAACCTCCCAGACGCCGTTCAGCATGAAGGCCGACTTTCCGGCCGTGAAGAGGGCAACAGAGGCTTCGTAGGCAGCCTGTTCGGGCTGCCACCCGTTGGTACCCCAGTTGGTCATCACCTCGATCGCCTTGGCGGCCTTGTCGAGGCTGTCGCCGGGCAACACCTCGCTGCCGGCGATCAGCTCGCCACCCTGCTGGCGAAGCAGGGTGTAGAAGACGCGGTAAGTGCCGCCATCGTCGCCCGTCGCGTAGGTGACGGGCGCCTCGGCACCCTTCTCCTTGGCGATGGCCAATGCCTCCTCGAAGTCCTTGAGGCTCTCGATGCCCGTCAGCTTGCCGTTCGCATCGAGGAAGCGGGACCCTTCAAGATAGGTCTTGTTGTAGTAGAGAACGATGGAATGGATATCGAACGGCACCGCATGCAGCTTGCCGTCGTCGCTGCTGGCTGCCTTGATCGACGCTTCGAAGAAATCGGATTTGGCGATCCCGCCATTCTTCAGATCCTCGTCGGTGATCTCGTCGAGAACCCCCTCCTCCAGGCCGAGCGGCATGCGCGACAGGTGATAGGTCATCACGTCCGGCCCCTGGTTCACGGCCACCGCGGTGCGGACCTTGGTGTAGAAGGGAATGCCCCATTCGAGCGTCGTGCCGGTGATCTTGATGTCCGGATGCTCCTCGTTGAAACGGTTGATCAGCGCCTTCATGCGCACGCCGTCGCCGCCACTCAGGAAGTCCCACCAGGTGACGTTTTCCTGAGCGAGAGCGGGAAAGGCCATCAGTGCCATCGCACTTGCCGCAAGCAATTTTCTGTATCGCATCGAAGTCTCCTCCATCAGATCTTGCCACCCTTCTCCCTCGGGTGGCGGGTTGCACCACTGTCGTCCGCCTGTCAGCGCAGGCGGTGTCCGTCCTCTGAGAACACGAGCACGTCGCCGGCATCGGCAGAGAGGGATACAGAGCGTCCGTCCAGGCTTTCTCGGCGTCCTCGCGTTTCCACGACGATCTCATTTCCGCCGGGAACACGCGCGTGCAGATAAGAGACCCCGCCGAGGTCCTCCTCCATTTCCACCGTTGCCTTAAAGCCGTCTTCGGCGAGTTGCAGGTGTTCCGGTCTCAGCCCAACTTTGACTGCAGTCCCTTCGCCGACATCAGCTCCGACCGTTGCCAGAATCTCCTTGNCGAGCCCGACGAGCGCAATGCGCAGCATCTCGCCCTGGCGACCCGCGACGCGGCCATCGAGAAAGTTCATGGAAGGTGAACCGATGAACCCGCCGACGAACTGGTTGTCCGGGTCGTCATAGAGCTCGAGCGGCTTGCCGGCCTGCTGCAGGCGCCCGCTCTTCAAGACAAAGATGCGATCGGCAAGCGTCATCGCCTCCACCTGGTCGTGAGTCACGTAGATCATCGTGGCACCGATCTGCTTGTGCAGCCTTGCCAGCTCGATGCGCATCTGCACCCGCAGCTCGGCGTCGAGGTTCGACAATGGCTCGTCGAACAGGAAGACTCTCGGCTGGCGAACGATAGCCCGCCCGATCGCGACGCGTTGGCGCTGCCCTCCGGACAGTTCGGACGGTCGCTTCTGCAGGTGTTCCTCGAGATGCAGGATGCGTGCAGCTTCCTGCACCATCTCCGCAATGCGCGCCTTCGGGGTCTTCTTGAGCTTCAGCGAAAACGCCATGTTCTCGAACACTGTCAGGTGCGGGTAAAGNGCGTAGGACTGAAAAACCATGGCCACCTCGCGCTTGGCGGGCTCCACGTCNGTGACGTCCCGCCCTTCGATAGAGATCGTNCCGCCCGAGGTCTCCTCCAGCCCCGCGATCATCCGGAGCAGGGTCGACTTGCCGCATCCGGAGGGGCCGACGAAGACCGCGAAATCGCCTGTCGGAATCTCCATACTGACGTCGTGGACGACCTCAACCGACCCGAAGCTCTTGCTGACATTTCGCAGGGTGATCCCCATCGCCCTACCCCCGGCCAGTCTTCAGGCGCAGAACGTGGTAGGAGAGCGGCGAGATCGAGCCCTTTACCTTNCCGTCTTCCACACCAACGCCCGAGCCCGGCTTTGGCACCACATGGTCGGGCCGGTCCGGCCCGTTGGTGTCGTTGAGGCCGTAACCCTCCATCGCGTGATGCTCGACCAGCATGACGTCGGCAAAGCCGGTCAGTCCGACATCGAGCTCTGCTTTCTCCGTCAGATGACGATTGACGATGAACAGCGTCAGCAGCCCCTCTTCCCGGTCATGCACGGCGGCAACGTCGAGATAGGAGACGTCGTCGGCGACGCTGCAATCATATGTCGGCGCATCGACGGCCACCCTGAGCGCNTCGCCGCGCCCGTAGATCGAGGCGAAGCGATAGGGATGATAGATGGTCTGACGCCAGGCCGGCCCNTTCTTTTCCGCCCGGATCGGCGCGATCACGTTGACCAGCTGCGCGATACAGGCGATGCGCACGCGGTCGGAGCGGCGGATGAATTCGTTCAGCAGGCCGGCGACGAAGAGCGCATCTTCAAAATTATAGGTCTCTTCAAGGAGCGCCGGCGCCTCCGGCCAGTCCCACGTCCTCCACCGGTGGCTGTCCTCTTCGCGGATGTGGTACCAGACATTCCACTCGTCAAAGCAGATGTAGACGTTGTTCTTGGCGCGCTTCTTCGACTTCACGTAGTCGATAGCGCCGGCAATCGTCTGAATGTAGCGTCCNGTCTCCTCGATCTTACCGAAGTAATTNAGTGTATCCTTGCTCTTGTTGCCGAAATATTTGTGCAGCGAAATATAGTCGACGTTCTCGTAGCACTCCTCCAGAACCTCNCGCTCCCATTCCGGATAGGTTGCCATGCCGTCGTTGGAGCTGCCACAGACGACGGCTTCGATCGAGCTGTCGAAGCTCTTGAACGCCTTGGCCGTCTCGTTGGCGAGCCTGCCGTATTCCGTTGCCACCTTGTGGCCGATCTGCCAGGGCCCGTCCATCTCGTTGCCCAGGCACCACATCTTGACGCCGTAGCCGTCATTGTCGACGTGGGAACGGCGCAGGTCGCTCCAGGCCGTCCCGCCGGGGAAGTTCACGTATTCGAGAAAGTTGCGCGCATCGTCCAGGCCGCGGGAGCCGAGATTGACGGCGAGCATCATCTCGATGCCGGCCATATCGGCCCAATCGGCGAACTCGTTGATGCCGATCTGGTTGGTCTCCTTCGAGCGCCAGGCGAGATCGAGGCGGACGGGACGCTGGGCGCGCGGACCGATGCCGTCTTCCCAGCGGTAGGCGGAGACGAAATTGCCGCCGGGATAGCGGATCGCCGGGATCTTCAGGTCCTGGACGAACTTCAGCACATCCTTGCGAAAGCCCTTCTCGTCCGCCTGCGGATGGCCCGGCTCGTAGATGCCGCCATAGATAGCGCGCCCCATGTGCTCGATGAAGGCGGAATAGAGCCGCTCGTCGATGTCGCTGATCTTGAAATCCCGATGGACGGCTACGCGTGCCTTCATTCTCCTGCCTCCCAAAGCATTCAATCATCACGATATAAATCGTATTTTTGAATATAGATCGAGAGGACTCCCCTGCTGTCAATGGGGAGAATGTGTTGCAGCGCAAAAGAAACGCGTTAGCGACCGCAATAATAGTACTATTTATCTGTCTGTTTTCAAACGTAGAATGATATCCTGATCGTAGTTGCCAAACCCGCGACCAAAGATGTTGATTCCNCCCGGATGCAGTCCTTCCGCCTTGACCTCGATGCGCAGGCGGATAGANCGGTGCGCGTTTAGGTCGAGNTCTTCGGCTTTTATATCGGAAATCTTGTGCCCATCCACGAAGGTGCCGGATGGCCCTACGGACCACGTCTTCAACATCCCGTACTGGGATCCTTTCAGCTTCCACCAGGACGGCGTATAGGTACCGCGACGGTCGCCGAAATCACCGGGGGAGGTCCAGACCCCGATCTCTTGGCCATTGATGGAAAGCACGATGTCGGAGGGCCAGTTGGCCAGCGTACCCGGCACTTCCGAACTGACTTCCATTGCTACTTCAACAGCTTCGATCTTGTCTCCCCGCAGCTTGGCATTGTTCGGAAACTGATATTCGACAAAGCCGCTTGTGAACCACAGCAGGCTGGTCTTCATCCGTTCGGGGTCCATGAAGGTCTCGGGAACGTCTAGCAAACCGATGATGCCGTCGGTCGAGCAGATGCCGCACGGAGCGGTCACCGAATTTGCCGTGTAGAGCCCCAGAGGCATGGACACTTCGATCAGGTCGGACGAAAGCGCCTTCGAGGCGGGGTGGAAGGTCACGATCAGTTCGTCATATATGGCGAAACAGATTTTCTGATTCCCCTTGCGCGCTCTTTGCACCTCTGTCCGGACGAGCCCGGCCCGCTCGAGAACCTGGAGATGGGAGGATACGGACGACTGCGGCAGGCCGGAGACCTCGGCCAGTTCATTGACGTTGATCCCCGGCCGTTTCGAAAGCTCCTTCAGCAGCTTGATGCGGGGAAGCGAAGATACGCCTTTCAATGCCGCCAGGTCTTTTTCAGGGTCGATGACGAGAAAGTTCGGGGTCATGGCGGAGCCTAGCTAAAACAGCGGGATGTATATCGGATTTATTGATGGAAAGGTAGCGTTGCTGGGGAACGTAATGTGCGGCCTAGACATCGTGCCCCGGAAGCCCCTGAATCCCGCGGATGTACAATCAGCGTAAATGGGCAATCGAAGCGGGGATCATTTCCGCTTTGCCCATAGGCTCCGTCCACTTTGTCATGAGGGATGACGGATGTAGAGCCAGCAGCGAAATGTCAGGTTTCAAGCGGTGCCTGCCGGCGGTCAGGTAACAGTGCCCGGTTCACTGCTTCCGTAAGATCGACAGCACGAAGCCCGGCAGCACCGGCGGCAAACGAGGAGACTAATATGTCAGCGGCCGCAGATACGGGCCGTCGATCAGCTCCTGGGTGTCGATCCGGTGGTGCATGACGAGACATGCAGGCTCGAACCTTTGCCGAACCCATTCGGTCCAAAAGTGTTACCCATGTCTTCGGATTAAACCGTAACCCATGTGTCCAGAATGGACCATGAGTGAATGGTGCCCGGAGGCGGATTCGAACCACCGACACGCGGATTTTCAATCCGCTGCTCTACCAACTGAGCTATCCGGGCATCGAGGCTTCCTGAAGCCTTCCGGCCCCTGGCCGGCGGGGCCAGCGCCCCGGAGCGAGCGGGGTTATAGCATCTTGTTCGGCCATGTCCAGCGGCGGCGGAGACTTTTTTCGCCTGCTTNGCCAATATGGGNNTCGGAGGGAAAAAGCCGCCCGATTCAGTCGTCGAGGGGNTCCGCCTTGCTCTGGTCTTCCGCCACGGGAATGGCATAGGAGCCGTTCAGCCAGCGCGACAGGTCGAGGGTGCGGCAACGCTCCGAACAGAAGGGATAGTGTTCCCGGGCAGACGGCTTGCCGCACTCGGGACAGGGCCTTGCCTTGCGAAGCGGCTCCACCTTGCCGCCGGCTTTGATCGGTTGCGCCATCGCTCAGCCCTCCGTCCAGGCCGCCTGTACGTCGAAACCCTCTCCGGACAGAAGCGAAAGCGTTTCGTAGAGCGGCAATCCGACGACATTGGTATAGGATCCGACCATCTTCTGCACGAAGCTGCCGGCGATCCCCTGGATCGCATAGGCACCGGCCTTACCGCGCCACTGGCCCGAGGCGATGTAGTTGTCGATCTCGCGCGGGGACAGGCGCTTGAAGCGAACCTTGGTCTGGACGACCTTCTGCCGGAACTGCCCTGCCGGCGTCACGAGACAGATGCCCGTATAGACCCAGTGGCCACGACCGGAAAGCAGATGGAGCGCGGAGGAGGCTTCGTCCGTGTATTCCGTCTTTTCGAGGATCCGCCGGCCCACCGCCACCACGGTGTCGGCCGAGAGGATGTAACTGTGGCGCCATGCGAGATCGCCCTTCAGGGCGGCCCATGCCGCCTCGGCCTTCTCGCCCGAAAGCCGGCGGGCAAGCGAGCGGGGATGTTCCGACTTCTTCGGCGTCTCGTCGATATCCATGGGCATCAGGCGCGCGGGCTGGATGCCTGCCTGGTTGAGCAGGTCCAGGCGACGCGGCGAGCCGGAGGCCAGGATGAGTTTCTGTTCTGACGCCATGGGCCTGCCGTTCTGCCGCTCGGGATTACTTGAAGCGGTAGGTGATGCGGCCCTTGGTCAGGTCGTAGGGGGTCATCTCCACCAGGACCTTGTCGCCGGCGAGGACGCGGATGCGGTTCTTGCGCATGCGGCCAGCGGTGTGGGCAATGATCTCGTGTTCGTTTTCCAGCTTCACGCGAAACGTCGCGTTCGGCAGCAATTCGGTAACGACGCCCGGAAACTCAAGGACTTCTTCTTTAGCCATCTACGGATTTTCTTCCTGTCTGTTGATTTCGTCGGCAAGCTCCGCCTGCCCGTAAATTTTGCGCGGAAACTACACAATCATGTCCGCTTTGTGAACTCGCATAATTCCGTTTCTCTTTCCCGCTCATCGGCCCTCCGGCGGGCGCCTTGAAAGGCCGGAGAACTGTTCCTCGATCCTCTTCCAGAGATGATCTCTCACCGCCCGGTAGGCGTCGAGCCGCTGCTCCCGCGAGCCGGTCGCNGCCGTCGGGTCCATCGTCGGCCAATAGATGACCTCGACGGCATTCGACCGCGTCANCTCCAGCGCCGCATGATGGGCCTCGGGNGTCAGCGTGATGATGACATCGAAATAGTCGTCTTCGAGATCGTCGAGCGTTCTCGGCTGATGCCGCGGAATGGAGAGGCCGATCTCGTCCAGCACGACATCGACGAAGGGATCGCGTTCACCGGACCGTACGCCGGCCGACCGGACATAGATATCGGAAGGCAGCAGCCGTTTTGCAATGGCCTCGGCCATCGGCGAGCGGATCGCATTCCAGCCGCACATGAAAAGGATCGCGCCCGGCCTTTCCATCCTGCCGCTCGTANCCGACGCGCCGCTCATCGGCGTCATCCGCGCCAATACAGCACGCAGACGAGCGTAAACAGGCGCCTGGCCGTGTCGAAATCNACCCTGACCTTCCCGTCCAGCCGGTCCATCAGGGTCTGCGATCCCTCGTTGTGGATGCCGCGCCGNCCCATGTCGATGGATTCGATGCGGCTGGGNGTCGCCGAGCGGATCGCNTCGTAATAGCTCTCGCAGATCATGAANTAGTCCTTGATGATCCGCCGGAACGGCGTCAGCGAGAGGATGTGCGTTGCGACNTCCTCGCCACTCTCGGTGGTGATGGTGAAGACCAGCTTTGAATCCACCAGCGAAAGCTTCAGGTGATAGGGCCCGCCCGGATGCCCCATCGGCTCGAAGGAGTTCTCCTCCACCAGGTCGAAGATGGCGACGGCCCGTTCATGTTCGACATCCGGCGTGGAGCGCCCGATGGATTCGTCGAGGACGACGTCGGAAAGCCGGAAATCGCCCTTCGCCATTGCTCAACTCCCGCGATTGAGCCGGATCGCGACCGAGCGTGCATGGGCATCGAGCCCTTCGGAGTTGGCGAGCGTGATGGCCGCAGGTGCCAGNGCGGCAAGCTGATCCGGCCCCAGCCGCAGGATGGAGGTGCGCTTCACATAGTCGAGCACGGAGAGGCCGGAGGNGAAGCGCGCNGAGCGTGCCGTCGGCAGCACNTGGTTCGAGCCGCCGACATAGTCGCCGATCACTTCNGGCGTATGGCGTCCCACGAAGATCGCGCCGGCATTGCGGATCCGGTTCATCAGGACCTCCGGATCGGCAACAGCGAGTTCCAGATGTTCGGCGGCAATCCGGTCCGCCAGCGGAACCGTTGCGGAAAGTTCGTCTACCAGGATGATCGCGCCGAAATCCGCCCAGCTTCGTGCCGCGGTCTCGGAGCGCGACAACCGCTTCAACTGGCGCTCGACCGCCTGTTCGACCGCCTCGCCGAACGCGCGGTCGTCGGTGATCAGGATGGACTGGGCACCGGCGTCGTGTTCCGCCTGGGCCAGAAGGTCGGCGGCGATCCAGTCGGGATCGTTTTCGCCGTCGGCAATGACGAGAACTTCCGAGGGGCCGGCGATCATGTCGATCCCCACCTGCCCGAAGACCTGGCGCTTGGCGGCCGCGACATAGGCATTGCCCGGACCGACGATCTTGGCGACCGGCGCGATCGTTTCCGTGCCGTAGGCGAGCGCTGCAATCGCCTGCGCACCCCCGACCCGATAGATTTCGGAAACGCCGGCGATACGGGCGGCGGCCAGGACCGCAGGGTTGATCGCGCCTCCGCTGGCCGGCACGACCATGACGACTCGCGGCACACCGGCCACCTTCGCCGGCAGCGCGTTCATCAGGACAGAGCTTGGATAGCTGGCGGTGCCGCCGGGAACGTAAAGGCCGACCGCCTCGATCGCCGTCCAGCGGGAGCCGAGGCCGACGCCGAGCCCATCCTCATAGAGGTCGTCCTTCGGCATCTGCCGGGCATGGTGCCTTTCGATGCGCTCCGCCGCCAGTTTCAAGGCTTCCAGGACCTGCGGGTCAGTCGCCTCTATCGCCGCATCAATGTCCGCGTCACTGACCTGAAGCCCGACCGTCGCAAGGTCCACCGCATCGAAGCGGGCAGAATAGTCGATGAGCGCGGCGTCTCCGCGGCGGCGCACGTCGCCGATGATGTCGCGCACCACGGCGTTGACGTCGTCGGACACTTCCCGCTTCGTCGAGAGGAAGGCGGAAAACCGCTTCTCGAAGTCTTCGGATCGCTGATCCAGCCAGATTGCCACTTTCCTATGTCCCCTGAAACCCTTCGCCCCTCGATCGCCTCAGTCAGCCGGATGCGCCGGCAGGCGCTCGGTTGCCCAGGCGCCGCCCGTATCCAGCATCTGCACCTCGATGCACTCGACGTCGAGACTGATCGCAGCACCACCGGCGAGCGTCAGCTCGATCGTACCGTCCGGGCCGTCGTCCTTCTGCTCGAAACGGATCGCCAGCAGGCAGTAGACGCCCTCTGCATCCTGCCGGTTCACCCCAAGGGAACGGACGGCCTCCACGCGCTTGAACGAGATCACGGATCGGCGGCGCTCGTATCCCTTCCTCCGGCGGTCGGCCTCTTCCCAGACGAAGCGGTTGACGATCGCGGTGAACTGCCGGTGGCGCGCATCGTAGCTCAGCTCGCCGACCCTGAAGACGCTGTCCTGCATATGGGCGGAAATGACGCCCAGATCGTCCTGATCGAGAGCGAGAAGCTTGAGATCGGCCATGATTCCATTCCATCCACGGGCGCCATCGGCGCGATATTCATCCTGCGCAGGAGATAGGATGACGCGCTACGCCATGCAACGCCGGCGTAACCTTAGTCGCTGACGCGCTCGACCTCCGCCCCGCAACGCGTGAGCTTTTCCTCCAGCCGCTCGAAACCGCGGTCGAGGTGGTAGACGCGGTTGACCATGGTCTCGCCTTCCGCCGCCAGACCGGCGATGACCAGCGACACGGAAGCCCTGAGGTCCGTCGCCATGACCGGGGCGCCCCGCAGCCGATCGACGCCTTCGATCCGCGCCATCTGCCCGGAGAGCGATATCCGCGCGCCGAGACGGGCCAGTTCCTGGACGTGCATGAAGCGGTTCTCGAAGATCGTCTCGGTGACGTGCGACACGCCGGAGGAGCGCGTCATCAGGGCCATGAACTGCGCCTGCAGGTCGGTCGGGAAGCCCGGGAAGGGCTCGGTGACGACGTCGACCGGCTGGATGCCGTTGCCGTTGCGCACCACCCTCAACCCGCTTTCGGTCTCGCTGATCTCCGCACCGGCCATCCGCAGCGCATCGAGCGCGGTTTCGAGGAGCTCCGCGCGGGTGCCTTCGAGCGTGACGTCGCCGCCGGTCATCGCCACGGCCATGGCATAGGTGCCGGTCTCGATGCGGTCGGGCAGCACACGGTGGCGCGCCCCGTGCAGCGAGGGCACGCCCTCGACGGTGATGGTGCTGGTTCCGGCGCCGGAGATCTTCGCACCCATGGCACTGAGGCATTGCGCGAGATCGGCGACCTCNGGCTCGCGNGCGGCGTTCTCGATGACGGTGGTGCCATTGGCGAGCGTCGCGGCCATCATCAGAACGTGGGTGGCGCCGACGGANACCTTGGGGAAGGTATAATGCCCGCCGACGAGCCCGCCNGCCGGGGCCGTCGCATTCACATAACCGCCGTCGATCTCGATCTCGGCACCAAGCGCCTGAAGGCCTTCCAGGAAGAGGTCGACAGGCCGCGTGCCGATGGCGCAGCCGCCCGGCAGGGAGACGCGTGCCGTGCCCGCCCGCGCCAGCAGCGGCCCGATAACCCAGAAGCTCGCGCGCATCTTGGATACGAGTTCATAAGGCGCCGTGGTGTCGACGATGGTCCGGCAGGTAAACTGGATCGTCCGCGAATAGCTCTCCGTCTGGCTTTCGCGCCGGCCGTTCACCATCACATCGACGCCATGGTTGCCGAGAATGCGCAGAAGCTGCTCCACGTCGGCGAGGTGCGGGACGTTCTCCAGCGTGAGCGTGTCGCTGGTGAGCAGCGACGCGATCATCAGCGGAAGGGCCGCATTCTTCGCCCCGGAGATCGGGATGACGCCGTTGAGCTTGTTGCCGCCGCGAATTCTGATGCGATCCATGAGGTCCAACGGGAGCGCGTCCCGCCCTTTTTCTTGTGCAAGCGCGAAAGATGGCGTCCTTACCGGAAAAGCCGGAAGGCTTCAAATGGTTTGGATGGGCCGGTGCGCAGCATGTGTCAGGGTGATTCGTCTTTTTTTGCGGCGGGCAGCCCATCGGCCTCGTCGGCCGCTCCCAGGCGGCGGGCCCGCGTCTGGGCCTTGCGGCGCCGCAGGTTCTCGCGAAGCTTCGCCGCGGCGCGGGCCTGGCGCTGCTCCTCGCGAATCTCGGCTTCCCGCCTCCTCCCGCCGCGCGCTTCCGCCTCGCCGNGTCCATTGTCCCTGTCGTCTGCCGCCATTCCGTGTCTCGATCAAAAATCTCTCCGACTTCGGAAGGTCCTTTTATTCCATCTCGGGGGNCAACCGCAATTTGCGTCTTGCGCTCGCTCCGAAGCTATGGCAATAGGCCCCTCGCCCGACGACGTCCACATGGGACGCCCTCCAGACCGGGCCTAAGCTGCTATAGCTCAGGGGTAGAGCACTCCCTTGGTAAGGGAGAGGCCGAGAGTTCAAATCTCTCTAGCAGCACCA